>Ga0075423_10006117_pt1 | contig 11284 bp, 10 predicted proteins | sample SoiMethybrSBSTD2_FD_80114 | JGI IMG/M metagenome (GOLD analysis project Ga0075423, IMG submission 80114) | Bulk soil microbial communities from a Populus tree surrounding site in Tennessee, USA - Soil MetaG P. TD hybrid SBSTD2 | ecosystem: Environmental > Terrestrial > Soil > Tree plantation...
AACCTGAGAAAGAAATTAAGTAGGTTGATGACTGTGACTAATCAGTTTTGAGATACATGGCTTCAAACGAGGAACAGTATGAATCCGGTTAGAAAAACAACATACCTATCATGTATAAAATTAATAAATTAGTTGTTAATTGATTATGACTGTGCAAGACCAATCTCGAGGTAGTAGAATGTATGATTGACTTGGAATTAAGAAGGCAGCTTACATTAATAAAAAAGTCGAATAACCTACAGGGATTATATAATTTAGTAGAATATTGTACTGTAGATAATGATATTTCATTACATGGAATAAGGTGAATAATCCCATAGGGACAATGGCATGAGAATCAAACAAGTTTATAACATCTACATAGTTCTACATAGGTCTACGTGAACTCTAGCCAGAACCAAGATATCTAACTATATCCTATCAAAAATTATGTCAAAATTCGTTAAGAACTCTGTTGTAATTGTTGTAATGACCTCCTCATTACTCCTTACTGGAGTTATGACAATGAGCATGTCTCAACGGTCGTTTGCCCAGCTTCTTCCAAAGCAAATGCAAGCACCAGGTCAATCAAATATAAATGGTGCAGGCGCAACCTTTCCCTTCCCATTAATTGATACATGGCGAGTCGAGTACCAGAAGGTAAAGCCAGGTGTAAATATTAATTATCAATCAATAGGTAGCGGCGGAGGCGTCAAGCAATTTACGGCTAAAACCGTAGATTTTGGTGCCTCAGATGCTCCCCTTACGGCTGCTGAAAGAGCAAAGGCTACAGGGGCGGTACATATACCAGAAACTATTGGCTCTGTAGTAGCAGCTTATAATATTCCAGGTATTCCTGATAAAGGACTCAAGCTTACTGGTCCAATCCTTGCAGACATCTTTGCGGGTAAGATAAAGAAATGGAATGATCCACGAATTCAATCACTAAACCCGGATAAGAAACTTCCAGCAGCCAACATCGTGACGGTTCACAGATCAGACGGGTCAGGCACGACTTTTGTATGGACTAGTTATCTGTCAAACGCAAGCCCGCAATGGAATCAAACTATTGGAGCTTCCAAATCAGTTCAGTGGCCCAGTGGCGTTGGAGCTCCTGGCAATGAAGGTGTGGCAAATGCAATAAAAGGCTCGCCTAACACTCTTGGATATATAGAACTGAATTATGCTCTACAAACTAAAACACCATACGCATTTATTCAGAATAAAGCAGGCAAATTTATTGAACCAACCTTAGTGTCAGTCAAGCAAGCAGCTGTGGATGTGGCTTCAAAAGGCTTACCAAAAGGAGATGCGTCGTGGGAAAAAGTGACTTTGCTTAATAATAACGGAAGCGGTGCCTATCCGATCGCAAGCTTTTCTTACTTGCTTCTTCCAAAAGACCTAGGTAAAAACCCTAACATGAACGAAGCAAAAGCAAAGGCGCTGGTGGATTTCATAAGCTGGGCGATTACCGATGGTCAGAAATTTGCATCAAAGCTAGGTTATGTTCCACTTCCAGACAAAGTTGTTAAACTTGATCAGGGTACAATCAAATCGCTAACATTCAATGGAAAACCACTCTGAGTCTTCACTGTTATCATGGCAGTCATAATACTCCCATTTTTATTACTATATAGACTATTATGATCTATAGTATGGCTATATGTAAATCTAATATAATGATGAACCCCTCAAAGTTAATAGACAGTTATTCATGACAAGCGGATCTATCCACCTAAATACAGATATCAAGGAGAGGGTCTCGTCTTTTCTAGTAGGCGACAGGAAAAGAAAAAAAATTGGCGACAAGGTCTTTCATGGTCTGGTTTTAGGTACCGCAGCTTATACTTTATTCATTATAGTAATTGTAGTATTCTCGGTTGGTGTAGGATCGGCAAAGATCTTTTCACATGAAGGATTTATAGGATTTGTTACTGGCACCAATTGGAATGCAGTCGAAGGCCGAGAATCCTATGGAGCGTTACCGTACATTATTGGGACGTTAATGAGTTCAGGTATTGCATTGCTTATTGGAGTACCAATGAGTTTAGGCATAGCATTTTTTCTAGCCGAAATGGCCCCATCCAGATTGAGCTCACCGTTATCTTTTGTAATAGAATTACTGGCGGCTGTTCCAAGCATAATTTATGGTTTGTGGGCTCTCTTCGTATTTAGATTCCTGATAAAAGATTGGATAGAAACACCACTGTACAATACTTTGGGGCCCTATATACCATTTTTTAACCAGGCACCATTCGGTCTAGATGTCTTTTCAGCAGGGATAGTTCTTGCGATAATGATAATTCCTATAGTTTCATCGATTAGTAGAGATGTCATGAAGGCAGTTCCAGACACTCAAAGAGAGGCAGCATACAGTCTCGGAGCTACTAGGTGGGAGACATCTAGGATGGCAGTCTTTCCTTACGGCAAGTCTGGCTTATTAGGAGCATCCATTTTAGGATTGGGTCGGGCAGTGGGTGAAACTATGCTTGTTACACTGATAATTGGAAATGCTATAGGCCCTTCTGCAATTCCAACCACACTATTCTCACAAAGTCAAACGCTGTCAAGTTTAATCGCTAATGAATTTAACGAAGCATCATCTGATTTACAGTTATCTGCCTTAATTGGCCTTGGAGCAGTATTGCTCATTCTAACTATGATTATTAATATTGGTGCAAGGCTTATGGTCTCAAAAATGGTAAAGGTAAGCCCAGGGGGTAGAGAGTAAGAGGCTTGAGCAACAGTGATGAGCATATGGGTAAGAAGGATAAGTTATCCGGTGAAAAATCTCGTAATGCCAGTAGCGATTACAGACAGATTTTTCACGAGGTATCATTAAAACATGCTTCTAGGCGCAGAATTACTGACAAGATTATTAGTATTCTTGCTATAGTATGTGTTATAGGAGCAATTATCCCCTTGGGCAGTATTTTACTAGAAGTGATAAAAAATGGAGCAGCGGTAATAAGCATCCAGTTTCTCACTCAACCGCCAGGTTCTATTGGTTCTGACAGTGGGGGTATCGGACCAGCAATTCAAGGAACGTTAATTACAGTTGGGCTAGCATCCTTGATCGGTGCTCCTATTGGGATACTTTCTGGAATCTATCTATCAGAGTTTGCTCCTGCTGGTAGTGGTAAGGGCGTAAAGGAAAGAGCAATTAGCTTCTTTGCTAATACAATTAGACTATTTAATGACGTTCTCACCGGTTTGCCGTCAATCGTTATCGGTATAGTTGGGTATGTGACAATAGTTCTTGCCATTAACTCATTCTCTGTATGGGCCGGAGCTTTTGCTCTATCAATTATAATGATACCTATAATATCCAGGGTAACGGAAGAAACATTAAAGTTAGTACCTAATTCACTTCGTGAGGCTGGATATTCTCTTGGAATTTCAAAGTCAAAGATCACTCTTTTTATAGTACTCAAATATGCTAAGGATGGTGTACTAACGGGTGTTATCTTGGCTATAGCCAGAATAGCTGGAGAAACTGCTCCGCTTATAATGACTATACTTGGCACAAGCTTGTTTTTTACAGGTCTTACTGGTCCAGTCGATGCATTACCCTTGAAAATATGGAGATTGGCTTCACAACCATATGAATCTGCACATGCTTTTGGATGGGGTGCTGCCCTTGTTCTCATACTCATTATTCTGATCTTAAGTGCAAGTATAAGGATAATTGCCCATGGCAAAGGCATTAGAGTGAGAACTGGAACTATATAGTATATTAAGAGCGTGTTCCACCACCTGGTCTATATTGTTCTATATGAAACATGTTGGGAATGTATAACTACGACTTGAGATTAATATAGACCAGCGATTGAGTAGCAGTAGTAATGAGGAGGTTACAAGTTATTCTCCAGGGTGGAGCAATGTTGATGTCAATAAGATGCTGGCACCAGCAACAACACAGGCTAGTATCAAGCTATCAATTCAAAATGTTAATGCATGGTTTGGAAAAAAACATGCAGTGAAAAACGTTAGTTTGGATGTCAAGGAAAATAGCGTTACAGCTTTTATAGGTCCGTCTGGTTGCGGTAAAACTACTCTGCTTCGTTGCATAAATCGTATGCATGAGATGACTCCAAATGCAAGATTAGACGGTAAAGTGATACTTGACGGTTTTGATATATACGATAAATCATCAGATTCTGCTATGATAAAACGACGTATAGGCATGGTTTTTCAAAAGCCAAATCCTTTTCCGACGATGAGCATTCATGATAATGTAGCAGCCGGATTGAAACTCAACGGCGTTAGGGACAAAAAGCTGATCCGTGATGTTGTCGAGCAAAGTCTTGTGAGCGCAGCATTATGGGAAGAAGTAAAGAATGACCTTGACAAGCCAGGAATGGGTTTATCGGGTGGACAGCAACAGCGTCTTTGTCTTGCTAGAGCGCTTGCTATGCAACCAGAGATACTTTTAATGGATGAACCCACCTCTGCACTGGATCCGATTGCATCATCTAAAATTGAGGAGCTTGTCCAACAGTTAAAAGAACATTTAACCATAATCATTGTAACTCACAATATGCAACAAGCAGCCAGAGTATCGGAATATACTGCCTTTATGTATCTTGGGGAGTTAATTGAATATGACCAAACCAAAGATATATTTAAGAATCCACACAAAGAGTTAACTGAAAAGTACATTTCTGGAAGATTTGGATAAAATTTAAGCGGACGTAAACATCATTAAGAGGGCTTGGAGACTTGAAATTCTAATTATGGATGTTTGTATGTTTTGCCCAGACTGCTAGATCTTGGCTTAGATCGTATTCGTAATATTATTACGGATATGGCTAGATTATCTGAAAGTTCGGTGTTCTCTGCTTTAGAAGCATACGAGAGCGAGAGCAATGCAAAGAAACACATTTTTGAGCAATCCGAAAAACTTAGAACACTCCAAGACGAGGTAACTGATCTTGCAATAGAATTGATAGCACGTTATCAACCTGTTGCTACTGATCTCAGGTTTATTAAATCTTGTATGGAAATAGCGTACGGGTATTCTAGATTTGGACGTTATTCTTACGACATTGTGGATGTTCTTGAAACCCTAGGGCCTCTATCAGGCTGCAATAAGCATGCTGTGTCGGAGATGGCAATAACTGTCAGAAAAATGATTCTACTAAGTGTAAATGCGTTAGAATCTAGAGACAAAACGGCTGCACCGGACCTATATCAAATGGATGATACAGTCGATACTCTTTACAGAAAATATTTACGGGAACTTGTTTCGAATTTATCCAAAAACTCTTCAGATGAGCCAAGATGCTATATTTCGAATTTGCTTATTTTAAGATATTTAGAACGAATTTCAGATCATGCTTGTTACGTTGGAGATTCTGTATATTATATCATAACAGGCAGCTCTAGTCCTAGGAGATAATTACTACCATCAAATATCTTAGGGTTAAAATATCTTCCTTTTAGAATCAGAGAGTCATTATAACTAGTGTTAACTGCAACTAATTTTCTTTTGCTACAAACATTATGTATGCTAAGCGTACTCTTGTAATAATCTTTAAGATATTATAGACCGCATCTTAATTCGATACCTGCTCCGCAAGCGTCGTATGAATATATGAGTATCTAAAAACAATTCTGTTAAATATTATATATGTGGCCTATCAATCAAGAAGTCTGCCATATCAAAATTTCTATAGATATAGATTCTGAATGTGAACTGAATGCAAGAATGGTAGTGTTCGAGAAGTTATTATCTTTTGTTGACAATTTGATTAAATATTGGACTCCAAAATTATATAATACAGTCGTGTAAATTTGTAACACGTTGCCTAACATAATTGCTGTTATCCAGACGTCTTTTAAACACGGGACGTGTATAATATATGAACATCCTAATAGCTGAGGATGAACGTGACATTGCATTGCTCTATAAAGAAGCTCTAGAGGCAAGAAAACATAAAGTAACAATTACACTAAACGGTGAAGATTGTCTCAAAGAATATCATGATGTAACCCATATTGCCAAGTTTGGGCATGAATCTTCATCGGCTCACTATCATTCTAATAATGATTCTCCATTTGAAGTATTGCTTCTAGATTATAAGATGCCACAAATTGACGGATTTGAAGTTGCGAAAGAAATACTTGCGGTAAATTCACATCAGCGAATAATATTTGCATCAGCTCATGTTAAGGAAACACTTGAAGACAGTATAAAACAGCTTAAGCAAGCTGTAGAATTGATGCAAAAGCCATTTACTATAAAGGAATTAATCGATACAATAGAAGACAAGGAAGTATATACTGCATTGCAGAAACTTAATATGGATCTAAATATAGTTAGAGCCAGTAATCCAACACATGAGCAAATAATGGATCTGCTGGAGAGATTAAGAAGAATTGAAAAGATGCGGACATTTTAGAATATCGAAAGTAGGAGGTTATCATTTATTATGTACCGCTACACTTGCAAAAGGTACTGTATTTATAGGCAGCCGAGATTCTAAATTTCAAGTATGAGAATACAGATCTAGGAGGGTGCTGCCGTGAGATTGAAATTGGCCACGCCTGTTGCGATTACAGTGGAAACGTCGCAATTCTTATAGCTATTTTTACTATAATTAGTAATACATGCTGTTACATGTTCACCGGTATGGAAATAACCTGGTATCGCATCCCGTTGAATGTTATCTGAAATGAACAATATTAGTCGCCATGCATTAGACTGCCCTTTCTCTCCGGTTACGGCAATCTTTACATTATTGAAAATATGTTTATTTTTTAAATGGAAGAAGAATTTTACTATGAAAGAGCTAAAGTTGGTCTTATTTACTGCATTTGATTCATTGTAGTGTATTAATAATACTGTAGACATTAATGCCCCTACCATGGTAATGTATGTGATCATCACACTATAGTTCAGGCGATAAATCATATAAAGTACTATTGTTTTGTTATTTTATTTTTTTATATCGGCCATGTAACTAAAAAGATCGAGTTACTTGTCTGCAATATTTAAAAATTTGGTGGACTATAAGATTGCAAATATTTAAACTGACATAAATTATTAGCATAATTCTAACACCCAGAACAAAATGGAACAGGATCATCTACCTAATCAATCTGCGAATTATCGTGTTAGTCAGATAGTCTATCGGTAAACCGCATACGGTACTTTAATCTCTCCAAAAGAAATTGTAGATACTGATTTGCTGTATGATATATATATTAATTTATTTTGTTTTATACATTAATCTCTTACCAGTTTCTGCGGCGAAATAATGAATCTTTGAATAGGGAAATCCAATCATGACTTCTTTTCCAATATTAGGATCGTAGTCTGGACCGATATTCGTGACTCTGATTGAATCTACACCTATATTAACTTCCATTAGAGAATCATCTCCCAACATCTCGGTAAACGTTATTTTACCTTTCATTTTGATACCAGTAAAGCCGACGTCGTTATCTAGAAGAAGAACAACATCTCTTGGCCTTATTCCGAGTATAATATTATCAGATGAGTATTCAAAGGTCCAACTATTTTGTGGGATCTGTAGATGGATATTATTTGATTCAAGCGTAATTTCAGAATTCTTTGCAATTATCTTACACTTTAGAAAATTCATAGATGGACTTCCAACAAAATCTGCTACAAAAGTGTTTGCAGGTTCTCGATAGACTTCACCGGGCGTACCAATCTGTTGGATCAAACCACTTTTCATTATCGCAACTTGGTCTGCCATACTCATTGCTTCAATCTGATCGTGAGTAATATAGAGTGTGGTTATCCCTACCTTCTTTTGTAACTTCTTAATCTCAGTTCGCATATAGGTACGTAGTTTTGCATCAAGATTGCTTAGTGGTTCGTCCATCAGGAAAACCTTCGGTTCCCTTACTAATGCCCTACCTAATGCTACTCTTTGCATCTGGCCTCCGCTTAATTCTTTGGGTTTCCTGTCGAGAAGATCTTCTATATCTAGCAGATTAGCTACATTTCTGACTTTGTCGTCTATCTGATTCTTAGGCACCTTTCTCATTTTTAACGGAAAAGCAATATTATTAAATACAGACATATGAGGATAAAGCGCATAATTCTGGAATACCATTGCCACATCCCGATCTTTTGGAGGCAATTGGTTTACCATTTGATCTCCAATGTATATGTGGCCACTAGTCGGATTAACTAAACCCGCGATACATCTTACCGCGGTGGTTTTTCCACATCCGGACGGACCTAATAGTACCATAAACTGGCCTGAATCGACTTTCAGAGAAAATTCATCTAGTGCATTCGTGTTCCCGTATCTCTTAGTCAGGCCCTCGATCCGTAGAATAGTCATAACGAATATACTGCCTTTGACAATCTTTTTAAGGAAGATATTAACCTTCTCATACAACACTCTTTAATATTGATTTTAACCATTTCAAGTTAGGACAACCCTTATTTAACATCATAGTAGGGAGTGAGTACCACACTTCGCTGAATAATAGATCAATCCTAAATCAAACAGGTAATAACACTTAAAAGCTATATCGTCATCAAGTGTCTCAATGAATATGAATAAAAAAGTTTCTTTTACTGCTCTTTTTCTAATTGTATCTTTGATTTTTACTATGACATCTGGTTTTGTATTTCCAGTGTCTGCACAAAACAAGCAAGTCTCACTCACGGCGATAGTCGCAGAGCCAAAAGAACGATGGGATCTGCTCTTTAATACCGCCCTTCAAAAATTAAAACAGAAGCACCCGGGACTTGATATAAAACTAGATTACAGAGTTTTACCTTATGATGCTACTAGGACTCAAATTTTAACAGCAATGGCAGGCAAAACTCCGATTGATCTTATTTCTGCAGATCAAATTTGGCTTGGTGAATTTGCGCAAGGTGGGTTTTTAACTGACCTTTCGGATCGCGCTAAAACCTGGGGAAGACAAAGTGATTGGTATCAAACAAATTGGGATGGCGGTAAATACAATGGCAAAGTTTACGGCATCTGGGCATGGACCGACATAAGATCTATGTGGTACTGGAAAGATCTATTGAATAAGGCAGGTGTCAATCCCGAGTCATTACAGACATGGGACGGCTATCTTGCAGGTTCAAAAGCACTCAGTAATGCGCTGAAAGCTCAGGGGATACAACCAATGCATCTAGTAGGTGCTAGTCATTCTCCAGATATGTGGTATCCCTATCTGTGGATGCTAGGAGGAGAGATACTTAAGCAGAAGAGTGGGCATCCAACAAAGGGTACCTACTGGTATCCTTCTTTCAATAGTACACAAGGCGTAAAAGCCCTAGGATTCCTAAAGCAACAAGTCGACGCAGGGATCAAACCCCAGGTAAATCATTTTTGGGGTCAGGAATTTGCAGATAGAAAGTTCGCAGTCATGCTAGAGGGATCCTGGCTGCTAGGAACATTCCCACGCGATCAGTGGCCCACCATTAACCACAAGGTTGGAATGTTGCCAGTATTTCCAGTCCCAAATAAGAATACAAAAAGTACTACGATGATGGGTGGATGGATTCTTAGTATTCCTCAAACCTCACAAAATAAAGATCTTGCTTGGGAATTATTAACGACAATGGTCGATCCAAGCGTACTAACTCCCATGTTACAAAAAGAGGGATATCTCCCTACTCAGAAACCAATCGGGGAGGGTCCATATGCAGTCAAATTGAATGCAACTATTCCATATTATAAGGAAATGATATCTATGATTCCGACTGCACATAGCAGACCTAATATACCAGAATATCCACAAATAGCTGATAGCATAAAACAAGCAATAGATGAAGTGTACTATGGCATGAAAGATCCTAAACAGGCACTCAATGATGCTGCTGCAAAGTCAGCAAAGGCCTTGGGTTGGTAACGAAACTGTAGTAGTTCCATAAACTATGTCAAATATTCTTGCAAAGGCCGAGCCGTACCTTTTCCTCACGCCTGCATTTGCGATATTACTTATATTTTTGATATTCCCACTTTTTTGGAATATATACATTTCATTTCATGATGTATCTTTTATTACAATTCTAAAGAATTGGGAATACAGCGGATGGACTAACTTTGTTGATTTGTTAAATGATCCCAATTTTTATACATCTCTGAGAACCACGGTTCTCTTTGTAGCTGGATCAGTTGCCTTACAGTTTACCATAGGTATGCTTATGGCTGTATTGCTAAGTCAAAAAGTAAGGGCTGCAGGTGTGTTACGTGCAATCTTTATAATACCGTGGACTATCTCTGCGGTAATAGCAGCATTCTCATTCAAGTTCATTTTTGATTACAATTTCGGCATACTAAATTATATATTTCAGCAAATTGGCCTACAGCCTGTTGGTTGGCTTTCAGACCCTAACATCGTGATTTGGTCTTTGGTAATAGCTAATGTGTGGTATGGCACCCCATTCACCATGCTCTTTATTACTGCAGGATTATTATCAATAAATCCATCACTATATGAGGCAGCAGTGATAGACGGAGCAACAAAATTTAGATCTTTTTTGGGTATTACACTTCCCTTGCTCAAGCCCTTCATCGTGATCAATCTCATTTTGATTACAATGTGGTCAGTAAACTTCTTTGACTTACAATTGGTCATGACCGGAGGAGGGCCCTTGTTTGCTAGTACTACAGCATCGCTTTATATGTATAGACAGGCCTTTGAATTTGGACTTCTTTCTAAGGGAGCGGCTGCTGGATTAATTTTAATCATAATTAATATTTCAGTTGCTTTTGTCTACCTTAAACTTCTAAAAAGATGAATGGAACAATGCAAAAGGAGCCATTTAGAAATAATCGAGTTTGGTTTTTTGCAGATCGGACGCTAGTATACGCATTAATTGCAATTTTATTGTTCGTAACTCTGGCTCCTCTTATTTGGGTATTTTCTACATCATTTAAGCGTAATGAGGAGTCTATAAGTTTTCCACCAAAATTTCTGCCAGAAAATATAACATTTGATAATTACAAATTTGTGTTAACTGATCCAGGCCTTGTTCGTAGTCTTATCAATAGTTTCATAGTAAGTATAGGCAGTACAACCTTGAGTGTTGTAGTAAGTGCCTTGGGAGGCTACGCATTCGCAAGATTTGAGTTCAAGGCAAAGAATTTGATTATGAGCGTGATATTGGGACTTTTCATGATACCGGTTGTTATAAACATAATTCCACTGTATACTATGCTGTCGGCAGCAGGTATGCTCAACTCGTCCTTGGCTTTGATTCTAACCTTTCAGATTCTGATAATACCATTAAACATACTTTTATTAAAAAATTACTTTGAAACTATACCTAAAGATCTTGAAGAATCTGCATTGA
>Ga0075423_10006118_pt1 | contig 11282 bp, 9 predicted proteins | sample SoiMethybrSBSTD2_FD_80114 | JGI IMG/M metagenome (GOLD analysis project Ga0075423, IMG submission 80114) | Bulk soil microbial communities from a Populus tree surrounding site in Tennessee, USA - Soil MetaG P. TD hybrid SBSTD2 | ecosystem: Environmental > Terrestrial > Soil > Tree plantation...
ACGAAATCAATTACACGGGAGGGTTGGAACTGGTCGCGACTCCGCGGCTGACCCTGGTGGGCGACTTTGTGGGCCGCACGCTCCGCGGAGCTGGACGTCTCGCCGTCGCCAGCAAGAAGTTCGAATACAACGAGCCAACCCCATTGGGAGGCCTTCCGCCCGGGCCAGGGTGTGGTGGGTTCATCGGGTTCACCTGCAAGACGGCATCGTTCGACGAGTTCGCCCCGCGACCTGGCAACCTGACACTGCTGCTCGGCACTGCGAGCGCCAAATGGAATTTTCGCGGCAACTTGCTTCTGACAGGCAGCGTGCTGTTTCCGCTCACCGAGGCTGGCCTTCGCAGCCGTGTCACCACGGTCGTCGGTCTGGACTACGCGTTCTGATTCGAAGCTGTGCCGATGGGGAGAGTCGCGGTTTGGGTCGTCCACAACCGGCTAGCGATCGGGCCACGTGAGCTTCCTCGAATCGCTCGTTCGGCTCCGCAACGCACCCCGAGTTTGTCGCGAATGTTGTTGACATGTCCTCGGCAGCACGTTCGCGGATGACCAGGCACGGTAAATCGAGAGCCTTCATTGTGCGCCCGGGTGTCGTTGGATCGTCAGGCAAATGCCGCGAGCTCTATCCAGCGAACGCAATTAGTTCGCGAACGCGGCTTCGAGAACGATCGCCAGCCGCTGCCCGGCAAGCGCGATCTGCTTTTCGATCACCGGCATCGACTCGGCTTCGTACGACGCGTCCACCCTTTCCTGCAGCTGCTTCATCCGGTCGCCGATCTTCTTGTTGCCCGTGCACGAAAGTAACGGCTTTGTGAGAATCGGTTCTTCGGTCACCATGTTCGACAGCTTTCCGTAGCCGATTTGCTTTGCCGCGGCATTCGCCGCTTCGGCCCACGCCCGCACCGTTGCCGTCGTCGGCGCCTTCGCCTTCACGCTCTTCGGCAGAAGGCCATCGTCCATGATCCGCTGTGCGAAGTCCGAGTTGGTCGAGAGCTTCTGCGCTTGCATGAAGCGCACGATCGTCTCGGTGTCCCAGATGTGATGGAGGTTCGGCGAATACGTCGCGCCGCCGTCCTTCGTTTCCGGCTGCTTGCCGAAGTAGGTTGCCGGCACACAGTTGCCGCCTCGATCGCCGTTCGTGATTGAGTGGAGCGGCTGGTGAACGTCGCCGACGAAGTGGATCAGAAACCTCAAGGCGTTGGCCTTTTCGGTCTTGTCCGACGATGTTTTGAGCCTGTTGAACTGGTTCACGATGGCGTCGATGACGCAGTTGCTGGCGGTGCAGAACTTCGTAAAACCTGCTTGTTTGGCGTCAACCGACAGAGGGTAGTCGATGAAGTGCCACTCGGCGGTTTCCTTCATCACCCCCCGGACATCGTCGGCCCACGTCGCGCCGTCAACGAACGGATCGGCGTCCTTGGGAAAGCAGAACCGCTTCAGCGCGGGGTCGATGGGCGACGCGACGAGAACCGCTCTAACAGCCTGTCGCGTCTTGGCGTCGACCAGACGCTTCGCGAGTATGGCAACGGTGCGGTGGCCCTGGCATCCCCACCCAAATGCCGGAGTGTTGCCGCACGTCGTCATGAGGACGGCGGCGAAGAAGAGCGCGCGTGTCATGTTCGACATCCACTTGCTATAACGTCCGAGCGATGGCGTTTGAACGTTACGTTCCTAACGACGCTTAATTCCCCTAATCAACGTGTATCCCTCACCCTTCGATTCCTGCATTGTGCGAACCTCCCGAAGGACCCCGGTCCCTTCCATCGGCGGCGCGAAGCGCAATAGTTCCAGGCGTCGCGCCCGTATTCTAATGGTAGGTCCTGATGCTTGTAATGTAGATGGTCTGACCGAAACGTCCATTTCTCCTTCGGGCGTGTGCCACATCATCCGTGATCGGCATTCAGCGCTGCGAGCCAGAGCTCGCGAGGCGGCTGAACGATCGACAGGTCGGTGTCGTGATCACGAAGGGTCGCGTGAGTGCGGGCGACGATTTGGGGGTCCGTGTAGACCTCGTTCGGTGGACCGATCATACCCATTACTCTCCACAATCCGCGGAATGCCGTTGGATCGAACAGCGCTGCCGTACGCAATTGCGTAAAGGTGACCCTGTCCGAACCGATCGACGGCGCGGCTGGAGCCGGCGCGTCGAAGATAGTATGGCGAAGCATCGCCAGCCGCGCCGAGTCGATAACAGCCTGATCCTGATAGAACGGCAGGACATGCTCGGCGACCAGTTCGTCCATCGCGAGCGCCTGTGCCATCCAGTCATCACCATACTGGTCGATGACGTTGACGAGGTCCGCCGCGCCGGATAACGCGAGCGCCAGCCCGCGGCCGAGCGTCGGATTGGTCGTGCAGACGGAGTCGCCAATTGCCGTCAGGCCTGTCGCGACCGGAACGCCGTCAAGAACGAGGCGGCGAATCGTGTTGTGCACCCCGCCCATCGGATACACCTCGGTGATAGGGTCCAGCACGTCGAGCCACTTCGCGAAAATGGGGATGGTGCAGAGGACCGCACTGAAGACTTCGGGATACCTGAGCGTCTTGAAGCGGTGATCCATGGCGAGCGGTGCGACCGCCAGCTGCATCGTATTGTTGTCTGCGCCCCAGATGCCGACCATGAACTCGTCGAGCGCCGCGACGATCCGCGTCGTGAGGGGTGCGGGAAGTGCGGCCCCCTCACGCAGCCGGTAATGACGACTGAAATACGCCACGCCGCATTCGGCCCATGAACTCGCGCTGGTGCGCGCACCGCTGGCTTTCAACCACTGGTCAATCGGCGAGCGACGTCCGGCAGCGTCGATCACCAAGTCCGCCGACAGGTCGCCTTCCTTGGTGCGTACGCCGGTGACGTGAGGCGGTTCGCCCGAAATGGTAACCAGGCCCGTGACCGTCACACGGTCTCGCAACGAGACACGGGGTTGCCTGATCACCGCACGCCGCAGCACCCAGTCGAACGTGGAACGGCGCGTCATCAACATCGTCAGTTGCTCGTCACCAGGTCGGGGCGTGGTGTCGGTGAGCGTAGGCGGCATCTGCGTCGCGACAGGTGCCTGGAGCACGCCGGCGTCGAGTAGCTGTTCGTATACATCCGGCAGATGTTCGATGAGAAGCTGGCGACAGCGGGCCATGACGATGTGAGGCTGGACGATGTGTGGTGCGCTGGAGCGGAACGCTGACGCGGCGGCGGAATCGACGTCGGGTGCGAGTCTCAGCTGGTCTTTGTCGAGGACGACAACGTCATGTCCGGCTCGTGCCAGTAGCAGCGTGGCAAAACAACCTGCGGCGCTGGCGCCAATGACGACTACCTTCACAGGGTCATACCGACAAACGGCCGTCAATTAATCGTGCGAGGCAACCGTCGTGGAGACATCATTTTGGAGACTTCAGGGGAGCTCCAATCCAGGTGGGCCAGGAATCGTTCGCGTGTGATGAAACGTGTACTCACCGAGAAGCCGCTCGTCTCCTTTTTCATCCACTCCGAGGAGCCGTGCAACCATCGTCGCCGAGGGTGACGCCTTTGCCCACGTAATGGATTGCTGGCAGATCACGCTACCCGCATCGGCTCGAATAGGGATGTCAGCCATTCGTTGATGCTCCACACCCTGCTGATCGCACCAACTGAGATCGACTCGCGACGCAGTTGTCAGGTCCAGGGTAAGCCGCGCGACCAGCAGATCATCGTCAGCCGCTACGGTGCACTGCACTGCTCCCCCTGGCGCGGGCGCGTATTCTCGCACCTGGAGGCCTGTCTCTGCTGCGCGCTTGACGAAGTGATCGCTAATCACCACCTGCAGCGCTCCCGAACGCGCGAGCGCGCGGAGACCCTCGGCGAGGGCGATGACCTCGCGAAGTCGATCACCGCAGTCGTCGCACGTCATGAGATGCTGCTCGACGGCTTCTTCGGCCGCCGAAGGCAGGGCCGCCAGCCAGTAGTCCATGAGGACGACCGCTTCGATGGGCTTCGAACAATCGACGTGGCCACGATCGTACGAAGAAGTCACGTCGCCCCCATGCAGACCCGCAGTTGCCGAAGGGCGCGATGCCGGATCACGCGAACATTCGCCTCCGAGATTCCGAGAAAGCGGCCCGTTTCCATGGCCGTCTGGTCGTCGTAGAAGGTCATCACGATAACCGAGCGTTCGCGCTCGTCGAGGGCCTGAACGCAGCGAGCCAGTTGACGGTCACCGAGCTGCGGCATCGGAGGCGAATCGGGGACCAGATCGCCGCCGAACATCTTCAGCAGCTCCTCCTGACGCCGCGAGCTACGTCTCAGCTCGAGCACCGTCAGACGGCACGTGCCCAACACGAAGTGGACGAGTTTGTCCGATTCCTGCAGCCGTGCCGTCCGAAGCGCTTCAAGGACCTTCATGAGCACCTGCTGCACGAGGTCGTCCGCGGCCGAGGGCGATCGCAAGTGGCGCAAGCCATAAAGTCGGATTCGCGGGCCCATGCGTCGGCACATTTCGGCTTCTGCGTCGCGGTCGCCGTCAGCGATGCGCGGCGCCAGGTCGGCGTCGCTCAGCCCGACATCCATTGCGCTTCATTCTAAGAGCGCTCCTCGAAATGATTCGAGCCTTATGCCGTTGCTCCTGGATCCGATGGGAGTGTGCCGCCGCCTAGACAGAGGTGCTCGTCCGCTTCGGCAGCGGTCCGTGAACATCAATCTGGTACTTTGCCGCAACGTGTGGAAGTGGTTCGTGTCCCGGCTGGCTCATTTCCACGACGAACTGCTCGAAGCCTCCCGGGGCGCAGAGCAGCAGCATGCGGACAGGAGCGTCGCCCTCGACCTTGAAACCATGAGGGATGTTGCGCGGCCCGAAAACAAATGTGCCCGGTCCGGCCACCGCCCACTTGCCGTCGCACACGAACGCCACTTGGCCTTCGAGGACATAAAACCCTTCGTCCTCGAGACGATGCGTGTGGTACGGCGAGGCGAACCCCGGCCGCATCGTCAGGTGCTCGATCAACCCGAACGCCCCGTTGGTCGTCTGCGCGGTCGCTCTGACGACGGTTGGCAAACCCAGAAAGATGATGGGCGGTTCGGCCGGCGTGCTGAAGTATGGCTGCAGGTCTTGTGTGATCATCGGTTTCTCCTCATCGACGGGGGACTTTCCGCGAGCCCGTTTATCGAGCTACAACCACAATGTGTGATGACGGAGCCCTTGCGTTACAGCTCCGCTTCGATCCAGCTGTCAGGTGGGGTGTCAGGCCCGATTTTCCGCAGCCGAAGGTGTTAAACTTCCGCCCCACGCTTATGACTTCAGGTGCTTTACGCCACGTCGGCATGCTCTCGGCCGCCGTTCTGATTTCGCTGCCGGCGTACGGATCGGCGCAGTCACGCGAGTCGCAAGTGACGGCGGTTCTCGAGTCTTTCTATGGGGCGATGAAGACAGGCGACAAAGCCGCGGCGATGCGCGCCATCGCGCCCGACGCCGTCTTCGTCGAGTCGGGGACGCTCGAAACACGTTCTCAGTACGAAGCGAACCACCTGCCGGCGGACATCGAGTTCGAGCGCCAGGTCGCCGGCAGACGAAGTCCATGGCGCGTGGTGTTCCACGGCGATGCGGCATGGGTGATCGCCACGACGGAGTACCAAGGTACGTTCGACAACAGCCCGGTAAACTTCGTGAGCGCCCAGCTGGCAGTTCTGACGAGCGACTCAGGAAACTGGCTCATTCGCTCGATCCATTGGTCGTCGCGCCGCCGCTAGGGGGACGAGGGACGTCTTTCGCGCGCGTCAACAACGGGCGCGCACGCCGACAACCATGGCCGCATCCCAGAGCGCGAACGCGTCTCAATCGTGGCGTGCATCTCGAACTCCTCATCCCCAACTCGCTTGGAGCTTAATCAGCGGGCCGGAATCTTCTGTCGACTGACGCGAGGAATCCGCGGAAATTTGCTCACAGTGGTTCTTAGTTCTCGTTCTCAAGATTGTTCAGGTCGTAGTGTTCTTCAACGACGATGCCTCCATACTGGCCGTCGCTGTCCTCATCGTCGCGACCGTGGGGCCTCTCCGGAAGCGCGGTCATCATGTTGTCGTTCATCCAGTTGGCACGTCGACCGATAGTGGAATGAGGTGTAGATCCGTGCGACGTTCACGTCCTCGATAATCTGGTTCAGGCTCGTGTAGTGCCGCGTCACGCCGGGGAGGCTGATGCGATCAGTTGTGTTATTCCCGGCGGTCAGAGCGATGTTAGCGAGAATCGCGTGTCGCGCCTATCGGGTTGGCTTTGATCAGCTCCACGGCGAAATCGACGCCGACGTCAGCGCACGCGACCAGAAAGGATTCGAGCGGCGCGGGAATGCCGCGAGGCGGATCGGCACGACTTCCTGACTATCCGGCCCGTCGCGCAGGTGGTATAACGTCGCGGGCGCTGCGCCGCCTGAGGATCCCTAAATGCCAAAACCACGCGGCCAGGAACACGGCGTTCGCGCCGGCGGCTGGACCGATACCGAGCTCTGGGCGCTGCTGAAGAAACGGCGGGACGCGGCCTCGTCGACGCGGCGGTTCCTCGAGAACTGCCTCGACGACGTCGAGCGCGTGCTCGCCAAGGGCGGGACGTCGCCCGCTGACTTCACGCTGCACGACGAGGACCACTCGTTCAGAGTGGCCCAGCGGATGATGCCGATCATGTCGGCGAAGCTGCCGCCGCACTTGTCCTCGCCCGAGCTCGGGCTGCTGCTGCTCTCCGCGTACCTGCACGACATCGGCATGACGCCGAGCCGCGGCAAGGTCCGGGCGTACCACACCTTTCTCATGACCGGTTCGGCGGCCTCGTTGAGCGATGCCGCTCGCCGCGAGCTGCAGCAATGGCTGGACGAAGAAGGGCGGGAGGTCGAGCCGCCGATCGCGAAGGGCGCGCCCACGGAAGACGATCTCCGGCTCGCCGATGAACTGGTCGCGTACTTCGCGCGCCACAAGCACAACGACTGGAGCAAGGAGTACATCGAGGAGAATCTCGCCGGACGGACGTGGGACGGCTACGAGACGTGGATGGAAGATCTCGTCGACCTCTGCCAGAGCCATCACTGGGGATACAGCCGACTGGCCGACGACTCGTTCAACCCGAAGGTCCTGCCATCCGGCGACGTCGTCCACTTGCGATACCTCGCCTGCGTCCTCCGGATCGCGGACATCCTCGAGAACGATCCGGAGCGCACGCCGGCCCTCATCTACCGGCACCGGCAGATCGCGGCGCGCAGCCAGATCTACTGGCAGAAGGACCACGGCATCCGCACCGAGATCGGGAAGAACCGTTCGATCACGGTGCGCGCCACGCCGAAACAGGCGGTCTTCCATCGCGCCATCGTCCAGACGGCGGCCGCGATCGAGACCGAGTTGCGGCTGTGCGATCGCCTCAACGCGGAGCTTCCGTTCGACCACCTTCCCAAGCACGACCCGCTGCCGCACACGTGGGATCTGAAGGAGTCGGTGTTCACGGACATCCAGCCCTACAAGGATTCCTACGAGTACATCGAAGGCGCGTTCCGGCCCGACACGCAGCGGGTTCTTCAGATGCTCGCCGGCATCGAGCTGTATGGAAATCCGCTCGCCGCCGTACGCGAGCTGCTGCAGAACGCCTTCGACGCGGTTCGCGAGTCCGTCGCGCGAGAACGGCTTGCGCTTCCCGACGCCAGCCAGCCCGCCGATCCGAAATGGGCGATCGAGCTCGGCAACCGCCACGAGGTGAGCCTCACGTTCGAGGTCGACGACCACGGACGCGGATGGCTCGTCTGCCGCGACGACGGGATCGGCATGACGAAGGAGATCATCGAGAACTATCTGCTCGTGAGCGGCAGTTCGCGCCGATCCGACGTCGTCTCGCTCGAACGGTTATGCGAGCAGAAGGGCTTCTCGTCAGAGCGGACGGGACGCTTCGGGATCGGCGTCCTGAGCTATTTCATGATCGCCGATCAGGTTCGCATCAGGACGCGCCGGAGCCAGATCGCCGGCGACGCCGATCGACAGGCGTGGATCTTCACCTCGAACGGCGTGGGCGACTTCGGGGAGCTTTCCCGGTTGCAGGCAGGCGCGGCCGGGACTGAAGTCGCGCTCCGGCTGAAGAGGGATCTCGCGACGCAGCTTTACGCGCCGGTCGACGTTCGATATCACATCTCACAGTATGTCGCCGCCGAGATCACGTGGACTCCATGTCGATTGTCCGTTGACCTGAGTTACCTGGAGCCAACGCACCGCGGCGCCGGCTGGGGACGGCGGGTGGCGCTCGACATACCCGAAGAGGCCGCGTCGCAGACCGACGTCGTTCGCGAAGAGGGTGTGCTCCCCAGTTCGCTCGGGCGATTCCGGACGTCTCTGCACTACTTCCAGCTGCAGGGTGGACCGTCCCTCGGGTTCTGCCGCGAGCGCGTCGACGACGGCACGCTCCGCATCCTGAATGTGGACTCTCACGGCTTTCGCGTGCCGTCCTCGAAAGCGCTGTTCAGCTACAAAGGGATGCGGCTGGGGGACGAAAAACTGGTGGCCGCGGACCGGATAACGCTTCCCGCCAACTGCACGATTCAGATCGACTGGACGACGGAACGCGCCGGCGACATCTCCGTCGATCGCACGAAGTTCCGGCTGAGCGCGTCCGCGCGGTCGGCGTTGGCGTCACTGTGCGAACGCCTGAGCTCGAGCTGGAAGCGTATTCTGGGCGACGCGGCGGCAACGAAGTACGAGCTCCTGAACATCGTGGTGGGGCGCATCTACGAGGCAGCACCGGCCTCGTTCAATTGGACCAAGTTCCTGCCGGATGGGACGTCATGCTGGTGTCCGGTCGAATGGCCGGCGATCCTGCTGGACGACGATCAGTTGACCGCAACGCTCGTCGGTCAGACGACGACCGCGCAGTTGTTCGACATCATCAGAGAAGACATCATCGACGATGCTCTCGAGCAGGTGGTCATGCCGTTGGTCAGGCTCGAATGGGAAGGACAGGCGCTCGCGCTGCTTCGGCCGGTCAAAGGAGCCGGACGTGAAGGCTTCTGGAACCTGCACGCGTTCCCTCCCGACAGGCTTCTGGTCGCACGGACGCCGCTCCAGGGTGTGTCCGTGATCCCGCTGTGGTTGAAGCCGCCGGTAAGGAATGCGCTCCCGTTCGCTCCCTGCGACTTTCCGGCATCCTGGACGAAGTTCGTGACCGTGCGCCGCGACGACACGACGTTCGTGAATCGCGGCCATCCGCTGTCCATGTGGCCAACCCGCTTCGTCTCTGATTCCGGCTCCGCGGACATCTTGATCGGCATCATGCGCGGCGCCGATATCACGTCCTTTGGCGTCAGCCAGTGGAACGGACTCGATCCGGAGACTCGGCGCGCGACGCTGATGAAGCTGTGGCAGTCGGCGGCGCCGGACGTCGAACCGTCCGACGTCGCCGTCCTGCTGTACTACGGTGACAACAAGTCGGCCGTGATCGAGCTGGTTGCGGAGACGGGCGAGGCCAGGAGAGTCGAAGGCGATCTGACGCGTGCTCTCCCCGATTCCGGCGCGTCGTGGCTGCATATCCCGTCGCTCGATGTGTCGATGATACGGGAAAAAGCCAGAGCCCTGGCGGGCGGCGCAGGGTAGCGAGTGCTACCCGAGCGCCGTTCGTCGGGATGCATATTGCGACTTGGCCCGCTCTCGACCGAACCCGCCCTCAGTGCCGCCATGACGCGATGAAGAAGTAGATGTTCGTCGGCGCGTCCGGAAGGGCCAAGCCGGCGGCCTGCAGCTCGCGAACCTTCGCGAGTCCAAATTACAAGGCGTGGCTAGAGCGATTCACAGCGAAGGCGTGTCCGCAGTGGACTTGTGGGCTGCAAGATGCGGGGTGTTGCACACTCAGACCCCAGACTCCGACCTGAGCGCCGAGGGTGAAGCGCGACGTATTCGGTATCGGTTGCAGAGCAGACGCAGCCTGATTCAATCTCCAGGGAAGGGCAAATCGTACACGCTGAACCCGCTGGGCCTTGCCGAGAAGGTTGAGAAAGGCATCGCCGCATGGCTATCCGATATGGAACGTGACGCCGCGAAGCATGCAGATTTTTGTGACCGTGCCGCACGCGTATTTGACCCGTCCGCTTTCGTTCGATGGCCCTTGGAGCGGCGACTGTCCCCGAACCTCTGCAAGAGGAAACGATTGCGCCTGCACTTTCTCGTGCAGACGCGATCTCGCCCCGTACAACGCGATCACGATCGCCGGCAACACCATGCGGTAGCCGAAATACCGCTCGACGACCGATGCCGCCGCACATCATTGCCGCCGGCGTACGCGGGAGCGTGCTTTGCTATATGCGGCTACTTCGTGCCCTTCGTCGTCGCAACGGGGGCCACTACGAGAACCTTCATCGTATTCGGCGTGATGACCGCGCGGCCATTCGGGCCGGGCGTGGTCGTCGCCGCCGGGATGTAGACGCGATGGCTCACCGGATCGACCGTCATCGTCTTTCCGGACGGCTGTGTCTTCAGCGTCTGCACGATCGTGAACTTCCCGGGCGAGTCCTCGTGCGCGATCGTCAGCGTGCCGGCGCGGCTCGCCGCGAACACGTAGCCGGTCGCTGCGTCGAACCCGTTGCCGTCTACTTCTTCGCCTATCGGGAAGCTCGTTACGACCTTTCCGGTTCTGCTATCCACGACGGCCATATGCCCGTCACAGGCGCTCAGGATGAGATGGTTCTTGTTGTCGAACGCCATCGCGGTTGGTCCTTCACAGTCGGTGATCGGCCAGGTCGCGACCACGCTGTGTGTGATGGTGTCCATCACACCGATGACCCCCTTATCCTCGATATTCACGTACATTCGATTCGCCGCTGGATCTTCGACCGCCTCCTCGAGTTCTCCAGTCAGGGGAATCGTCGCGATGACTTTGCCGTCCTGCGCGCCGAAGACTGTCACCGACTTGCCCGTGTGATTGAACGCCCATACTTCTTTGCGTGATGGCGAGTAGCGGATGCTGTCGGGATTGGCGCCGGTCGGTACGCGGGCGATCGGTTGCAGCGTCCTGAGGTCGATGATGGTCGATGTATTCGCGCGCCCGTCGCTCGTGAAGCCTCTGCCGAGATCCGCGGCGATCGCGATACCGTGGACGCCGGGAAGATTCGCGATCTCGCCAACGACCTTTCCCGTCTGCGTATCGGCGACGACGATCTTCGTGGCATGCGACACGTACAATCGGTGGGCGGCCGGATCTACGCTGACGTAGTCGAAGCCCCCATCGCCGCCGATCTGAATGTCGCCGATGACGTGATATCCGGTGGCTGCGAACATGACCGCTCCGAGCGCAATCACACCGAGCGCAGCCGGGA
>Ga0075423_10006119_pt1 | contig 11280 bp, 11 predicted proteins | sample SoiMethybrSBSTD2_FD_80114 | JGI IMG/M metagenome (GOLD analysis project Ga0075423, IMG submission 80114) | Bulk soil microbial communities from a Populus tree surrounding site in Tennessee, USA - Soil MetaG P. TD hybrid SBSTD2 | ecosystem: Environmental > Terrestrial > Soil > Tree plantation...
CAGGCCGTCGGCCGCTGGGGCAACTACTTCAACGAGGAAGCGTTCGGCACGCCCACCACGCTGCCGTGGAAGCTCTACATCTCGCCCCCGCATCGTCCGCTGCTCTATGCCCAGGACAACTTCTTCCCTCCCTCGTTCCTCTACGAGTCGTTGTGGGACCTCGGCGTCTTCCTCCTCCTTGTCCTCTTCCTCCGGCGGCGCCTGGAGCGCGCGCCGGGGGCCCTCTCCCTCGCCTATCTCGGCCCCTACTCGGCGGGCCGCTTCATCACCGAGGGGATTCGCACCGATCCCCTGATGCTGGGACCGCTCCGCGTGGCCCAGCTGGTGAGCCTGGTCGGGATCGCCCTGGCGCTGGTGGCCGTCCCGCTCATGCTCCGTCGCACCCGTCCGACGCCTACCTGACGGTCCGGCGTGCACTTCGCCTTCCTCGGCATCTCGGGGGCCGTGCCCTCGCTCGGCCGCGACAACACCTCGCTCGTCTTCGTGAGCGAGGCCGGGGCGGTGCTCCTGGATTGCGGGGGGAGCCCAATCCAGAAGCTCCTCCTGGCCGCGGTCGACCCCATGACCCTGGATCGGGTCATCATTACCCATCTCCACGTGGACCATTCTTACGGGCTGCCGTCGCTGATCCGAAACCTCGGCCTGCTCGGCCGACGTGCGCCCCTGCGCATCGCATGCCGCCAGGAGCATGTCGAGCCCATTCGCACGCTCCTCGGCGTGTTCCGGCTGCTCGGCCGTCCCGATTCGTTCCCCGTCGAGATAGAGCCCGTGCCGGCCGTCGAGCGCGCGATCGTCGGCGTGACCGGCCCTTTCACCTTGACGACGTCGCCCAACGCCCATGGCGCCATGCCCAACCTCGCGGTGCGCGTCGATGCCGCGGGGGGGCCCTCCGTCGTGTACTCCTCGGATACCGAGCCCTGCGCGGCCGTCGCCGAGCTGGCGCGCGGTGCCGATACCTTGGTTCACGACGCGACCTTCGCGGAAGGCGAGGCCCGCCACGGCGTCCACTCCACCGCCGCGCAGGCGGCGGAGGTGGCTGCGCGGGCGGGAGTCCGCCGCCTGATCTTGGCGCACATCGGCTTCCCGCATCACGACGCGCTCGACCGGCTGGCGGCCGAGGCCCGGGCCCGTTTCAGCGGCGAGGTGGAGGTCGCGGAGGAGTTCGTGCCGTATCCGCTATGACCGTCTACGAGAGCCGTGACGGCCGGAGCCGGCTGCTGCGGAGCGACGCGCGCCACCTGGAGGGTGTCGGCTCCGGCGAGGTCGGGGTCATCGTGACCTCGCCGCCCTATCTCGTGAGGGGACGCGGGCTCGCCTCCGCCGACCGCTACGCTCGTCGCCTCGCCGTGGAGTTCGGCCGAGAGTGGCGGCGGGTGCTGGCGCCCCACGGCGATTGCTGGCTCGTGCTGGGCGACCGCCACGACGGCCGGGAGTGGATGGGCATCGACGGCCTGCTCACGCGCTGGATGCGCCGGACCGGCTGGACGCTCCAGGCCAAGGGGTGTTGGGCGCAGGTCGGCTCCCGTGAGCGCTGGGACAACCGCATCAACCACGTGCTCCGCTTCCGCAAGACGGGGGCGCATCCGGTCCGGCCGCGCTCCACCACGCTGGCCTGGATGCTGCCGCTGCCGCGCTCGCACACCGACAGCCGCTGGGATGCGACCCCGAAGGCGGTGATCCGGAAGGTGCTGGCGGTGAGCGCCCGGCGCGGCGCGGTGCTCGATCCCTTCATCGGGGCGGGAACGGTAGCGCTCGTGGCGGCGCGCCTCGGGCGGGCGTGGATCGGGGTCGAGCGGGATCCTCACATGGCCGCGCTGGTGGCGCGGCGGCTGCGGATGCGGCGGGTCAGGACACCCGCTCGCGCATCTTCCGGACGAGGTCCTCATAGGAGGACTTCGTCAGGAAGCCGTCGAACTGCGACCGGTAGCTCGAGGTCACGCTCACGTCGTCGATGACCACGTCGTAGATGAGCCAGCGGTCGCCCTGCGCGGCCAGGCGGTAGTCGATGGCGACGTCCCCGCCGGGGGCGAGCACTCGCATCCGCACCGTGGCCTGGTCGCCCTCCACCGACTCGCCGGTGAAGACGATCTTCTCGCCGCGGTAGCGCTCGATCCTCGCCATGAAGGCACGCTCGACGAGCTCGCGGAAGAGGGCGGAGAACTCGGCCCGCTCGGCTTCCGTCCGCCGCTCCCAGTGGCGCCCCAGCGTCCGACGCGCCATCTCGGCCCAGTCGAACATCGGGCCGGTGATCTCGCGCACGGCCAGGCGCCGCTCGGCGCCCTTGCCGCTCGCCTTGAAGGCCGGATCCTCGAGCGTCTGGACGACGCGCTCGATCTCGGGCCGCAGACGATCGGTGATGGAGTCGGCGGAGACGTGGGCGGCCCCCCAGAGGGCTACCAGGACCAGCGCGAGCGCGACGAGGATTCGCATCGGTGACATGGGCACCCAGGGGTGCAAGCGATGTGCCCGCCCCTCGGGCGCGAACGCGACAGCGGTCGGCGCGCGCTAACGCCGCACCTCGAAAGGGTCCTGACCCGAGGCGTGCGGCGCGGGCTCGTCGGCCCGTGGCCGCCGCGTGTCATTTCTGCCGGTAAGGACCGCCCAGAGTTGTCAGCCGGATGTCGGCGAGACCCAGCCGGGGAGCGCAGCTTCTGCAGGATCCACGCGCTCCGCGGGCGAGCCGGGCGGTCGTGCGCCGGGGCTAACGGACGCCGAAGCGGCGCTCGATCTCGACGGCGATCTCCTCCAGGCGATGGCGCAGCGTGTGCTCGCCCAGCGCGCGCTTGAGCGCGTTCTGGCCGATCTCCCGCGCCTCGTCGGGGTGGGCGAGGTAGTAGTCGAGGTGCCGCCGGAGCTCGTGGAGGTCGCGGTAGGTCACGACCTCGCGGCCAGGCGCGAAAAGGGCGGGGAGCTCATCCTTGTGATCCACCACCTGGCAGGCCCCGGCGGCGGCCAGCTCGAACGCCCGCGTGTTCACCCCGACGATGTCGTTCATCGGGTGGTGGTGGTTCAGCGACAGGGTGGCCCCGGAGTAGATGGCGAGCTTCGCATGCCCCCAGACGGGACCGCCGGCGACGAGCGCGCGCACCTCCGGGGAGGACGCGCGGTCCCAGCCCGCGCCCCAGAGCCGCACGGGATAGCCGGCCAGCTCCCGCACGAAGCGCTCGCGATACGGGTAGCGGCTGCCCACGAAGGCGACGACGCCGGTGAGCCCGCGCGCCTCCGCTGGCGAGGGCGTGACCGGGTGATGCATCTCGGGCACGCAGTAGAGCGGCAGGTAGTAGAGGTTCCGGAGCCCGACGCTCTCCAGGGAGCGCAGGGCGTAGCGCTCCTTGGTGAGGAAGAGATCGTAGGCCTCGATGGACTCGAAGGGGATCATCCAGAGGGGGTTGTCGGGGAAGAGATTCACGAACAGCGTGTCCACGCGCGCCTTGATGCGCCGGATCACGCCGGGCGTGATGGGCCCGCCCTTGACCACCAGGACCACCGCGGGCCGCCAGTCGAGGCAGGCGCGCTCGAGCCGGCGCAGGATCCAGAGCTGATACGCCGCCTTGGTGCCGCGGTTCTTGTAGAGGGGATTGTCGCGGCGGTAGGCGAAGGTCCGGACCTCGTGGCCGAGCGCCCGCAGCTCGTCCCGCATGTCCATGCCCATGTGCTCGGAGCGCTCGAAGGGCAGTACGATGAGCCAGCGCATCGGGGCGAGCGTATCACAATCGGCATTGACAGGCCCCGCGCGGGGGACCGACAATGTGCCCATCTTTCACATGGTTGCACGCGCCCTCCGCCGCCACATGCCCCCGATTCTCCTCTTCGCCGGCCTCCTCGTCGCCTGGCAGCTCGCCGTGTCGGTCTTGAAGATCCGCGAGTACCTCCTGCCTGGCCCCTGGGCGGTGCTGCGCGCGGTGGTGGACTTCCGCATCCCGTGGTGGAGCCACCTCTGGGTGACGAGCGCGGAGATCGTGGGCGCGTTCCTGCTGGCCGGCGTGGTCGGCGTGCTCCTCGGCACCGCGATCGCGTGGTCCCCGGCGGCGGCGTCCGCCCTCGTGCCCTTCCTCGTGTTCGTCAATACGCTTCCCAAGGTGGCGGTGGCGCCGCTGTTCCTGCTCTGGCTCGGTTACGGCATCGTCCCCAACATGCTGATCGGCGCGCTGATCGGCTTCTTTCCCGTCGTCATCAACACCGCGGTGGGGCTCACCCAGGTGGACGCGGAGATGCTCGATCTCGGCCGCGTGTTCGGGGCGCCCAAGTGGAAGGTGTTCCTCACGATCCGGATCCCCAATGCGTTCCCGTACATCCTGAGCGCGCTCAAGATCACCGCCACCGCCGCGGTGGTGGGCGCCATCGTGGGCGAGTTCGTCGCCTCGCAGTCCGGCCTCGGCAGCGTCATCGTCATCACCCAGACCAACCTCAACACCCCGGTGGCCTTCGCGGCGCTGGTGTGGATCTCCATCGTCGGCCTCCTGCTCTACGGCGCCGTCGGCCTCGCCGCGCGCTGGCTGGCCCCGTGGGCCGACACGGAGCACGCATCCTGACCCGACATCACCGCCCATCCCGCGGCACGTGTCCCCAGAGGAGGAGCCCATGATCCGCCTGATCCTCGCCATCGTTCTTGCCCTCGGCCTCGCCACGCCCGCCCTCGCGCAGACCCCGCAGAAGGTGGTCTTCGCGCTCAATTGGTTCGCGGTGGGCGACCACGCCGCCTACTGGGTGGCGCTCGACAAGGGCTACTACAGGGAGAAGGGGCTCGACGTGGAGCTTCAGAACTCCAAGGGCTCGGGTGACTCCATCGCCAAGGTGGATACGGGGCGCGCCGACATCGGCCTCGCCGACGCGGCGGTCGTGATCCCGCTCGTCGCCAAGGGCGCCAAGGTCAAGGTGGTGGGAGCGGTGTTCGACAACACGCCGCTCAACATCTGGACGCGCAAGGACACCGGCATCACCAAGCCCAAGGACCTTGAAGGTAAGACGCTGGCTGCTCCGCCGGGCGACGGCCAGCGCCAGCTCTTTCCCGCCTTCGCGCGGATCAACGGCATCGACGAGAGCAAGGTCAAGTGGGTGAACATCGAGCCCGCCGCCAAGTTCGTGGCGCTGTCGGAGAAGCGGGCCGATGCCGTGCCCGACTACACCACGGGCCAGCCCTTCTGGGAGAAGGCCGTGGGCAAGGAGAACCTCGTCCGCATGCCGTGGTACCAGCACGGCTTCGACACCTACTCCATGTCCATCATGGCCAGCGAGAAGACGATCAACGAGCGGCCCAAGGTGCTCAAGGACTTCCTCGAGGCCTCCTACCGCGGCTGGCGCGACGTGATGGAGAATCCCAAGGCCGCGCTCGAGATCTTCAAGAAGCGCGTGCCCGAGATCGACCTCGCCCTCATCGAGCCCAACATGATGCTGGGGCTCGAGCTGATGCGGACCGACCGCTATGCCCAGAACGGGATCGGCTGGATGGACCGCGCCAAGATGTGCCGGACCGTCGAGCTGATCAACACCTACATGGACATGCCGAGAAAGGTCGGCTGCGACGAGGTGTTCACCAACTCGTTCCTCACCAAGATCGAGCCGCCGAAGAGCATGCGGTAGCGGCGGCGGAGCCGGCCGCGCGGCCCGCACCGTGCTGATCGAGCTCGAGGGTGTGGGCATGACCTACGCCTCGGCGAGCGGACCCGTCGAGGCCCTGCGGGCGATCAGCTTCGGCGTGAGCCGCGGTGAGTTGGTGGCCCTCGTGGGACCGTCGGGGTGCGGCAAGTCCACGCTGCTCCGGGTGGTCGCTGGGCTCAGGCCGTCCACCGCGGGCCGAGCGCGCGTCGACGGGCGGGAGGTGCGGGCGCCGCTGCCCGCCGTCGGCATGGTGTTCCAGGCGCCGGTGCTGCTCCGCTGGCGGAGGCTGCTCGACAATGTGCTGCTGCCCGTCGAGCTCGCCGGCCGCCGGCGCGCGGACTACCACGCGCGGGCGCTGGAGCTGCTGCGGACGACGGGCCTCGCCGAGTTCGCCGACAAGTATCCGCGGGAGCTCTCCGGCGGCATGCAGCAGCGGGCATCGCTGTGTCGCGCGCTGATCCTCGATCCCCCGATCCTGTTGATGGACGAGCCCTTCGGGGCGCTCGACGCCATGACCCGGGACGAGATGAACCTCGAGCTCCTGCGCGTCTGGGGCGAGACGGCGGCGCCGGCCGCGCGCCGCAAGACCGTGGTCTTCGTCACGCATTCGATTTCCGAGGCGGTGTTCCTTGCCGACCGCGTGGTGGTGATGACGCCGCGCCCCGGCCGCGTGGCGCGCATGTTCGATGTGCCGCTCCCGCGCCCGCGCACCATGGCCCAGCGGGCCGATCCCGCGTTCGGGCGGCTGGCCCTGGAGATCTACGACACCCTGAACGCCCGGCCCCCTGATCCGGGCGCCGAGAGCTGAGGCCCCGTCATGACGACGACCCGCGACCTCGCGTTCACCCCCGCGACCGAGCTGGCGCGGCTCTACCGGCGCCGCGCCGCCTCGCCGCTCGAGGTCATGCAGGCGGCGCTGGCGCGCATCGACGCGGTGAACCCGCAGGTGAACGCGTTCGTCACGCTCGTCCGGGACGAGGCCCTGCGCGAGGCGCGCCGTGCCACCGCGGCGATGCGCCGCGGCAAGGCCCTGCCGCCCCTCTTCGGCGTGCCGGTGGACATCAAGGACGTGACGCAGACCAAGGGCATCCTGACGACCTACGGCTCGACGCTCTACAAGGATCACGTGCCGGACGTGGACGCGCTCGTGGTGGAACGCCTCCGGGCGTCGGGCGCCATCGTGCTCGGCAAGACCAACACCCCGGAGTTCGCCTTCGGCCCCAACACAGTGAACGCGGTGTTCGGGGCCACCCGCAACCCGTGGAATCTCGCCCGCACCGCCGGCGGCTCGAGCGGCGGGTCCGCGGCGGCGCTGGCGACGGGCATGTGTCCCATCGCCGAAGGCACCGATCTCGGTGGCTCGCTGCGCGGGCCCGCGGCCCATTGCGGCGTGGTGGGCTTCCGGACCACGCCGGGGCTCATCCCGCGCTACCCCTCCGTCCTGGCCTGGGACACGTACTCCGTCGAGGGCCCGATGGCCCGTACGGTGGCGGATGCCGCGCTGATGCTCTCGGTGATGGCGGGCCCGGATCCCCGGTCCCCGATCTCGTACGCGATCGACCCCCGTGAGTTCATCCGTGCGGTCCAGAAGCCGTCGGTGAAGGGGTGGCGCATCGCGTGGACGATGGATCTCGGCGGCCTCGTCACGGTGGATCGCGAGGTGCAGGAGGTGTTCGCCGACGCAGCGGGCGCGTTCCGCGCCGCGGGCGCGCGCATGAAGCAGGCGTCCCCCGACATGCGCGAGGTACCCGAGATCGTGCGCCTCTCGCGGGGCTTGCTGATGGTCGCGCGCCACGCCGAGAAGCTGCCGCGCCATCGCGACGTGCTGCAGGCCGGGCTGGTGGAGAACACCGAGCAGGGCCTGGCGCTCACCGCCGCCGACGTGGCGCGCGGGGAGCTCCTGCGCACGACGCTGTGGCACCGCGTCCGCGAGTTTCTGGATGGGTGCGACGTCTGGATCACGCCGACCACCGCGATGCCGCCGTTCCTCCTCGAGCAGCCGGCGCTGGGGCGCTCCTTTCTGACCTACGCGTTTTCGGTGCTGGGGCTGCCCGCGACCTCGATTCCCGCCGGCTTCACGCCGGAGGGCCTCCCCGTCGGGCTACAGATCGTCGGCAAACGGGGCGGGGAGGCCGCGGTGCTCCGCGCGGCGGCGGCGTTCGAGGCGGCGCGCCCATGGGCGCACCATATCCCGCCGGTCGTGCCGCCACCTCGGGACTGACGCGACCGCGCCGCTAGGCCGCCTTCGACAGATCCTTCAGCGCGGCGAGGATGGCGCCGTCGGGCCTCGCCAGCTCCTCGAGGATCGAGAAATGCTCGTGGCGCGGCAGCGGGAGATAGCGCCCGGGCAGGCCCTTCTTGCGCCACGCCTCGGCGTACTCCGCGGACTGGCGGATCAGCTCGGGTAGCTCGCCGAGCCCCACCGTGACCACGAGCGGCGCCGCGCGCGCGGGCAGGTGGAGGATCGGGCTGTTCCGCTCGGCCTCGGCGGCGTCGAGGCGCAGCTTGTCGTTGAGGTAGCAGAGCCGGATCGGCTCGAGGTCGAAGATGCCGCTGATGGCGACACCGCCGGCCACGCGCGCGTCCGCCATGGCCATGGCGGTGAGATGGCCGCCGGCGGAGTGGCCGGCCACGAACACCCGCGCCGGGTCGCCGCCGTGCGCCTTCGCGTGCTCGATCACCCAGGCCACCGACGCCCGGATCTCCGCCACGATCGCGTCGAGCCGCGCCGCCGGCGCCAGCGTGTACTCCACGAGTGCCACGTTGAAGCCGGCGGGCAGGAGGCCCTCGCCCAGGAAGGCGTACGGCTCCTTGTCGTTGGCCTGCCAGTAGCCGCCGTGGATGTAGACGACGGTCGGAGCGCCCGCGGCGCCGCAGGAGAAAATGTCGAGGCGTTGCCGCGCGCCCGTCCCGTAGCGCAGGTCGAGACGGCCGCCGTACCGCGCGCGGAAGGCGTCCGACCGGGCCGTCCAGCCCGCGACGTACTGATCTCGCCGTGCCTGGCCCACCGCTTCCGTGTTGTTGTAGGCGGCATCCAGCGCCTTCCGGTCGAGCTCGCGATAGAGCATGGTCATCACCTCATCCACTCGGGGCCGCCGCGGGCGCGAGGGTCTTGGCGTACTTGCCGTCGCGATACTCGCCGGACAGCACCGGGGCGTGTCGCGCGGGACCCTGAGAGGGCAGGCACTCGATGAGCGCGTCGTAGTTGGGATGGTTGAAGAAGGCGATGGACAGCCGCGCGGCGCGCGCCGCCTCGCGCGGAGGATTGACGACCCGGTGGAGATTCGACAGCCAGCGGTCGTTGGTCCAGCGCATGAGGAGATCGCCGATGTTGACCACGAACGTCGTCGGCGTGGTCGCGACATCGACCCACGCTCCGTCGCGCCGACGCACCTGGAGGCCACCCGCGACGTCCTCGCCGCTCAGGATCGTGAAGCCCCCGTAGTCGGTGTGCGCGCTGGCGCGGAGCTGGCCGGGCCGCGGCGGCGTCGCCTGCGCGGGGTAGTAGTTGAGCCGCATGGTCCCGATGGAGCGATCCACCTTGTCGTCGAAAAAGCGCTCGGGCACGTCCAGGGCGAGCGCGGCGAGCCGCATCAGCTCCACGATGAGCCTACTCATGGCCCGGTAGTACGTCGTCGCGGCCTCGGCGAAGCCCGCGGGCGCGGCCGGCCAGAGATTGGGCAGGAAGTGCCGGCGGCCGAGCGCGCTCGTGTAGTAGGGATCGTCGCCCACATCCGCCGGACCGACGTGGAAGAACTCCTTGAAATCCGGGGGCGCCTCGGCGTCGTTGGCGGCGGCCAGCGTCTCGCCGCCGACCTGATGGTAGCCGCGGTTGGTCCCGGCGACCGGATGCCGAGCGACCAGCTTCTCCCCCAGCGGCCGGGCGAAGAAGTCGTGGGCCTTGATTCGCAGCGCCTCCACCGTGGCATCGGGGACGCCATGGCCGCGGATCGCGAAGAACCCGATGGCGCGGCAGGCGTCGTCGATGGCCGCGGCGGCGGCGCGGCGGTCGGCGGGGCGGCCGCCGCGCGCGGCGGCGAGGTCGATCACGGGGACGGCGTCGAGCTCAGCCATGGGGCGGCGGCCTCACAGCGTCGAGAACACGGAGCCGCCGTCCACGATCAGCGTCTGTCCACTCATGAAGGCGCTCTCGTCGGAGGCGAGGAACATCACCGCGCCCTCCACGTCCTCCGGGAAGGCGTCGCGCTTGAGCGAGCGCGCGCGCATGACGGCGTCCGCCTGGAACTCGGTGATGGCGGGATTGGCCTGCACGGTATCGCTCAGGATCAGACCGGGCGCCACCGCGTTGACGGTGATGCCGCTCGGACCCAGCTCGCGAGCAAGCGCCCGCGTCACTGCCACCACTGCGCCCTTGGAGGTGACGTAGTGCAGGAGCAGGGCGGTGCCCTTGGCCACGATCGCAGACGCCACGTTCACGATGCGCCCGCTCCCCTGGGCGCGCATGGTGGGCACCACCGCGCGCACCGCGTTCCACACGCCGGTGACGTTCACCGCCATGACGCGCGCCCACTCCGCCTCCGGAATCTCGTCGAAGCGCTGCGGCCGCAGCGTGGCGAAGACGGCGGCGTTGTTCACCAGGACGTCTATACGCTGGAAGCGCGCCACCGTCGCGTGCGCAAGCGCGCGCAGGGCGGCAGGGTCGGCGACGTCGGCGCGCTGCGCGAGCACCCGGTCCGGTTGCCCGAGCGTGGCCGCCGCGGCCTCGGGATCCACCACGTCGCCGATCGCCACCCGCGCCCCTTCGGCGATGAAGCGCCGAGCGTAGGCGAAGCCGATGCCCGCCGCGCCCCCGGTGATGACCGCCCCCTTGCCGTCGAGCCGCATGGCGCGAGTGACCCTACACGGCCGGCCCCGGAGGGTCAATGCCGTGTCTTGCAGCCCCATGCGCCCGGGGCTATGTTCTCGCCGGAGCAGCGTCCAACTGTTCATCGCAATTCCTACCGGCTCATCCTGACCAAGCCGGGTTGCGGCGGGCGCGGCCAGGCGCGTGAGCGGGATGCGTGAAGAGTCCCCGGGACTGCATTATCGGTCCCTCGAGCGAACACGTTGAGACGCCCATCGCGATAGAGCGCGTGGCCGCCGGACCGCTGGTCAGCCCGCCGCCGAGGGACACCCAGGGAACACTCTAGAGAGAGTTGCTCCAGTCTGCTCTAACGCACGAGTTCTCAAATGTTGGAGGGGAGTGGAGGCCGGCCGCCGCTCTGGTGCGCTCGTCCTCGACTCCCGAGGACCCAGGCGTTACCCAGGAAGTTGCTTCGCCGGCCTGGCTCCTGCAGGTGACGCCGTTACTCGATCACGTGATCCGCCTTGAGTATCCGATCCACGTACTCAGCAGCCTCGCGCCCCAGTGCCGAATAATCATACCCGCCTCAGACCAGAAAGAGGCGCTCGAAGAACCAGATGAAGCCCAGCAGCGCAACCGCGCCGGACGCCGTCTGTACCGCGCGCCGCTCCCAGCGCGAGCCCCGCATCCAGACGAGGATCGGCAGCAGCAGCGCGACCACCAGCGCTTGGCCGCCTTCGACGCCGAGGTTGAATCCGAGCAGGGCCAGCGCCAGATGGCGGGGTGGGAGATGGAGTGGGTTCAAGGCGGAGGCGAAACCGAATCCGTGGACGAGGCCGAAGAGAAAGCTCACCACCCAGCGCTGGGAGGGGGCGTCG
>Ga0075423_10006120_pt1 | contig 11278 bp, 9 predicted proteins | sample SoiMethybrSBSTD2_FD_80114 | JGI IMG/M metagenome (GOLD analysis project Ga0075423, IMG submission 80114) | Bulk soil microbial communities from a Populus tree surrounding site in Tennessee, USA - Soil MetaG P. TD hybrid SBSTD2 | ecosystem: Environmental > Terrestrial > Soil > Tree plantation...
AGCCGTCCCCGGAGGCGCAGCGGCCTGCACAACATTCGAGTAGGCAAGCGCTTCCCGTCCGTGTGGGATGAGAAAGAGAAAAACGTACGGAATCGCAAACAACGACGCGCCCATAGCCATCGACGCGATGTCGCGCCAGCCGGCGCGTACGCCTCTGGATTTCAGGATTAGCAGCGCATACCACGCGAGCGCGGCGCCCAGGGCGACGCCGATGTAGTGCACACCAGCGGCGAAGGCAAGCAGGAAGCCGCCGATCGCCAATCTGGGTTTGTTCCACGCCTGGAGTCGTGCCGACTCGAGCGCAACCAACCCGCCGATCCACGCGAGCGCCAGCGACAAATCCGGCCGCAGAACCAGCGCTTCATTCCACACGAGCGCACCCAGGAACCCTCCCGTGATGAACCCGATTTGCACCGGAAACGGGAACTTGGACCGCCAGACCAGCGCGACGAACCCTGCAAACAGAAACGCGGACAACAGGCCCGCCGAGTGATACACGCTGAGGCCTAGGCGCATCAGCGTGGCGATCACGACGTACTGCACCGGCGGGTGGACAAACATGGCATCAAACTGTCCATGCGCCGGATACGTCATCCTGCCCGAGTGCAGATATGTGTAGATCGGATTGAACAATCCAATTTCGTCGAAGTAGATCATCCGGGCGGTGAAGCACAAGTACAAGAGCGCGTAACACACCGCGACCATCGCAAGGACGAGCGCCAACAGGCGCATCATCCGCTGCTCGGTTATGGAATCAGATCCCGTCACCTGACATTACGCGACGAGTTGGGTACGTTGTGCGTGGCGCGGAGGACGGCGCACAAGAGTATGGAGTCGCCAAACAAGCGGTCAAGAGCTTGCAGCGCCGAGAGGCCTGCGCGCGTAATCGCACCTGCCGATATGTCCGAACCGGGAAGTATACGCGTCTCGATACTGATCACGTCGAAGCCTGCTCGTTCGGCGATCTCGCCCAAGCTCTGCTTGCAGAAGTACTGCAAGTGTTGCGGCGGAAACAGGCGCGTGCACACTGCCTCGAGCGCGCTACCGCCCCACCCGCTCAGCCGCGCGCCTACGGAGTACACCGTGGAACGAATGTTGGGCGTTTCGAGATACACAACGCCGCCCGGCCGAAGCCGCCCGAGGACGGCATGGAGAAATGCGCCCGGATCGGGTACGTGCTCGATCACATCAATCGCCGTGACTAACTGGAAATCTCCGAGCGCCGCCGGCGCGGTCTCGACGGTCGTACGGTACGCTTCGATCCCACCCTGCCGGGCGGTCTGAACTGCGCGATCGGCGACATCGATGCCGACCGGAACGATACCGTACTCCGCTGCGGCGCACGCCAGAAACGCACCGGTGTCGCAGCCGATGTCGAGGACGCGTTCGCCGCGGAGCGATGACAAGTCGACGGCGCGTCCGATTCGATCGAATGCCGCGCGGCAACGCCTCCGCAGGGCGGGAGTGATGGTCCGGCGGAGCTCGAAATAAGGGTGAGAAAAGTAATCTTCGCTATCGTGAATCGCCGTTTGGTCGGCGGTCTTCGGCCGCGGGAAATAGGTCCACGATTGGCACCGGCCACAACTGGCGAGCCGCGCTCCTTCGAGGAGGCGAACTCGAATGGAGTGCGTCGCCGTTCCACAAACGGCACACTCAGCGATAGGCAGCGCTGGGTGCTGATGTGGTGGCGACGCCTGTTTCTGCCGAGAGTTCATCCGACCAGGAAACCGAGAAGAGCCGCCGCAACAAATGCGGCTTCATGAATGCCATTCATCGTCATCTACCAATCAGGCTCACCAACACTCCGAGCGGTGGACCAGCGCACCGGGTCACCGCAGTACGTTGAGCGTCGACGCCGACGGGTCGAGCAGCGGCGTCCAGTAGCGAACCGAGTCCGCGAACAGCGCGCGCATGATGAGCGGCGCCGACAGCCACAACGCCGCGACCGTGCCCCACACGAGCACGGGTCGCCTGGTCGTGCTCACGGACCGGTAAAAGCGCGGATCGAGCAGCAGACAAATGCCAACGACCATCACCGATACGCTCACGAATCCGACGTAGCGGGCGTTGTGCTGGAGCATCAGGAACAACGGAAGATTCAACAGCGCCGGCCATCCCAGGAGGAACACTCTTCGCGAGTCGAACCCCGTACTCAAAGCGAAGAGAAACGCAGCAAACAGGACCCAGTAAGCGCCGACTCTCATCACGACGCCGACGAGTCGCGTCGGATAGAGCGCGAGACCGCCCCACCACGCGTGATACCGGAAGTGCGAGTACACCTTGTAACAAATATTGCCCACCGCGAACCCGGGATAGGTCAGCCAGAACCGCATGACCTCCCGAATCGCAAACGCGTTGGCGCGCGGCTCCATGTACGTATACCCATAAGTGCCGACCCAGCCCGCGTAGGCCTCGTCGCTCGGCTCCCACACGAACCGGTGCGGCCGCGTCTGCCACAAGCCGACGAACGCGACATGACCGACGTTCGACGTCGTCATGACGAACTCGCTGCCATGGCTCTTCTTGTACAAGCCCCAGATCGACCCCAGGCTGACGACGAACGCGAGCGGCAGGAGCAGATACCGCGGCTGCCTCCAGTACAGGAATGCGCTCACGCCAAGCCACCCTGGCAGCACATCGGATCGCATCAGGAACCACAGTGCGAATGCGGCATGCACGAGCAGGTGATCCCGGAACCGGACCTTCGACACGTCTCGTTCACGGTGAAACCGGCAGAGCGAGCCGGTCACCAGCAGGCCGCACGACAGAACGACGGCGTCGGCATTCGTCACGTCGAACATCTGGGGAAACCAGCACGTGCCCGAGGCCGCGAGGGCGGCCCACCAGAGAGGAATGGATTCCGACAAGCGGTAGGCCATGAACGCGACGGCGACCGCGAAGAACAGCACCTGGGCATAGACCGTGCTCGCGCCGAGGCCGGGGAGATCGTCGGCTGAGACACCGGACAGCTTGCCCGCAGCCGCAGCGAACAGCGAATAGCCCGGCATGCGGTAGGTGTTGATCTTCGTCGATCCATCGGCGACCGGGAGCGTGTTGCCCTTCCCCCGCAGAAGGTTCTGCGCCATCACGAGGCTTTCGGTCAGGTTGAAGTTCCTGGCGTGAAAAGCCGCGAACGCGTGTGGAAAATCATCGCCGGCTGCGGGGCGATAGGTCTGCCGCAATTCGACAGATGCGATCGCCAGGGCGAGCGTCAACGCGAACGCGAATAGCCAGTGCCTCGCCGGATCGAGCCGGTTGGGGGCGATCGCGAAGACAGCGACGACGAGTCCCGTCATCACGAGCAGCAGCGCCGGCAGGATCGGGCTCTCGAACACCGCCGCGATCCTCGGTGACGGCCCGGCGCTCAACGCGCCGCGCAGGCCGACGATGCCGATCACTGAAAGCAGCGCGATCGACGATGACAGCGCCGTCACCGCGCGGTGCCCCAGCGCGGTGGCCGCTTCGTTGCGAACGGCGACCACATCAGTCATCGTTACTTCGACGACTCCAACATGGCGAGTCCGGCCTCGGAACGGCGATAGCGGGTACCACAAGCCGCGCAGACCGTGTCCGCGGGCGGTTGCACGCCGCTCGACAGCTTGACGCCGCATTGGCACATCCAGCCAGCGACGCGACCGGGGTTGCCGACGACCAACGCATGGTCCGGCACGTCCCTGGTCACGACCGCACCGGCGCCGATGAACGCATAGCGACCGATCGTGTGACCGCACACGATGGTCGAGTTGGCGCCAAGGCTCGCGCCGCGCTTGACCAGCGTCGGGCGGTACTCGTCCTTGCGCGACACGTGGCTCCGCGGATTGATGACGTTCGTGAACACCATCGATGGACCACAGAAGACATCGTCTTCGAGCGAGACGCCCGTATACACCGAGACGTTGTTCTGAATCCTTACGTTGTCGCCGAGGGTCACTTGCGGCGAGATCACGACGTTCTGACCGATGTTGCATCCGCGCCCGATTCTCGCGCCGCTCATCACGTGCGAGAAATGCCAGATCTTGGTTCCGGCGCCGATCTCGCATCCCTCGTCGACGTAACACGATTCATGCACAAAGAATTCGGGGCCGGACGTCATCGTGGGAGAGCCTCGCGGGTTGTCTGGAACGCCGACGCAGCGACATGTTTCATTGCCGAACCTCCGCGGCGACTGCCGCGCCCGTCTGCGCGCTCCGCGCGCGTTCCGCCACGGTCCTGAGCGTCGCCGCCAGCGTCGGCGCATTCACGTGGAGAGAGTAGCTTTCCTCAATCGTGCGCCGTCCTGCCTCGGCGAAGCGCCGGCGCAGCGCGGCGTCCCAGAGCAGGCGCGACAGTTTTTCCACCCACTCGTCCTCGGTTGCGGCGAGAAACCCGTTCGCGCCATCGTGCACGATCGTGCGGTTGACGCCGACCGCCGAGGCCACCACCGGCACGCCGCACGCCATGAACTCGATGGCTTTGAACCCGCACTTGCCTTTCGACCATTCATCGTCTGCGAGCGGGTATACGCCAACGTCGCATGTATTGAACAGTGACACTTCATCGGTGAGCGACCATGTGCGGTTGTCCACAGACACGCCGGGAATCGACAAGGATTCGCCCGCGCCGCTGATCCGCATGACGAACGGGTGCCGCTCGCGAACTCGCCTCAGCACGCTGTTCAGGCCGCGAAGGTAGGACGCCGTCGTCGGGCTTCCGATCCAGCCAACGACCGGCACGGATGTGTCGGACGGAGGCGCGCCCGGCTGGGGACGAACGGCGGGGACGAACCGTTCGGTATCCACGCAGGTCGGGATCATGGTCACCGCGGGATTGAAACGACGAGCGTAAGCGGCGAGGAATTCGTTGCCGGCTATCACGTGGTCGCTGTGACGGATGATCGACGCAACCTTCTGCGGCTGCTTCAGCGCCGCGATCAACCGGTTGGCGTCGCTGACGTTCGGCAGGAAGATCGCGTCGTCGAAATCGAACACGATCGGCGGGCGATGGCGCGACGCCAGCAGCCGTTCGATCAGCGCGGGTCCGATCGGAAACATCTCGCGATAGACGAGGATCAGATCGAACCGCGATGACGCGCGCAGGGCGTTCAGCCGTTTGAGCGATAAGGCGATGAATGTCGCCGCCTTCTGCGTATAGTGCCCGGGTTTGTAGACGAGACGGAAGAATTCCGGCGTGAACAGCGAATCCAGCGTCACGCTGATCCCCACCGATTCGAGGTACGGGATGAACTGCGCGATACGGAAGCGGCAGCCAGCGCCCTCTTCAGGAATCGGCGACAACGCGAGCACTCGGATTCGCCGGTTGGCGCTCACCGTCGGAGGCGCTCCCATTCGCGCGCAATCGGATCGGCGAGAGCCCAGATCACGACGCAGGCGATGAGGGCGAGGACTGGCACTACCGCGCCCAACGGCTCGGAAGGGCCGAGCAACGCCATCAGCCTATGGACGACCATGGCGATCATTCCGGCCGACGCGCCTGCTCTCACCTTTTGCGGTGCCTGCAGCGCCTGCCAGTTGGTGGCGGCCACGCCGGCAACCTGACGAGACGACGACCAGGCCCATGCCCTCGCCGCCGCGCTGGCGAGAGCAGAAACGATCCGGCCGCCCAGACTCTGACGGATCGCCAGATCGAGCAGATCGTCCGCCGGCGTGTCTCGCTTCATCGAGCAGCCCGCTGATCGAGCGTGAGCTCAGCAATCGTCCCGTTGATGATCGCGGTCGAGGACTCGAACTTGACGCTGCCTCCCAGCTTCAACCACTGATTGCGGTACTTCCAACCGCCCTCGAGCTGCTGCACGGGCAGGCGCAACACGACGTCCGCACCGTTGACCGACTCGACCCGGCCCACCCATGCACCGACGTAATCGGGAACGCTGGTGTCCGACTCGCCCACCCGCAACCGGGCCGTGATGTCCGGGGCCATCGCGGCCCGCACGCGAACCCGCACGAACGACGGATGGCCGACCGGGTGGACGTCGTTGACCTGAAAATTGAGTCCGGCTCCGGCGATCGGTATCGACAGGACAGACTCCACCGCGACCGGCGCGGTATGCGACGGACCGTAGGCCGTGCACCGGAACGATCCATCGCTCGAGCTCTCGAGGAAACACTCGAGATCGAGGACTGCCGGAAGGTCGAACGATCCCGGGAGGTCGACGCCGATCACGGTGTCGCCAGTCCGCATTCGCATCGCGCCCGGACGCTTGGCGCCAACGGCGAGCACAGTCCCGACAACACGGTTGCTCTGCGTGAGCTTGAGGCCCGGCCGGATCGCGTCGATCTGCGTCTGATTGAGACCGACGAAGGCGCCATCCACGGACAAAGTGACGAGCGGCGCCGCCGCTTTCGGAAGGATCGTCAGCGCCTTGGGCAGCCGATCGATCTCCTGCGCGTAGTTGTAGAGGACGACGTCATAGGTCCCTGGATCGAGATCGGGCAGATCGATTTCGGCCGTCTCGGTGCTGCCGATCATGAACGTTCGTCCCTGTACGGTGTTGAAGGACACCCGCATGAACGGTCTGAGGTTCGTCCCGTTGACTCGCACGCGGAGGTTCGGGCCCATCGTGAACTGCTTGGGCTCGACGCCGCGCAGCTTCGCGGGCGGTGTGCGAAACAGCGCGTACGCGGCGTAGGCCACGGGAATCATGACCACGACCAAGGCGAAGACGAACACGTCCACCGGATTGAAACGGCCGAACATCCGCCCGCGGTCGTCGACTATCGCCATGCGACTTCTTTCTCCGCTTTGCGGCACTTCCACTGAAGCAAGACATCGGCACCCACCGCGCTGAGCCAGATCACGTACGGTAACGCCAGCCCTCGATGGCGCACGAGCGTGCCGATGTTCCCTGCGGTCAGCGCCACCAGCGCCGCGGTGCCAAACGCATAGGCGCCCAGAACAGCGGTGACCAGCGCGTCACGCCGCAGGGCAGCGATCACGCCGATTGGCAGCAGCGCGAGCACGCAATACCAGAACATCAGTTCGGGCACGAATGCCAGGGCGGCACGCGATTCAATCGTCCAGGGACGGGGGACCGTCAGGTACTCCGCGGCTGAGCGGACCAGAAAGCGCGCGGTGGCCCCACGCGACATCCCGTCGATAAACCTTCTCTCGGGATAGATCTCGGGGTCGAGCGTCTTGTACGTGTAACCGGGCGTGTTGATATGCCCCCAGTGCAGCTTGGCCGCTCGCCGCACTTCCTGCACTGCTCTCAGTTGAATCGACGGACGTGACAACAGACCGAAGACCACAACCGGGATCGCAACCGCACAGCAGATGGCGGCAACCGGCCGACGGGCCAGCGAACCGACGATGATCCCTCCGCCGAGTCCGATCACCGCGATAATCAGGCCGCCGTCGCGGATCGCCTGCAGTCCGGCCGCCGCGGCACACAGGAACAGCACGCCCGCCGCCCGGCGCGCGGCCGACTTCGTCCGCATCGTAATGACCGCGACGGAGCACGCGAGCGCGCCGACGAGGAAGTACGGCGGTTCCTTCAGCGCGGCGATCGACCAGGCGAACAGGCTGGGCAGAAAGAGCAGGACGAGAAGTCCCGCCAGCGCCACGCCGCTGCCGTACGCCTTCCTGGCCAGCCTAAACAGGACCACCGCACCCCCGCAGTACATGGCAGCGCTCATCACCTTGAGCCCATACGGCGCGAATCCGACGAGCGCTTCGATGAAGGCAAACATGTACAGGTAATGCGTGTAGCTGTAGTCGTCGTACGCGTAGATCAGGTCGGCGTTGTGAATCGGTATGCCGAACGCGACGTTCCGAAGCCATGTGGCTCGACGGATGAAATACTCTTCGTCGCCGAAAAAACTTCCGAACGGAACGCGCGCGTGGTCAGTGAGGAACCAGATGCCGACGATCGCGGCTACTCTGGCGAGGATGGCGACCACCAGGATCGCGCGAACGCGTCGGCGCTCCGGTTCGGGCAGACCCTCGCCAATCCACCACACCAGAAACGCAAACGCGATCGTCGCCCACACCGTCAACGGCGACAGCGTGTAGACGATCCCGACGATCGCGCCGGCAGCCACGGTCGCGACCGCGGCGCCGCGCGAGAATCGCGCCGTCGCCACGTCAATCATTTCACGATGGCCCCGAGCACTCGATCGTAGGCTGCTCCAATCGTTGGCAGCGCGAATCGCTGAGCGCTTTCCCTGGCACCGTGCGAGAGTCGCTCGCGCAGCGCCGCGTCGGACAACACACGCTCGAGTGCGGCGGCCAGCGCGGCCGGCTCGTGCCGATCGACCAGCAGGCCGTCGGTTCCGACGCTGACGATTTCGCGCGTACCGGGCGACGCTGTCGCCACGACCGGGACGCCGCAGGCCATCGCCTCGACGAGTACGTTGCCGAACCCTTCATAGCGGGAGCTGAGCGCGAACACATCGGCGCGCGCGATGTACTTCCAGGGGTTGCGCTGGAAGCCGCACAGCACCACGTCACCGTTGAGACCGAGGCGTTCGATCTGTTCGCGCAGCGACTGCTCGCGTTCGCCCTGGCCAAGAACGAACAGCCGGGCCGGGGTCGTGCGGCGCAGCTGCGCGAACGCGTCGATGAGCAGCGGATAGTTCTTGGCGTCCGCCAGCCGTCCGGCGGCGACGATGGCCGGGTGCGTCCACAGCCGTTCGTATTCGGGCTCGAGCGGTTCGGTTGCCGCCTTCGCGATCGCCTGCAGGTCGACCGGGTTGTGCACGACGCGGATTCGCGGCCGCGGCACGCCGAAGTGCGAGACGAGATCGTCGGCCACGCCTTTCGACGTCGTAATGACGGCGTCCGCCAGCCGGTAGACCGCTCGCGTGACGACGGAGAACGCCCGGCGATGCCAGGGCCGGCGCCAGTGATAGTCCGCGTCGGTCAGAAACGCCGACATCGGTGTCTGCTGATTGAAGGCAACGCGCGCGCCGATGCCGGCCGCGCGGGCCGCCGTCAGCACCGAGAAGTAGCTCAGGAACGACACGATCAATTGAGGCCGTGTCCGCTTCAGAAACCTGCGCAGGTCGACCCAGCGCCGGAGCCGCGATCCGCCGGCGCCGCTGGCCAGCGCGATCCCGGCATCGACTTCGGCGAGATAGGGCCCTTCCCGTTCGAAGAGATACATCGATCGATTCCAGCAGGCGGGATCGAGCGCATTGAGAATCTGGACGGCGGCCCGTTCAGCGCCGCCACCGTGCAGCGACGGGAGCACGAAGCACACCTGACGCTTCACGGCCGCCACCTCAGGCCACCGGCACCGGCGACTGGCGCAGCGTCAGCCCGAGCCGCGCCGAGACGTCGCGCATCATGAGCGCCGCCTGTGCCTGCAGCGTGTGTGCGCGTGCAGTCTCGTAGCCGTGCGCGATCATCCGGCGGCGGAGTGCGCCGTCTTCCACAATCCGTGTCACCGCGTCCGCCACCGCGCTCGCGTCGGGCGAATCGAGCAGCAGGCCGTTGCGCTCGTGCGTCACCAGGCTGGGGATGCCCGAGACGCGGCTCGTCACGACCGGCAGCCCCGCCGCCATCGCCTCGAGCAGCACCCGCGGAACGCCCTCCCCCGGCAGCGTCGGCAGCACGAACAGGTCATAGGCGCGGTAGCGAGGCAGCAGCCGATCGAGCGGCACCGCGCCGGCGAACGTCACGCGATCGGCCACGCCGATCGCTCGCGCCGCTTCTTCAATCGCCGCCCGCTCTCGGTCGCCAGGGGCACCGACCGGGCCGCCGACGATGTCGAGCGCGGCGTCGATGCCGCGATCGACGAGACCGCGTATCGCCTCCGGCAGCACACGAAGTCCTTTTCGTGGATCGATGCGACTGACGGTCAGCAGACACACGCGCTCTCCGGTACACGTGTCTTCGCGATTGTTCACCGAGGCGGCGTCAATCGTGGTGGTCTGCGTCTGAATCACCGCGCGGCCGCGCCTCGAGTGCTTCACGGTGAGTGCCTCGCCGTTGGCAAACGTCAGCGCGCGGTCGGCCATGCGCTGAACGTTGCGCTCCTCGAACCCGGTGTACCCGCGCCACAGGAGCCGCTTCACGCCGCGGTACGGCATCGACGGCAGCAGCGCCCGCAGATCGCCCACCACGAGCACGAACTCGGGTCGATTGAGCAGCCGCGCGCACGCCGACGCAAAGATCGCCGCGGGCGTCGGCACGCGGAGGTGTACCAGGTCGACGCTCCGGACAAAGCGGAGGAGGCTCGGAATCATCAGCGGCAGACGCGGATAGAACTGTGCCGGGCCATCGAAGCGCCGCAGCGGCGCGAGCGCGACGTTGGCGGAGCGGATCGCCGTGCCCTCACCCGATGGTTCCGCGAGCACGGGGACGCACAGCACGACTTCGTCGAAGTACGGGGCCAGCGAATCGACGTAGCGCGCGAACGACCCTTCGACCTCGCGCAGCGTGCCGTCGGCGGCCCGCCAGAACGGCATGTGATACACGATGCCGAGCTTCACGCGCTCTCCTGCAGGAGCAACCGGTCGTACAACGATGCCACCGATTCGACGTAGCGATCGACGCCGAATCGCGGCAGCACCGCGGCTCGTGCCTCATCGCCAAATCGCCGGCGCAGATCCGGATCGCCGAGCAGCCGTGCGAGCGCTAACCCGAGCGCGTTCGCGTCGCGTGGCGGCACGAGCAAGCCCGTCCGGCCGTCAGCGACCACCTCCGGAATGCCAGCGACGCGCGTCGCGACGATCGGCACACCCGCCCCCATCGCCAGCACCATCGACAGCGGCAGGCCTTCCCACAGCGAGGCCAACACGAACAGATCCATCGCCGCCAGAAGGTTGCCGAGGTCACGCCGCGGGCCGAGGAAATGCACGCGCGCGGACAGACCTTTCTGCTCGACATCGTTGACCAGCGCGTCGCGCTGCTCGCCGCCGCCGACGACGAGCAGGTGGACGTCCGCCAGAGACCGTTGAGAAGCCAGCGCCTCGAACAGGTAGCGGTGTCCCTTCTGCTCGGTCAGGCGGGCGATGGTGCCGGCAACCCGCGCGTCTTCGGGAATGCCGAGCGCCCCGCGCATCTCCGCTCGCGACATGGTCGGCTGCGCCTGCGAGAAGTCGACGGCGTTGTAGATGACGTCGATCTTCGCCCGATCGGCGTGGACCTGTGTGACGTAGAAATCACGCACCGATTCGGCCGAGACGACCAGCCGATCGGTGCCGGCCATCAGGACCCGTTCGGCCAGCGCGTGGGCACGACGCTTGTGTTCGTAAATGTTCACTTCGGTGCCGATCACGATGGGAACGCGCGCCAGGATCGCGGCAAGCCGTCCGTAGAGGCTCGCCGTAAGGAGAAA
>Ga0075423_10006121_pt1 | contig 11277 bp, 11 predicted proteins | sample SoiMethybrSBSTD2_FD_80114 | JGI IMG/M metagenome (GOLD analysis project Ga0075423, IMG submission 80114) | Bulk soil microbial communities from a Populus tree surrounding site in Tennessee, USA - Soil MetaG P. TD hybrid SBSTD2 | ecosystem: Environmental > Terrestrial > Soil > Tree plantation...
TAGGCGAAGTACGGGCTTTCAGGAGGAGCTGTAGAGATTATGAAATATAGTATCATCCTTAATACAGAGCCTACAACGATAGAAGCAACAGCGGCTTGTGAGGTAGATTTTTTCCAATATGTTCCCATAACGAGTGGCACAAAACATCCAGCTAGTACAATGTCAAAAGCAAGTATCAGATAAATTCCCGGTCTGGGAATGATCGCTGCCAGTGCAAAGGCAGTAAAGAACATAGGTATCACAAGCAGTCTGGTTGCTACAAGCAGTTGCCTGTCGTTCATTCGTCTTCCTTTGAATTTCTTTAGAATATTACGCTGCAGGATATTTCTAGACAATACACTTGCAATTGCTAAGGTACCTCCATTGGCGGTCGACATACCACAGCTTACGGTACTCACAAGCATCAATATTCCGATAACTTCCGGCACATGCTTAACGGCAACGATTGGGTAGAGCGTAAATGGATCAGCAATATTGGGTTCGATTGTGTGCCCAATTATTCCTATCATTGTGGTAGGAACAAGAATAATCATTGTTAAGCCTGCTGCCATGTAGCAGCTTTTCTGGGCTGTTCGGCCTCCATCTGCCGCGAAGACTCTTTCCATGAAATCTAAAGCTACGATGTCTCCCAAGCCCAATGATAGTATCCCCGCCCAGTTGATGAGAGCACCATTCTTTAGATCGAATAGACCTGACAGGTCCATGAAATTCGGCGGCACATTCGATACTATCGTTTCGAGTCCTCCGGGTATTGGTGACCAAGGGCCAATAAAATACAGAAATCCTAACCAGAAACCTATTACTGCCAAGTAAATGTGGAATATATCGGTATAAGCACAGGAGAACAATCCTCCAAAATATGTATACAATAGGACTACTGCAGTAGATATTAACATGGCATAAATGAGCGGTATGCTTAACACTACGGATAAAATGTAACCACTTGCAGCAAGGTTGCCTGCTACTAGTACTATAAAACTGATTGCCATTAAAGTCCCTGACATAATTTCAGCAGTATTCCCGTATCGTCTAAAATAGAAGTCAGCGAGAGTTATCATGTTCATTCGGTTAAATATTCTTCCAAAAAATATTCCTGTCAGAACAAGACAAATGGATAATCCTAATGGTATCGCTGCACCAGCCCAGAATCCAAATGAATATGTGAGTGATACGTTGCCTAAAGATGCATTTCCATCAACTGCCTCAGAAACCAGCATAGTTCCAATGAAGAATAACGGTAGACTCTTCCCAGCAACGATGTACCGTTTACTACTCTTCTTAACGAATTTTACCGCCAAAACGCCTATCAGAGCAGTTGCAGCAACGAAAGCCATAACTGCAATAGGATAGCTAATTGGGATATCTGCCATAAATTTACGATTCAATAATTGGCGCAATATTTAAGGATATTTGAGTATACGAAGTGGTTGTCTGAGAAGACAATTTTTGCCCAAAAATACATCCTCAGAAATCATGCTCAGGCTAGTACGGTAAATTTGACTTGAATAAACTATTTGTAAGAACCTCGAATCATTCGAATAATTATATTTTCCCTAAATCAAATTCAAGACTGATCAAAAGTCTCATGATCTCCTGTTACTAAAGGCAATGACAAATTTGATAAGATTTTTAGATTTATTCCCTTATGGGGACATTTGAAAGCCCGTTTGGAGTCATTTCCTACATATAGAATCAAGTATCTCAAACAAATTTATGATTTCTAATCATATGTAATTTGAAAGATGGTTCGCTATTGAAGGACTCTTCACAAGTAATACATTGATAAGTAGTCTTCTTGTCATGAACTTTCTCTGCATGTTCGATGAGATCAAATCTATCATTAAAAGTACTCCCACAAGCCCCACAACCATATTTTTTCAAATAGAAGAGCGATATTTGCTTATTATTTAAGACTTTATGACGCAAAGGGGAGCTGAATCAAATTGATAAATTAAATTTTGACTGGTTTATTGAAGGAACAATAAAACCCATTAGACATATTCAACGTGTTCTTTAGGTAGCATTTAACAATCCTCCAACTGGTTTGTAGTTTTTGAGAAATCTCATGCCTTTCTGGGTAATTTTATAACGTCTGGTCTTCTCATAATAACAAAGCAATTTTTTTTCAGTGAGGCTTGCTAGAAAATCCCTTAATCTACTGTGTTCAACGTAACATAGATACATTAACTTAGGTATCTGGATGCCTCCAAATTGACCGTAGTTTGAAATAAATCTCAATATGTCAACAAACACCTCCCTCTTAGGGCGTTGTCTCCTTTGATTTTCTAACCCAGATACTCTATCCATCTTCTTTCCATTTCATGCATCTTACTAATTGTAATTATGGTGTTGACTGGACTAAATTTGAGTTCTTTGCCCATAATTGTTGGCTTGTCTATCTAATCTAGATTATATTTTAATGAGGCATAGCACATGTGTTTTATAAGAATTGACGTTTCTCTAATTCAATGCCGAATTTCCAAGCTTGTGGAATAGGAATTTTAATACTTTCTACTAACGCTTATTGGATAAGGATATTCCATATGACGTGCAGTTGCTTCTCCAATTTTGATTCCAAAAAAGTGACTTACAATACGTAGGGCAAGGTCTATCCCCGAGGAGATACCAGCCGATGTAAAAATCGGCTCTTTCAAAGTGAGGAGAACGTCTTCACGTACTATTGTCAGAGGCGCAGACTTTCGCAAGAAATCAAAGGCTTTCCAATGAGTAGTAGCTTCTCGTCCATCCAACAAACCTGCCTTACCTAGCAGGCTAGAACCTGTGCAGACTGAGGCAGTCAGTTTCGAGTTCCTAGATCTGTCTACTATCCACCCAAGCATATTTTCATTATTTACCTCCTTGCGTGTTCCCCATCCACCCGGGACTACCAGTATGTCCAAATCAGGACAATTAACTATAGTAAAATCTGGAGTAAACCGGAATCCACCGACTCCAGTAACTTGACCTTCGTCTTCTGAAACCAATAAGACTCGAAATGGAGAAGACTCTTCCCGCCGTCGCTCTTCGTGCAACCGAGCTACAGAAAAAACCTCAAAAGGCCCCGCAACATCCAACACTTCGACTTCATGAAATATTAGAATACCGACCGTTAGCGGAATACTTTCAATTTTTACAGCATCCCCACCCGTCATAATATTTGATGACCATGGTCATGGATAAAATTTGTCCTAGCGCTTCACTAGGCAGTTTTTTACAATGTTGCGGCCAGGTAAGAAACTTTTGAAAGTTAAATGGGAGAACTACACGACATGAGATATGATGGACCTAACCATAGCATCAAATGTTGATTATTAAAAATTGTAGATACGTAACAATTGTGGTCATTACCAAAGTTTAGAATTAATAAGATACCCCTGCTAGGTTCGAAAAAGCTTTACAACCTTTACACCCATGTTAATTGCAATTAGAAATAGGCACCATGCAGCTAGCGAGGCAATCATGGATGCCTGGTACGGCTCAATGGATCTTTGTAGTAATTCGTAGTGAATAGATAGTTTTGCTGCAGAATATATTATTTCTGAAATTGAGAACGCAGCGACTAACTTTTTTAAATCACATTTTATTCGTGAATAATCCTTTTTTTGAGTAACTGGATTAATATATCTGTATTTATTATCTATGTAAAATAATAATGCAAAAAGTGGTATATAAATTCCATATTCAATAGATAACGTTGCTATCGAATTAGTCAGATTATTGCTATCCTGCTTTGAATATAATTGAGTGAACAAAGCTCCAATAAAAAACGCAGCCGTTCCAGAAATAATTATGTTCTTATTAAAGAGAATGTAATCTTTGTATTTGCCATAAAATTTTCTTGTCCTAGAACCTAATTCATCGTCCATTATTATTATTTAATTCAATGACTGTTAAATGTATCTTACGCGTGAATCTACTAACTTCAAGATAAGGCAAGTTGCTTAAAGAAGTTGATTAAGATAATGAAGAATAAATCCCTAATTCCATATAAGTTACATTTTTGGCAGTATTTATTGAATTAAATCTTATTATATGGACCTTTAGTTAACAGCCGCAAGTGAACGGAAGAATCCTTCTGGTCGAAGATGATCCGGATCTAATGAGGCTATTTTATGACGCCTTGATCACTGGAGGCTATAAAGTAGACGGTTTTAGTGAACCAATGAAGGCTTATTCACAATTCAAGAACAATCCCGACCGATATGACCTGATAATTACAGACGTTAGAATGCCGCAAATGTCGGGGATTGAACTGATAAAGAAGATAAATAAAGTCAATAAGGAGGTCAAGGTTTTACTTATGAGTGCATTTGAGATGGAAAGAGGTAATCTAAAAGAGCTCGAGCTGGAGGAATTTTTGCAAAAGCCGTTGCATTTAGAGCAGCTATTAAAAACAGTCAAAAAATATGTTCATGAGAAATGAATTGACATCGACAAATAGAGTAAAAGTATTGACACTTCAGATCTCTGGAGATTAATGTGGTGAATGGGTGGTAACGTACTAGGGTATTAGTAACGTGCTTGAATACTTAAGTCCTCTCCTTCTATAATTATTGGTCAAAATTTTATTTCAAATAATGCAAGCTATGCGCCTCTAACAAAGGAAAGCCAATGCTACCTTTATCGTTATGGTGGTTTTTATCTACGTGGAGTATGGAATTAGTAATAGCTCAGAATCATATCATGCCTAATGGAGTGTCATGATCAGGTGCTGGAAAAGCACGATCAATTGCAATTATTTCTTCTTCGACAAGCTTCCTTCCAACCCCACCACCACCACTATTCTCTTTCACACGTTCGGGATGGGTAGTCTTCGGGATGGTAAAGACACACGGATGGCGAGTAAGAAATTTAAGAGCAACCTGTCTGCGAGTTAGACCATGATCTTGCCCAATCTGCTTTAATACCCGACCCTCCGAGGAGTTTGGAGATGGAAAATTGCCATGCCCAAATGGTGCGTATCCCACCACAGCGATCCCTCTCTGACTGCAATACGGCAAAACTCGTCGTTCTATTCCTCTATCCTTAAGATGGTAAAGTACTTGATTGCATGCTAATTTTTCCCTTTTTAGCGCCGATTCAGCCATATTTAGTTCCTCAATGTCAAAATTGCTGACGCCTATGAATCGAATTCGCTTTTCTTCTACGAGTTTTTCCATTGCCCTCATTGTGTCAGTGATGGAATACGGCCCCGGCCAGTGAAGTAAGTATAGGTCCAGCCAGTCAGTCTTTAACCGTCTCAAGCTCTCTATACAGGCTGCCAATGTACCCTCATAGGATGCACGAGAAGGCAAAACTTTGCTTGTTAGAAATATTTCATTACGTCGACCAGAAATGGCTTCAGCTACTAATTCTTCTACATGTCCATTCCCATACATCTCTGCCGTATCTATATGAGTCATCCCAAGCTTCAAACCAATCTTTAGTGTTTTTATCGCCCTCTTCTGTTTCTCACTATCTCCTTCGATCATCCATGTGCCCTGCCCAATCACTGGAATGTCAACACCAGTCCAGCCAAATTTCTTATTTAGCATAGACATGAATCTCCAGCTAATAAGAGACTTCTAATAATGAAAATTTTTACAATGACACAAGCCATTAATCGAGCGATATATTGATGAATGAACACCGTATATATCGATTTGACTTTTATCATTATATTATTGCAACAGATTGCTCAACCATTCTTCCGAGTATCGATTACGACTTGAACACTATCTGGAGGGACGAGGTACTAATCTAATTCTAATCCTGTTCTGATTCAAGAACGATCCACTGCACTGAGGACTGCAATCCATTATCTATGTGTCTACTAATTTTGAACATTAAAATTTTTTTTAATAGGCTCGGTCAAAAATTAGAAATGATACACTATATTAAGTTTGAACTATATTCTATTCGTAAATTCAGATATAAGTTAGTATGAAAGATTCTCATTCTTTCTTAGACTATCGTCTTTCGCACTTTACATATACTTTGTTTAGTATCAATTGCCGATAACAAACTATGAATGCAAAGAACCTAATTCTGCTCGTAGTACTGTCTACAGGAATGTTGACAGGACTGGCAGTAACGACCATAGCTTTTGCCACACCAGCATTTGCATCAAAGAAACACTGCGAAGACAACGGAGACAACAATTGCAATTCCACACATAACACCCAGAAAATAAAAGTAAAGAATGAATGTGAAATAGAGAATTATAATAAGGACCATAGCAAGGACAATTCGAACGAAAATGCTCTGGCCTGCATATCACAAAATGCCAATGTGAGAGATGCGGTGTTAGTGAATTCGTCAATCTTTGGCGATCCATTTACGCAGTGAGCATAACCAAATACAAGTAACATTGGTATAAAAAAACAGATTGGCAGAGCTCCACATCTAGTAGATGGAACTCTCCATCCATCTTTTTATGATATCCATAGAAATAGACATGTTTTATTGATCGCAATTTCCTTTTCCTGTAACCCCTTCTATCTTATTATTAACGCACTGAGGATGCTTATAATAGCGTATTAAATCAAGTCGACCTAAGTTTAACTTAAACTTAGATCCTTCGATCTTTGTTGGTTTATTTTTACACCTGGAGATTGGATAGCCTACAAGTCTCTAAATGTGATCGGAAAAATTCCTTGAGTAATTTCAACGTGGTGAAATCCTGAAAATCGTTCCGTCATGCTTTGGAAAAGATAGGACGTAAAGATAGCCGTCTGGTCCAACCTCTAGGTCTGTGATTATCCCCAACCCTTTGGCGAATGTTACGCCGGCAAGTTCGTTAGGTGTGTTGGCGATTTTGTCCCCGAGAGGACCTTCCAAGTCCAAATGAGTCCGGTCATTATTCAAATCAAACCGGTAAATGGTTCCATTTTTTACACTTCCGACAAATAGATCATTTTCATAATTTTTCCCCAATTTGCTAGAATTTAGAAACAAAACGGATGTAGGCGCTACTGTATCTAACCAGTCGAATTCCGGATCACGATAAATACCTTTACCCCCAAATGATTCCAAGTCACTAATTTTGAAATCTTCCCTCAAATTAGAAGGTCCTTGTATCACACGAAATCCGCTATTAAATCCTGGCTTTACAAGATTTATTTCATCATTAGTATCCTGTCCATTCTCAGTATCCCATAAATTACCAGTTACATAGTCAAAACCAATTCCGAAGCTGTTCCTTAAGCCATATGCGTAATAGAAGTTAAGAGGCTCCGAGTCTCCAAGAATTCCCTTGCCCCCTACTACATTGCCGTCATACGTGATCCTTAGTATCCCGCCTCTTCCATCAGGAGGCGGGCCATACTTTACATTTTGCACCTGACCAAAGTACTTAGGATCTTGAATAAAATTAAGGTTACCAATAACCAGATATAGTGAAGTTTTGTCCGGACCTATTTTTAAAACTCCCCCATTATGTGAGGGACCTGGCATGTAAGGAAGATTGAGGAGCACTTTGGGATTGATTAATTGGGAATTGTTTGCAACTAGTTCATATCTGTACAATCGGTTTCCTAGAATTTTGCTCTGGTTATTGTGATCTGTTTCTGTATAATACAAAAAGACGTAACGAGGTTTCGAACCATCGTTTGTTACCGCAATACCCAATAATCCCCTTTCACTTTGGTTGGAAACATTGACAGTAAGTATTGGCTTATCTAATTTAATCCCATTTTGAATTCTGATTACGTTTCCAGTATTTTTTTCTGTTACCAGTATGTCGTTGGGCCCCAGAAAGGCCATCCCTGTAGGAAACTTGAATCCTCTTGCCACTACGTCAAATTTGAGATTTGAATCGTTGATGTTTAGATCATCATACTTTTTGGTCTGCTTGCCTTGACCGGATACAGATACAAAATAATCCATCCACATTGCTAATAGTAAAATGGCTGAAAGAATAGTAATCCAGATCATAACATTGCAGTATTTATTTTTGTCTGAATTCATTTTGAACCATGTAATCCAGATAATAAATTATATAAAAAATTCAGTTATTCTGCAGCTCCACTCGTTCCAAAGAGAAGGAAAATAATTTTTAATGAATACTACGGCATTCAACAACTTTTCGTGACTCCCGACTATTCTGTATCTTTTGTACTTGCCATCTTTAATTTCCTCTATAATCTTGAGTTCGATTAACCGCTGTACATGCCAATTAACTGAAGGAGACGCAATTCCAACTTCAATTGCAATTTCGCTCTGCGTAGGATTCCCTTGTTTTATGATGAAGAGAAGAATCTGCTTGGCCGTCTCCTGGCTTAAAATTTCGATGATTTTCTTATCAAAATCTTCCATACCTACAGGAAAATAAAACCTGTAAAACCCGTGTTTAGATGAAGTGATTACTCCTCTTTTCTCGAGACGATTCAATTGATATTGCACCGAGCCCATTGAAAGACTTAATTCTTTCCTGATTTTACGTAAGTGACACCCAGGATTCTCTCGTATAAAGCTAAGTATGTTACTATCTAGCTTTACCTCAAGAGAAACTCTCATCTCAATCACGACTCATTGCATTAACTGATGCCAGTTCTCAAATGTCTGTAAGAGCAAGATAATGTAATACATATTTTTAGATAATTGATTGGTATGCGTTATATAATTCATGACATTTAAGTAAAATTTACTGAGGTTTCTTTATTTAATAAAATAAAAACTACAATGAGGCAGAAAAGATGTTATGTTGCCAATTTTAGGGGACGGTAAGACCGTAATGGTTTTTACCGACCATGTAAGTCAAGTGCAAGGTTTACTTTTTAGATTAAAAACTTCTATCTGTAGTCGGGGGCATTCGTTCCCCAGTCTGAGACCACAGTAATGATCCCCGAAATTACGACCAGTAATTAATCTACTAATTTTATGCTGCGAAGCTACAGGGGTCACAAATCTTAAGTTTTCGGCCGATGCCTTTCTATCACTTCTGTTAACTCTTCTAACGAACCAGGTTTCTTGTAAATTCCTTTTACTCCAAATTTTCTTATTTCGAATAATTTCTTAATATCTGACGAACCTGTCATAATTACAATATTCTTTGAATCAAGAAGACCTTCTTCGTTTAACGAATTTACAATATCCAAGCCACTAATATCAGGCATAGCCAGATCAAGCAATATTAGATCAAAATGCTCGCCACGTATTGCTTTCGATCCCTCTCTTCCAGTATTAAATACCTTACACTCAACATTCTTTTGGTTACAGTAGAAACTAATAGTATCTGTAATATCTTTGTCGTCGTCAACAGCAAGAAGTCTCAATTCAATCTCCTTACGTGTTTTTGTTGTAGCTTAATGTGGTTCTACTATAATAGGTTTTTTTAAAGACCCAATATTATAATAACTAATTCATAAAAAATTGAATTTACTATTGTCATGAGCGTTGGTGAATTTAACTGTCGCACTCAAACTAATACTTAGTAATTCCTTAAATTTCGAATACATCTGATGAAGGACTCTTCGTTCCTACCTTTGATTCAGGATTCACTTCGTCTACACTTTTTGTAAGCTGTTCTAGTTTGGCATTTGTTAAAATATTGCGAATTTGCTCCAACTCTGAACTCGATCTTATTATTATTCCTCTCTTCTTCGTGGGAGATCCAGAGGTATCTACAGGGTTAACTTCAACGACTATGGATGGAGGCCTGCTCTTAAATGTAGGCATTCTAAGTAGGAACACCCCAGGAATACTCGTCGCCTTTTTTTCCCAATCTTTTCCGTCATTCAAAAACTGTATCAATCTTTCGTCTGCCATGATCCATTTATCGATAGTTGCTACTTAAAGACATAGCTGACAAACAGGGCTACGACTGGGATATTAACGCCTAACAATAAATGTCAAATAGGTAGCCAGATCAGACGTTCTGGGATCACTACCTAAATGGTTCGCGCGGGGAAGTTGACAATTGACCAATTATTCGATCTCAATTGTAATTATTTTGTTCCATCAGTCCTGATCAATACCAATTTATCGACAGCAGATTCTGCACCCCATACCTCTCCAGGTCGACCAAGAAGTTGTCGCACATTAGCCCCCGGAGTGGGCAGAGGAAAAATTTGAAACCTTTCTTCTGTTGGATCAAACCTGACTATAGCATTCGAAGCAAAATCGCTTATCCACACCATGTCCCTGTTATCGACAAATATAGCATATGGCTTTGGGTTCTTTCCAGGCAGTTGCCATTCGGGCCATAGCATTGTGGCAGGATCATAAAGACTTAACTTTCCTGAATTCCATTCGCTAAACCAGACTCGCCCGTGAGAGTCAGGCCAAATACGACGAGCTCCCTGGTCAGGTGTAGGTGGTTCAAGGACCGTGGTATTGCCGGTTTGCAAGTCAATATGACCGATATATCCGCCTGCTAAGGAAGCAAAGTAGACGCCTCCAGTTGGGGTTGTTGAGATTCCGTATGGTCCGGCTCCACGGGGCGCTGGATAGACTTTTATGATTTTTGTAAACGGGTTTAATTGTCCGTAGATTCCGCTCTGGCCAGTAAACCAGAGAATTCCACTATGGTCAAAAGTAGCTGTGTTAAGATTGGCATAGCTAATATCTTTCGGTAACGGAAATATACTAATCGTTTCATTTTTGGGGTCGACCCGAACTATCGCGTTTAGACCACCGTCTGTAACCCACGGTGCTCCGTCGGGTCCCACTATAACACCATGAGGTGCCGATCCCTGACCTAATACAATTTGACGAAATTTACCTGTCGATGGATCTAATAACCCCAGCTCTCCGGATCCCTGTGATGTGTACCAGACGGTCCCATTTTTTCCGGGAGCCACATCATGTGGACGTGATCCGACAGGCACCAAAAATTCCTGCATTGCGGGCTTGGAAGTACTTGAGTCGACTCGTGTCGGTGACGAGTTACCTTGAGCAAGTAAGGCCTGTTGTGATAGCACAGTAAGTAATGTAATAAGTATTACGATTAACGATTGTTGCCACATGTTGGTGGATTAATAGTTCATACTAATTTGTTTTTTCTCATTCGATCGTGTTAGATGTTGACTCCAAGGCATTTAAAATTCCGTTCGGCCCAGGATTAATCCCTATTAGAGAACTTAGCTCCACTTAATAATTCCATACTTATCTGTCAACAATTAGTTATTGAGTAGAGGTTTGATTAGGGGCGGAGGTAGAGGTAGATGAAGAGGTAGCGTTCTGACCTGCTTCGCTAACTGCCAATTTGAAATCTGAACTTTCCACAAAGTCACCCATGGGTGAACCACCAACAGCATTTATGAATACTGTCACAGTTATAGGACCAGGTTTTTCGAA
>Ga0075423_10006122_pt1 | contig 11277 bp, 20 predicted proteins | sample SoiMethybrSBSTD2_FD_80114 | JGI IMG/M metagenome (GOLD analysis project Ga0075423, IMG submission 80114) | Bulk soil microbial communities from a Populus tree surrounding site in Tennessee, USA - Soil MetaG P. TD hybrid SBSTD2 | ecosystem: Environmental > Terrestrial > Soil > Tree plantation...
CGCGGCGGTTGCGACGCTGTCGGAGCGGCATCGCGTCCATTCGCATGCCGTGTATTCCACCGTGGCGCCCGACAATCTCGCGCCGGAACTGGCGGCGCTGCGCGCTCCCGATTCTCCGGCAACGCCATCGCCGGGTTCTCGTTGACCAACGTTTTCGCAATTGTGGCCATCGCCATACCGATCGTTCCTTCAGGGATGTCGTGCGGCTCCCCTGCGAGGAATCTCAGGATACTGTCGTAAAACTGATCCTTTCTCGGGCAAGCACCGCTTGCGCGGCGTCACACATCGCACGGAACACGCGCCAGTCATCGGTGCCATCTAGAAAGATACGCCACGCTTTGGAGTTGTTCTTTTGACAGTATTCTTCGTATGCCTCACTAATCGCACGCTTGACTGCATTTTTGCCGATGCACTCCACGATTCGATCGATTCGCCGGTTACCGGCCGCCATGCGACGAACTTGTTCAGTGGGGGTCTCATAGCAGAACAGCCAATAGTTGTAATAATAATCTCTGTCATCCCGTGCTTCACGAGTACACACAACTCGTGATGAGTCGGCGCGTAATTAGGGACCTCCTGTGCATCAGTGCCATCCAGTTCTAATTCATCAATCCTCATCCAGCCCTTGCGATCTGTGCTATTCCGCGCGAGCGGCATGGCCATGGCCGACATGCTGCCCTGCTTTTTCCTCACCTTGTGCACACGACGGTTCGTTCTTGCTCTCATAACGTCTCCCCATGCGTCTGCTGGGCGGATCGCTGTCAGCGACCGCTCTTCGATTCGTATTCGTGGTTGCATTTAGTCCCCTTCGACTCGCCGCGATGAAAGCGAAGGCCGACTCCTGAGCAGAGTCTGCCGTTTTTTTATGGCTACAATGGGTGCGCGGGCTGGATCTAGGACGGACGGGCCGCGTGCAATAGGGCAGGGCGCCGCGACTCACGCGGCCACCACGTAGAGTTCAGTCGGTATTGGCGGTTGCGGGCCCCCGCAACCAAAATCCTCTTTAGTTATGGACGTTCTTTGCGGGCGCGACAGCCGTTGCCGGCATGTTGCCAACTGGCTGGTCGAGCAGCCGGATCGCAGCGTCGATCGCGGCGGGGCTCAAATGCATATACCGTTGAGTCGTTGCCAGGTCCCGATGCCCCGCGAGTTCCTGAATCGCGCGAGCCGCGCCACCCTTCATCGCCAAGTGAGAACAGAACGTGTGCCGCAAAACGTGAACGCCCACGTTCTTGAGGTGGGCACGTCGAGCGGCTCGCAAGACGAATCCCTGAACCAGCCGCTGCGATAGAGCCTCCCCGTTGTCCGAACAGAGGACGAGGGGACTTTTAAGGTGGCGATGATGCCGCAGGGCCTCCGCGAGACGCGTGGTCATCGGCACGTAGCGCAGCCGCCCACCCTTCGGCACCGTTGCGTGGCCCTTCCAGATGGGTCGTTGGATGCACAGTTGGCGGCTTTCCAGGTCCACGTTCGACCATTCGAGCGCCATCATTTCGCCGCACCGAAGGCCGGCCTCGCCACCCAATAGCGCGATGACGTAAGCCCTATTGTCGGTAGCCTTCGCCGCGAGAAGCAGTCGTTCGTAGTCGTCGAAGTCATGAAAGGACGCGGCGGGCTTCGGGATCGGCAGTAAACGGATCACGCAGGGCATCCGCTCGATTACACCCCACTCGACTGCACGCTTCAGGACTGTGCTGAGCACCGTTAGGATGTTATTGACGGTCTTCGGTGCGCGCTCTTGCAGTTGCCCTTTGAGCCATTGCACGCGTGCGCTGGTAATTGCATCCAGACGAACGTCGCCGAGCAAAGGGACCAGGTGAACACGGACGATCGTCTCTTCGCCGCGATGCCACTAGGTTTTTGACGATTCGCTCTTGCGTCATTCACGACCCTCGGTACGAACTCCCGTAACGTAAGCACCTCCTCTTTTTCTTGGGGTGGGCCGTGTTGCAGCAAATGCCGTTCCCGCGCCTCACCCCACCGCTGCGCCGCCGTTTTTGACAGCGTGGTGAATCGTTTTCGCTCACGGAAGGGTTTCCCGTCCGGTAGTACGATTGGTGGCGACTGGTTGGCGATGGCGAGATCACCAAGAACAGTTATACGGTACGTCCCTCGCGCCCCCGTTTCTTCGATGTGCTTACTGTCCGTCAGGTCCTCTCGGTAGCGGTCAAACGTCCGTTCTTCGAAACCTGTTACAGGCAGCCAGTCAGGCTCGCCATGCTCGTTAACGGCGAGTGGTACCGCCTTCAGGCAAAAGGGTAAACGGTCGGAATTGCTCGGCGTCCTTCTGTTTTTCGCAACTGACAGTGATCAGCCGGTCTGCTCGCTTGAGCCGAATGACAGTGTCGGTCGCTCCGATGAAGGCGCTGCTACCGCGTTCGCGCATCCTGCCTTTTCCGGCCGACGTTTCTTTCAGCGCGGGTGAAGTGCCATGACATCTGTTGCATGGTCGTCATCGGCGATCATGCCAACGAATCTCGTCACGGCGTCGATCCATTCACCAGAAGGCGACAGTGTGGCAAGATGTTGGATGGCTCTTCAAATGCACCTATCAACGATCCTGTGGCTGGCGGGCGGCGCCTTCGTCATCGGCGTGATCGCGGTGGTCGTTGTCTTGCGACGCGACCGACCGGGCGATTTTGGATCGGTCAGCACGGCCTGGACGACCGAACACAATGCCAGCTATCACGGCACTGATGGATCGGCTAATCCGTGAACCCGACAACCTGCGTTCAAAGTAGTGGCTTATTCGCAAGCCGCTGGCGGAGCCACAGCAAGGGACACAAAGACGCCGTTGTCGCCGATATTCCCGATCCAGCAACCACCGCTCTTCGTGTCCCTAATAAAGTTGATCGGAGGCGAACCTCCGACCCACGCTGTAGGATCTGTCCGGACCCACCGCCCTGTTACTCCTGACGCAGGCGTGATGACGATTCGTGCAGCGCCGACGCTTGTCTGCTGCTGAGCCTGCACACGACCACTTGCGAGGACCGCTCCAGCGCCAATACCGATGCCGAGCATGATCGAGAGTCCCGAGGTGGCGAGTCGTTTCATTAGGCACCCCCGTTTGGCAGTCTATGCCAGAGAATCGGCGAACGCCCGACGAGCCGCCAAGTTACCACGGTCGAGTCCTGTAGGCGCACACCTTCGGACGTATAGGTCGGCGTTTCGCGATGTTCTGCCTGGCGATAGGGATGTGAAGGGGCCGCGCGGATCGAGGATCAGAAAGGCACGCCCGCGGCCATCTGTAGTTGGCGGATCTTGTGGAGGAACTGTTCTCGTCGCACAGACTTCGCGACGTCGCTGAACGTATCGGGTGCCACGACGTTACCGCCGATCACCTGGAAGACATCGTACGGCCAAAGAATCCATTTGCCGTCCTTCGCGTCGCGTTTCCCAAAGACAAAGACGTGGTCGCCTTCTTTGATGTCGACCCGTGCGTTGTTCCCCCTCACGTCGTCGACGATTTGTAGTCCGTCGATCACGACGCGCCCTCCACGGCTCTTGAACACCATCGGCGCAACAATGCCGGGCCGAGACGTCGTGAGCATCTGCCGTTCAAATAGGACTTCGTCAATCGAAAGTTCGTAGTCCGTGTAGACGTTATCATCGTCAGCGGTGAGATAGCTGACGCGTTTGTGGACAACTCCCTCGACGATCAAGTCCGCTTCTTTGACGATGCCGGCAAGCGAAGGCGTCGGGCCACAACCGATGGTTAGTCGATTGATGCCGCCCTGCTCAATCGCCATTTGTCGAAGCGTAGGCTGCGACTGCGCTACCAGGGGTGTGCTCGCGAAGCCCACCATCAACGCGATGAGCCGAGTGAAAGTCGTGCGAGGCATCATCGTCTCCCGTATTCCAATGGCAGCGAACAAGTCAGCGAATCATGCGACCCACCGTTTCGCGCACTTGTTTAGACACCTTTTCGCGCAAACTGGTTTGTAGCGGCGCACGCCAGATTCTTTGAGGTCGTTTACCCGTCGCAACTTTTGTGACTCGGATTACATAGTCGTTATTCACTCGAAGTCATTCCCAAGCTGTCGAGTGAATGTGGGCGGGCAGCGTCATTGCACGCTGGAGGCGTGTGATGGTAAGCATGCGACGGCATCTGTGGGCACCGATCCTGTTCTCCACTCTGGTTGCCGGTTGTGGTCCGGCGCCGCAACAAATGGCTGAATCGATCCTCCGCGCTCGCCGGTCATGGGATACCTCAAAATCTCATTCCGTGCAGTGCGGCGCAGGCGAACGCGATTGGGACTACGTCTGTTATGACCACATCGTCTCACTGGTGCCGGGACCACCACCCAGGAACGTGAAGCTGGGCGTGAACATCACCCTCTCCTCGCGCTTTTGGAGTATTTACAGCCTCGGCGCCGACTATTGGCGGGAAAGAGAGTTGCCTAACGAAGGGCCGACTCCGTCAAGCGCGGAACTGGACGCTCAGTGGGAGGCTGCACAGGCGCGGGCGCGAGCGCGAGACGCCGCGCGGGCACGTCCATGAATGCGGCTAGTGGTCCGCAAAAACACCAAAAGAAGTAACGGCCACAGAAGCGCAACCGAAACCCCACAAACCGCCGGTAACGGGCAAGTCCAGCGTTCCAAAGCCATCAATCAGTCGCCGGAGCAACTTCCTTCGGAAGGGTGTCTAACCTGACATGGCCGTGAGGCGCATCGCTGTCGCGATCTGGTCGCTGATCCTCACGGCCGGTATCGTGTTGGGCCAAAACCAAACAGCGCGTACGCTCACGAGCAACGACATCATCGCCAGGATCGGCAGCGAGGTCGATGTGCGCAACGTCATGGCGAGGGTCCTGAGCCACGCCATGCAGGGTGGTCGACGAGAGTACTTCCTGGCGAGCCAGATGCGGGCGGAATGGCTGCCAGTAGTCCAGGGCGTGGAGTACGTGCGCCTGGCTGATGACGAGATCGCCGCGCATCTGTCGGCGTGCGGCAGCTACTGGATCATCGGCCTTGAACGCTCCGGTAACGTCGTGTCGATGCGGTTGGGCCAACGGTGCGGCGGCACAACGCTGGAGTACATCGTTTCATTTGACGGACGCGAATGGCGGCTTGGACCGCCAGATCTCGGCAAGAACGGTTGGGGACCGGGGATCGGCAGCGGCTTTTTTGGAGGTCGTCCGCCGGAGTGTGTGTGTCCCTGACGACTCAGCCGGTCACGCCGGAATCATCGTCCCCGCTTTTGCTGCTATTCGCGTTCAGTCTTGCCTTTGCTACGCCCACAGTTGAAGCGAGTGCGCGCATCGTCGTTATCCAAAGTGACGCTGCGCGCGTCGTGGAGCAGATGCGAGGCATGTCGATGCAGCGTCGGCCGATGGCCCGAAGCGACGGACGAATCGATCCGGTGGAACAGCGACGAGATGAAATCACCGCCAGCCTTCGAGGGCTCGGTGATGAAGCCGTTGATGCATTGGCGCAAGCGCTCGGCGACATGGATGTTCAGATGAGACGCAATGCGGCGCTGGTCCTCATCGATCTTGGGGGCGGGTACTCGGCCGAGGCGCGGCAAAAGATGAACACGTTGAGCGCGCTGTCCGCCTTGATTCAAGCGACGGGCGATGCCGATCGCGACGTGCGAGGGTGGGCCGCACACGCCATCGCCGAAATCGGTCCCCGTGCTCAACAAGCCGTACCAGCGCTTGTCAGGCTCCTTCAGGACACGGAGGAGGGACCTCGTAACACCGCATGCCTGGCGCTCGGCAACATCGGTCCGGGCGCTGCAGAGGCTCTCCCGGCCCTGCGACTCGCCCTCAGCGATCCTCGCCCAAACGTACGTGGGTTTGCGCAGCGAGCGATCGACGAAATCCAAGGGAAGTAAGAATCGCTGATAGATACAGTCCAAAGTCGGCTGAAGGCACCGAACACGTTACGTCTGACTCCGCAACGAGGTCGAGTATAAGGGGCGACTAGCACGGCCCGGAAGGGCCTGGATACGAACAGGTGGGCCGGCGGCAGAGGCCGTGGAAGTTACTTGTTTTCGTAAGCGACATTGATGACGTCGCGCGGGTGAACTGGATCGTTAAAGTCGACCTCGACGATCAATTTCGTTCCATTGACCCTACGTTGCACCGATATCACCAGTGTGCCCTGCCGGACTCTCAACCCACCGGCCGCATCGATCGCGCCACCGATCTTCAAGCCATCACGGAACTTATACTCTCCCTCCCGTTGAACCCATCCAATCACATAGTACTTCTCGGTATTCTCAGCACTCTGACTCTTCCACGTCGCTACAGCCCATGACGGCGGGCCTGATGCTGATATGACATCGAGGTGGGCCACACCCTAAGCGAATAGCAAGATAGTCAAACCGATCAAGCGACTCATATCTTCAACCTCGGCCTTCGACCAGATATGCTGACGGCCTGAGGTCGAAGTCGCAGCGCTCTTGCGCATAAACGCGTACCGCTACCGTCGCAAGCAGCAACGCCACAGCGAGACTTTTCATGATGCCTCCTCACCAGGACACCTCACCGCCAGTTACCGCAGCGGCCGCGCCGTGTAGATCACGCCCTGGTCGTCTGAAAACAGCGCGAAGTGGCACGCGTCTACGGTGTCCTTGACGGAGAAACTGTACGTAACCGCATCGGTCGTGATCTGCGCTTGGAACCCGTCTGGCGCAGCGCCGACCGCTAAGTCAGCGATCTGTCCATATCGCTTGTTCTGAGCCCGAAAGCTGGCCTGCGCCGTATTCACCTCTCGGACGAACCGAACTGCCGCTTGGCGACGTTGGGCGTCCGTAGACGAACCGACTGACGATCGTCCGAAGGCAGGACGGCCGCACAGTGCGGCTCGCGGCGTCCACTGAAACCGTACTCGTACCCGGCGACACGCTTGACGTGATGGAGATCGATGACGGCGAGAATCGCTGTAAGTGAATCGCCCAGCCTGAGTGTACGCACTGGACGATGACTCGCTCGAAGGAATTGCAGCGTATCCAGGACGCAATAGTGCGGCGAAACGAGGCTGAACTTCGATGGGCGCTCGCACAATGCGAGCTACGCCGACGATTCATGAAACGTCATAGCGATCGTTGGTACCAGATCGAGAAGGACGTTCGCGCCGCGCTCGCCGAAATTCGACGGCGTGACGCCTGATCGCGAAGGCTCTCTGAACACTGGCACGCCCCCTATGGATGTGCCGGCCTGACGCCTCACGATGACGTTCCAACCGCACTTGGCGCGACGATGGAATGATTGGCGGACCAGGGTTAGTTCGCGGTATTTGGCTTCGTTTCCCGAGCCGTCATGTCGGCCTCCAAGTCATTGTGGATCGTGCGCAGTCGATGGCCTAGTTCGTTTATCCCTTCATTCCAGCCTTCTGCTTTCCCACCGCGCCTTCTGCGCTCGCGAAATAGCGGCACGCGCCTTGGCGGACATCGTGCGCTTCTTTCTGCCGGAGCCCTTGGGGCGTCCTGGTCCGCGCTTCTGGTATCCCTCTGCGAAGGCGCCAGCCACTCGGCGTCCGCGTTGACCGGCCGCAGCGGCCTGATGTCCGAGCTGGTGCAGGAGAGTTGAGGCCTCGTCGCGGAGCTGCGTGAGTTGTTTGACGATCGCCTGCCGCTGGCCAAGCCAGCTATCCGCTTTGGCCCGAGCCGTTCCGAGAAGTCTCCCGAGGTCTTCCGCAAACGCTTCGATCTTGTGTTCCGTCGATGATGCCGTCTTGGGCCACCGATCATTTCAACGGGGGCGGCTTCGCCTGGCCGAACGTGTTCCTCAGTGCCGCTCCGGCGAGAGACTTTCGTCGGCGTTTCGTCAAAGCCACGGTGCGACTCCTTCAGATATCGCTTCCTGAGCAAATGCTCGACTCCTTTCTCGCACTCACAGCGCCACCGCCTCAGCAGCCAGGCTATGCGCCGGTCGGGTCCATCCCGGGCTTATCGGACTCAGCCTATACTTCATGTGCTACAACTTCGGCTGAGTGCATCAGACGCTCCGCGTGACACTAGACATGGAAGCAGCTTTCTCGGACCAAGTCTGGTCGGAAGTCACGGGGCTGCCCGATTGGGTCCTCACGGAGCGCTACGACATCATCGCGAAACCTGCTCCAGACTCGCATCCGACGCGCGAACAGCGCGCGGAGATGATGCGCAACATGTTGATTGAGCGGATGAAGGTTGCCGGACATATCGAGCAAGTCGAGCGACAGGGATTCGCGCTCGTCGTCGCGCGCAACGACGGTCGTCTTGGTCCCCAACTGAAAAGATCGACGCTGGATTGCTTTGGCGCTGATCAAGATCGGTGCGGCGAAAGAATGGGTCCGGGCAGAATCGAGCAGAGCGGGGTCTTGCTCGAGCAATTTGCGAACACACTTCGCGGTTTCGCCGGGGGAGTGGTCAACAACCGCACGGGTCTCGACGGCCGCTACGATCTGACACTGCACTTCGCCGTCTCAACGCTCAGCGCCGATCCAACAGCACTGGCCGACGACGCGCCGCAGTTCGTGACCGCGCTGCTGGAGCAGCTCGGGTTAAAGCTGGTGCCTGAGAAAGCCAAGGTCAAAATCTTCGTGGTCGATCACATTGAACGACCTACTCCAAACCGACCACTACTCCCTGAGAAGGCTCGCCGCACAGATCCCGACTCTTGCTAGAGAAAACGGAATCTCCGACGATCGGACCCCGTCGAGCCTTCCACGTTGCCGGCGCACGATGGCGCTTCCTCTCAAAGGGCAGAACGTTTGGGCCTGGCGTCATCAAGGACGCCCCTTCGAACTGAGGACGACTACGCGGTAGAACACCGCGTCGACGCGAGGGGCCGCGCCGAAGGATGATCGTCGAGAGTCCGCCAGGTCGCCTCGCGCCGATGCGGTCTTGCCATCATCAGCAGCCCCTCCGGCTCTCGAGGCCGAAACTTGTAAGCGGCAAAGCTCAGAACGGACAGGTCGTGAAAGTCAAGGCCGACACCACGACCTGCCCGACCGTGATCTAATTGACTCTGATCGCGGCGCGCATCCAGGGATGGATGCAGCACTGGAACTTGTGCAGCCCTGGCGCTAGACCGTTCACTTCGTCCCTTGCGCCAGGAAGCAGTTGGACCACCGCCGCCGGATTGCACTCGGGCGCCGGGCTCAACCCAATATTCAAGCCACCGACCAACCCGCCGCCAAAGTTCGCCACTTCGGTAAACGTGTGGGTCCTGCCGCCGGAGTTCGTCACGTGGACGCTCTTGCCCGAGTCCACAGACAGATACGAAGGCTCGTTCCGCCACGACGGATGGCCGATCACGAAACCGTTGGGTGGAATGGTCAGCGGAGACCTGAGCAGCGCTCCAAACTCCGCGAACGGAACGTCGCCGTGTTGCGGATCTTGCGCGCAACCGCCCGTGGGGTTCCAACCCGGGTCGCCGGGCAGGCAGTTGTCCATAATCGCAATCCGGTTGTCGTTACTCCTCACCTGCGCGAAAACGAAATTTCCTGCGGCCGAGAATCCAAGCAACAGCACGGACACCAAGGCACCTGCAGTAAGCGTTCTCATGGCTGCCTCCTGGGAGGTTTGGGGGGGACGCGGCGCTTCACCGAAGCGTCCGCGCAGCAACACCAGTGCCGTTCGGGTAACCGTCGATTCAACGGGCGTCGCGGCGGCACGTGCGATCGCGCCGAGTTTCAGGAGTCGTAAATCACATTCGCGATTCGTCGGTTCGTCAAAGCAACCCTGGACCGGTGCGTGTGCTCGCGGACGATCACGTGATAGAACCCCGGTTCAGTTCCCGCGGCGCGCGACTCGGCGTTCGTGATGGTTCCGTTCGTGACTCCCTCGAGGGCGCATCGGCCGAAACGCGTTTCGCGCTGTTCGTGCTCACGGTCCTTGCGATTACAGCGGTTCTGCTGACCGCCGTCGGCGTTTACGGCGTCGTCGCCGAAAGACCCTTGTGACCGGCGGAAGTGAAGCGCGCTATATGCCGACCGGGCCGCGGAGAAGAGCCACGCGAGCACGGGTGCGGAAGGCCTGCCATGAGGTCGGTTGTCTGTGCGAAGCATGGTCTGTGTGCACCTCCGAAAGGCTGTCATCGGAGCCTGATTTTTCGCTGCGTGGAAGCCTCGCCTCGATCCAGGCAGTGATGTCGGCGATTACGATTTCCTTGCCGATGGGTCAGATCGTCAGACGGCACTCGAGACATCGCCTTACGTGCCGGCCATCTTCCGGCAAGATTCTGCGCAGCGGCGGCAGTCCTTCGCACATGCGCTCACGACCTTGTCGTCTGGAAATCGCTCGCAGCTCACGGCGCATGTATCGCACACCTCGGCGCAGATCTCACACACACGACGATGCGCCGGCGAGTCACGGAGCATGAAGTTCACGCAGGTCGCGCAGAAATCGATGCAGTCCAGTAGTGCCGTGATGTGATCTGTTTCGGCGTGGCTATTGCCCTGGTCGAGGCAGTGCGTCACCGTCCGAATACAGACGTCGTGACATTTCTCGCACTGCTCAATCGCTTCTTGCATATCGAACTCTCTCTTTCATTCTGCCGAGTCGATTGATGTGTTCACACCGAACTGCGCTCTGTCGATGGTAGCCATCGGGACGACGCGATGAGCAGCGCGGCCGGCGTGCCACGGTCACCACATAGAGCGACGTACGGTCGACGCGCGCGAACCGGTAGTCGCCGTACTGCTGGGCGATCTCGAATCCCGCCGACACAAACAACAGCTCGAGCTCCGACGGGAAGTACACATGGCTGGCGAAGTCGGCAACCAGGCGCTCGGCCAGCTCGCATTGGTCGAACCGGTCATAGATCAGGCGGACGTCGGCGCGTTGCAAGTGAGGTTCGTAGGTGGTCGCGGTGCATCGCAGCAGTCGCGCTTCTTCCTCCAGGCTCCTGCGAGTGGCATCGATGTCGAGATCGACGACGGAGCGTGGTCGGACGCGTTGGGATTCGGCCAGTGTAGCCAGGTCAGGCACGCGGACATCGAGGACAAAGACGCCGCCTGGACGGAGCAAGCGAAACGCGGTCGCCCAGGTGCGACGTCGATCATCGAGCGTGAGTAAATGCGACACTGAGCAACAGGCAATGACGACGGCATCGAAGGCGTCGCTCGAGCCTGGCCAGTCGCGCATATCGCCTTCCACGAACGAAACTCTCTGGCGAACTGACGAGTCGGCGGCATTACGCGTTACGGACGCCTTGCCGAGCATTTCAATCGACGAGTCCACGCCGACGATCTCGGCCTTTGGTAGGGCTGCGGCGAGTGGAAAGGTCACCCGGCCCGAGCCGCACGCCAGCTCCAGCACGCGACGCGGGCGTACGCGCGCGAGCACAC
>Ga0075423_10006123_pt1 | contig 11277 bp, 7 predicted proteins | sample SoiMethybrSBSTD2_FD_80114 | JGI IMG/M metagenome (GOLD analysis project Ga0075423, IMG submission 80114) | Bulk soil microbial communities from a Populus tree surrounding site in Tennessee, USA - Soil MetaG P. TD hybrid SBSTD2 | ecosystem: Environmental > Terrestrial > Soil > Tree plantation...
ACGACCAGTCGGGGGTGGCTTGCCCGAGTTGGTCCTGGAAGCGAACGGTCTCCTCGGCTCTGCGCAAACATCCTATCGCGTGGTGCTGCCGACAATGGCAGGCCAACCTGCTTATCGATGTCCGTCCCTGTCGCCCACGTCTTGTGTCCTGGGCGAAGCCGGCCCTAGTCAGGTGACGTTCTACTCCTTCGTTCCAGAACCGGGGGCGGTCAAGACCGAGATCTTTCGGTTAAAGACAGACCATCCAGATGGAGTGGCCTGGGACCTTTCGCCTGATGGTTCCCAAATCGCGTATGCCGAGTACAGTTGGCGGTCGGCGTCGATTCATATCCGCGAACTTACAACGAATGTGACACGCGATATTCCACTGAAAGGTCTGACCGAGTTATCTACTCTCTCATGGTCGGCAGACGGCAAGGGTTTCTTTGCCACAACCTTTGCTGTAACCGGAAGCACGCTTTACCACGTGACGGCTGAGGGCAAATACAGTGTTCTGTACAAGGGCGCAAAAGAGGTTGAAGGAGCGAGGCCGTCCCCAGATGGACGCTATTTGGCCTTCGGTGACGTTCAGTCCGCCAGTAACGTGTGGGTAGTCGAGGGATTTCCACAGTAGGTATCGAGTCTCTAAATCAACTTGCCTAACGAATGGTGCAGCGTGAATGACTAGCGCACCGTAATGCTCTCTCAAGAACGAACCACTCTGAGTTTTTGTTGTAAAGTTGCTGTAATCTTCCTTGCGCTATATGCGTTGATGTGCGTTATGTTCTGCTCAAACGACTGCTTCCCCGCGGAAAAAGGTTGTGTATTCTGTGGTAGGCGTTATATGCAGCGGTTGAATTAGGATTCATAACCCCAAGGTCGGCGGTTCGATCCCGCGCCCCGCTACCAGAATTCATTCTTCATCAAGAACTTACAAGCACTGCTCAATTCAGATCGTCCCGAGATTTTGCCAACCACTTTCGTTCTACCTCTTTACTCTGTTTCGCCATTTGCTTTTCCTTGTCTCAGGGCTCAGCCGAGTCGTTCAGCCGACGACGATGGGATCGCGTTTTCTTTCGGCTCGCCACGCTCGCCAGTAAGCCCCAGTACGCGATGCGAATGCGCGGGGTTTGTCGGCATAGATACGAAGACCGAGCACTCTGGCTTCTTCTTGTAATTCGTTGCGCCGTTGATCGATCAGCGCAACGAACGCTTCAATCTCGGTTCGGTCATCGGTGTCTTCCAGCTGCTCGATGACCACATCGCGCAAGAGGCCGAGGTCGTGATCCTCGCTAAGATACTTACCCAAGGTCTTCAACTCACCGCTAAGCGTCTTCATAGTGTTATGCCAAAGCGGAGTTAACACCTTGGATTGATACAGCAAGTGCTTTACCTGTTTGCGCCATTCATGAAAAGTGTCAAGACTCGGATCTTCATAGGCCAACGAGAAATGGTCGCGACCTTGTTTGAAGACACGCTTCAAACCTTTTGAAAGTGCCGTTGTGTGTTTTACTTTGGGCCAACTCTGTATCCGTCTACGCGCCTCGCGCAATTGTTTAGCAGCTTCCAACATCGCGCTTACTTGGCCCGACCGTTTTGCGTTCTTTGAACTGGCTAGTGTCTTTCGCACGTTAGCAAACGCATCTTTCGAAAGTTGCTCGGAAAAATGATCAACTAACGTGTCAGTGATCTCAAGCATAGCTGCGCTGTCGCGGATCTTGGACAGGATACGGGCGGTGTCGCGATATGCCTTGTCCTCAGAAGCATAAGAGTCCGGCCCTAATGAAACTTCGACCAGCCGAAGTAGTGCGCGAATCTTTTTAACGCACACACGCGCGTCATGGATCCCTTTGTCCTTATTCCTACCGGTTCGCTTCAAACAATCAAGCGCTTTGTCAATTTGCTCGGTCACTATTCTTTTAATCTCATGTGAAAAGCTTTTGCTTCCTTTCAATTCATAACCCATGCTCAGTTTCCCATTGATTAAAGATTCCGATAAAACATTAACAGACTAAACCGCCCATGATTCGACCATTGTTTAATCAGGTAACGATTTTCTAAACATTTATTATCTTTCTAGATAGATTCAGCCTGTCACGTACTGAATTGGGTGTTAGGTAACGCGGAGTGATATCTTCTCATCACTTAATCGGAGAGAGATGGAGCGCGAATAAGAGTTATGGCCAGGCCAGTATTGCTTACCGTCGATGATGATCCTGAAGTGTTGCGAGCAATCGAGCGCGATCTGCGTCGCAAGTATGCAAACGACTTTCGTGTCCTGCGAGCCGAATCAGGAGTTGCCGCACTCGAGATTTTGCGCGAATTGAAAGTCAGGAACAGCGTAGTTGCGCTCTTTCTTATCGATCAACGAATGCCGGGAATGTCGGGAGTCGAGTTTTTGGCTCAAGCCATCCAACTCTACCCTGATGCGAAGCGCGTTCTGCTGACCGCTTATGCGGATACGGACGCGGCCATCGCTGCGATAAACGAAGCAGGCGTGAATCACTATCTGATAAAGCCCTGGCACCCACCTGAAGAAAATCTCTATCCAGTGCTCGATGAGTTGCTGGAAGATTGGCAGTCGTCGTTTCCACCGCAATTCGAAGGCATTCGTGTATTGGGTAATCGCTGGTCTCCTGCTTCGCACAATATCAAAGATTTTCTCGCGCGGAATCATGTTCCTTACCAATGGCTCGATGTCGAAACATCAGGGACAGATGCGGAGGTTCGCGAACTCGTCGCATTGCTGGTCGAAGAAGAAAAGAGAAACTTGCCACTCGTGATTTTGCCTACTGGTTTGCGGTTGCGTGAGCCAACAATTTCCGAGCTGGCTGAACATGTGGGACTTAAAACTCGTGCAGCCCAGACTTTTTATGATCTGGCTATCGTCGGTGGTGGTCCTGCAGGCCTGGCGGCGGCAGTTTACGGAGCTAGTGAGGGTTTGCGGACGGTAATGGTCGAGCGCGAGGCGCCGGGCGGTCAGGCCGGCATGTCGAGTCGAATCGAAAACTATCTTGGATTTCCAAGTGGACTAACGGGCGGCGATCTTGCGCGCCGCGCGGTGGTTCAGGCAAGACGATTCGGCGTTGAAATTGTCTCGGCGGAAGCTACTGAAGTTCGACTTGATGGACCCTATCGTTTTCTAAAGTTGGCAAACGGGGAGGAACTCAGTTGTCATGCTTTGTTGGTTGCGACGGGTGTTCAGTGGCGCAAGTTAAGTGCTCCGGGTGTCGAACGTCTAACTGGCGCCGGTATCTATTACGGCGCAGCAATGACTGAAGCAATGTCAACCACAGGCGAAGATGTTTACGTAGTTGGCGGGGCCAATAGCGCGGGCCAGGCTGCCATGTATTTTTCTAAGTACGCACGAAGAGTTGTGATGCTCGTCCGAGGTCCATCACTTGGAGCCTCGATGTCTCAATACTTGATAGATCAACTAAAAGCGACTCCAAACGTGCAAATCGAATTTAACTCTTCTGTTGTAGAGGCTCATGGCGACAACCATCTCGAAGCAATATCGGTTCATTGCACGGTGACGAATGAGGTCAACCGAGTGCCGGCGAACTCCCTATTCATCATGATCGGCGCAGCTCCTAATACAGACTGGTTGGGGAATCTTGTGGAACGTGACGAGCGCGGGTTCATATTCTCGGGTCCATTGCTCATGCGCGATGGAAAACGACCGAAGGGGTGGACATTGGACCGCGACCCGGCACTATTGGAGACAAATGTTCCCGGTATCTTTGTCGTAGGCGATGTACGTCATGGATCCGTTAAGAGGGTCGCGTCAGGTGTCGGTGAAGGCTCTGTTGCGATTTCATTTGTACATCAATATCTCAGCAAGGTTGTGTGAGAGATGAAGGATACAAAAACTCCAACACCGGTCGTTTCAGGCGCAATCGAGTTAGGTGTTCCTGTAACCAGTTCACCTCCAGACATAGTTGACGCACTGCGAAACGTCCATGTGTTTTCAGATTTACCCGAAGATCAATTGAGATGGTTCGCGGATAATGTTGAAGACCTGCGGTTTGCTCCCGGAGAAGTGTTACTTCGTAAAGGGGACCCGCCGGACGTGATGACGATTTTTCTCGAAGGAGAGATGCACGCTTATTGGGAAGAGAACGTTCACGAGGCCATCTTTATTGTGCGAGCAGGTGATCCGAAGACCGAAGTAAGCGGAATGTTGCCTTTTTCGCGTATGACCGCTTTTACGGTGACGGGACGGGCTGCTACGAATGTGCGTTTGCTACGGTTTCCAGTTCGTTTATTTCCGGAGATGATGCAACGAATGCCGCTTCTCGTGCAGCGCTTAGTCAATATCATGACTGATCGTGTGCGCGAAATGACCACCGTCGATCAGCAACAGGATAAGCTGATGGCACTCGGCAAATTGTCGGCAGGACTCGCTCACGAACTCAACAATCCCGCTGCGGCGGCGACGCGAGCTGCAAACGATCTGATCGCCACGCTGGCAGATTTGCGCGCCGCTGATTTAAGGCTTTGCCAACATGAGTTGACTCCGGAGCAAGAAATCGAAATTCGTGCCTTCGAAGACAATGCAATAGAACACAGTACTTCGGCTACACAGCTGAATTCGTTGGAGCAAAGTGATCGAGAGGAGTTAATTGCCAGCTGGTTGGAAGAGCATCGCATTGATGAGGCTTGGAAAATCTCTTCGAACCTCGTTGAGGGCGGCATTGATGCGGATGCTCTTGAAAGTATATCCGGAAAACTCCAGGCGAGCGCATTTACCGATTTGCTCGGTCGCATTAACGCGCAACTTGCAGTCGCGAAACTAGCGAACGAGATCAAGGCAAGTACAGCAAGGATCTCCGAACTTGTCGGAGCAATTAAGGAATACACTTACATGGATCAGGCCTCGGTCCAGGAGGTGGATATACATAAAGGACTGGAAAACACTCTGCTGATCCTGAAATACAAGTTGCGAAAAAAGAATATTGAGGTTACTCGCGACTACGCTGAAGATTTACCACATATCAAGGCCTATGGTAGTGAGTTAAACCAGGTATGGACCAATTTGATTGTTAACGCCGTGGATGCGATGAGTGAAGGTGGCAGGCTTAAAGTTCGCACCAAGCGAGAACCGGTGGACCTCATGGTCGAAATTCGTGATAACGGTTCTGGCGTCCCCGCTTCAGTAAAGTCACGGATCTTCGAACCATTTTTTACGACCAAGCCCGTTGGTGAAGGAACTGGACTTGGCTTGGATACCGTCGCGCGCATCGTTCGAAAACATCGCGGGAATATCCGCTTTGAATCAAAACCGGGAGATACGTGCTTTCAGGTTCGACTACCGTTCTGACATTGGCACCCGATCGAAAAGTACTCAGTCGACCACTGAAATGAGATCATTTGGCACTCGGCACTTGCAGTTGAACTCCTGGTTGACCATAAATGATAGTAAGTGGTCCCTGATGATTTTTGATACCTTCCGATCGAGCTCGTTCGATCTCCAACTGCAATTCAAGTCTCTTAATTTCGAGCAGCGCTGGATTCGCAAAGGTTTGCGCTTCAATTTGTTTCGTCTGTGCCGCGACCTTAGCCGCCTCAAGTCGAGCCTCCTCGGCTTGTTTCTGTTTCTCATTGGCCACAACGCCGGAGGCTGCGGCTTCAACTCGGTCATCCAGAAAGTCTGGATTTCCAATTTGCACGGATTCCGTCACCAGTAATAACTGGTTGCCTATCTGCGGACGCAACGATTCCAGAATTCGTTTTTGAATCTGTTCCTGGTTTGCGTAAATCTCGTAGGCTCCATAATCAGCGAAGGAGTTCCGCGCCTCTGTTTGCACAATTCCTTTCAATATTTCATTGCGGCGGCGATGGCGTTCCTCTTCTGAAAATCCGTACTTTCTAACATAGTCAGCTACTTTGTTTGGATCCGTGTAAGCCGTAACTGAAATCTCGACCTGCAACGCCGCGTTGTCCTTACTAGTAACGCGTACTGGAGCACTTTCAGTAAACGACTTGACGTTGACCTCATAACTCTTTCGTCCCGGTGCTACCGTTGTGAACCAACCGTCAGCAGGTGTATAGATGCGCTCTATTGCACCCCACCTGGTTACAACCTGCACCGTCCCTTCCTGCGCGAACTTAATATTTGAGTAAGTAACCGCTCCTCCAATGATCAGGAACATCAAAATCACAGTCAGCCCGACTATAAACAGTTTGCCTTTCGGCATAAGTGTCGCTCCTTTGTTAAATGGAATTGTTCTATCAACATGCTTCATATCCTTTATACGATTTCGGGACAGAGGCGGTTTGTTAACTCAGTGTTAACCGTGCCAATTTCCCATTGGGTCAAGCCGCACACACGCCGCACGCACTCACCTGAGTCAGTAACTCCCGCCCATCTTTTGTAGATGCACCAATGCGTCGCTAATGGTGTTCTCTTCCTTCGAATTCAAGTTGGGCGTCGAAGCGTTTCTCGCCATCTGCTGGCTTCACTCTCACGTAGTTTCCGTCTGCACGAAGTTCTCGCGCATTTACGTTGTCCCTCAGGTACGCTGCTAGAACAGATTCTTTTAAGTATTGCCTTAATCGCGCGTCTTTAATTGGGACCAACACCTCCACTCTGCGACTAAGGTTTCGATACATCCAATCGGCACTTCCAATAAACATCTCCTCTTTTCCGTTATTCCCAAAAAAGAACAGCCGGCTGTGTTCAAGAAAACGACCCACTATGCTGCGAACGCGAATGTTGGAGGAAACTCCCGGAATGCCTGGTCGAAGCATGCAAATGCCTCGAATAATCAGGTCGATGGAGACGCCTGCTTCTGAAGCATTGTAAAGTGCGCGAATCAGTGCCAGGTCAGTGAGGCTGTTTATTTTGGCGATTATTCGCGCTGGTCGTCCCGCCTTTGCGTGCGCAGTTTCTCGTTGAATCAGTTTCAGGGTCCGCTTACGTAAATCAAGTGGTGCCACGAGAAGGCAACTGTAATCCTCATATTCAGAGAATCCCGTCAATGAATTAAAGAGATTGGTAGCATCATTGGCAATTTCCTCATCGACCGTAAAGATCGCAAGGTCTGTATAAATCCGTGAGGTCGTTGGATTGTAATTACCTGTAGCAAGATGCACGTACCGCTGAAGCTCTTTGCCTTCGCGGCGAACAACGAGTGTTAGCTTGCAATGCGTTTTCAGTCCGACCATGCCATAAACAACGTGAACGCCTGCTTGTTCTAATCGACGAGCCCATTCGATATTGCTCTCTTCATCAAAACGAGCTTTGAGTTCAACCAGTGCTGCGACTTGCTTTCCTCGTTCTACTGCATCGATCAGAGACTTGACGATTGGAGAATTCTGCCCAGTTCGATAAAGGCAGATCTTAATTGCGACGACATCGGGATCGCTCGCAGCTGCATTGATGAAGTTGGTAACGGTCGCATAAGCAGTGTAGGGATGATGAAGTAAGACATCCTGATGTTTGACCGCAGTGAAGAATTGTTCGCTCTTTCCAAGGGAAAAGGGTGAGGTTAATTGTAATGGAGCGTCTTTCAGTTCCGGCCGATCCAGGTCGTACAACTGCATCAGATCAGGAACATTAAAGGGTCCGTCGATCGTGTAGACGTCATCTGCGGTCAATTCGAGTGCCTTAGTAAGAAACTCGACCATCTCTTTTGGCATTGTCGCCGCGACTTCCAGGCGAATGGCATCGCCAAATCTCATCCTGCGAACATGCTGCTGCATGGTGCGTAACAGATCACTCGCTTCGTCTTCCTTTATTTCAAAGTCAGCATCACGCGTTACCCGAAACAGATGACACTTGCTAGTCCGCATTTTTGGGAAGAGAGCATCAATGTTGGCAGATACCAGGCTGCCGAGGAATGTAAATGAATTTCCTTTGTCGTCAATTGGGATCAGCCTGGGGACCATCGGAGGCAGTTTGATACGGGCGAATCGAGCTCCTTTCATCAGTCCTGATGTGTCAGCGCGTTTGACCTGAGGCGGGGCGACCATAAGGCCGAGATTTAGACTGAGATTGGAGACGTAGGGAAACGGATGACTTGGATCCACCGCTTGCGGTGTCAGAATCGGAAATACGTGATGCAGGAAATACGCATTGGCGTATTTCCGTTCGCGTTTGGAGAGGTCCGCATAATGTTTGATGATTATGTCTGAAGCTGCAAGCGCAGGTATAACCTCGTCCTTCAAACATCGCATCTGAAGTTCGAGTAATGGTTTTAACTTCGCTCGAATCGCTTTTAACTGATCCGCCGCAGTGAGTCCGTCTGGCGAGCGTTCGCCAAACCCTCCCTCCAACGCTTCCTGAAGTCCAGAGACTCGAACCATAAAGAACTCATCCAGGTTAGACGAAAAGATCGCGAGAAACTTGAGCCGTTCCAGCAATGGATGTCGGGGGTCAAGCGCTTCATCTAAAACCCGCTTGTTGAATTCAATCCAACTCAACTCTCGATTGATCAGGAGATGTTTTTGTTGGCGTAAGTTCCGCGCTTTGCTTTGGCCCGAACCTGTCTTTGTTGAGGTCTTTAGTTTTGCCTTCGATGTCGAGGTTGGCATAGGAATCCTGGAAAAGGAGAATTAATGAAATTTCGTTAAGAGAGCGCAGCTAATGCTATGTAAGATGTGTTACACCGGCATGAACGTCAGGTCAAGTTGGGCAAAACGGCGGGAGAGGAATACAGCAATGAATCAGCATTAGAAGGAAGACTGTCTTTTAGCGCTGACCAAAGCTTCAGTTGCCCCAATCCATTCGCCAGAGAGCGGAACGTCAAATTACTTCAGCGGTGAGATCCCAAGCCACGGCCCATAATCGCAAGGAAGACGATAAATGCTGTCAATCTTTTCCGTCCTGTGTTAGTCCAGTCAGAAAAACTTTCACGCGGCCCTCGTCGATCTTAACAACCTGACAAATCATTTGAGTAGAGCAAGATCCTGATTGAACGACCAGGAAGGGGATAGGACAGTGGCAAATCTGAAAGGTAGATCAGCTTCACCCAGCGCCGAGAACCCGCGTTCAAGGGCAAGTAGATCGTAAGGGATGATAGCGGCTCTTGTATGAATAGCTTATCGGACCGGCAACTCGACGCAGTTGCAATCAACTCCTCACACTTGCGTAGTTACTGCAATTCATTTGGCCTCTTCGTTTCAATTAATATGCCGGCGCTCTGCCAGTAAGCTGCAGCGTCTGCCTCAGCGATAGCAGCTTCCAAGCGTTTGTGGCTACTATCCAGTTCGTCGAGCTGAATACGTACACGAGCTCTTGCAGATTCCAATTGGCGGCGCCGTTGTTCTCGCAAATTCTCCGGATGAGTACTGCCGACTCCAGCCAGGCTTTGTTCAATATTTTCTGGTTTCAGATCCTCTTGGAGTTGTTCGTCTCGCGCCTGCATTTCCGCCTGCCTGACTTCTACTTCACTCAACTGCAGTCGTAGATTAGCGGCGATATCCTGAGCACTTGACTGCGCCACTGCGGTTGTTGCAAGAACACCACTCAGCAACAGGATGCCAGGAATTCGATTTAAAAGCCTTTTCATTTCCCACTCCTTCTTTAGCCCTCTCGCATCGGAGCCCCATTTGAGCAAGATGGCTAGACAACACCCATACAAGAACCTTGCCACATCTCCCTCTTGCTGCTGTGCTGGATAATCCTTTTAGAACGGGCGCAAGTTGATAGCTTGTCTATGAACTTTTCGGCAACTGATGTGACATAACTGGCTAAATGCGGCCAGATGGCGAGCAGAGGTCACACTGATGGGTTGAGGTTCATAAATGCCACAGTACTGTCATTGACGAGAAGCGCGTCAAAACTTATTTTGATTGACCACGCCGGTCATTTTGCGCTCGTCACGCCTCGCGAGGAATTCTTAATGGCGCTGATCAAATACGTGAGTCCTTTGGCGAAAAGGCTCCAATAGAGATCTGGACGGCTATCTGAGTTCGGAGCCGCTCAATACCCACCGTGAGACACTTTTCTACTTACGAAAAAGTCGTTCACCCAGAATGTAAAGTACCGCTCACCTCACCAGACGCACCGCTTACGGGTTCTTAGTTAATTAGTCAGCGTCCATTACGTTTAATGCATATAGCCTAAATTGATGAACGTGACACAGAGAACACACGAGAATCTTGAAAACCATCGCGCGCTACCGAGCGTGTGGATTGGCCTGAAGGCGACCGTGCGCAGGCTCGGCTCTCCCGAGGCGCAGATTGTTTTGGGAGGTCTCCTGTTTATTGCCGTGTTATGGGTCTCAGGCTATCTCGAGCCGGACATAAGGTGGCTCCACTTCTTCCAAACGTGGATATATATCGCCGCTGTCTGGCTTTCCATGAGAAATAACCGCTGGGGATATTTCATTGGCTTCTCTGCGGCCGGATTCTGGAACTACATCACCCTCTGCGTGAACTCATTCTTCCACAGCGGACTGCACTGGCTGTTCACCTGGATCAGTACCGGCGAGCTCAAACGGATGGATCAAATCGTAGCGGTGCCTGGCTGGATCGGCAACTTGCTCATTGTCACGGGTTGTGCATGGGCCTATACAAGGTTGCCGGATAAGCGGTGGACTGATCTTGGGCGCTTGCTGCTGGCTTTCGTTTTAACGACGAGCTTCTTTGCGATGGCAATGGCCGTGAGCCAACCACGGTACTTGCCGCTCTTTCGCCGTGCCCTTCATCCCCATTGGCCTTAGTAATAAAGGGCCACTCGAAGGAGAAGCCGACTCTGTCTAGTCTTTAACCCTGATTCCATCCATATTCTCAAATTCTGCCTCTATACCCCAGCCTCCAAAGGTTTCGCTCACCGCCATCCAAAGTTCGTTATCTCCCTTTATCAGCGGTAAGTAGAGCTCGTCAAACAAACCGATTGTTCCTAAAAATCGATAATCGCGAGAACGATAAACATCGCTGCCGCCATAGACAATTTGATTATTGAAATAAACTTTTACCTTGTCGCTAAAACCAAACCTTATTCGCTTCACCTGGGCCATATCGGAAATTATCGTAAGCCTTGCGAAGACAGTGTTCCCGTTTTTCAATCCCTGTAATCTTGCCAGATTGGCAAGGCCGCTGCTTTCGCATTTTAATGTCGTCCAGGTGAGCGCCTCTCGGTCTGTCGGTGAGGGAACGTATTTACCATCGAGGATTTTTTCCGCAAACGGACTCGATACTTTCCAGGACATTACGGTTCCCGGCGGTGTGGGCTGCTTTGTCTTGGGTTTGCCCTGCAATCGCACGTCAGTCATAGGAGTGAAGCTGAAGTTTGAAAAATATGCCGGAACTGCGGATGCGACGAACAGGCCTACTGGTCCTTCTTTGATC
>Ga0075423_10006125_pt1 | contig 11276 bp, 7 predicted proteins | sample SoiMethybrSBSTD2_FD_80114 | JGI IMG/M metagenome (GOLD analysis project Ga0075423, IMG submission 80114) | Bulk soil microbial communities from a Populus tree surrounding site in Tennessee, USA - Soil MetaG P. TD hybrid SBSTD2 | ecosystem: Environmental > Terrestrial > Soil > Tree plantation...
CGGTTGTCGAGCGCCGAAGGCAGCCGGAAGCCGTAGGCGACCAGCACCTCCTTGCGCGAGCGATCGCCGTGATACATGCCGCGGATCTGCGGGACGGTCTGATGGCTCTCGTCCACGATCATGAGGGCATCGCCGGGCAGGTAGTCGAGCAGGGTCGGCGGCGGCTCGCCGGGCGCGCGCCCGGTCAGGTGCCGGGCGTAGTTCTCGATGCCGTGGCAGTAGCCGATCTCCTTGATCATCTCCAGATCGAACATCGTCCGCTGGTGCAGCCGGTGGGCTTCGAGCACCTTCCCTTCCGACTCGAGCTGGCCCCGATACCAGGCGAGCTCCGCCTTGATGCTCTCGACCGCCTGCCGCGTCCGATCGCGCGACGTCACGAAGTGCGTCTTCGGGTACACCGCGACCTTGTCGTGCTTCCGGATGGTCTTGCCCGTGAGCGGGTCGAACGAGATCAGCTCATCGACCTCGTCGCCGAACAGCTCGATGCGGAGCGCCTGATCCTCGTACGAGGGATAGACCTCGACGATGTCGCCGCGGACCCTGAACGCGCCGCGGGCGAACTCGTGATCGTTGCGCTCGTACTGGATTTCGACGAGCTTGCGCAGAATCTGGTCGCGATCGATCCGCTGGCCGCGCTCGAGGGGCAGCATCATCCCGTAATAGGCTTCGGGCGAACCCAGGCCATAGATACATGAGACGCTGGCGACGATGATGACGTCCCGGCGCTCGAACAGCGAGCGGGTGGCCGACAGCCGCATCCGGTCGATCTCGTCGTTGATGATGGCTTCCTTCTCGATGTACGAGTCGGTGGTCGGGACGTAGGCTTCCGGCTGGTAGTAGTCGTAGTAGCTGACGAAGTACTCGACGGCGTTCTCCGGAAAGAAGCGCCGGAACTCCTGGTACAGCTGGGCCGCGAGCGTCTTGTTGTGCGCCATGACCAGGGTCGGCCGGTTCACCCGCGCGATGCACTGCGCCATCGTGAACGTCTTCCCGGATCCGGTCACGCCGAGCAGCACCTGCGATTTGTCGCCGCGCTGCAACCCCTCGACCAGTTCCTCGATGGCGCGCGCCTGGTCCCCGCGCAGCTCGAAATCGGTGACCAGCGTGAAGCGGTCGTACTTGGAGGCCATGGAAACAGACATCGTACCACGTGCTCCGTGCGACGGGCGGCGTGCCACGGCGGCCTCCGTGCTGCGTGCTACGTGCTACGTGCCGGGCTCTCGGACCGCGAGTCAGGAACCGGGCGGGCCCGGCGCGAAATAGCCGGGGCGGGTGCGCAGTTTGGCGCCTTTGAGGTCGGGGCGTTTCAGCTTGATCTCGACGGAGCGCCACGAGCCGTCGGCGCGGGTGTCCGTCGACGTGTAGCCCATGATGTAGCGCGCGTCCATTTCCTTCACGATCTTCTCGTACAGCGAGTCGAGCTCCTTGATGCTCGTAGGGAAGAACGCCTGCCCGCCGGTCATCATGGAGAAGCGCTGCAGCTCCATCTGCGCAGTGGTGCGGTAGGAGCTCGACTGGTGCTCGAGATACCCCAGCGTGTACATCGTCACGTCCGATGCCTTCAGGAGATCGGCGACGTCGCTGGAGGTGATCGTGCTGCGCGTGTCGCCGCCGTCGGTGTAGACGACCAGCACCTTCTGGCCATCCTGAAGAGACGCGCCTCTCAGGTAAACCGCGAGCGCGTCGTAGAACGCGGTCATGCCGCCGGCCTTGCGCATGCGGATGCGCTCGATCAGGCTCGGATAGTTGTCGCCACTGAAGATCGTCGCCCGGACCTCGGTGTCGAAGTCGACGAGCGTCGTGTCGACCGCGTGCTCGTTCTGCGAGAGGAATTTGATCGCGGCGGTCTGGACGTCGCGCATGTCCTTGTCCATGCTGCCGCTGGCGTCGAGCAGGAATCCCAGATGCAGCGGCGGCGAGAGCGCCTCGTCGCCGGCGCTGAAGAACTGGATCCGCTGCGGCTTGCCGCGCTCGAAGAGCTCGAAGTCTTCGGCCTTGAGTCCGGCGATCGGCGCGCCCTTCCGATCGGTGACGACGACGCCGAAGTTCACCAGGTCGACGCCGACCCGGAGCCGTTGCGCCAGCAACCCGCTCGAGGCAATCGTGGCCAGCAGTGCGATGGCGGCGGGAGTGGCGTGTGTCAAAGGGCCTCCGTGGGCGTCAGACGGGTCAGAAGATTTTATACCCGCTGATGCGGACGACCTGCGTGCCGCGCCGGCCGTCGGCATCCAGGCCCTGGAACCCGTAGCCCCACTCGACCGCGACGAGCGTCCCGAAGGGCGCCGGGGCTTCGATGGCCGCTCCGAGTCCCGTGTAGCTCCGGCCGCCTCTGCCGAACCCGGGATCGTGCACGTAGGCGGAGTCGAGGAAACCATCGACCCGCAGGAACCGCCCGGCAGACCACGCCGCCGCCCCCCGGACGACGCCGCCGCGGTCATAGCGGATCAGCGCCGACGGATAGCCGCGGAGACGGTTGTCGAAGCTGCCGAACGTATAACGGCTGAATCGATCGAGATCGCGTCCGCCCATGTAGGAGGCCTCGATGCGCCCCACGAGCCGCGGCGAGAACACCAGCGAACGCGCCAGCACGGCACCCGTCCGCTGGTAGTCCCGCTGGCCCGTCTGATACTCGCCGACACCCACGAGCCCGGGATTGCCCTCGGGATCGCCCCACCGCCGCCACCCGCTCCGGCGCGCTCCCAGCCACCAGAAAGACGACGACCAGCCGCGCCACTGTCCTTCGATGGCGAGCCGCAGCCCGTGCGAGATCTGCGAGGCGGGCACGGCGAAGGCGGCAGCCGTCGAATCCGACGAACCATAGCCCGTGTAGTCCAGGTCGTAGCCCGCTCGCAGCGTGACTCGCGCAGACAGCGGACGCAGCAGCCAGACCGCGGCGTGCGCCGGCCGCTGCGAGATGTTCCACTCGTAGTGCTCGCGCCCCTCCACGAAGGCCCGGTCGTTGTAGGAGGACGCGATCCCGAAGGCTTGACCGGCGAGTTGCCAGCGCGTGCCGCCGAGCGACGGGACCGAGAGCGCGAGCTGACCGTAGGTGCCGCCGAAAAAGCCGTTCATCTGCGTGCCGGTGCCGAAGAGGTTGAAGTCGACGTAGCTGAGACCGGCGAACGGCAGCGGCGTGCTGATGTTGGGATCGATGATCACCCCCAGCGCGAGCGTGCGTACCCGCTGCGACGCGGCGGCGGGCACCGGCGTGACGACGGCCGCGGCGGGCGCGTCCGGATTCGCCGGCTCGCGCTTCAGGTAGCGAAACCCTTCGGGCGTGTCGCGCAGCATGACCGCGGCCGACGCATAGGCCCCACGTCTTCGGTCGGCGAAGCCCTGGGGGTTCACTTCCTGACGATCGATGGCGAGCACACGATGAATCGGCGTGCGGTGTCCCGCGCCTTCGTACAGCTGCCGGACGTCCGATCGCGTCAGCAGCCAGAGACCGTTCGCGTCCGGCCGGAACTCGTCGGTCTGCTCCGACGACACGATCGGACCCCGGAGCGCCGTCTGGACCGCCGAGACTTTGACCATCGCGAACGTGTCCGTCCCGATCCAGACCGTGCCCGCGAACAGCGTGCGCGTCCTGTCGATCGGCTTGAACGACACGACGTAGCAGGGCACGCCGTCCACGGTGTCACGTCCCTGGAGTGCGTAGGTGTAAACGTCGCTGAGCGTAATCGCGAGCGGCGGCGACGCGACGCGTTCCGGTTCGAGCAGCGGAAGGCGCGGCACGCGTCCGCCCGCGAACGCGATGCCGTTCATGCGGATGTCCCGCTGCTCGATGTCCACGGCGTCCGGGGCGGTGTAGATGATCGCCTGTGACGTGATCGCGAGCGGCGCCGGGAAGCCGGGCGCTTCGAACGTCAGGGTCATGCTTCCGCTCGAGATCAGCCGACGGATGCTCCGCCGCTGGCGCGCGGCCGCGGCCTGATGGCGGGCGATGATCTCGCGCACGGTCAGCGTGCGCGCGCCCGTGACGCGGACATCCTCGGCGAAGCGGCCTTCGGCGGCAGGGAGCCGCAGGATTGTTTCACCGCCCGACAGCGTCACCTGCTCGATGCCGGTCGTCGAGGGCTGGACGGTCGGCGGCGTCGTGCACCGCCCGGCGATGGCAATCGTCGCGAGGGAGTCCGGATCGAGGTAGGTCGGCAGGACTGCCGTCCCGCAGCGCACGTCGTGCATGCCGCCGGTGACGAGACCATCGGGAACGAGCGGCGCCGCGCGCCGGAGATCGTCGAGCAGGGCCCGGGCGCGAACCACGTCCTCGGGCAGCGGCACGATCCAGCGTGAGGCGGCTCCGGGCCGCGCCGTCCCGCCCGCGATCTCATTCACCTCACTCGTCCCGGCAACCGCCTCGACCGACCGCGGGAACGAGGGAGCGGCGCCCGGTCGCGCATGGAAATCGACATAGGCAGCCAGGTCGTACCCGAGGAGCCGGGCAACGACACCGGGCTCGGCATGGACCCCGACCGTCAGCTCGGGCGCCACGCTTCGCAGCTCGGTCGCGCGGGTCTTGACGAGGAACGCCAACTGACTCGGATCCACCGCCTGTCCAGCGAGATCCAGGACCACGCGATGGATCGGGGCCACCAGGGACGGGTCGACGGCCGAGTCTCCTCGCAGCCAGAGGCCGGGCCGGCCGCCGGCCTTCCGGATCGTCTCGATCGCCGCCGCCAGATCCTGCGTACCCGCGCCATCGGCGCGCACCAGCACCTCGAGTCCCTCGAGGGGCTGACCGATCAGGACGGACTGGCCGGGCGCGACCGAGAGGACGATACACGCAGCACAGGGCACTCGCGGGCCTTGTCCCAGGGCCGGCGCGGCGCCGGCGAACACCAGGATCGCGGACCCGAGGAGCGTAAACGCTCGAGTCCGCGAGGCGTATAATGGGCGTTCGGTCATGAGCTTGCTGCCATCGCAGGAGGCAGTTCGGAAGGGACTCGCCTGACGTGCGCGTGTACGCGGTTTGTCAGGACGAGCTGGTCATCCGGTCGCTGGACGACGTCCTTCTGCCCAGTTTCGAAGTGGACTTCCTCGTCGAAAGCCGGCCCCTCGCGCGGCGCCTCCACGAGGGCGGCATCCACATAACCGCCGGCGACCCGCGCCGGATCGATACCTACCTCAAGGCCGACATCTCCCCCAGCACCTGCTTCATCGTCCAGAACAACGGCAGAAAGAGCGTCCGGAAGATCCTGGCGGCCATCCGCGATGCCGGAGGCACGCTCACCTACGTCCTCCACACCGGGCCGCGCAACCAGAAGGCCGCCGACGAGCTGAAGGCGGAGTTCCCCGACCTCGCGGACCTGGAGCTCTCGGAGCTCATCAGGCCGACGCTGGTGACCGAGCTCAGCCGATCGATGACACGCGCGCGGGTGCAGCAGTACCAACGCTATTTCGCCGATGCAGATCGCGTGCTCATCCTGCTGCACAACGATCCGGATCCGGACGCGCTGGCGAGCGGCCTCGCGCTGCGCAACCTGCTGCGGCGGACCAAGACGACGGCGATCATCGGCGCGGTGCAGGGGGTCACGCGTCCGGAGAACCTCCGGATGGCCAACGTGCTCGACATCCACGTCGAGCCGATCACGCCGGCGGCCTTCGACGAGTACGAGCGGATCGCCACCGTCGACGTGCAGCCGCACTACTTCGGCGGGCGCCTCGAGCGCGCCGACCTGGTGATCGACCATCACCCCGAGCAGCCCGGCTACAGCGCGGTCTTCAAGGACATCCGCGCCGACTATGGATCGACGTGCACCATCCTCACCGAGCATCTGCGCGCCGTCGACGTGAACATCTCGGAGCGTACGGCGACAGCGATGCTGTACGCGATCAAGTCGGACACGCTGTTCTTCGCGCGGCACACCAACCGCGTGGACCTCGAGGCGTTCACGTTCCTCTATCCGCTGGCGGACGCCGCATTGATCCGCAAGATGGAAGGAGCGGAAATCACGCTGGAGCGCCTCGACTACGTCAATCGCGCGAGCCAGGGCGGCATCATGCGCGAGCAGGTCTTCTGCGCGTTCGTCGGCGAGGCCTCCCGCGAGGACTTCATCCCCTACACCGCCGACTTCTTCCTGCAGCTCGAAGACGTCAAGTGGACGATCATCGCCGGCGTGGTGGGCACGTCCCTGATCGTCAGCGTGCGGAACCTGGGGTACTCGCGGAACGCCGGCGAGTTCGTCAAGCGCTGGTTCGGCGACATCGGCAGCGCGGGCGGTCACCGCGCGATGGCCAAGGCCGTGGTGCCGATGCCGCGATTCGTGGAGAAGTTCGGGCCGCTCGAAGGCCCGGCGATCAGCGCCCGCATCGCGGAGATGGCCGAGCAGTTCCTGCACGAGCCGGTCAAGGAAAAGCCTCCGAAGGAAATGCTCGCGCCGCGCTGAGGCTAGTCCAGCGCCTGATCCAGATCTCCGATCAGATCCTCCGGGTCTTCCAGCCCGATCGAGAGCCGGGCCATGCCGCGGGTGATGCCCGCCTCGCGCAGCTCCTCGTCGGTATGCCCCCACTGCGACGTCAACACCGGCAGGCTGCACAGGCTCTCGACGCCGCCGAGACTGGCGGCCCGCTGGAAGACCTGCAGACGATCGAAGAAGCGTGCGGCCCGCCGGTAGCCGCCGCCGACGTCGACGCAGACCATCCCGCCGAAGCCGCGCATCTGACGCTTCGCGATTTCGTGATCAGGGTGACTCGGCAGGCCCGGATAGTAGACGGTATCGACCCGGCGGTCCTTGCTCAGCCACCGGGCGATCGCGGTCGCCGACGCGTTCTGGCGCTCGACCCGCACCTGCAGCGTCTTGAGGCCGCGGCCGAGCGCGTAGGCCGGCTGCGGATCGAGGATGCCGCCGACGCGGCGCCGGGCCTTTTCGATGCGATCGATCAGCGCCGCGCTGCCGGCCAGCACGCCGGCGGTGACGTCGGTATGCCCGTTCAGATACTTCGTGGCGCTGTGCATCACGAGATCGACGCCGAGGGCGAGCGGCTGCTGGTTGATCGGGCTGGCGAAGGTGTTGTCGATGACCGAGAGCACCTGGCGGGCCCGGCATGCGGCCGCGACGCCGGCGATGTCGACGCACCGCAACGTCGGGTTGATTGGCGATTCGAACCAGACCACGCGGGTGCGATCGGACAGCAGCCGCGCCGGCGCGTTGAACGCCTCGACGCGCTCGAAACGCACCGCCACGCCGAGCTTCGCGAAGATCTCGGTGAGCAGGTGCAGCGTGCCGCCGTAGATCGCCGCGCTGCACACGACCTCGTCTCCCGCCGACACCAGCGCCAGCAGCGCCGTCGTCGTGGCCGCCTGCCCGCTCGAGAGCAGGATGGCCGCCTCCGCGCCTTCGAGCGCGGCGAGCGTGCGCTCGACGGCGACGATCGTCGGGTTCTCGTAGCGTGAGTAGAGATACTTGGTGGTCTTGCCTTCGTTATAGGCCTCGACTTCCGCCGCGTTCGCGAACACGAAGGTCGTGGTCTCGTAAATCGGCAGGGTCAGGGAATCGACGTTCGCGAGCGGAGCCTTGGCGCGCTGCACGAGCCGGGTCGAAAGCTTCATGAATCAACTCGTCGTAGTCACCGATTGGATGCGCTCGCCGCTGAGGCCCACCACGGGATCGATGAACTGGCGGTAGGCGTCCTCGTAGCCGCGATCCACGAGCTCGAACACGGTGTAGCGGCGATCCGAGCGATCGTCGTGCACGCCGGCGAAGTCGAACGGGCCGACCGGATTGTGCTCCGGGCGGACCACGTAGATGCCGGCAAACCGTCCCGCGAACTGCTCGAGCACGTCGCGCAGTCCGGCCGACTCGAACGCTGCCAGCTGTTCGCCGGCGTGGCCGCGGACATCGCCGCGGCCGGCGGTGAGCTCGTGGGGGCGGCCGACGCGCGGCGTGGCCGCGAGGACGATCACCTGCTCGGCGCCGGCGGCCGCCACTTCCTCGAAGACCCGTGCCAGCGCGCCCGGCCGGTCGCCGAGACGGTGCGTTTCACCGCGCCACGGTCCTTCGGAGGCGAACGTGATGAGATGCGGATCGGTCGCGACCGGAAGCGCGAGCGCCGCCGACAGCACGTCGATCGCGTGCTCGCGCGCGACACCCGCGAGATCCAGCGCCTCGCCGGCCCGCGGGCTCTGGCTCGATCCCTGGAGACGGCCGAAGAACCGGCCCCGGTGCTGATCGCGCAGGAACGCCGCCACGATGTCCTGGCGCGCGTCGAGATCGTGGACCACGACCAGCAGCTCGCGGAATCCCGGCTGGCCGAGATTGTCTGCCAGCAGCTCGATGTACCGCCGGCCAAGCTCGGCGTCGCGCGGCCGCTGCAGCGGCGCCGCGCCACGAATCAGCGACCAGAGGTGCACCGCGAACGTGTCGACCGCGCGGCTGGATGTCAGCGGATGACCGAGCACGCGCCACAGCAGCCCGCCCGCGATCCGGCGGCGCGAGCCGCGCTGCGCCGACTGGCGCACCACCCGGACGACAACCGCCAGCGCCGCGATCGCGACGCCGAGCAGCACCAGCCGCGGCACCGCGAGCGGCAGCGCATCGGGAGCAAACCACCGCTCGAGGCGGGCCGCAAAGCCGCCAGTCACGGTGCTGGCCGCACCGGTCAGACCGACGAGCGTGAGCGTGAATCCGACGACGCCGGCCAGCACGGCGGCCGCGAGCAGGAGCAGCGGAAAGAGCAGCACCGCACAGGCCGCGATCAGCGCCGCCGCCGCGATGCGCAGACCGGGCCGCCACTCGTAGAGGCTCTTCGTCGAACCACCCTTCCAGATCCCGTCGGGCTCCCAGAGCCTGGCGCCGCCATCGATCGCCGCGAACATGGCGCTGACCGCGCCCATCCCGCGGCCGGCCACCAGATCGATGCGGACCCCCGCCTCGTGCAGCGCGCGCAACACGCCGGCGTGATACGCGCCGGCCGTCCCCGAGCCCGCCAGCACCACCGCCGTGCGCAGGCGGGTCGAATACAAGCGATCAGGGGTGTCGGGAGTGATCACGGCTCGAACCTGTCAAGAGACAAGGGACAAGGGACAACTGTCAGCGCCTAAGCCTCATCGTGTATGGTGACCAGCTTCACCAGCTCGAACCGCCGGCTGCCGCTCGGCGTCGTGACCGTGACTTCGTCGCCCTCTTCCTTGTTCAGCAGGGCGCGTCCGATCGGCGACGCGGTGGAGATCAGCCCGTGTTCGACATCGGCGTCCTCCGGCATGACCAGCTGATACACGGTCACCGCCGCCGTCGCGGCGTCCTTGAGGTGCACGCTCGATCCGAACCCCACGCGGTCGCGCGGGATTTTGTCGATGTTCATCAGGTGGATGTCGCTGATCCGCTTCTTGAGAAGACTGATCTTCGCCTCGACCAGGCGCTGACGCTCTTTCGCCGCATGGTACTCGGCGTTCTCGCGGAGGTCGCCCAGCTCCCGCGCGCGCTTGATTTCCTGGGGGAGCTCGGTCTTCAGCTCTTTGTCGAGCGCCATCAGCTCGTCTTCGAACTTCTTGATCAGTTGCGCCTTCATCGAGGAGATGGTACCTCAAAGCCGTGGCCCGCGGCCCGTTGTCCGCGACCGATCTCCGCGTAAGATTCAGAAACGATGGATCCGATCACGAGCCGGCAGAACCCGATCGTCCGGCGGTTCCGCGAGTGCGCGGACGATCCGGGCGATCAGCTGCTGCTCGATGGCGTCCATCTGATCGAAGAAGCATTGGCGGCCTCGGTTCCACTCGAGCTCGTCGCCGTGGACGCCGACGCGAAGAACGGCACGCGCGCGCTCGCGCGGCGCGCTGAAGCCGCGGGCGCCCGGCTGGTGACCGTGACCCCGGGAGTGCTCGAGGCCATGTCACCCGTCCGCCAGCCCTCCGGCATCGTCGCGATCGGCCGGCGCCGTGAGGGAAGGTTGGAGGACGCGCTCCGCCAGGCGCCGCAGATGGTCCTCGTGCTGGATGAAGTCCAGGATCCTGGAAACGTCGGCGCCATCGTGCGTGCCGCGGATGCGTGCGGGGTCACGGGGGTCGTCACCGGGCACGGGACGGCCGATCCGTTCGGATGGAAGGCGCTTCGGGGATCGATGGGCAGCGCGTTCCGCGTGCCAATTGCTTCGCGTCAGTCGCTGCCGGACGCCGTGCGATTGATGCGCGAGATGGGGATCCAGGTGCTGGCTGCCGTGCCGAGGAGTGGCGTCCTCCTTCCGGAGCTGGACCTCCGCGGTCCGCTTGCCGTGCTGCTCGGCGGCGAAGGTGCGGGCCTGCCCGACTCCCTCGTCGCGCTCGCGACCGCCGGGCTGACCATTCCGATGCGGCCGCCGGTGGAGTCGCTCAACGTCGCGACCGCGGCCGCGCTGATTGCCTACGAGGCGCAGCGCCAGCGCATGCGGATCCCGTCATGACCGGATCGCTGTTCGACGACGACCGCAAACCGGAGAAGACGGCCGGCGCCACGCCGCTGGCGGAGCGGATGCGCCCGCGGACGCTGGACGAGTTCGTCGGCCAGGACGCGCTGATCGGCCCCGGGCGGCCGCTGCGGAAGGCGATCGAGCAGGACCGCCTCCAGTCGATCATCCTGTGGGGTCCGCCGGGAACCGGCAAGACCACGCTGGCGCGGCTGATCGCCGGTGCGACACGCGCGCACTTCATCTCGTTCAGCGCAGTACTCTCAGGGATCAAGGAGATCCGCGCTGTCATGACGGAGGCCGAGGAGGGCCGGCGGCGGCTCGGGCGCCGCACCATCCTGTTCATCGACGAGATCCATCGCTTCAACAAGGCCCAGCAGGACGCCTTCCTCCCCCGCGTCGAGGCCGGCGACATCGTGCTGATCGGCGCGACCACCGAGAACCCGTCGTTCGAGGTCAACTCGGCGCTGCTCTCGCGCTCGAAGGTCTACGTGCTCAAGCCGCTCGGCCCTCCGGAGATCGTGGCGATCCTCCGGCACGCGCTGACCGACGCCGATCGGGGACTCGGCTCGCTCGCGCTCGGCGCGGACGACGAGGCGCTGGCCGGGATTGCGCGCTACGCGAACGGCGACGCCCGCGTCGCGCTGAACATGCTGGAGCTCGCCGCCGCGACGGCCGGCGCGGGCGGCCGCATCGATGCGCCGCTCATCGCCGATCTCGCCGAGCATCGCGCCCTCCTTTACGACAAGTCGGGTGAAGAGCACTACAACCTGATCTCGGCGCTGCACAAGTCGATGCGCAACAGCGATCCGGACGCGTCGGTGTACTGGCTCGCGCGCATGGTCGAGGCGGGAGAGGATCCGCTGTACATCGCCCGCCGGCTGGTCCGGTTCGCCTCC
>Ga0075423_10006130_pt1 | contig 11274 bp, 13 predicted proteins | sample SoiMethybrSBSTD2_FD_80114 | JGI IMG/M metagenome (GOLD analysis project Ga0075423, IMG submission 80114) | Bulk soil microbial communities from a Populus tree surrounding site in Tennessee, USA - Soil MetaG P. TD hybrid SBSTD2 | ecosystem: Environmental > Terrestrial > Soil > Tree plantation...
ATTTAACACTACTCGCTTTATCCGTTCACGTGAACCCGTGATTCGAGTTTCGCCGTCGACCCAGGAACCGTCTTCGAGTTCGGCCCGCAGCTGCACGCTGGAGTTCGTCGATGGGTAAATGGTTCCTTTAATCGCGAGCACTTCAGAGGTGAGCCGCACCGCTTCCGCAAAATCGCTCGTGACGCCCGCCATTGCGGTCAGAAACAGATTACCGAAACTATGGTTGTGGAGGGCACCATCACTGCTGAAGCGAAACCGAAACAGACGCGACATCAGATTTTCATCTTCGGAAAGCGCAATCATGCAATTCCGGATATCCCCCGGAGGAATGGCCCCAAGCTCCTCGCGCAGCCGTCCGGAACTGCCGCCGTCGTCCGTGACAGCGACAATGACCGACAACTCGGCCTGGAACTTCTTCAAGCCACGCAAAAGAGTGGATAGACCAGTCCCGCCACCGATGGAAAGGATTCTGGGCCTACCAGATATGGCATTCGCCGCCAAGAACGCTCCTACTTTTCTGCCGGCGTTACCAGTTGCCTGAATTCCGGATCGTCTTGCAGAGATTCGAAGTCGCTGTCGCGCGCCGCGAGAAAACGATTCTCGGCCCGATAGTGAATGGCCTGTTTCAGATGATGGATCGCCTGATCCCGACTTCCCTTGAGAGCGTTCGCTGTAGCCAGGGCGTACAGAACGTGATCACCCTTCGGCGTCAATTTAAGAGCATGTTCAAGGTGTTGGATTGCGGAATCCAGTTCACGCCTGTTCAACTCGGCGATACCAACGTTGTAATGGTCGTCCGCCGAACGAAGTACCGTTCGATCCTTTTCGTGAAGTTTCTTCTCGCAAGCATGAAGCAGAACCTTCGCCCGTTCCTGAATCTCCGGCTCGTCCGTGTGCTCGGCAATGAGGTCTTCGAAGCAGCGAATGGCCTTCTCGAACTGTTCTGAGTGCATCAACTTGATTGCTGCTTCATAAGCCTGAACGGCATTTGCGAAATGTCTCGACCGCGTTCTGTCCAGTGGGGAGGCATTTACCGCCTGAGTCCGTCTCGATTCCATTCTGCTAACGGGCTTCGACGATCCCCGTGCCGATGTCTTTGCGGCTGCTTTAGAGGTGTTCCGCGAACCATTGCGAGCGGAGGCTTTGGCCGGTTTGGCCTTTAAAACAATTGACTTAGCTCTTGCGGATGAGCGACTGGAGGCTTTCTTCGATGCTTTTGGTTTTACTTTCGCCTTAGTTGCCATGGATGTCCGCAACTTATACGGGTTATGCCCGTTAAAGTCAAGACACCCCCTGGCAACCAACTTGCAAGTGTCGCGCCGGACTTACTGGCGCCGCGGCATTCCGACGGCGGCCGGCAGGCCTTCGAGTGGTGATTTTTTGGGCTCCATTTCTATCACTTGACCAGTCTGATCCGGAACCGGACTTGTCTTGAGGCGGGTATGGATGGGAATGCTCTTGGGTGCCTTGATTCCGAAGCGTACACGGTTCCGTCCGACTTCCAAAATCGTGATCTCGATGTCATCGGCAACGATAATCTTCTCATCTTTCTTACGGCTAATGATCAGCATGCAAGATTTACCCCTGTTATAGGTGCGTTCAAATATCTAGAGAAATACACCGGGTCGAAAAATACCGGCAAATTCCGGTTTCGGGCTTCAAATTAATGAACTTTTCTGGCACACTACACACGCTTTTCACATGATCAAGTATCTCGTAACGTCGATCTCTCTACTACTCCTGCTGTACTGTCCGGCTCAGGCACAAGAAATAGTATCTAAGAATGAGGCCCATGCGCCCGAAGTATCTCCACCGGAACCGGAAAAATTCGTTACAGTCAGCGCAACCGACTATTTCAATCAGCTCTCGCGGCGCGGCTACCATCTTGAAACGCAAGGACTGCTCATTGAATCCCTCGATGGGCGCACCGTTTACGCGGATCTCAACAGCAATACTGGGTTCAATCCTGCATCGGTGATTAAAGTTGCGACTTCGTTTGCCGCATTAGCAAAGTTGGGTCCGGAATACCATTTTGAGACCAACTTCTACAGCGATGGTGCCATCAACAAGAAGACGCGGACATTGAGTGGTAACCTCATTCTCTATTCCACCGGTGACCCCGTACTGACGACCCTTGATGTTGCTCGCCTGGCCCGAGATGTTTCGAGAGCCGGCATTGGTCGAGTAAACGGTGACCTTATAGTGACCGGGCCATTCACATTTGGAAGGTTCTCGAACACCAGTGGGGCAATTCAAGGCCTGGCCCAAGCTTTGCGGCGCGCCGGGGTGCAAGTTAGGCACACGGTTAGCGGCGGGAGCGTCCGTGGCACACGAATCGCCGGGCACGGATCTTCAAGTCTTAGAGATATTCTGTTTTATCAGAATGCCTACAGCGTCAACCAGATCGCGGAACGGCTGGGCGAAGCGGTGGGAGGTCCAAGAGCTATAGAGCAGTTTCTTGTCAAAGATGTTGGCGTTTCGCCAAAAGACATCAGCATCAGCCATACCTCGGGACTGGATTTTAACCGCATAACTCCTCGCGCAACCGTTCAACTCTTCCGCGAACTAGTGTTCTGGTTGAACCTTAACGACATGCAGCCACAGGATGTTCTTCCGGTTGCTGGTGTGGACGCCGGCACTCTGAGGCGGAGGTTCACCAGCGAGGAATATCGAGGAGCCATTATCGGTAAGACCGGAACTCTTCCGGCAACGGACGGTGGCATCAGCACGCTGGCCGGTATCGCTTATACTCGCGATCGGGGACCGGTTATTTTTGCGATCTTCAATACTAAAGGTTCAGTTGCAACGTACCGCAGAATGCAAGACACGCTGTTGAAGGGATTCATCGAGGAGAGCGGTGGGATTCCTGATCCTAGTGCATCATTGCATAAACTAAATAATTAATCATAAACCTGACGGCGAGAGCCCCCCACTTAAAGGGCTTTCCGCCGTGATCGATATCTTCCATAAACTCGCCCAGATCATTGTTACGATTGGCGACCATGATGAGTCGGCCTTTGTCATCGTTCATTCCCCAGAATTGCGGGCCTTCACCAAGAAAACGTGCGTCGTAGTAGGGCGGTTCCATCTCGAGCGACTGAATGTCGTAAAAACTATGGAAAACGGGGTGGGAAAGGTCCAGGCGGAACATTTCCCGATCCGGGAAAACCTTTTTCATCTCTGTCCTTAAGATGTCGAGATCACGGCCCCGAAAATCGTCGCAAATGACAAAGCCGCCCCGATTCAAATATGCCCTGAAGTTGGCAACCTCCTTGGGAGTGAGGTCCAGGTACCCTGGCTCCGAAATGTATACCCAGGGATATTTGAAGATCTCGGGACTGTCGAGACGCACGATCTGATAGGACTCGCGCGTTGTATGTATGCCGGTAAGTTCCCGGATTACCGTTAGAAACAGGTCTTCCGAAAAAGGATAATCGTGATGCCAGGGCGCTTCGCGGTATTCGAAGATCCAGCGCCCATCCATGTTAAATTGAACCCGCGCGAACACAAATTCAGAGTCCGTCTTGTCTGGAACATCTGAAACGGCCAGCGACGCGAACGCGAGAAGGAACGCCGCCAACACGACGAATTTCTTCATAACATCCGAAGTATACCTATATGACATTGGTTGATCGAGTCATTGCGCGTAGCCTGCCACTCGTCCCAAAGAGCATTGTTCGACGGGTCGCAAGCCGTTATATCGCTGGGGAAACCACAGACGAGGCCCTACGCGTGGTTCGGACATTGAACGACAGCGGTATTCGCGCAACTCTCGACGTGCTTGGCGAGCACATCCATAATCTCGATCAGGCACGCCGGGCCGTCGATACGTACCTGAGTCTGCTCGAAGAAATCTCACTGCGCCAGCTCGATACGAACCTTTCTATCAAATTGACACAATTGGGACTGAAGCTTGATCCAGCCGTCTGCTTCGACCTGACGGACCGGCTTGTCCACCGCGCGCGAGAGCTTAACAACTTTGTTCGTATCGATATGGAAGATTCGTCCTGCACGTCAGAAACACTAAGAATGTATAGGCAATTGCGACAAACCCACACGAATGTGGGTGTAGTCATTCAGGGGTACTTGCGGAGAACAGTGGATGACGTCTGCGGACTCGAAGACCTGCGGCCCAATTATCGTTTATGCAAGGGTGTTTAGATGGAGGCGCGGGAGATTTCATATCATGATATGCGGGTCATCAATCGAAACTACGCGTACCTGCTCGACAAACTTTTCCGCAACGGATCGTACGTTGGGATTGCGACTCACGACGAACTGATGGTGTGGGAGGCATTTCGAATTATCCGGGATTTGAAATTGCCTCCAACTGCATACGAATTCCAAATGCTGCTGGGTGTGGATGAACAGTTGCGCGATATCATCCGCAATGCGGGTCACAACGTTCGTGTCTACATTCCGTTTGGACGTGACTGGTACGCTTACTCCGTGCGCCGCCTGCGGGAAAATCCCCGCCTGGCGGGCTATGTCTTTAGAGCGATGTTCAAATAGCCATGAAAATCGTGCTTCTCGGAACCAGTTCGGCTGTGCCCACTCTGACTCGCGGACTGTCCTCTACGGCGTTGGTTCGGGAAGGCGACGTTTTCTTGTTCGATTGCGGTGAGGGAACCCAGCTTCAGCTGATGCGCTCGGGAGTGAAACGAAGCCGGATTCATTCGATTTTCATCGGTCATCTTCATGGCGACCACCTTTACGGCATCGCCGGATTGCTGAGCACACTACAACTGGATGGCCGCGAGACTCCCTTGAACGTTTTTGGTCCTGAGGGTTTGCGGACTTTCTTGAACGCGGCGTTTCGAACATCAGATTGGCAGTTCGACTTCAAATTGACTGTTCAGGAGTTTCCGCGCGGTTATCGGGGCCGCGTCCTCGATCAAGAAGAATTCTATGTGGACGCTTTGCCGCTGGACCACTCGATATTCTGCCTGGGATGGCGCTTTCAGGAAAAATCGAAACCCGGAGTGTTCAATCTCGAGCGCGCCCAGGAACTTGGTATTCCTCGTGGTCCGCTCTATGGAACGCTCCAGCACGGCGCGAATATCACCCTGCCTGACGGCCGCGTGATCACGCCGCAGATGGTCTTAGGCGAACCGAGGCCAGGCAAATCCGTCGTGTATTGTCTGGATACACAGTTCTCAGAACGCTCAATTCGGCTTGCGGATCAATGCACAACCTTGATTCACGAAACAACTTTCGGAAACGACGGCGTGGAAATGGCCCGTGACCGCAAGCATTCCACTATGGAAGACGCCGCTCGCGTGGCAAAAGAGGCGGGAGCACACCAGTTGATTGCAACGCACTTTAGCTCGCGTTATGACGGCCGTCAGATCGCGCAGATCGGCGATGAGGCGAGAGAGGTATTCGAGAATATCGTCCTCGGGCGGGATTTGTTGGAAATAGAGATTTAAGACGGCAAAGGAACACAAAAAGCACAAGAGGCGCAAAAAACTCTTTTGTGTCTCTTGTGCTTTTTGTGTTCCTTTCCTGCCTTACTCAATATCTCGGAATAGAAGAATCAATCTCCAGGGCCCAGGCGTCAATCCCACCCTTCATGCTTTTGGTATTGGAGAAGCCGTGACTCCGCAAATAGGCCGCAGCATCGAGGCTGCGCATTCCATGATGGCACATGGTAACAATCGCAGTGTCTTTAGGCCACGTTTGCATGATTTCCTGGGCAAGAGTTTGATCGACCAAAAGGCTGCCCGGTACGCTGGCGATGGCGTACTCCTCCGGCGTCCGGACATCGAGCAGTTTGATCTTTTCTTGCTTCAGCAAGTCCGCCGTTTCGCGTGGGCTGATCTCTAAACCTGTTTCCATACTTCTCCTTCGAGTGTCGCACGTTGGGCGTTAGTAATACGAACGCGTACTTTCTCTCCAGGTGCTGCATCGCCGCCGAAGTGAACTTTGTAGTTCGTGGGTGTTCTGCCGACGTTTTCTTCTTCAACCAGGACGTTCTGATACGTACCCATTAAAGTCGACCGCTTTTCGAGCGCAATTCGGTCCATGAGTTCGAGACACTGCTGATGACGTTCCTCGATCAACTCATGCGGTAAGCATGGGAGATTCGCAGCCGGCGTGCCCTGGCGCGGCGAGTATTTAAAGATAAAACCCCAATCGAATTGCAGTTCGTCAACCATCGAGAGGGTCTCTCTGAAATCATCTTCAGTCTCGCCAGGAAAACCGACGATGATATCGGTGCTCAACGTCATGCCTGGCATGGCGCGACGGAGCTTTTCGGCTAGGCTGACGTACTGCTCTCGTGTGTAGTTTCGCATCATGGCCTTGAGCATCGCGTTGGACCCGGATTGAACCGGCAGATGCAGTGAGTCGCATACCTGTGGCACAACGGCCATCGTTTCGATCACCCGATCCGTCATGTAGTACGGATGCGGGCTGATAAAGCGGACGCGCTCCACGCCATCCACGGCCGCAACGGCTTCAAGCAGATCCGCAAATCGGTGTTCGGAATAGCGATACGAGTTGACGGTCTGGCCAAGGAGTGTGATCTCACGCGCGCCTTCTTCAACACGATCGCGAACTTCACCCAGAACCTGTTCCATGGAATGGTAGATTTCGCGCCCTCGAACGTATGGAACGACGCAATAGGTGCAGGAATAATTGCATCCCCTCATAACGGTGACGAACGACGCAATCTTCTCGTCCGTAGACGGAACCGCGTAGTCGAAATCCTCGTCAGTTGATCGCTTATCGAGAAGGCGATGAGCCATTTCTCCGAAATCTTCAATGGACTTCGCTCCCACGACCAGGTCGATGAAAGGAAAGCGGTCCTCCAGATACTCTTTTGTGCGTTCCGCGGCGCAACCTGTCACAACAACTTTTCGGCCCGACTGTTTGGTCTTCCATCGCTTGAGGCGGCCGATCTCCGAAAAGGCCCGGTCTTCAGCATGTTGGCGGACTGTACATGTATTCACGAGAAGGATGGTTGCTTCGTCCGCATCTTGGGTCTGGATAAGGCCCTTCGCCATAAGGTGGCGCCCCATCTCGTTCGAGTCTGCCACATTCATTTGGCAGCCATATGTGCGGACGTAAAATTTCATAAGCGACGATTATACTGTATCGAATGCATGAGGTTCCGATAGAAGACTCTATTGATCTGCATCCATTTCAACCTCGGGAAATCCATGTCGTGGTAGAAGAGTACCTCTACCAGGCTATCGAGCGTGGCTTCCGCGAGGTGCGAATTATTCATGGCCGAGGCATGGGCATACAGCGAGAGATTGTGCGATCGATTTTGGAGAAACATCCAGAGGTGCTCTCGTTTCACGATGCTCCAGACCGGGGCTCGACATATGTAACCTTACGGCTCCCGAATTCGTAAAACCTTTAGGGACGTTACTATGAAGAAGAAGGCCGCCGCTTCAGCTATCCTCCTGGTCCTCTTCATCGCCTGCACTATCGGCCGCACGATTGAGCGAACTGAAGAGTGGGCGACGAAATATTCGCACCATTCCCAACGGTTCAATCAGCGAGGTGAGACGGGTACGGCTTACTTGGGCAAGCAAACCCCGCACCCAATACAGACCAAACTCTTGGAAGATGGGTGGGTTCTCGATGTATCGTTTGTCCGGGTCCCAAATACACCCCCGCGAGCGGCTAATCTCGCACACGTACTTCCAGGTTTCGTTCCAGAGCCGAGCAATCGCGCGCTCTCATCCAGAGCCCCTCCAGCCTTTCTTTCCTAAGACAGTTTTCGATTCGGCCTACCATTGGTGTGTGGCCGCATTTTCATTTTTTTACAGGATCAATTTATGGATACGAAACGTCTCGAAGAAGAAAGCAGACTGTTGCTGAAGTCAGAAGAATTGCCACGCCCTTCGAAAAAAGGCCGTTGGTTGGTCATCACGCTGATTACATTGGGTCTTGCATACGCCGGCTATCATTGGCGTCACGTGGCAAAACTGGCAGCAGCCGATTCAACCACGGCCCAGAGTACCGATAATTCCGGTGGGAGGGGCGGACGAGGAGGTAGACGCGGTGGTGGCGGAGGCCGTCCGGCGGTTATAACTGTTGCGGCGCGTAAAGTGGATATGCCTGTCTACTTGCGTGGGCTGGGCACTGTCACCGCATCCAACATAGTGACAGTCCGTAGCCGTGTCGATGGCCAGCTCGTTCAGATCGCATTCCAAGAAGGGCAGTTCGTCAAGCAAGGCGATCTGCTGGCTGAAATCGACAAACGTCCGTTTGAGGTTCAGCTCGCGCAAGCCAAGGGTCAGCTCGCACGCGACCAGGCGCTCCTGGAAAGTGCGAAAAAAGAGCAGGAACGAAATCAACTACTGCTCGACCAGGGACTCATCCCCAAACAGCAGTTCGATATTCAAGCGGCTACCGTTGGCCAATACGAGGGCTCAATTCAGGCAGACCAGGCGCAAATCGATAACGCCAACTTACAGATTACGTATTCGAAAATCACGGCTCCAATTAGCGGACAAATCGGTCTGCGACTGGTGGACGAAGGCAATATCATTCGGGCGGCCGATTCCGGCGGCATTGTCGTCATTACCAAGCTGCAGCCCATTTCCGTCCTCTTCGGCATTCCGGAGGACAATCTTTCCGACATCCTGCGAAAGCTTCGGGCCGGCCAGCAACTCCGCGTTGAGGCGTGGGATCATGACGATACCAAGAAAATCGCCGATGGAGTTCTCCTTACTGCCGATAACCAAATTGACCCCACGACAGGCACATCGAAGTTGAAAGCGATGTTTGATAATGCCAACAACGCCCTCAATCCGAACCAATTCGTCAATGTCCGGTTGTTAGTCGACGTAATGAAGAATGCTGTTGTTGTTCCGGCAGCCACAGTACAGCGTGGATCTCAAGGGACCTTTGTCTATGTCGTGAAAGACGGACAGACAGCGCAATTGCGGATGGTCACTATCAAGAATGCGGAAGGCAACGACATTGCCCTGGCATCGGGAGTCGAAGCAGGTGAGATGGTCGTGCTTGAAGGCATGGACAAGATTCAGGATGGTGAGAGAGTCGATGTCCAGACACCTGGCCAACCGACCGATACGGCTGGTGGCACCCGTAACGGCCAAAATGGAGGGCGTGGCAGAGGGCGCGGCCGCAACCAGGGAAACGGGCAATGAGTATATCGAGACCGTTCATCCTCCGGCCGGTTGCGACATCGCTATTGATGGCGGGAGTGCTGTTGGCTGGCGCTGTCGCTTATCAACAATTGCCGGTGTCCGCATTGCCTCAAGTCGATTATCCGACGATCCAGGTTGTGACGTTCTATCCCGGCGCAAGTCCCGATGTCATGTCCTCATCGGTCACGGCTCCACTCGAACGACAATTCGGACAGGTTCCAGGATTGAAGCAGATGACATCCTCGAGTTCGTTCGGTTGCTCGGTCATCACGCTCCAGTTCTCATTGGATCTCAGTATTGATATCGCCGAACAGGAAGTTCAAGCTGCCATCAATGCCGGTGGAACGTTCCTGCCTCGCGACCTGCCGAATCCTCCGATTTACAGCAAGGTCAATCCGGCCGATACACCGATCCTAACGCTGGCGTTAACGTCCAAAACTCTGCCGCTGCCGCGAATCGAAGATCTCGCGGACACAACGCTTGCACAAAAGATTTCGCAATTGACCGGAGTGGGCTTGGTCCGCATCAGCGGAGGCCAGAAGCCTGGTGTCCGGATTCAGGTAAACCCGACGGAGTTGGCCGCCTATGGGTTGGGCCTGGAAGACGTCCGCACGGCGCTCGCATCTGCCAATGTGGATCAGGCGAAAGGCAACTTCGAAAGTGATCAACAGATTTTCACGATCGGTGCCAACGATCAGATCATGTCGAGTATCGACTATCAAAAAATCATCGTTGCTTATCGAAAGGGCGCCCCTGTGCGGCTTGCGGACGTCGCGAGCATCGTTGATGGAGTTGAAAACACGAAGCAGGCCGCATGGATGAACGAACAGCCTGCGGTCATCGTGAACATACAACGGCAGCCCGGAGCGAACATCATTGCAGTTGTGGACCGCATCAAGGCACTCCTGCCTCAGCTGAAAGCATCGCTGCCATCATCCGTCGACCTTTCCATATTGACCGACCGCACCACGACAATTCGGGCCTCCGTCACTGATGTCCAGTTTGAACTCATGCTGACGATTGCTCTCGTTGTCATGGTGATGTTCATCTTCCTGCGCAATCTCGCCGCCACGATTATTCCGAGCGTCGCCGTACCGCTGTCGCTCGTCGGGGCCTTCGGCTTGATGTACCTGATGGGATTCAGCCTGAACAACCTCACACTGATGGCTTTGACGATTTCGACCGGGTTTGTTGTCGATGATGCCGTAGTCATGATCGAAAACATCGCTCGCTTCATAGAAGAAGGTGAGCCGCCACTCCAGGCCGCTTTAAGAGGCTCGAGCCAGATTGGATTTACGATCCTTTCATTGACGGTTTCGCTAATCGCCGTGCTCATTCCCCTCTTGTTTATGGGTGACGTCGTGGGCCGACTCTTCCGTGAGTTCGCGATTACATTGAGTCTTACGATTTTGGTATCAGCCGTCGTTTCGCTGACGCTCACACCGATGATGTGTGCGAAGCTCCTGCGGCATAAAAAGGACTCCGAACAGAGTTGGTTCTACCGCGCATCAGGTAATGCCTTCGACGCCATAATCTCAGGGTATGGACGAACCCTGCGATGGGTCTTACGCCATCGGGGCCTCACTCAATTCGTAACGTTATGCACTTTGGCCGGCACAATTCTTCTCTACATCTATATCCCGAAAGGTTTCTTTCCGGTGCAGGATACGGGCGCAATCCTCGGTGTGTCGGAATCCGAACAAAGCACTTCGTTCTCTGCAATGGCAGACCGCCAGCAGTCTCTTGCACAAGTCATTCTTCAGGATCCCGATGTTGAGAGCTTGTCCTCATTCATCGGAATCGACGGCACGAACACAACCGTCAACAGCGGCCGCATACAGATCAATTTGAGGCCACACGACCAGCGAACGGCAAACGCTTCTCAGATCATCCGGCGGTTACAGCCGGCACTTGAAAAAGTCGGGGGCGTTACGCTGTTCATGCAACCCATCCAGGACCTGACTGTGGATGACCGCGTCAGCCGAACCCAATTCCAATACAGTCTGGAGGACGCCGATCCGAACGAGCTCAACACCTGGGCGCAACGCTTAGTGCAAAAACTACAGGGCCTACCGCAACTCCGCGACGTGGCGAGCGACCAACAGACCGAGGGATTACAAACAACGCTCGAGATAGATCGCGACAG
>Ga0075423_10006131_pt1 | contig 11273 bp, 10 predicted proteins | sample SoiMethybrSBSTD2_FD_80114 | JGI IMG/M metagenome (GOLD analysis project Ga0075423, IMG submission 80114) | Bulk soil microbial communities from a Populus tree surrounding site in Tennessee, USA - Soil MetaG P. TD hybrid SBSTD2 | ecosystem: Environmental > Terrestrial > Soil > Tree plantation...
CTGCCAAAGCCGGATTCTCCAAAGGCCGACAATAGAGCGCTACCATCACACCGATGGGCTGTCCCTGTGCGCCAAACAAAGGAGTTCCTACGTAGGCTTCCACGTTCATCTCGCGCAGGAGGGCATCCTTCGGAAAGGTGCGGCTCACACCCGTCGGGTATGAACACGTTCCCTTGTCGGTGAGGCATTCGCAGGGGGTATTGCCCAGCTTATAAGTGAAATTGTCAACCAACTTGCCATGACTGCACGCGCCGATCGTTCTGACCTACCCGCCCTCTTCGTCGATGAGCTCTCCAACAAAAGCGTGGTCGGCGGACAGGCACTCGGCCAGATAGTAAGCCATCGAAGAGAAGAAAATTTCGCTACTCGCACGCCTTTTCTCTTGATCTCGTCAAGGTATGCAGCGAAGCCCGAACGAAAGTCTGGAGCGATCAAATCCAGCATCTGAATCTGGAGGAGTTCTCCTGCGGTGTATCCCAGTCGACGTGCGAGCCTGGATTGATGGCCAATAGCCGTCCACTCAGATCGTGAATGCAGAGAAGGTCACGGCTTTGATCGATAAGATCACGCTACCAATCGGTGCCGGTGGCGCCGGGGCAGACCATCGCATACGGCAAGTTGAGTATGACCGGATCGATGAAGGCGACGTCGAAATTTGGTAATGATCTGCGCGCGTCGCATCCCGTCAGCATGAAAACTCCCCTGACCGACTCTCCGGTGCTGAACGTGTTGCTCTCGACTTCTCCACCCAGCACAGCGGATCCGAAGGTCAAACTTGTGAAGGGAAATGTCGAGTGCAATACGTGCCACGATCCGCACGTGCAGATTAAGGATCCGATCGTGCAGGACTTTCTGGTGCGGGATGCATCGAATGGCGCGCTGTGCCTCTCGTGCCATGATCCTAACCGTGTCATCGATGGGAGTGTGAACTACCTGGGCGGATGGGCGGTCAGCGCTCATGCCAAGGCGACGAACACGACCGCCAATCAACCCTATGTGGGAGGTTATGGCACGGTAGCCGGTAATGCCTGCACCAATTGCCACATGCCGCATAATGCGTCCGCTCGGGCCCGCCTGCTGCGCGGCACCGACGAGCAAGCCTGCCTGGCATGCCACAACGGCGGTTCCAATGTGTCACCAGTTGCGCCCAACGTCTTCGTTGAGTTTGCCAAAACCGGCCATCCGTTTGCGACGGGAACGAATGTCCACGACCGAGCCGAAGACGCCGTACTCAACAATAATCGGCACGCAACTTGTGTGGACTGCCACAATCCGCACGGTTCCATGCCGGTCACGAGCTTTGGCGCTCCACCTGCAATTCGGGCTTCGCAAACATCGGTCACTGGGATCAGCGTCACGGATGGACTGACGGTACTGACTCCTGCCGTCAATCAGTATGAAAACTGTCTTCGCTGTCACGGCAGTAGCGCCGGCAAAGTGGCGGATACGAAATTTGGATACCTCCCGGTGTGGGCTGCGTCCGCGGGCGATCCCCTGAACATTATTCCGCAGTTCAGCGCCTCGGCGATCTCCAGCCATCCTGTGACCCATAACCGGAGCAGCGCACTGCCGCAACCTAGCTTGCGAGCGCAGATGTTGAACCTGGACGGGACCACGCCAGGCCGCAGCATGGGCGACCGAATTCTTTGTACGGATTGCCGCAACAGTGACGACAATCGCGAGTTCGGAGGCGATGGCGCGAATGGCCCGCACGGATCGAAGTACTTACACTTGCTGGAGCGTCACTACGAATTTAGCCAGGCGCCGGCACCGGGCCAGCTGATTTCGAATCTATTTCCCAGCCCGGATCTCACCGTCAATGGCCCCTATGCGCTCTGCGCCAAGTGTCATGACCTGGGCCAGATTCTCGCCAATAGCAGTTTCAGCGAGCATGCGCGCCATATTAATGATGGCTTCTCGTGTTCGACCTGCCACACGGCTCATGGGATGGGCGGCCAGGCAGGCAGCATTTCGGGGGAGCGACTGGTGAACTTCGACGCTAACGTGGTCGCATCAAACTCGGGCGCGCCTATCACCTACAGTCGTGCCACGAATTCATGTACATTGACATGCCACAACCATCCCCATGGAACGGTTCCCAACTCGGCAACGAGGCTGCGAGGAGCGAAATAGATATGAGTCTGGCAATGGCAGCGACTGTGATCGCGGACAAATCGCTCACATTAGAGATTTCCGGTTCGGCTCCAACGTTGCTCATCTGCGTCTGCCCGGAGAAAACTATCCCGCAATTCACAACCACAGGAGAAAGTAAGTGACCAAGAAACTGTTTTTGGCAATGTTGCTCACCATTCCCGCCTTCTCGGCCTTGTGTCGTGCCGACGATCTGGTGGACGATCCCACCTTCAAGGCGAAGTGCGTCATGTGCCACGGAGCCAACGCTGAAGGTAAGGAAAAAATGAAGACGCCGCCGATGAAAGAGAAGTCTAAGAAGAGTGAAGCCGAGTTAACCAAGGCGATCGAGGATGGCAATGACAAGCAGACGCCAAAGATGCCCCCGTTCAAGGATAAATTGACGGCGGAGCAGATCAAGGCTCTGGTGGATGAGATCAAGGGTTTGAAGTAGGGGCGTCTCCTACATCAAGATCCCTCCCCCGCTTCCCCCGAATCCGTAACAGCAGCACGCAGCGCCGCAATCCTCAGTCCTGCCAGGTACCTGTTACACAGCTCGCGCCTGATTCCTGACCGGCGATCCAGCCATCCATTGTCGCGGAACTCGCAACGCGTTACCTTTATGGGGTTTCAGCGAAAGGCGTGCGAATGCGATCCTTCGTCCTCGGATTGGTATGTCTCTCTTCCATCGGTGCCTGCGCACAAGTGCGAGCGATTGTTCCCAGACAGGCCTCCGCCCTAACAGGATCCGTTTACTCGCCGGGCGTCGACGCGGGGGATTATGTCTATGTTTCCGGGCAAGGGCCACGTCGTTCGGACGGCAGCCTACCCGCCACCTTCGCGGAACAATGCCGCCAAGCTTTCGAGAATGTCCGTGCGATTGTAGAGGCGGCAGGTTTGACCAAAGACCATGTGGTCTACACCCAGGTTTACCTGGAGGACATCAGCCAATACGGAGAGATGAACCGCGCTTTCGCACAGTACTTTGGAAAGGTGCCACCAGCACGGGCGGTGCTCGGTGTAGCTCGCGTTCCGGAGTCCCCGGTTCAGGTCAGTGCGATCGCAGTGCGCAATCTGGCCGATCGGCGCGTAGTCCGTCCGGCAAACAACAACCCCGATGACGCGGCTTCTCCCGGCATCCTGACCCACGACCGGCTTTTCATATCCAGCATGCCTGGCAGCGATCCTGTAACTGGAAAAGTTCCGGAGGATCCAGCAGCGCAAGTCGACCTTGCGCTCGATCGGATGGAGGCCGTGGTGAAGGCGGCAGGACTTGCACTCAGCCACACGGTTTTCGTGAATCCGTATCTGACCGATCAAGTCCCTATGCGGGTCATGAATGAGCGTTACGCTCGGCGATTTGAATTTGGAAACACCCCTGCCCGGGCCACGATACAAGTGTCGAGCCTCCCCGGCGGCGCCCACATCGAGTACACGGGCATTGCGGTGCGCGATCTTCAGCAGCGGAGGGCCATTCGTCCAAAAAATATGGCCCCCAGCCCAACCGCGAGTCCCTGCGTTTTTGCCGGCGACACTCTGTTTTGCTCCGCCAAGAGTGGCTTCATCCCGGGGGCCCGCGGTGGTGTCTATGCAACGTCGACCCAACATCAACTTCGGCAAACGATGCGCAATCTCCTCGATAACTTGGAGGAGGCCGATATGCATTTCGATCAGGTCGTCGCCACGAACGTTTATCTCGATGACTTGAAAGATTTGCAAGCGTTTGACGAGGTTTACACCCAGTACTTTGGCCCCGTTCCGCCTGCACGAACAGTTGTTCAGCAAATCGCGCCCCGCGAGCGCAAGGCCGACAAAGAGGACCATTATCCTGATCTGGAGCAGGTTTCACTGATTGCGATACGTAACCCTTCCGGCAAATAAGTGTTGAAAAACGACAAGCTCACCCTGCACTGACCCTTGTATCTCTGATCACAGACATTCTGCCCAACAAAAACGACGATCAGCCTAGGGGTCCGATTGAACGGAAACTAAAGGACTGACGCGCCGGGAGTCTGCGCACACCAGCGCGCATGGTTCCCGGTTTGGGGGTAGGAATATGTGGAAAACAACCTCGCTTTTCCTGGCAGTCTTCATGGGCGTTGGCTTGGTCCCATTGTTGGTTCCGGGCAGGAACAGACGGAATCACAAAAAATCACCGTGAAGGGTCGAGAGGTGAACAATGGCGTCGTGATTTTGACGGTTCGCGACAGCAAGAACTCCTTTGAACTGCAATGCAACCAGGGTGCTTCAGGCTGCGCGGCTCTCGATCCCGCAAACTACGTCATGGTTCGGCTGCCTAAGAATCACGGGCTCTACGACTGCGTAAACGTCGAAGTGCATCGGCAATCTACGAATTCAGAACACGGCGACATGCTTGGCCAGTACTGCCTTATAGAAGCGAAGTGACTTGATCACGGGAACCGTATTCCGAAATCTCCGACTCCAGGTGTGGCGCAGGACGAAAGGTCCTTCTAAGATCAGTACGCATTTAGGAGGCGCCCATGCTCGAACTGCAAGCCATCGCCCTCGATATCCCTGGCGAAGCGAACATAATCCTGGGGCAGACCCATTTCATCAAGTCGGTGGAGGACATTTATGAAGCCGTGGTCAACACAGTGCCCCAAGCCAAGTTTGGGGTGGCCTTCAACGAAGCCTCTGGACCTTGCCTGACAAGGGCCGATGGGAACGACGAAGAACTTATAGGGATTGCCATCCGCAATGCACAAGCGTTAGCTGCTGGCCATGTGTTCGTGCTCCTCTTGCGCAATGCGTATCCGGTCAACGTGTTGAATGTTCTGCAGAATGTTCCCGAGGTCTGCTCCATTTTCTGCGCGACTGCAAATCCCGTTTCCGTGGTAGTGGCAAAGACGGAAGCAGGGTGCGGAGTGATGGGTGTAATGGACGGTGCATCCCCCAAGGGCGTGGAGGGTGCTCAGGATGTGGCGAATCGTAAGCAGTTCCTGCGGACGATCGGCTACAAGCGCTAAAGGGATCAGGCCGGACGCGCTTTTGCAAGGCCCGCTCGAGCGGACCGGAGAGCCAATTCTCGCGCCGCACGCAATTGCGCAACCGGATCGCCACTGGGACGAAATTCCATGGCGGCAATTCCCGTATAGTGCAGTTCGGCCAATCTGCGGAAGATGTTTTCGTAGTTGATCTCGCCCGTACCCGGCTCATGCCTCCCGGGTACATCGGCAATGTGCACCAATCCCAAGTGGGCAATGCTTTTGTCCAGCTTCGCGATCAGGTTGCCGTTGGCGATCTGTTCATGAAAGAAGTCATAGAGCAACTGCACCTGCGGATGATTCACAGCTTCCACGATCTGGAGGGCCTCTGCGATCGACGTCAGATAATACTTGGGGTTCTCTTCCGGATCGATGGTTTCGAGCAACAGTCGAACGCGTTCACCCTTAACCTTTTTCCCTTCCACGATTGAGGCCGCTTCTTTGAGCGTGTCAATACAGCTTTGGTGCTGTGCTTCACGGCTTATGCTAGGAACCCGGTTGCCGGAGAGCAGGATCATACTCGGGCACTCAATGCGTTCCATAATCGTCAGAGCTTGCCGGAGTTCGGCCAGCAGCGCCTGACGTTCCTCCGGGTTGCTGACGCCGTGTTTCAATCCGGCCGTGCAGTCGAAGGTGATACCAAGCTCTTTTCGTTTGGCATTTATACGCTCGAACTCGGCATCGTTCCATTTCGCGTATTCGCCGACTAGTTCCACATTGCGATATCCGGCCTCTGCAACCTTCTCCAACCTCTGCTCGAACGGCAAGTCGTTGAAGACGGTCCAGAGCATCACGGAGAACTTAAACGGAACGTCGGCAACTTCGTCGATGTAATTGCCGGAAGTTTTCGCAAATCCCGGCAGGGAAGTATGAGTGAGTCCGAAGGTTCCCGCCAGAGTTCTTGCCATTGTTTGCGTAAAAGCGCGTCGATTCACATGTCACCTTCCTGCGGGTCGAATTCACGACGGCTGAAGGTATCACAGAAAAGTGATTGCGGAGATAGCACGGCGCTGCTTCAGAAAATCGAATGAATTTCAGAAGATCGAATGAAGGGAAAAGATTTTGGCTCGAAAACGGCTCCGCGGGAAAATGGTAGTTCGATGTTCTGTTACCGAACCACGATTTTCCCGCAGTCGTACTGCAACTTAGGAACGATCAGCTAGCGCGGGGCATAGGTTTGTCGCTTCGTTGAAAATCCGCTCCCGCTTCTCCGGCGGAGGCCACATCTTCTGCCCCGGTTCTCTCCAGGATCTCTTTCGCTCGCTTGGTCCACTCTGAGTTATCAGAGTGAACAGATAGTAGGATGCCGCCCTTCCGAAGGCGTCCCTCGTAGCGCTTCGCTTCATATTCCGGAATACCCATTCCGATGAGAGCGCCGGTAATTCCCGCTACGGTTCCGCCTACACCCGCGCCCGCAAGAGCGGCCATAATCGGACCCGCCGCGATAAAGGGCCCCAGTCCCGGAATTGCGAGTGCACCGATACCCGCGAGCCATCCTAAAGCGCCGCCCACAATAACTCCGGTGGCCGCACCGGCAGTTGCTCCTTCTGGGGCTTTGGTCCCCTTCTCATGAGCGAAATCTTTGGTTCCAACATTTTCTGAAAATAGTGCGGAAATATCGGTATTTCGAAAGCCAGCGGACTTCAATGCATCCACCGCACTCTCAACTCCCTCGTAGGTCGAATAGATTCCGAAGACAGCTGTATTTTTTCCTGCCATGACATCTCCTTGTTTATCGTTTATCGATTTGAACGGGTGCGGATTGTGATCGCAGGTAGACGTATCTCCACGCCGAATTGAGGCGGCCTGCAACCAGCAGGCCGCCATTCACTTGAAGGGAGGACCCAGCAATCAGTCCTCCTCGCCGGTCATGCGGTTCTGGCTCCCAACACGAAGTGCATGATCAGTGAGATCACCGCAAGTATCAGCAGCAAGTGGATCAAACCGCTTGCTACGTGAAAAACCGTAAAGCCGCCAATCCATGCGATCAGCAGAATCACGAACAATATGGTCCAGATACTCATATTTCTCATCCTCCTGTCGGCCGACCCCGCGCGACCAGTGCGTTCGGAAGACACTCACGCTGTCACCGCTTGACATGGTCGAGCGTGCTTCCGAAGCTCCCACTATGACGGTCGCAACCTTTGTTTTCGATCCGGTGAATCGTGCACTTGTTCTGGAGTGACTATGTATTCCGCAAATGAAGAAAAATCAGGGGATAAGTGAGAGTTGTGCAGGGAAAAACCGCATATTCATTGAAGATCGCGGCACCTGGAGATCAGCTATTGACTCGGAGGGGAAGGCGATGGTGGTGCATCCGACATCTTGCGGGCCAGATCTTCATCGACCGATTTCTTATGCAGTTGGCGAACTTTTGCGTACTCCCTCTGGGCCTGCTCTGACTTATTCATCGTCTGGTATACGCGCCCGAGCTGATAGTGGGTTTCAGGCTCTTCGGGATCGAGAGCCACCGCGTGCTGCAACGCGTTTGCTGCCTCCGCGTATCGCTTCTGCCGGGCCAGTATGGTTCCTGCATCGACGTAGGCAATTCGAATGTCTTTTTTCAGCTCTATCGACCTTTGCAACAACTCCAAGGCTCGCTCCAGGTTGTTTTTCTTCATCTCTATGTCGCCCAGGTGCGCCAGAGCCTGGGCATTGTTGGGATCAAGGGAGAGCTCGGTCTCGAATTCCTGTTGTGCCTCGTCATAGCGACGGGATTTCCAGTAGAGATATCCAAGGCCGAAATGCACGTTGGGCTCTTTGGGAGAGACCTTGGCGGCAACCTGAAACTCGGCAATGGCCTCCGGAGTTTTCGCCAGGCCGTCGAACGCTTGCCCCGTAAGCATGTGAGCAGTGGCCGAGTCGGGATCTCGTTGCAGGATCTGCCGGAATTCCTGCAACGCGCAGAAGTATTGTTTGGCCCATAAGCAGCTTTGCGCCAGCATGTGATGCAGCTCGGTGTTACCCGGATCTGCTTGGGCTGCGACGCCCAGATGCTTCGCGGCGTCAGAAAATTGCTTTTCTCCGTAGTAGCTGATTCCGAGCAGAGTGCGAGCCTGAAGATTTTGCGGATCGGCCGCGAGTGCCTTCCGGAAGGGCCGGATCGCCGCCCCAAAGTGCCCCTGCTTGAACTCGGCGAGTCCCAGATTGAGCTGAACGCCTGGAAGTTTGGGATCAACCGACAGCGCCTTGGTATAGGCGGAAGCCGCCTCAGCATACTTTTCCTGCCTTGACAGCAGGACCCCCATGCTCGCAAAGGCAGCTGCATCTCGCGGGTTCTTGCGCGTTACAGCCTGCCATGCCGCTACCGCCTCAGCGAGTTTTCCTTGTTGTTGAAGGGCGATGGCGTCGGCGGGCGTTTGCGCTTGGACGCAACCAGCAATGAGCAAAGCGATCGTGGCCGGCACCAGGGTGGGCTTCTTCACGCAGTGTTTAGGGTACAACTTTCCAATCGCCCAGCGAGAACAGCCAACGATCCGCAACTGATCACCAAGGCGCAGCAAGGTCTTCGGGTTCGTCAGGAGCAAACAGGCTGCTTTAACCTCATTAACTTTTGCCGCGAAGCAGACAAAAAAGCCCCGCTCGTGGAGTGTCAGTCCGAGCGGGGCCAAGGGCGTACTGCAGTGAAAGTTAGTAATACAGCTTCAGGCCGAGCTGGAATGTTCTCGGGTCAAAGGCATTCGTGATCGCACCGAAGTTGCTGGCTCCAAGGCTCGTGCTGATGCCGCCACCCTGGAGATCGCCGCGGAATTGTGTGTGGTTCCACGTATTGAAGCTCTCGGCGCGGAATTCCAGCCGCGAGCCGCGCGATTCGCTGAACACGAAGCTCTTGAACAACGAGATGTTCCAATTGTCGCGCCCGGGACCGCGCACGGCTTTAGCCGGCAGATTGCCCCATGTGCCGGGCGCTGGATCTGCGAAGGCCGTCGGATCGAACCATTGATCCACTGTTTTTGGATAGCGGATCTTGCCGACCAGGTCGGGCCGATTTCTGGTTTGAGGCACGATGCTGGAGACGTTGGCGTTGGTGTCCAAAATATCGAGCGGCGCACCCGTCTGCATGGTCACGATGCCGGAGATTTGCCAACCCCCGAAGGCTGTCTTAAGAGCCTTGTTCGAACTCCCGCGGAGTATTGGCAAGTCATAGACGAAGTTCACGAAAGCGACATGTGTGCGATCGAAGAACGACGGCCCCAGGCCATATCTCCACCCGGCGTAGGGGTTAGAGACGTTATTGAGATCGTAGCCGTTGTCGTTGTGAGCGGCCGCGTCAATCGCCTTCGAATAGGTGTAGCCGAACTGCAGGGAGAGGTCCTTCATGTTCGAGCGCAGATCGACTTGGAGTGAGTTGTAATGTCCGTTGGCTTCGTTCTGCGCCAACCGAATCGAATGAAAGCCCTCGAAGGGAACCTCTTGGTTGTAGGTGCCGGAATCAGCCTGCAATGCCGCCAGGCGTGCTTCGGGCGGCAGATTGACCTGGCGGAAAACGCTCTGATATCGGCTCTGATTGCCCACGTACGACAGCGACAGCACGCTTCTCGCCGCCAGTGCTCGCTGCACTCCGATGTTGTACTGGTAGCTGGTGGGTAGATTGTACTGGTTGCGATTTAGGCCAGTGATATCGGGAACAATGATGGGCAAAGGCGGTGTGACGATTGTCGTGCCCGACTGAACACCCGTCTTCGGATTCGCCAGCAGAACGTTAGTGAAGCCGGCGTGAGAACTGAACGGCACGTTGCCGCCAGCGTTGTACATATCGTTGCCCTGGATACGCTCATACATGGCCCCAAAGCCGCCGCGGATGACTGTCTTGCCATCCCCCATAAAGTCATATGCAAATCCGAATCGAGGTCCGAACACCGCCCAGTGATTGTCCACCAGGCCCTTGGGAATACCGTTCTTGCCGTCAATTCCTATGCCGTTCAAATAGAACTGGTATCCCTCGAGGATTGGATTCGGGCTGGTTCCGAGTCCAGGACTACTGGTACTGATTGTGCCGTCCGGATTAAAGATGGGTGCGGCGGCGGGATCGTACCGGTCGGGATAGAAGTTAGACGTTCGGTGATTCGCCTCATAGGTATGTGGAACGCCATCCCAACGCAACCCAAGGTTAAGAGTTAAGCGATTATTGACACGCCAGTTGTCTTGGATATAGGCAGCCCAGGAAACATTGTTCCAGTGCCCGTTATCGTGCACCGCATCCTCGTCGTAAGAGTTCGCGTACCCCAGTAGGAAGTCAGCAAAGTCATTGCCAGTGTAGGAACCGTTGAACCCGAAGTTGCCCTGGGTGCTTGCAAACACATCCTGAATCTTCTTGTAGATTGCCCAACTTGCACCGAACTTGAACTGATGTGCTCCCCGCGTCCAGGAAATATCGTCACGGATCTGGTAATCGTCCGCCTTGTTGCGCCAAGGTGTCCAGTTGGCGCTGTATTGCGCTCCGGTTGCCTGGCTCAGGTTAATGGTCGGGATACGATCTGACTCGTTCGGACCTGTGAAGACCCGATTGAAGGTGAAGTCCGTGGGGGCGCCCAGCGGCGCTCCAAAAGCAGCCACCGGAATGATGTTGATGCGATTTCCGTTGTAGTTGAAGGCGACCTCATTCAAAAGTCGCGGGCTGATGATCTGTGTGGCGTGAACCACGCCACTGTAGGAGGGATTCCCAAAGGTGTTCCCGATGGTCGGCACGTTGTCGCCGCTCCACATCGTTGTGCCGAAACTCTGCGAGATCTGCTCAGCGACGAAGTGTCCGAAGATCGAGAACTTGTCGTTGAACTGGTGATCCATGCGTACGATTTCTTCCGTCACATAAGTAGGGGAATTCGAGCCGCCCTGGAACTGCTGACCATTGGTGGGCGCCGGAAAGATGCCTGCATTGAGCAAAGATTGCGCGTTGGCATCCAACAAACTCGCGGGGATCGCATTGCCTGTGAATGGTACCGCGGTCGTGACGTTGCCGTCAGCATCGCACGTGCTGAGGGTCTGGCCGGCTGTCGCAAATTGTGCCTGCAGGGATGCCGAGATTTGGCCTGCGCACGGAGCATGGGGAGTTATGCCGGAGCCATTGAAATCGCCCCCGTACGTGCTGGGGAACGGGACCGTTCGATTCAAGGTTCCCCCTTGAATAAGTCGCCGCCA
>Ga0075423_10006136_pt1 | contig 11269 bp, 9 predicted proteins | sample SoiMethybrSBSTD2_FD_80114 | JGI IMG/M metagenome (GOLD analysis project Ga0075423, IMG submission 80114) | Bulk soil microbial communities from a Populus tree surrounding site in Tennessee, USA - Soil MetaG P. TD hybrid SBSTD2 | ecosystem: Environmental > Terrestrial > Soil > Tree plantation...
GCCGTTCGCCAGTACAACCTTGCGGATACGTCCCACAGGCGAACCGTTCTTGAAGGGCTGTAGCGTCACCGTAACCTGATCGCCGACTTTAAAAGACGTGCGCCGCCAACCGCGGATCGCCATATCGGGCGGATTCGACGTTTCGACGACCCAACTGCGCACAGTCCCGGTGTCATCCTTTGCGTCGAATTTCAAAAAGCAATGCGGGTTTGCCCACAGCCACTCCGTGACCGTTCCCTTCAGTGTGATCTCTTTTTCGGTATCGAAGCTGGCTGTGCCGTGGTGTGCAAGAAATAAGAACAGAAGAAAACTCAGCTTCATAAGACCTCACTTGTTGACTGATGCTGAAGGCGCCGGTTTGGCGAAACGCGACGGATCGATGGCGATGTTAGGCTGCACTGAGGTCAGTTCGTACTTTGATCGGCCATCGAGCCAGAGCACCGTCCACTTGAACGGCATCTTCACACCGGCAACCTCTCGATAGTCGCTGTAGTCTATACGAGTAACGATGCGCCCTACAGGGGAATTTGAGAACCGGACAAGGCGCGTCAGTAGTCCCGTTTCCATATCAAAGCACAACGTCGCCGTCCCGCCGTTTGCCGTGGTTCCCTGAATAACATTGACGTCGCGATTGTCGATCACTATGGGAAAGCCAACACGCCAGTTCGTCAGCGCCTGCTTGATACGTGATGGAAACCACAGCTCTGCTTCGAGCTTGAAGCCATCAAGATCCTGACCGGCGATGCTGAGTACCGGCACCGGCCTGTCCGTCAGTGGGGCCGCGATCCAGGCCGAACGTCCGTCGAATGTCGTGGTCGTGGTACCTGAAACCGAGCGCGTAATGATTGTCCGCTGGCCCGGAGTCCTGGCGTAGATCTCCATTGGATTTTTGTCCGGATCGTCATACGCCGTGTAGCTGCCTTGAGCCGTGAAGCTCGTGAGCGCGGCCACGCGTTCCGGTCCACCGATCGCCTGAAGATACTTATCCAGAATCTGATCGGCCGTTGGCTGATTGGGTGCCTGCTGGATTGGATTGCCGGGTTCATCCGCAGGCGGACTGCTGTAGAGCAGGTCCAGGCTCGGCATTACGCTGGGCATCCGGTTGCCGCGATGGCACGTGTTGCACGTCACAACCTGTCGCCCACCGAAATTCGTCTGATTGATGCTGTTTACCATCAGCATCATCTTCCGGGCGACCTGCTTGAGCGCATTATCCGTGGCGTATTGAGCCCAGTCGCCGCCGCTTTGATCGACGTGACAGTCCGTGCAATTGAGTCCGAGCGATGCTGAAAAGAATCCCATCGTCCCCATGAACTCATCGACAGAAATTCCTTTCAGAATCTGGACGTTCTTAAAGGTCTCTTGGGCCATCTGCGGCCGTTCGCGAGCGGGTTCCTGCGTGCCAATTACCACGATGGCCAATAGCCAGATCAATGTGCTCACTAGTCGAGTCTCCGTTGGGAGGAAGTTATATATAAGGTTGGCTTAGGAATCAATGTACCGCACTGTAGCTGCGGTCGATGAGCGCCGGCGATGCTGATTGAACGCGGGCTAAAGGATGAAATCCTAAGAACTGCTGTTATTCCCCTCCTCCAGAGGAGGGGTGGACGCGACCTCAAGAAATATCGCAGAAGGCATCCTTTAACAGGAGCGGACGGGGTGGTCAGAAATATTTTTGACCACCCCGTCTGCGCGTCAAAGGTTGCTTCGCAGCATCTTCTTGATGCGCAGCCTCCCTTCTCCTCTGGAGGAGGGGAGTAGCAGCATCCGGGACGTTTTATTCCGTTTTAGTCAACAAGCCCTTCGAAATTCTCGCCGGTCATAGACCGCCGCTACAGCGTAGGTGGTACGATTTAGAGGTGCGAAAAATCACCGATGCTCCGGAGATTTTCGATATTTCGCCGTTGCTTTCGGAGAGGACGGCGGTGTTTCCTCAGGACGTGCCGTTTTCGCGTGAACTGACACTCGATTTTGAGAGTGGCAATAGGAACCTTCTGCTCTCATCCATCTGTACGACGGTCCACCTCGGCGCGCACACCGACGCGCCGAATCACTACAATCCGAAAGGTGAGAGCATCGATGAGCGCTCGCTTGCCTATTATCTCGGGCCTTGCCAGGTGATTTCGGTGCGCCTTCAGCCCGGCGTGCGAGTTCGTCCGAAGGATATTCGCGACACAGATATCATGGCCGCGCGCGTATTGTTCAAGACACAGTCTTTTCCCCAACCCGACCGCTGGAACGCTGATTTCAACGCGCTATCGGCAGAACTCGTCGAAAAGCTGGCAGCGCAGCAGGTCGTGCTGGTAGGTATCGATACGCCTTCGATCGATCTGGCCGACGATGAATTTTTGGAATCACACCAGGCCGCTGCGCGTCATGACCTCGCGATTCTAGAAGGCATCGTGCTGTCGGATGTGCCGGACGGGTTTTACACGCTGGTAGCGCTGCCGTTGCGGCTGGAAGGAGCCGACGCATCTCCGGTGCGTGCGGTGTTGATCAAAGATGGAAAACATAAATAACTACATCGGTGGCGAGTACGTCGCACCGCGCTCGAACGCATATCTCGAAAACTGGAATCCTGCAACGGGCGAGGTTTACTCGCGTGTTTCCGATTCCGACGAGCGCGATGTGCAGCTCGCGGTCGGCGCTGCGGCGCAGGCTTTCCCAGCATGGTCGGGTTTACCGGCAGTCGAGCGCGCGCGGATTTTGCGCAGGATCGCCACGCTTATCCGCGCACGACAGGAAGAACTCGCGCGCTTTGAATCGATGGATACCGGCAAGCCGGTAAGTGCCGCACTCTCGTTGGACATTCCGAGGAGTGCGCTGAACTTCGAATTCTTCGCCGACGCGATCACCCAGTTCTCGAGCGAGTGCCACACGACCGACAGAACTGCTCTCAATTACACGTTGCGGACGCCTCTCGGAGTCGTCGTGTGCATTTCACCTTGGAACCTGCCGCTCTATCTGCTGACGTGGAAAGTTGCGCCGGCTCTGGCAGCGGGCAACGCGGTCGTTGCGAAGCCATCGGAGCTCACGCCAATGACGGCGCACCTGCTCGGCGCAATCTGTAACGAGGCAGGTCTGCCTGCCGGCGCCCTCAACATTATTCACGGACTCGGCCCGAAGGCCGGCAGTCCCATGCTGATTCATCCGACGGTCAAGGGGGTTTCTTTCACCGGCAGTACTCGTACAGGCGGACACATTGCGCGCGAGGCCGGACCTTTGTTTAAAAAGTTGTCGCTCGAAATGGGTGGAAAAAACGCGAACGTTGTTTTCGCGGACTGCGACTTCGACGAAGCGGTCGCGACGACGGTGCGGTCGTCCTTCTTCAACCAGGGGCAGATCTGCCTGACCGGCTCGCGCATTCTCGTCGAACGAAAAATCTATGACCGCTTTCGCGACGAGCTCATCGATCGCACGCGAAAGCTGCGAGTCGGGGATCCATTGGAGAGCGGTACGGATCAGGGTGCGCTCGTGTCAAAGCAGCATTTCGAAAAAGTGCTTTCTTATATCGATATCGCCAGGGACGAAGGCGGAAAGATCCTGACCGGCGGGAACCGCGTTCGGGTCGAGGGCCGCTGCAGCGGCGGTTGGTTCATTGAGCCGACGCTGATCGAAGGACTGGCATCCGCCTGCCGCACCAATCAGGACGAGATCTTCGGTCCGGTCGCGACCTTGATTCCGTTCGACAGCGAAAACGAGGCGCTCGACATTGCCAACAGCACGCGCTACGGCCTCGCCGCCTGTCTCTGGACACGTGATGTTACCCGCGCGCATCGGTTCGCGGCGGGACTTCAAAGCGGGATCGTCTGGATCAACTGCTGGATGTTGCGCGATCTGCGCACGCCTTTCGGAGGCATGAAGGAGTCGGGCGTCGGTCGCGAGGGCGGTCTTGAAGCTTTGAGATTTTTTACGGAGCCCAAAAACGTATGTCTAAAACTGACAAGCTGACTCCTCCTCTAAATTTCAAACGCTGGATCGATGAGCATCGGCATTTGCTCAAACCGCCGGTCGGAAACCAGGTCGTTTGGGAAGATCACGATTTCATTGTCATGGTGATCGGTGGGCCGAATGCGAGAAAGGACTATCACGTCGACGAGAGCGAAGAATTTTTCTACCAGCTCGAGGGCGACATGACGTTGAAGGTCGTCGACGAAGGCGAACACCGCGACATCCCGATCCGTGCGGGAGAGATTTTTCTCCTTCCAGCTCGCGTTCCCCATTCGCCGCGCCGTCCCGCGGGAACGGTAGGCCTGGTTGTCGAACGCAAGCGCGCTGCAGACGAGCTCGACGGCTTCGTCTGGTATTGCGAGAAGTGCGGCGCCAAACTGCACGACGAGTACCTGCACGTCAGCGATATCGTGAAACAGCTTCCGCCCGTTTTCGAGCGGTTTTACGGTGATCTCGCGCGATCGACATGCAACAACTGCGGAACCCGAGCCGAAAGGTGAAAATCGACGTCCACACGCACATCCTTCCGAAAGACCTGCCGCGCTTCAAGGAGAAGTACGGCTATGGCGGCTTCATCCAGCTCGAGCATCAAGCGGACTGTCGCGCAACCATGTTGCGCGACGACGGCACATCATTTCGCGAGATCGACAGCAAATGCTGGGATCCGAAGGAGCGATTGGGAGACTGCGACCGCAGTGGCGTCGATGTTCAGGTCCTCTCGACGGTCCCTGTCATGTTCAGCTACTGGGCGAAGCCCGATGACGCGCTCGACCTTTCGCGTTTTCTGAACGATCATCTGGCCTCGGTTCTCGAGGCACATCCTCGGCGCTTCGCCGCACTCGGTACCGTTCCGTTGCAGTCGCCAAAACTCGCAGTGAAAGAGTTGGAGCGTTGTGTCAAGACGAGCAGATTCGCCGGAGTTCAGATCGGCACGCATGTGAACGACTGGAACCTCGACGCGCCCGAGCTTTTTCCGTTCTTCGAGGCAGCGTCGGAACTCGGCGCCGCGATATTCGTGCACCCGTGGGACATGATGGGCGAGGCGAGAATGCCGAAGTACTGCCTGCCCTGGCTTGTGGGAATGCCTGCAGAAACTTCTCTCGCAATATGCTCGCTCATTTTTGGCGGTGTCCTCGATCGGCTGCCTAAGCTGCGCCTGTGCTTCGCGCACGGCGGCGGCGCCTTCCCCGGAACCATCGGTCGCATTGAGCAGGGTTTTCTGGGGCGTCCCGATCTATGTGCAGTCGACAATAAGGTGAACCCGCGCGATTACGTGAAGCGCATCTACGTGGACTCGCTTGTTCATGACCGCGCCGTGTTCAAACTTCTGCTCGATATTTTGGGCCCCGAGGGCATCGCGTTCGGCAGCGATTATCCATTTCCTTTGGGCGAGAAAGAGCCGGGTAAGCTCATCGAGTCGATGACCGACCTCGATGCCAAAGCAAAAGAGCGTGTGTTTTCGGGAACCGCCAGGGAATGGCTGGGCTTATAGCATGCTGCTATTCCCCTCCTCCAGAGGAGGGGTGGCTGCGCATCAAGAAAATGCTGCGAAGCAACCTTTGAAGCGCAGGCGGGGTGGTCAAGAATATTTCTGACCACCCCGTCCGCTCCTAAACGGATGCCTTCGGCGATATTTCTTGAGGTCGCGTCCACCCCTCCTCTGGAGGAGGGGATTAGCAGCTGCTTTATCAAACACGTGCGCGAGATCATGATGTACGAAAATTCCGAACAATGGGCCAGGGCTCAGGATGAAGCCGATCCACTGCGCAGGTTCCGGTCGCGATTTTACATTCCGGCCGACACTGTATATCTGGCCGGCAATTCGTTGGGCCTACAGCCGAAGAAAGCTCGCGACTACGTTGATGCTGAGCTCGACGACTGGGCAAAGCTCGGTGTGGAAGGGCATCTCAAAGCGCGCAACCCCTGGCTTTCCTATCACGAGTTGCTGACGGAGCAGACCGCGCGCCTAGTCGGCGCGAGGCCTTCCGAAGTTGTCGTGATGAATACACTCACGGTGAACCTGCATCTGATGATGGTGTCGTTCTACCGCCCGACGGCCGAGCGTAACAAGATCCTGATTGAAGCGGGGGCCTTTCCGTCGGACCAGTACGCTGTCTCGTCGCAGGCCGCTTTTCGTAGGGGAGAGGTCGTCCAACTTGAACGCGGGGAAAATCCCGTCGAGCGCATCGACCGGGATGGCTCTTCAATCGCGCTCGTAATGCTGGGCAACGTCAATTACCTTACGGGAGAAGCCTTCGACATGCGCGCGATTGCGAAGGCCGCTCACGAAAAGGGCTGCGTCGTCGGCTTTAATCTCGCGCATGGTGCCGGAAATCTCCTGCTGCAACTTCACGACGATGACGTCGATTTCGCCGTCTGGTGCAGTTACAAGTACCTGAATGCCGGACCCGGGGCGGTCGCAGGATGTTTTATCCACGAGCGCCACGCAGCCGACAAGAACCTGCCGCGGTTCGCGGGATGGTGGGGCCACAACAAGGAGACGCGTTTCCAGATGGGGCCGGTATTCGACCCGATTCCAGGCGCCGAGGGCTGGCAGTTGAGTAATCCACCGATTTTGCAGCTCGCGGCGTTGCGTGCCTCGATGGAAATTTTCGACGAAGCCGGCATGCCGGCCGTCCGAAAGAAGAGCGAACAACTCACCGGCTATGTCGAGTTTCTGATCGACCGCCTTCCCTCAGGCTTCTGTGAAATCATCACGCCGCGCGAGAGTGAACGGCGCGGTGCGCAGCTCTCGCTTCGTATCAAGAAGAATGCGAAGCGCCTCGTCGAGAAGTTAGCTGCCGCCGGCGTTATCTGCGATTTCCGCGAGCCGGACATCGTACGCGTCGCGCCCGCTCCGCTCTACAACACTTTTACCGACGTGTGGCAATGTGCGCGTGCGCTGGAGCAGTATGCGTCCGGATAAAGCCGAGTCGGCTGTCGTCGGGGCGGGACTCGTAGGCTCGCTCCTCTCAATTTTCCTCGCGCGTCGCGGCCAGCGCGTCACGGTCTACGAACGGCGACCCGACATGCGGCGCGAAAGTATCGCTGCAGGACGTTCCATCAATCTCGCGATCTCGACCCGCGGACTGCACGCATTACATCTGGTAGGCCTCGAAGACGAGGTGCTGCAACGAGCAACTCCGATGCAAGGCCGGATGATGCATTCGCCGACGGGTGAGCTGACGTTCCAGCGCTACGGACGAGACGACTCGGAATACATCAACTCGATATCGCGCGGCGACCTCAACAAAATCTTGATGAACGCGGCAGAAAAAACGGGACGCGTGAAAATAGAATTCAATCACGCGGTGGAGGACCTTTCTGCACTCGACGCGCCCGTAATATTCGGGGCCGATGGAAGCGGTTCGGCCGTGCGTCGTGCATTGGTAGTGGAACCGCGTTTTAGCAACGTCGAAAGCTATCTTGAGCACGGCTACAAGGAACTCTCGATCCCGCCCGGACCCGGCGGCACGCACCGCCTCGAACGGAACGCGCTTCACATCTGGCCGCGCGGTACGTATATGTTGATCGCGCTGCCGAACTTCGACGGCAGCTTCACCTGTACACTGTTTCTGCCTTTCAAGGGTCCGGTCAGCTTCGAAGCGATCAAAACCGGAACGGACGTGTCCTCCTTTTTCGCCGAGCATTTTGCCGACGCTCTGCCGTTGATCGAAGGACTGGAGGAACAGTTTTTTATTCATCCGACCGGGCACATGGTAACGGTGAAGTGCGCACCCTGGAACGACGGTTCGCGCACGTTGCTGCTCGGCGATGCGGCTCACGCGATCGTGCCGTTCTTCGGCCAGGGGATGAACTGCGGTTTTGAGGACTGCGAAGTCCTCGGCCGTGTGCTTGACCAACATTCGGACCGAGCTGAGGCGTTCTCCTTATTTTTTGCGTCACGCAAGCCGAACTGCGATGCGATCGCCGACATGGCCGTCGAAAACTTCATCGAGATGCGCGACAAGGTCGCCGACAAACACTTTCTTCTGGCAAAGGCCGTCGAGCATATCCTTCAAGAAAAGTTTCCAGACCGTTATGTTCCGCGCTACTCGCTTGTGACGTTCAGCCGCGTTTCGTACAAGTTCGCGTACGATGCGGGTGTCGTGCAGGCGAGAATTCTTGCAGAGTTGTGTCACAATCTCGCGAGGCCCGAAGACGTTGACCTGCAGAAAGCGGAACAACTGATCAACGAACGTTTGGATCAATTTCGGATCGAACATGCTGATAGCTAATCCACGCGGTAATTTTCATTTCACGAAAGGATCGCCGTTCTACGCCTCCGCGGTGCTGGCCGATCCGGGTTTCGAGATCGTCCGTGCAACTTTTGAAAAACCGGTACCCCTGAGTGCAGGGTTCGATGCTATCCAGCGCGAAATCCAAAACCGAGGAAGACCATTGCTGGCGCTGTGTGGAATGGAGTTGCGCGCACAGGATCCGTATCCGAATCGTACGCTGTTCATGGAGTTCAATTCGCAATACGTCGAGCGGCTGAAGAGTCTCGAGCTTCTCGTCGATGGACTGGTCCCCATTACGCGTGCGAATCTCGCGGTCCACGACCGCTCCGTCACGGAGCAATGCGTATACGCATTCTTGTACACAGACGCGGCGAAGTCGAACCGCCGGACTTTTGCGACGTCGGCTTTTGCGGATTTAAGAAGGCGTCCGGACGGCAGCGTAGAAAACATCGCAGCCGGCGATGTGTCACCGACCGGCCTGAGAGAAAAGGTTTCATTCGTGATCCGTACGGTCGACGAAAACCTGAAAGACATCGGCGCTTCATGGGATGTCGCGACTCAGGTCCGAATCTATACGGTGCAGCCGATAGGCAATCTCATTCCTGAAATCATCCTTCCTGTAACCGGTCCTGGTGCACACCACGGCATCAACTGGCATTACACGTACCCACCGGTTGTCGGTCTCGAATTGGAGATAGATGTCCGAGGGGTGTTGCGTGAGTCAGTAATCTCCCAATAAAGCGGTGAAAAGAACTTCACTCTTATCGAATTACCTGAAAATCAGCCTTCCTGCACGGTTGTCACCAACCTCACGGTACATCCAGGACTCGTGTGGGGCGTGGGACACGACTTCGGCGTCGGGATTCGAGCAGCGTTCGATGTGAATTCTCCGCAGTGGGGATTCACCGCGCTGGTGAACCACAGTTGGCCGATCGAGAACAGCTTCTTCAAGGCCCTGCGGCCAATACTCGCGCTTCGCGCTCGAATCGCAACGCGCGCTCGGGGTCTTGTGCGAGTAAATCCGGAAGGACCTTTATCGCAACGAAGCGCCCGAGTTTTGTATCGGTGGCCTGGTAGACTTCTCCCATCCCTCCCGAACCGAGCAGGCCGGTGATTTCATAGAGGCCAAGCCTTGTGCCAGCACTGAATGTCATGGAAATCGGCGGGATTATATCCCGGCGGTTGGTGGTTGCATACCTAACATCATCAATCGTGGAGTCCGTGCAAGTTACGCGCACCCCGGGCGTTGGTTTGCGAAAGAACCTGCGTCATTCGCGATTCGGCGGTACCATAGGCGCACTCAAGGAAGGATTTGCATGTTTTTGTCGTTTCTCTTGCTGTCGACCATACTCGATCAAGCCAGCCAGAATGCTGAAGCATTCTGGCGACAAGTGTCCGCAATTGAGTGCACCGAGCAAATTGCGCAAACGCGCCTGAGCGCTGACCGAAAGATCGCTGCCTATCGGGCATCAACCTTCGATTATGTGGTCACGCTGAAGACGAATGGACCTACGCTCGTTGTGGATGAATCCCGTATTCCTCAAAAATCGACGAACAGTCCAGAGTCCCTGCTTCTGACCAGCGGATTTCCAATGTTGATGCTGATCTTCCACCCAGACTTCAGAGATCGTTTCGAGTTCGACGTCAACGAAGCAGAAGGCAAAATCGCCTTTCGCGCCAAAGCGGGGTCGCGTTCGTTCTCTGCAATTAGGATCGACGGGCGCCTGTACCCGATCCACTGGAAGGGCACGGCATGGATCAATCTCGCCAACGGCGCCGTCCGGCGGATCGAAGCTTCCCCTGCGCCGATGTCGGACATCGAGATCGACGAGATGAATGTCGTCGTGCAGTATGGGTCTGTTCCTCTCAATGGCCAGCCCATTCCTTATTGGCTGCCGTTACGTGCGACGATCTCGCTGCGTTCTCCGCAGCAGCAATGGAAGAACATTCACGAGTTCCGCTCGTACAAGCTTTTTTCCGTTACGACGACGACCATTCCGGCTGCGGCAAATGAACCATTCGAGTAATCCGCAGCTTGAGTTTCACCCTTCGTACTGCAGCACGTTCAGGCCGGCATTCCAGTCCGTCACGTATACCAAACCATCCTTTGTAACCAGGATATCCGCCGACTTCGCAGCCAGCGCAACGTTGGGGCGCGGGTCGATCAGCTTCTTGGGCGGAGGAGATACCCAGTAAGCGAGTTCCTTCGGCGCGAATGGATCGCGGATATCGAATACACGCACACCGGCAATGTTGTAGGTTGCGAAGAGGGTTTCTTCACTCTGAAAGGTTCCGGGACGGTTCTCATGCAGGTTATGCGGACCGAACGTTCCGAATCCGCAGAAGTCGCGCTCCTTCGGGGCCGGCAACGTGGCGATCGGTACCGGATTCTCTTCGGCGCGCAGATCCACGATGAAGGTGCAAAACATTCCCTTCGCGCATTTTTCCGCGTTGGCTTCATCGGCGACGACGGCAAGCTTTCGGCCGGGCAAGGGAAGCGGAGTGTGTGTGCCACCCGGAAAAGGCGGACACCAGTTGATGTGCGAAATGAGCTTCGGTTTCGTTGGGTCGCTCAGATCGTGGACCGTAAATCCCCCGTCGCGCCACGCGCCGTACCCGCGGTTGCCGGCGGTGATCATGTGATGCAGAGCAACTCTCCGCCCGGGAGCGAGTGTTGATGGCTCACCCGCGGCGCGATTCATACCAGGCATCCACCAGCGGCCGACGATCTCGGGCTTTGTGATGTTCTGGATATCGACCATGAGGAGGAAGTGGTCGGTGAAACCATCAAGATGTGCCGAAATCGCGGCGTAGCGTCCGCCGGACCACCACAGGCGATTGATTCCCAGGCCCGGCATTTCGAGAAACGCGATTTCCTTCATCTCTGCGGGACGTGAAATATCGTGAATGCTGAGACCCGATCGGAACTTCTTTCGGTTGGTGATGCTGTCTGCCAGAGCGTTCTCGAAATAGCCGCGGATGTTGTCGTACGACTGCATCGCGACGATGTTCGCGCCATTGGCGAGGAGAAGCAGATCGCCGGAAACCTGCAGGTGGTGCGTCCGCGTAAAATCCCC
>Ga0075423_10006137_pt1 | contig 11269 bp, 12 predicted proteins | sample SoiMethybrSBSTD2_FD_80114 | JGI IMG/M metagenome (GOLD analysis project Ga0075423, IMG submission 80114) | Bulk soil microbial communities from a Populus tree surrounding site in Tennessee, USA - Soil MetaG P. TD hybrid SBSTD2 | ecosystem: Environmental > Terrestrial > Soil > Tree plantation...
CGTCTGCGCCTGCGCAGGTATGGCCGTTGCCAGTAAGCAGATAGCGACAGTCCACAAAAGACGCGTTGCCATGAACGACCTCCACTGCGGACGGGCGCTCGCATCTGATCGCGCGCATCTTGGATTGATTGGAAGAAGCGAGAGGACTATCCGAAGCGACCTGCAGACGGTAGTCATGGTGATTGATCCAGACCGAAAGTACCAACGCGCCAGAACGATCACGCAGAATCGCTGGACACCAATCCAGAATGGTTCTATCGTGGGTCGTCCTCTCGCGTCGGCGGATTCTCCGGCTCGAGATGCGTCGCAGTCGCTTTTGGAACGCCGCAGATTCTCCGCGGCCACACGGTTCAACTCAACAAGAAACGCCTTCCACTTTCGGGAAATCTGTTTGTGATCGCTCGAAAACGGAAGTCTGGACCGAACCATGAGAGACACGGGATTGTCGGCAGTACGTGGTGAGTGGTTGTACGAGACAGCGCGCGTGTCGCAACAAATCCTCTGCGAAGCGCGAGCCCGAGGTGATGGCGCCGCAGAGGTCGTCAACGCACTCGACGTGCTGCCGCCTCCAGCAACCCCACTGGAGCGGATTGTGCGTCAGGGAATGATCTTTGACGTGCTTCTTGGATGCGTCGACGATCGTTCATGTTCGCATCACGAACGTACGTTTAACGTGTTCAGGCGGGTGCTCGAGACCAGCGCGAGACCGTCGCCACTGCTCGAGTCGCCAGAGTCCCGAGCCGCTGCGCTCATTCACGAACGTTCAATCTACCCAATCGATGTCGCGGAAATCGCCAGGACTGTGGGCTGTGAACAGACACGCCTCAGGCGGGCGTTTCGCGATCGATACGGAATGTCGATGCGAGACTTCCATACGCGCTGCCGAATCGCAGATGCCCTTAGTCTGTTTCTCCAGGGCGAGCGCAAGACGGCAGCGGTCGCGCGCTCAGTCGGATACCGAAGTGAGAAAAACTTCTATCGCGCACTTCGTGATGTGACGGGTAAGCGGCCGAACGAATTGAAATCGATCCCGATGTCCAACCTTCGCAGAATGGCGCGAGATGTGCTCCCTGGCTACGCGCCGTTAGCCTGCAAGAAAATGGGCCCGACCTGTTAAACTGAAGGGATGCCCACGGCCCAGAAGACCGCCTCTACCATCGCCAACGCCCTCCGGCGAAACGTCGCCATCATCGCACACGTCGATCACGGCAAGACCACCCTCGTTGATGCCCTGCTCCACCAGAGCGGCATCTTCCGCGCGAACGAGCGCGTCGCCGAGCGTGCGATGGACAACATCGATCTCGAGCGCGAGCGCGGCATCACGATTCTCGCGAAGAACACTGCCGTCCACTACCGCGACATCCTGATCAACATCGTCGACACGCCGGGGCACGCCGATTTCGGTGGCGAGGTCGAACGGACGTTGGCCATGGTCGATGGCGTGCTACTGCTCGTCGACGCATCCGAAGGACCGCTGCCGCAGACGCGATTCGTGCTCCGCAAAGCGCTCGAGCGCCGGCTGACGCCGATCGTCGTCATCAACAAGATCGATCGCCCCGACGCGCGCATCCAGGAAGTGCTGAACGAGATCTACGACCTGTTCATCGACCTCGACGCCACCGAAGAACAACTCGACTTCCCTGTCCTCTACACGAGCGCGCGCGCGGGAACGTCGAGCCGATCGGCGGAAGAACCAGGCACCGATCTCCGCCCCTTGTTCGATGCCATCGTCGATGACGTGCCGCCGCCTCGTGGCGACGTGAACGCACCGCTCCAGATGCTGGTCGCGAATCTCGACTCGAGTGACTATCTCGGCCGGATTGCGATCGGCCGGATCTTCAACGGGCGGGTCAAGGTCGGCGATCCGATTGCGGTGTGCAAGCTGACTGCCCAGGTGCAGGAAACGAAAGTCACCAAGCTCTTCGCCTTCGAGGGACTGAAGCGGATCGACATCGACGAAGCCGCCGCCGGCGACATCGTCTGTCTCGCCGGGATCGAAGACATCACGATCGGCGAGACGATCGCCGACTCCGAGCACCGGCTGGCGATGCCGGTCATCGCCGTCGACGAGCCGACGGTGTCGATGATCTTCGGCGTCAACACCTCGCCAATGTCGGGCCGCGACGGACAATACGTGACGTCACTGCAAATCAAGGATCGGCTGGATCGCGAACTGCTCGGCAACGTGTCGATCAAAGTCGAACCAACCGACACACCGGAGCAGATGAAAGTCCTTGGCCGCGGCGAATTGCAGCTGTCGATCCTGATCGAAATGATGCGCCGTGAAGGCTTCGAGCTTCAGGTATCCCGGCCGGACATCGTCACCAAGAATGTCAACGGCACATTGATGGAGCCGGTTGAGGATCTGGTGATCGACGTCGCCGAGGAGTTTCAGGGCGTGGTCATCGCGCAGGTCGGAACCCGTCGTGGGACGATGACGAAGATGGTGAATCACGGGAGCGGCCGCGTGCGGCTCGAGTTCCGCATTCCGGCGCGCGGCCTCATCGGGTTCCGTTCGCAGTTCCTGACCGAAACAAAAGGCACCGGCATCATGAACCACCTGTTTGCCGGCTGGGAACCGTGGCACGGCGCAATTGCTGCCCGCGCGACCGGAGCGCTGGTGGCCGATCGCGTCGGCGTCGCCACCGCATTCGCGATTTGGAACCTCCAGGAACGCGGCGAGATGTTCGTCGAACCGGGCGAGCCCGTTTACGAAGGGATGATCGTTGGCGAGAACGCGCGCGCCAGCGACATGGACGTCAACATCACGAAGGAAAAGAAGCAGACGAACATGCGCGCCTCGACCGCAGACGAGGCGGTGCGATTGATTCCCCCCCGCAAGCTTGGCCTCGAGCAGGCCATAGAGTTCATCAACGACGACGAGCTGGTCGAGGTAACCCCCCACAATATCCGGCTGCGAAAACGCGTTTTGGCGGCTAATATGCGGCCCAAACGCACCGCCGAAAAATAAACGCGCCGGTCTGAAACTTTCCGTTTCCTGCCGGGTTAGTCACCTGAATGCAGGTGGCGGCCCGCCTTCGCCCGATGCTTCGGCGAGGGCGCCTGGAACTGACGCTGGCGGGCGCATTCGAGATGACCGATAGCGATCGGTTCGAGGCGTTCGTCCGTGAATATCAGGACATGGTCTTTGCCACGGCGGTGCGGCTCCTGGCCAACCCGGCCGAGGCCGAGGACATCGCCCAGACGGTCTTCCTCCGCGCATTCGAACGCTTCGCCTCAATAGAGGCGAGCGCGACTGTCGCCGGGTGGCTGAAGACCGTGACGACGAACCTGTGCCTCAACCATCTCGCGCGGTATCGGGCGAGGTGGCAGTTTTTCAGCGAGCTCGATCGCCCGGACAGTGACGAGCGATACGAAGCGACGGTGCCGGCACCGATCGGACGCGACGAGACGGAAGAAGCGTCGCGCCAGGAACGACTCGAGCGCGCGGTGCACGCGCTTCCGGATCATCAGCGCGTGCCGCTTGTCCTCTTCCACTTCGAGGACATGACCTACAAGGAGATCGCGGCAGCGCTGGGAATCTCGGTGGCAAAGGTCAGGACCGACATCCATCGCGGCCGCGGAGCATTGAAGCAGGCGATCACAGGCGTTGTATGAATCCCATCGACCTCGAACAACTGGTCGACACTGAGCTGAAGCGGCTTCCCGGGCCGCGCGCGCCACGCACATTGATGCCGCGCGTGCTCGCCGCGGTCGAGGCCCAGCAACGGCACGCGAAACCAGCGGCAGGCTGGGCGTTGTGGCCGCGGGCCTGGCAGGTCGCCGGTGGCGCGGTCATGGCGGCGGTGCTCGTCGGCATCTGGAGGCTGACCGCACTCGCGCAGCCGTTCCTCAGCGAGCTCCTGCCGGCCGTTGGATTCGGTCGCGCCGCCGCATTCACGCGCGGCGCTGACGATGCCGCCACTGTCGTGAGGGTGCTGTGGGAGGTACTACTGCAGCCTGTCGCCACATACGTTTCGATTCTCGCAATTTCGCTTGCGCTCGCCTGCGCCCTGTTCTGGACTGCCGTCGAGCGCCTTGCCCCTGGAGGGGCGTCACAGAGATGAGCCAGATGATTTCTAACCGTCGTTCCGCGCCCCTCGCTGCGATGGCGATCGTGGCGTGGTTGTCCTTCGATGCGGTTGCCGCCGCGCCCGCGCGCCCGTCATCCAGCGAGCGCAGCGAGCGTCCCGCGCGTGCGGCCCAGACAGCGCCGGCGACCGGCGCTCTATTGGCGCAGGAGAGTTTCGCCCTGCAGGAATTCCAATTCAGCCGGCCGATTGTTCGAGTCGGCCAGGATTTTTCTCTCGGCGAGAACGAGACGGTGCGCGAGATTCAGAGTGGACTTGCGGATATCACCATCGCAGGCACGGTCGAAGACGACGTGGTGGTGATCGTCGGTTCGCTTCACTTGACGAACACGGCAAAGGTTGGCGGCTCGATTCTCGTCATCGGCGGGACGCTCACCGTCGATGCGGGCGCGTCGGTCACACGCGACATGCTCGTCATCGGCGGTAACCTGGATGCGCCGGCAGACTTCAACGCCGGCGGTGGGCAAGTGGTCGTTGGCACCGCCGGAACCGCACACATGCTCCGCGGTCTGGTTCCGTGGGTCACGCGGGGGCTGCTCTTCGGCCGCCCGATCGTTCCCGACCTCTGGTGGATGTGGCCCACCCTTGCCGTCTTCCTGTTCGTTTATCTGATGGTGAATGCGCTGTTCAGCAGACACGTCGGTACGGTCGCCGACACGGTAGCGGCCAGACCGCTGAGCTCGTTCCTGCTCGGCCTTCTCGTCCTCGTGCTCATGGTGCCGGCGATTGCGATTCTCGCGGCAACTGTCGTCGGCATCTTAGTCGTGCCCTTTGTTCTCTGCGGGGTCGTACTGGCGGCTCTGGTCGGCAAAGCCGGCGTCATGCGAGCCACCGGGCGCAGCGTGATTACTGAAGATGAAGACTCGGGTCGCCTGCGAACGTTCGGCTCCGTCCTCCTTGGCTTCGCCGTGCTCACAATCGCGTACATGATTCCGGTGCTTGGTTTCATCACATGGGCGATCACCGGAGCGATTGGATTCGGAGGGGCGGCGACCGCGTTCCGCGGCGCATTACGGCGTGAGCATCCCGCTCGGGTGCGGGCCCCGATCGCGGTCGAACCGGCGGCAGCGATGGAGGCGCCACGACCGATCGTGCCCGAGCCTGCTTACGCCGCACCGGCGGTCGCATTCGCCGCGGATGCCAGTGTGACGGCAGACAGTGCGAGCGGCGCGACGATTCCGCCGCCGCCCGTGTCCGTTCCCGGTGATCTGGCCGTGTATCCCAGGGCCACCTTCCTCGATCGCGTGGCGGCGTTTGCCATCGACGCGATCCTTGTTGGCATCGCGGTCAACCTGCTGGATCTGGAACGACATGCCGGCCCGTTTCCGCTGCTGCTGCTTGCCTATCACATCGCGTTCTGGGCCTGGCGTGGCACGACACTCGGCGGGATCATCGTTGGACTGCGGGTCGTACGAGTTCAGGGCGGCGATCTACGCTTCGCCGACGCACTCGTCCGCGGTCTGACCGCCGTGTTCTCGCTCGCCGCTGTCGGTATTGGCTGTTTCTGGATGATCAACGATCCGGAGAAGCAGATGTGGCACGACAAGATCGCTGGAACACTCGTCGTCAAGGTGCCACGGCACTTGGTGTTGCCGTAAGAAATGCATTTCACTTTTACAACTTCATCCACCTGACCACGTTCGGCCTGGTCGCGAGAAAACGCTCGAAGTCGGCGACCGAGATCGTGACGCTCGCGGTATTGAGGTTCGGGTGAAAGATCAGTTTTTCCGCTGACCGGAGGTCGTGATCGACGATGACGCGGACGTCCTTCGAGCCGGGGTGCAGTAATCCGAAGGGCGAGACTGACCCTGGCGTCACGCCGAGAGTGTCCATCAACCTTTCCGGCGATCCGAAGCTGAAGCGATCGTCGCCGATGATTTTCACGAGCTCACGAAGATCCGCCTGCTTGCTGATTTCCAGGATTACCAGATACTGGCGATTGCCCTTCTTGTTTCGCAGGAACAGGTTCTTGACCTGCGTCGCCTTGATCGGGCTCCAGTGCTCGGCCGCCTCTTCGCTGGTGAACACCGGCGGATGCTCGTACTTCTCGTACCGAATTCCCATACCGTCCAGCGCCTCGTACACCTTCTCTGGTTGGCTCACGGCCGTCATTTTACTTCTGTCACAATACGGCGATGACGAACGTGACGGGCCGTTTCGACGACGCTGTGCGATATGCGCGTGAGGTCCATGCGGGACAGACACGCAAGGGTAGAGCTGTTCCCTACTTTGCGCACCTTCTCGGCGTGGCATCGATCGTATTGGATGACGGCGGCAACGAGGATGAGGCGATTGCGGCGTTGCTGCACGATGCGGCCGAGGACCGCGGCGGCCGTCCACGTCTGGAAGACATTCGCTCACGCTTTGGCGACGCGGTCGCGAAAATCGTCGAGGACTGCACCGATTCCTGGGAAACGCCTAAGAAACCGTGGGCCGAACGCAAACGGGCCTACGCCGAGCACGCGCGTACTCTGCCGGCGTCAAGCCTGCGGGTTTCTGTCGCGGACAAAGTGCACAACACGTACGCGATCCTGCGGGACCTGAGAAACGAGGGAGAGTCGGTCTGGGAACGATTCAATGCCGCTCCAGACGATGTGATGGCGTATTACCAATCCCTCGTTCGCGCCTACCGGGAGGCGGGTGGAGGGAAACTGGTTGATGAACTCGAGCGCATAGTGCGGGGCATCGAACGGGAAATGGGGTACTAGGCGAAATCACCAGCCTTCACTGCCAAGAGATGGAAAGGAGAAAAGAGTCTCCTTTCCTTCTCTTTCGACAAGGATCCCGCGTGCCGTGAAGGATGTTGATTACAGGCTCCGTTCGAGCTGCCCCAACGCAGAATCAATCAGCCCGAACCCTTCTCTCAACTCCCCCTCGGTGATACACAGCGGCGGATTCGTAAAGAAGTTGTGCCATCGCACGAACGTGTAGAGCCCAAGCTCACGGAACAACCCACCAAGCCGTTTCATCTCAGGTGACGTGCCGCCGAACGGAGCAAGCGGTGTTTTCGTGTTCTGATTCCTCACGAGTTCCACGATCCCGAATAATCCGATGTTCCGATGCGCGCCGACGAGTGGATGACGGCGCGCGAGATCGGTCAGGAGATCGGTCATCACCGGACCGAGCCGGCTGGCATTGCCGATCAGATCGTCCTCTTCGTAGACGGCGATCGTCGCCAGCGCGGCGGCACACGCCATCGGATGACTGTTGTAGGTCAGCCCTCCCTGAAACACTTTGTCGCGAAAGTGATCGGCGATCGGCCGCCTCATGCCAACCGCACCGAGCGGCAGGTACGCGCTGGTGAGTCCTTTCGCCATCGTCATCAGGTCGGGGACGACCTTCCAGTGATTGACGGCAAACCACTCCCCGGTGCGCCCGAATCCGGCCATGACCTCGTCGCACACCATCAGGATGCCGTGCTTCGTGCAGAGATCGCGGACCCCCTCGAGATAGCCGTCCGGAGGAATGAGCACGCCGTTGGTGCCGCTGACGGTCTCGAGAAAAAAGGCGGCGATCGAGTGCGCGCCTTCGAGCTCGATGATTTCTTCGAGCATCGCCAACGACTGCTCCGTCGAGTCCGATCCGCGTTCGACGCCGTGTTAGGGGTCGAGCACGTGAATGACGCCTGGGACGCCGGGTTCCGTGCTCCAGCGGCGGGGATCGCCGGTCAACGCCATGGCACCGTGCGTGCCGCCGTGGTACGAGCGATAGCGGGCGAGAATCTTGTGTCGACCGGTGTATGCGCGGGCGATTTTCATCGCGTTCTCGTTCGCTTCCGCGCCGCCGTTGGTGAAAAAGAACACGTCGATGTCGCCGGCGCCAACTCGGCGAGCTTGGCCCCGAGCCTCGCGCGCGGCTCGGTCGCCATGAACGGATTGGCGTACGGAAGCGCGTCGGCCTGTGCCTTGATCGCCTGGATGACTCGTTCGTCGCCGTGACCGATGTTGACGCACATCAACTGGCTGTTGAAGTCGATGTACCTCTTGCCTTCCGGCGTCCAGAAGTACACGCCTTTGGCGCGCGCCATTGGGATCGGATCGACGGCTCCCTGAGCGGACCATTCGAAGAAGGTGTGCTTCCGGCACAGGTCGACGATTTCTGCGCCGGACATCGCCGAGGACGTGGTGGTCATGACTCGACCTGCTTCTCGGCCGCGGCGTAGCCTTCGGGCGCCTCGTGACCGCCGAAGTACTCCTTTGAATCCGGCCGGCGGATTTTCGAATGGGTGACGATTCGGTCGCGGCGCAGCCCGCGAATGTCGGCGACCGATCGCCATCCGTCGCCACTGTGACGACCGAGAAAAGACGCAAGCCCCTCATTCAATCGCTTGATGACGTTCGGACCAATCGCGTGATCGAGCATCGCCGCGGTGCAGACCTGCACCGTGCCGCAGCCGAGCAAGAAATAGTTCAGCGCATGCGCGAACTCGCCGACGCCGCCGATGCCGGAGAATTCGCGATCGGGAAACGCCTGCGTCATCTGCGCGACTTTCGCCAGTGACTGCGGCAGGATGGCCGGGCCGCCGAGGCCCCCGCTCGAGACCAGCCCGTCCACATTCACTTCGAACTCGAGCGTTTCGGGATCGATCAACGGAATCGACGGAAACGTGTTCGACGAGGTGATGGCATCGGCGCCGCCGAGAAAGGACGCTCTCGCTTCGGACACGATATCGGTCGTCGAGGGTGTGATCTTGCACCACACCGGAACCTTCGCGACTTCTTTCACCACCTGCGTCACCACCGAAATCAAGCCTTCGTCCTTGCCGATGTTCGACCCCATATCCTTGCGGTCCATGTGGGGGCATGACAGGTTCAATTCGAAGGCGTCGGCTCCAGCATCCTGGCACCCGGTTGCGAGTGTCTGCCAGTTGCGCAGCTCGCGATCGTTGCCCGACCCTGCCATGATCGACGCAATCAGGATCCGGTCCGGGTGCGCCTGCTTGATCCGGTCGATGCGTGGCAGCCACCAGTCGAGCGGCTTATCCGAAATCAGTTCCCAGTTCCATGACGAGTGCAGCGCCGAGTCGGGCCGCTTGTTCATCGAGAGGTGATACGAATGCACGTCGGCGCGAAGGAATTTGGTTTTTGGACCGGCAACGTTGGCGACCGGATGGAGGCCTATCGTCTTGGTGACGACGCCACCCCAGCCCGCATCGAACGCGCGAAGGATGTTGCTGTCGGACTCGGTCGGCGGCGCCGACGACAAGAGAAACGGGTTCTGAAACCGCAGCCCGGTAAACGTGACCGAGAGGTCGGCTGCCATGGGGCCTCCGTAAAATATGCCGGGTTCGGAAACGCGGATTATACGTTCCTTGACACACTTTCCGTGCAGAAATACTGTGTCGGGTCGGCCCTGGCTGAGCGTGGCCGACCGAGTCTCAACAGGAGCATCTCATGGCGCGGGTCGTACGCGGTGGATTGATACAGGTCAAGGCGGATATTTCTCTCGACGGTACGACCGACGAGATCAAGCAGCGGATGCTCGACAAGCATCTGCCGCTCATTGATGAGGCCGCGCGACGCGGCGTTCACCTTCTCTGTCTTCAGGAACTGTTCAACGGTCCCTACTTTTGCGCCGAGCAGCAAGTACGTTGGTACGACATGGTCGAGCGCATCCCCGATGGCCCCACCATTCAAACCATGCAGGCGGTCGCGAAGAAGCACGGAATGGTGATGGTCGTCCCGATTTACGAGGAAGAGATCACTGGAATCTATTACAACGCCGCCGCGGTCATCGACGCGGATGGCAAGTACCTGGGCAAGTATCGCAAGCATCACATCCCGCACGTCGCGCCGGGCTTCTGGGAGAAGTTCTATTTTCGTCCCGGCAACCTGGGCTATCCGGTGTTCAACACGGCCGCTGGGATGGTGGGCGTCTACATTTGCTACGACCGGCATTTCCCCGAAGGCGCCCGAATTCTGGGACTCAACGGCGCCGAAATCGTCATGAACCCGTCGGCAACCGTCGCCGGGCTCTCCGAGTATTTGTGGAAGCTGGAACAACCTGCGCATGCTGTCGCAAACGGATACTTCGTCGGGGCGATCAACCGCGTCGGCGTCGAGAAACCCTGGAACATCGGCGAGTTCTACGGCCAGAGCTACTTTTGCGATCCTCGAGGTCAACTCATCGCGGTGGGCAGCCGCGACAAGGACGAACTCGTCGTCGCCGACCTCGATCTCGGCCTGATCCAGCAGGTGCGCAACACCTGGCAGTTCTATCGCGATCGACGGCCGGAGACCTACGGAGCGATTACGGAGATCTGACGCTGATAAGGGACAAGGGAAAAGGCAAAAGGGAAAGCGCCCGCGGCCCGAGCGAGCGGCCGGCTTGCCAGCCGGAGCGCCGGGCCCACCTTCGCCAAGGCTCCGGTGGGCAACCTTCGCGAGGCAAGGCGCGAAGGTTGGAGGGAAGCGACGCGAAGCGGCGCCCGCGAGCGAGAGCGCTTGGGGGTGGGGCCCCAAGCGCAGTAAGAAATGCAGACACGGACAGAGCTAGAAGCAGACATGCGCACACTCAAGAATTTCATCGACGGCAAGTGGCGGGACTCGGCGGGCGCCAGGGTCCACGATTTCAATCCGGCAGACGTTCAGGACATCGTCGCCGACGCGCCATCTTCCACGGCGAGGGAAGCGGCAGACGCCTGTGAAGCGGCGGCTCGCGCCTTCCCGGACTGGCGCCAGACCCCGGCTCCAGTTCGCGGTCAGATTCTCTACAAAGTTCAGCGGCGCATGGAGGACCGTCGGCAGGAGCTCGCCGAGGCGCTCACCCGTGAAGAGGGAAAAACGATCGCCGAATCACGCGGCGAAATTCAGCGCGCGACGAACGTCATCGAGTTCTTTGCCGGCGAAGCGAGGCGCATCACTGGCGAGACCATCCCGTCCGAGCTGCCGAACAATTTCTGCTACACGCTGAAACAGCCGGTCGGCCCCGTCGCCATCATCACGCCGTGGAATTTTCCAATCGCGATCCCGGTGTGGAAGATCGCGCCGGAGTTGGTGGCGGGCAACACGATCGTCTTCAAACCAGCCTCGCTCACGCCGCTGACCGCGGCGCTCATCGTCGAGATCTTCGACGAGTGCGGGCTGCCGTCCGGGGTCTTGAACCTGGTGTACGGCGGCGGACGGGAAGTGGGAGACACGATCGTTCGCCACCCGGCGATCCTCGCCGTGTCGTTCACG
>Ga0075423_10006140_pt1 | contig 11268 bp, 6 predicted proteins | sample SoiMethybrSBSTD2_FD_80114 | JGI IMG/M metagenome (GOLD analysis project Ga0075423, IMG submission 80114) | Bulk soil microbial communities from a Populus tree surrounding site in Tennessee, USA - Soil MetaG P. TD hybrid SBSTD2 | ecosystem: Environmental > Terrestrial > Soil > Tree plantation...
CAGCGGCAGCAAACTCTCGCACCAGTTGACCATTACCCGGGCTCGTTTCAAACATCGTGACTGGACCGGCTGCCCCGCGCGATTCGAAGTTCAGCACCAGATCGACATCTTTGGCCCACGGGTGCTGTTGCGTGAAAGCCTGCGCGCCTAGTTGACCAATCTCTTCGGCGTCGGTGAAGAGGAAGATAACGTCGTGGTTGAGTGGCTCGCCTGATTTGAGCGCGCGAAGGGTCTCCAGCAGCGCCGCGACCGACGAACCATCGTCCGCCGCACCAGGGCTTCCTGCGACCGTGTCGTAATGTGCGGCGAGCATGAGCGCGTGTCCTTGTCCGCGCCCCTTCAACCTCGCGAGGATATTCTCGACCGTGGCGACGCGGATGTTGCCGCCTTGCTGACCGGCGGCCAGCGTCTTCTGCACTTCCGGCTCGACCCCCAAAGCCGTCAACTGCCCGAGCAGGTAGTCACGCACGGCGGAGTGTTCCAACGTGCCGACCGCGTGCGGTTGACGGCTGATCGTTTGCAAATGTCTTAACGCACGCGCGGAGGAGAACTCCGTGGCAGGGGCATCGGCTGAAACAGCCGCCAATGGCGCCAACCTGTAAAGCGCAAAGAAGGAGCACAAGATCAGAAATAAGAAAGCCAGCACTCCGATCGGGAAAGTGGTTCTCAGAGGGACGTTGAAAGTGGCCGCGCTGGCTTTGTCGAGCGGGTATACTTCGTTCATTGAATCTTGTTCTCCTTCACAAGAGCCGGTGCTGGTAGAGGTCGCGCGTCAGAGTTTCCAGCAGCAACTCGCGAGTCGCGTTGATAAAGAAATGATCGCCGGGGAACAGTCGTATCGTGCAGGCCGCGGTCGTCTGGGCACACCAGGCGTTTAGGTTCTCGCGTTTGACTTCCTGATCCTGCAGGCCGCCGTAAATGGTGATGGGACAATCGAGCGCGGGCTCTTCGTCGTACGTGTACGTTTGGACTATTTCGAAGTCGGCGCGTATCAGCGGCAGCATCACTCTCAGCATGTCAGGCTCATTGAAGACTTCGGGAGGAGTGCCGTTGAGGCGACGAAGATCTTCAATCAGTTCCCGTTCCGGAAGGTTGTAAGTCGGGCGATCGGTATCGGGCACGTGCGGCGCGCTGCGGCCCGAAACAAAAAGGTGCAAGGGTTGCGGGGCTCCTTCCCTGCGCAGCAGCCGCGCGATCTCGAACGCGATGGTCGCTCCCATGCTGTGGCCGAAGAAGGCGAAAGGACTGTTCAGTAAAGGACGAATCTCCCGCGCGATGATGGCGACGAGCGAGTTCATGCGATTGAGCGGCGCTTCGCGCAGGCGGTGTCCGCGTCCGGGTAATTGCACGGGGCAGACGTCAACCTGCAGCGGAAGGTAGCTGGACCACTGACGGTAGATGAGGGCACTGCCGCCTGCGTACGGAAAACAGAACAACCGGAGGGTCGTGTCGGGCTTCGGCTTGTAATACGCCAGGCCGTGGACTGAGGCGGTCGCTACACTCATCTTTTCAAAAAACCCGGTCGACCAGAATTCAGGTCAACACACTGGACTGTGTTGGCTGTAACGTTGTCGTGTAGAGAGTGAACTCGAGTTACTTTGGACGGGTAAAAACTTCCGATTCGCTCTTGATTGAGGTCAAGGCAGAGCTACTGCACTTTGCACCAAACGGGCAAAACTGTTTGAGAACTTAGATTCGACAGAGGAGTGGTTCTATTCTCGAATGGAAGATACCGGAGTGTTCAGCTCACAGCGTATTCGTTCATTCAACAGTTACCAATCCTTATGTCGGATGACTGTGAAGGCGTAATAAAAATTCCCGATTACGCACACGCACAATCGTTTACTAACTTGAAACGCGAAACCGCGACACAAATGAGACCAGTGTTTTTTTACTTTGCAGCCGTCAATTTACCTTCTCGACCCAGTGTCTTTCAGTTACCAGGCGAGCGTGATAATTGATAGCCGTAAGCAGGATTTGGACCCGCGCATTTGCCGGGATGTCCCGCTCAATCACACCACTGAACTCTTTCCATGGTCCATCCTTAATTCTGACTTTATCGCCGGGGTTGAGCGCCTCAGAGACGTTGAGAAAACCATTGTCGCCGACACGCGATTTAAGAAATTCGATTACCCCGTCGTCGATTGGCGCCGGTTGTGAGTTGAAACACACCACTTTAAGCACTCCTCTGGTGTACCTTACGGTGCGCAGTGAGTGCCCGGCGACAAAGCGAGCAAAGATGTATCTCGGAAACAGCGATGTTGGTATAAGCGTGACTGCGCCGGTGAATTGATTGCGCCGGCTTTCTTGAATCCGGGGATTGAAACTTTCAATGTTCAATACCCGGAGGTTGTGGCAAGTGCGCTCTTCCTGTTTTGGGTTGGTAGAGATCGCAAACCATTGAGGTCTATCAAGGACTAATTCAAAATTTATTGCATTCGAATCCGCCAGTACACATTGCATAGGGGCATCACTCTTCCGGGGTTCGTAAAAAAAATAACCACGCGAAGCCAGGCCTCAAGGCCCGACTTTAGCTCTTAATGGTTATGCTTATTAGGGACGGTGAGAAGAGATCTCAGGGGAGTCCATCCAAAATACCTTGCAAGCACCTTTTTACCTCAATTGGAAGGCGTTGTCTGCCTGAATCAGACTCAGTCTGGAAGTAGACCGAGTCTGATTACCGACATAACGCTTAGGGCTTGTGGTGCTGCATCAGGGTGATAGCTGAACTTTGCGGGAACCATTGAACCTCATCGCGGATCGCTCGATAACACTCACACGAGTGAGCTTCGAGGCCGGGCCGATCAAGAATTGAGATCTTCCCACGGCTATACCGAATCAGGCCCTCTCTTTGCAGTGAACCTGCCGCCGTAGTGACCCCGGTTCTTGGTACACCAAGCGCATTAGAGATGGTCTCCTGAGTAAGATTCAAAGTATCAGACTTCACTCGATCCTGAACCGCTAGCAACCAGCGGCTAAGTGCTTCTTCTATCGTGTGAAAACGATGGCAAATAGATGACTGCGAGATTTGGGCGATTAGCATGCTGATGTAGCCGAGCATCAACTCCTGTAGCCGCCCTCCTTTATTAAACTGTTCCTGCAAGACCTCCACTTTGATTTTCAATGCGTCGGTCGCAAATCGAACAGTAACGTCGTAGGGAATGATCCCGTCCTTATTGATCACACCGAGGCCGACCATGGCTTCGTTGCCGAACATTGCAAGTTCCAGAGTCGAACCGGTTTCGGTGGTTGAAATTAAAGAAAGCAAACCCTGGATAGGAAAATACGCATAGCGGACTCTATCACCCGCTGCGTACACTACTTGATCTTTTTCCAGGTGCACATTGGTTACGTGTTCCAGGATACGCCCGAATTCCGCTTGAGGAAGCGCATCCAAAATTCTGTTCCCTATAGCCTGCCTTGAGACTGCAAACATAGATCACTCCGTGATCCCACAAACAAGGAGTGGGGTGTTGGTCTTTCAAAAATGGGGGATTTACAACTCGACTTTAAAACGGATGCTATTGAGGCATGACGTCAAGCGAGGTCTTGCAAAGTATCATGCTTTTAAATCGCACTGTCAAATACTCGGATCATTGAGAATCTCTTTATCGAAAAGATGTAATCACAAAAGAATCCACCTCGTAGATTCGCCCTCTCACAACGAGGCGCTCACTTCAAACTCCTTCAGCAAAGCGGCGAATAGAGCCACAGATGAACACGGATTTGATCCGGATCTGATCCGTGGCATCCGTGGCTACCTGTAACGTTTCCTTTTGTGGCGCGACCTATGATTGCTTGGCGAACTTCACAACAGGGGCTATTGACAGCGGCGACGATGCCTTGCGTCGGTCGCTTTGTTCTCCTCTCGAAACTTGAGGAGACGTTACTGATCGATGGCCGGCGTTATGAACTGTCGTCCAACCAATATCGTGGCGTCATACGCTAGTTTCAACAAGTTGTTCTGGAATGAGAACGCGGATTGTCTTTACGATGTCGTAAATGATGAAATTCGGCGCTATCAGGCCCACGTTATTAAAAGAAAAATAAAGTAGTTTTGACCTTGCGGATGAGCTTGTTCTTAAATGAACTTAGTTGTATAAAGCGAAGTGTTCGCAACCTTAACCCTTCACCCAGGGACTTCTACGTCATTCACACTATTCGTCTTGAAGACTCACGACCATGCTAAGAGCAGAACCTAAATTCAACAGCATCTACATCAATTGAGAGAAATGCTGGTGCAGTTCTGAACTGGGCAGCGGTGAATTAAGGGAAGCGACTCTGCCGAATCGCACATAATTCATGTCACGTTTTTCCTCATTCACCTGATTATTGAATGAGGGTGCCTCGCACCTATGGACGAATTCAGGACCTACCTGAAGCAGTTAGGAGAGTTCCCTGATTTCCGGGACGACCGTACGCGCACGTCCAATCTGTTGAAAAAGATAAAAGACGGCGATCAAGCCGCAACTCTTGCGCTGATGGAATCCGCTCTCAAGTACATCCTTGCGGTGACTGCCAATCACTGCAACAGATGGAACGCCTGGCAAAACTTTGGCGATCTAATTCAAGAAGCTAACACGGAAATTCTAGAGACAATCGAGGACTTTAACCCTGAGGCCGGATCGCTCGAGGCCTTTATCGGGTCGCGCTCCAACTTCGCATTCATACGTTTCTGGAATAAATCAAAGACTGTCCAGATGACCAGTCACGGCAGGAAAATTCTTAAAAACCTGCAACGCGCAAGTGCGGAGTTGACCGCCGGACTACAACGCGAGCCAACTCTGGACGAACTTAGCGAACATATAAATAAGGATAAACCGCATGTTAACGACATCCTCTCGCATCCCGGAGTAACAATGGTCTCGATCGATTCGGATAAGGACCAAAACGGAGCCGGAGTGATTAATCTCAACAGTTTAGCAGCTCCGGAGTCTGACCCGCTGAATCCGATCGAAGCGGTGGAACTCAGAGAATTGCTGGTGCACTGCTTGAAGGAGAAAGATGCCGATCTGTTATTGGCCTATCACGACTCATCCAGGAACTTCCGTGAACTCTACTTTCAACAGCGCCATAAAGAAATCACTCCGGTGAACGCGCGCAAGGTCAAGGAACGACTGCTGAAGAAATTGCGACGATGTGCGGAAGCGCAAAAGAAGCTCTTCAATAGGGGAGGAATCCGATGAATCTAAAGGATCACCTCTCAGCAGAAACGCTGGACTTATTCCTGGCAGATGAATTGTCTGATGAAGTTAGAAGTTTGTCAGCACTGCATCTTTCCTACTGTCCGATTTGCCGCGATCAAAAAAATGCCCTCAATCTGAACCTCGCAGCGGAGCGAATGTGGCGGGAGTTTGACGCCGCCGCTGTCCGTGAAACGCATATCGAAGAGAATATCTTTCGCGACTTCTGGCTCGACAAAATTTCCGATGAAAAGTTTCTGAACCAGCTCTCGCATCACTGCATTGCCTGTCGTGATTGCCGTTCTAAACGAGAGCAGGTCCGGTTAAAGATACGTAAGGAGCAGTTGCAAGTGGGTGCGTGGGTGCGTCTGCTGGCGGCGCTCGCAACCCAAAAAAGAAGACGACGTCTACTCTATGTTGCTGTCTCACTTGTAGGACTGTTTTTGTTAATCAAGTTCTGGCCCATTCGGCAAACGCCCGCTCCTCACGCTGTGAAGAATGATGCGACACATGCGCCACTTGTTGCGCCCGCGCCAGTCGCGCCAGATAGTAATTCATCTTCACCGCCAAAGCCTGAAGTTCCGAATTCGCCAAAGCCGTCGCAAAAAGCAATCCGGCGCGTTCCAGAGCCTCGCGAGTTGCTGGCCCAGGTTCAAGAAGTTGACCTCACCAGCGCCGGCGATGTTGCCGAATACCGTGAACCTGACAGTAATACGCGCAAGACGGTTTTCACGATTGTTGCTTTACGATCTGGACCGACGCGGCTGCGGATACTACTTCCCGTGCACAGCAGACGAGGCGTGTACGACGTCAGTATCCGCGATTCAGCGTTTTTGGCTCAGTTGGTCTCTGCGAAAAGTGAAAGTTCAAATGGAGTGAACATTTCTGCGTTGATCGATCTCCGCGAACTGAAGGCGGACGATTACATCCTCCGTATCACACGACGCGATCCAACGACTGGTCACGAATATATCGGAGACTACAACATCCGCATCATTGACTCGAAATCAACTGCGCCATGATTTTTCGCGAGGAGTACTCATGAAGAAAGCAGCGTCATTCCGGCTGGCGTTATCAATGATATTTTCGCTAATCACCTTATGGCTAGCGGCAGGACCAGCCTGTGCGCACGAACCGTCGATACCAGCAATAGACAATCCTCAACAAAGCACTCCATCGAACTGTCAACTTCCGACTTCGGCCGATGATGTTCGTCCACTTGAAGCCGGCACGATCATTGATCGCGAACTCGCTGGTGGTCCAACTCATTTGTATCAGATCAACGCCTCCACAGGACAATTTCTGCGCGTAATCGTCGAGCAGAATGGGATCGACGTAGTGGCAACCATCTGCACGCCTGATGGGAGACAGGCAACACGTGTGGACCGCCCCAATGGCGCTCATGGACCCGAAGCCATATCGATAATGGCGGACCAATCAGGTCTTTTTATTTTGCAAGTAACAGCGACCTCAAAGAGGTCCGTCGCGGGTCGTTACAGGGTTCACATTACGGAACAACGTGAACCAAAGGGCGAGGATCAGACACGCATCGACGCCGAAAAAGCGATCTCGGAAGCCGAGGTGCTGCGCGCTGATGACACGCGTGAAACACTGCCAAAAGCTATTGAGAAGTTCGGTCGAGCCAAAACACTCTGGCACACACTTAACGAACCATACGAAGAGGCGCTTGCTCTTTATGGACTCGGTTGGAGCTATAGTGAATTGGGAGCGTTCGATATGGTGAAGTTCCCAATTCCCGTACACCGGTTGAGGTGGAGTTACGAAACACGAGCTGTGCACGAGCAATCCATCAAGGATTTTGAGAACTCGCTCGCGATCATGACACAGCTCGGGGACAGTTACGGTCAGGCAATTGTTTATGCCGGTCTGGCCTGGCCGCAAATGTATCTGGAACGGAATGAAGAGGCGCTGAACAGTTTTGGTAGGGCATACCAAGTATTCAGAGATGCCAACAACGTCCGCGGGCAAGCGATTGCGCTATATGGCATGGGATGGATCCATGCGATCAGAGACGAAGATCAGCAGGCGCTCGACAGCTTTCTCAAATCGCTCACACTGAGGCAGGCCTACAACGACCGAAAGGGGCAGGCCATCAACCTCGCCGGCATCAGCCGCATTCAAAACCGATTGGGGCGTAATGATGAAGCCCTGCAGTCTGCGGAAAAAGCATTGGCCCTCTTTGAGGAATCACGAGACACACACGGACAGGCCAGCACGTACTCCATCCTGGGCTGGATCAATCATTCGCTTCGCCGCCCGGAGCAAGCACTGGGGTTTTTCGAGAAAGCATTGCTTATGAGGAGAGGAGCAGACGACACCAGCGGTGAAGCTAACAGTCTATACGGCATGGCCCGCGTATACGAACAAGAGCTCAAGCTCACCGAAGCGTTGAAGCGGATGCAGGAAGTACTGGCGATCGTCGAGCCATTGCGTGCAAAGGGTGGGAGTAGCGATTTGCGAACGTACTATTTCGCAAACGTGCAGGAGTATTACGAGTTTTACGTCGATCTCCTGATGCGGCTTGATTTTCAAAATCCTGATCGAGGGTACAGCGAGGCCGCTGTAGCAGCGCACGAGCGATCCCGAGCCAGGGAGATGCTCGCCACGTTGGCCGAAGCTGGTGACATTCGTGCCAGCACCAGCGAAGAGCTTTCTCAACCGCTGCGGGCGAGTGACATCAAAGGAATGCTCGACGATAACACGCTATTGCTCGAATATGCTTTAGGAGAAGAACGGAGCTATGTATGGACCGTTACGAACAAGACCGTACATGGACATATCTTGCCGAAACGCGCGGACATAGAAAAGAGTGCTAAGAAGCTATACGACTTACTCACGGCGCGAAATCATGACAAACCCGGCGAAACTGACGCGCAAACGCGAAGCCGCATTGCTCAGGCAGACAGGCATTACGCGGACGAAGCGGCTGCGTTGAGTCGCACGTTGTTGGGTGCGATCGCATCTGAGTTGGGTACGAAACGGCTGGTCATAGTCGCTGAAGGCCCGCTTCAACTTATTCCATTCGGATCCCTGCCCGCGCCAACCAGCGAACCCCGACTTCGTCCTCTAATATTGGATCATGAGATCCTGAGTCTTCCTTCAGCGTCAGTGCTCGCTGCATTACGACGCGAAGTAACAGAGCGAAACGCGGCGCCGATGCTTTTAGCGATACTGGCCGATCCGGTCTTCGCGCTGGACGATCCGAGGATCCGGCATTCAGGCTCCGCAGGGAACGGAATGGAAAAAACAATTCTTCGCGAGCCTACGCGATCAGTGTCGACCCGCAGTTCGAAAGCGCACGAGGAGGTGGCGTCGCAAGTCGGCGCCAGCCGCAGTATCAGGCGACTGCTTGGAACCAGATGGGAAGGCCAGCAGATCGCTTCCCTGCTGCCCACTAACGCGCGCCTTCTCGCATTGGACTTCCAGGCCAGCAAGAGCCGCGTACTCAGCGGAGAGTTAAGCGACTACCGGATCATTCACTTTGCGACGCACGCGCTTATAAACGATATAGACCCTGTCGCCTCCACCATTGTCCTTTCCCAGGTGAACGAGCAAGGCGAACCGCAAGACGGAGCACTTACTCTTCATGACATTTACAACCTGAAACTACGGGCCGACCTGGTAGTGCTGAGTGCGTGTCGAACTGCGCTTGGAACTGACATCAAGGGCGAGGGCATGCGAGGTTTGGCAGGAGGCTTCATGCAGGCAAAGGTGCCGCGCATAGTGGTCAGCCTCTGGCCGATAAGCGATAACGCTACCGCGCAATTTATGGTCAGGCTTTACCGGTTGATGTTGAGCACGCGTGCGCTATCGGCCGCCGCCGCGTTACGCGAGGTGCAAACGGAGATGTTGAAGGATAAGCGTTGGCAAGCGCCGTACTTCTGGGCGCCTTTCGTGATTCAGGGAGAGTGGAAATAACTAAGAAGTCGGCCAGTTCAGGCTTTCACCTCACCGAGTGTCACGTTTTTTCTAAATCACCAGATATTACCTACGTCCAATTCTCGTTAGTCAGTGAAAGGACCCTCATGAGACGTACGGTAGCCTTACTCATCTCAACCCCAATTTGCAGATTCTTACTTTCTATAGTTGTTGTATCAGCTCTCGTCACTTTCATTGACGTTGCGCATGCCGTAGCAGCTCAATCGCAGACCAAAACTCGTCAATCGGAAGACGAAATTGCAGCCGTACTAAAGACCGCAGAAAACCAACAGTCTTCCGTCGATGCGACTATCGAGGTGCAAGCCCCGCTAGATGCGCACTCTCTCGAAGACTTTGCTTTACCTGGGCAGATTCAATCTATTCGCATCGTTTCGACGACAACCCAATGGTCGGGCATACTCTACCGAACCGCGAATTCACCAATCACGTCGTTGGCGGCCGGTCTCCGCGAATATGATCGACTTTATCGTGATGCGAAGCTCGGCGATGCTAAAGCTTCGTTCGCGATGACCGCGTTTACTGTCCGCGGTTCGACCACAGAAGTTTCTCAGGCGCGCGATTCCGTACCCAATGCCAAGTACCGTTCTGTGATTCTGTCTTCCATTAAAGGTCAGAAAACCGAATCAACCGCAACGAACGCTCAGTCATCCACTTCAAACTCCGGAGAGACGCCGGCTGCTTTGACCGTCCCAAATACTCCGTGGGTTCCAAACAAGGCAGAACTGAACATCCAGACTCTCAGTAATTCCAACCGGCAAGTCGATGTGTACTTTTCATGGAACACGCCACAGGACCTCGCGGGATTTTTATACGATCGATCCGCGTTGGAGATACAAGTTACATTCCTGAACCAATCGGCGGCGATTCTGGCGCCCTTGAATAACCTGACGTACATTGGAGATAACGTTCGATTCATTGGAGCAGACTTTCTTCATGCTTACCTGGACGACACGTTCCTTAATAAGCCTTCAATACGTGAGGTGACGGTCGGTTCATACGACGCTAAGTCCGCTTTCCAATCGGGACTGACTTATCACTGGACGGCAATCACCGACAAGGGAAAACTCGAAGCTAATTTTGCTCAACTTTCGTTTCAGCGAGGGATTTATCAGCCTTCGGTTTTAGATTTCCCCGATGTGTTCGCATACTGCAATACCGTTGGTTTCGGATCCGATCCTGCGGCATGTGTCGCCGGGATTGAAACCAAACCAGTGACACCTAAGAACTACACAGGCACAGAATTTTCGATCATTGCGCCCACCGTTCCCAGTTTCAAATATCCGGTCCAGACATGTTCTATTCCACCCGGTTATCCGCAGCTCGACAACGGCCTGGATATTCCTCAGAGCGATGCGGCTGATTGGGGCTTGAGAATGCGCCGGTTTCAGGAAGCGTTCTCTCTCAATGGAGGTGTAGCCGGCGTCGGTTGTCCATACAATTTCGCGCACTTCGACACGGCATGGTGGCCCCGCAATGGGTTAACACAGGATGTCGATGGCACGCCAAACGGAAAAGGTCTTGGCGCAATCATGCTCGCACCGGATGCAGCCGGAGCGTTCTGGATTCACGGCGCGATTTGGGAGTTCTATAAGAATATAGGTGGACCACAGTCAGTGGTCGGTGAACCAACCGGCAATGAGCAATCAGTCACGTCATCAAAGGGGAGCCAGGGCGCTTTTCAAGCGTTCAATCACGGGTATCTTTATTTCAATGCCCCTCTTAATCAGTCGTTCTTCGTTGCCAACGCGATCGCGGACAAGTACAGGTCAGTGAACCTGCACGAAGATTTCCTTGGCTTTCCAATCAGCAACGAGTACGCGTGGCAAGGGGGCGCGCGGAACGATTTCGAAGGAGGATTCATATCCTGGACGGCGGCGGGCGGAGCAGTTATCGTGCGGAACCCGAACTATGAAGGTTACGTCGATACTCTGAATTGCGATCTGATCTCAGGATGGGCGGCTGACCGCAATCATCTGAACACCGCTATTGATGTCAAGCTTTACGATGGCGGTGTGCTGATCGCTACGATACCCGCAAATCAATCGCGTTCCGACGTTGGCAGCTATCTCCATGACAACGGTCTGCATGGATTCAATTTCCCCACCCCGGCTGGTCTCAAGAACAA
>Ga0075423_10006142_pt1 | contig 11265 bp, 9 predicted proteins | sample SoiMethybrSBSTD2_FD_80114 | JGI IMG/M metagenome (GOLD analysis project Ga0075423, IMG submission 80114) | Bulk soil microbial communities from a Populus tree surrounding site in Tennessee, USA - Soil MetaG P. TD hybrid SBSTD2 | ecosystem: Environmental > Terrestrial > Soil > Tree plantation...
CATGGCCTCCAACCAGACGGGCGGCCCTCGCGAGCACCACGCGAAAACGGTGGACGTTTGCGCCTTGTTGGGCTCACTACGTTGCGGCCTGTGGCGCCCGGTCGAGGTGTCGCTCTCAGCGAACCTCAGGCCACCCCCACTGCGCTTCTGACCTGATCGAGCATGTCGGCCTCTCGTTGGCTAACGAGCTCCGCACCGATGCCCATGAAACCGCCCTCTTTGGCCGCGTTCGCCGCGGACTGGGCCGTCTCGACGAGCCATTCGCCGAACGCCTGCGCCTCGGCGGGGGTGGCTTTCTCCTTGACGATCCCCGTCGCTCCCCGAAGCTCGTCGAGGATCTGTGCACCGGGCGCCGGATCCTTCTGAAGTTTGAAGTCGCCCATCGGGTTCTGCTTCGCCTCGGACATCGTCTTGAGTTCGTTCGCGACAGCGACGAGCAACTCTTCCGCTGCGGGCGGCGTCATCGCCGAACGGATCGAGGCCATCGTCTCTTTCGACATCTCGATGGGGCCCCCGGGATCGGCGAGCGAGATCGCGGCTCCGGCGATCATCGGGGCTCGACGCACCCGGATCCATTCTTCGTTCGTGAAGTCAGCCTTCGTGGTCATGGTCCCTCCCTAGAGCGATCGGCCAGGATAGCCCGCGAGTCGCATCTCGATGGTGGGTGGTGCGCTGATGGGTATCGTCCCCCCCGATGGGTGGCTCCGGAGCTGCGCCGACCCTGGTCGAACTCCTCGAGCTGCGGGTCCTCGAGGGGCCGAACGTCTACTTCCCCAGACCCGCCGTCAAACTCACGCTCGAGATCGGCGGCTGGCTGCGAGCCACGACCGCACGGTTGGAGAGATCGGCTTCCTCGCTGGGGCTCGCCGCGACGACCCGGGCCGGGGACCCACGAACGGACCAACGGCAACGCTTCGTGGCGCGCCTGGGCGCGCAGGTGGCTCGGGTGATCGCGAGGGCGACCGGAACCCGGCTCGCCGTGCGGGGCCGGGTCGGGGAGCCCGGCCAGATCGTCATCGCCTTCCCCTGGCGACGGCGCGGGACCGCCGAGGCGCTCGCACAGGAGGTCGCGGGAGTCATGCGAGATCTCCTTGCCACGAGGCGCCTGCCCGGGCGGCTGATCGCCGATGCGGCCGCACGCGTCGAGAAGTCCGATCCCGGCTCTGCCCCGTCCGTCCCCGATCCATCGGTCCCGGTCATCGCCGTCACGGGGACGAACGGGAAGACCACGACCGTGCGGCTCCTAGCGCACCTGCTCCGTACCGCGGGGCTGAGCGTGGCGTACTCCTCGACGGACGGCGTGTACCGGGATGACGAGCTCCTCGAGCGCGGCGACTACTCGGGCTATCTGGGGGCAGGCATGGCCCTCTCGCAGCCGGGGGTCGACGCCGTGGTGCTCGAGACGGCGAGGGGCGGCATCCTGCTCCGCGGTATCGGCACCGCGCATAACGACGTGTCGATCGTCACAAACATCTCCAGCGACCACCTCGGGCTGCATGGCATCCACACGCTCGATCAGCTCGCCGAAGTGAAAGCCGCGATCACCCGGATCACGCGGTCGGAGGGATGGGTGGTCCTGAACGCCGACGATCCCCGCGTGTTGTCGATGCGGCGCGGTGCGACGGGTCGCCCGTTCCTGTACTCGCTCGATCCTCATCATCCCGCGATCCGCGACACCCTCGCCGAGGGCGGCCGCACCGCGACGGTCCTCGACGGCTGGCTGGTCGTCCTCGGACCTGGTAGCCGGGTCGAACGGCTGCTCGAGCTGGAAGACGTGCCCGTCACGCTCGCCGGGATCGCGACACATCACGTGCGCAACGCGATGGCTGCCGCCGGAGGCGCACTCGGGATCGGGGTGCCGGCCGAAGCAGTGATCGCCGGCCTCGCGAGCTTCGTCCAGACATCGGAGACGAATCCAGGACGCGCGAACGTGTACACGCTGTCGGACCGGATCGTCGTCGTCGACTACGCCCATAACGAGGAGGGGATGATCGGACTGACGGAGATCCTCGGTGGGTTGCGACGTCGCGGCGCAGCGATCTGGCTGGCGTTCTGTGCGGCTGGTGATCGCCAGGACGACGTCTTGCACGCCCTCGGCTACCGCGCGGCTCGCGGCGCCGACCACGTCGTGGTCGCTGGTCTGCCTGAGTACCTGCGGGGGCGCGACCCCCAAGAGCTCGCGGGACGCCTGCGGTCGGGAGCTGAGGACGGCGGGGCGACCGAGGTCCTTGAGATGCCCGACGAGACCCAGGCCTTGGAGGTGATGATCGAGCGATCCGCACCGGGCGACGTGATCGGGGTGACGGCGCTGGGGCAACGTCCCGAGATCTTCACCCGGCTCGCCGACCTTGGCGCCGTCAGCGCCGATCCCGGCACCGTCGCGATGCTCGTTCGACGCGCTCGGCGCTGACCGGATCAGATCAAGGAGCGCGCCCTCGCCCGCCGCGCCTCGAGCTCTTCGATCACGCTCTCGGGGTAGTCCACGCACACCACGACGAGGTCGCCGGGCCGGCTGTGGTCCAGGGCCCGACGGACGGCCTGCAACTCGTCGTTCACGACCTCGACGCTGCCGGCCCGAGCGCCCTCGCGTTGCGCTTGGACCACGCCCTCTGCAACCAACGCCCCGGTCTCACCGCGCTCACGCCCGCGCGTGCGCCGGTCCTCGCGGATGATGATCTCGTCGAAGTACCTGGCAGCGACCCGCCCGAGCTCGCGGATGTCCTCGTCTCGCCGGTCGCCTGCCGTCCCGATCACGCCGACCCGCAGGTTGGCTTGCCACGTCTCGTTCGCCGGTCTGGTGGCGGAGCGCGCGTCGGAGGTCATGCGTTCGACGAAGTCCCCGATCGTTCGCAGACCTGCCGGGTTGTGCGCGTAATCGACCAACACCTTGATGCCGGAAAGGTCGAACAGATTCAGCCGCCCCGGCGACTGGAAGAACGACGGGGCGAACGTCCGCAGGCCCGAGCGGATGTCGTGCATGTGTGCTCCCGCGGCATGCGCCGCGGCCGCCGCCGCCATCGCGTTCTGCACGTTCATGCGTGCGTTCCCGTCGAACGTGGCAGGGAACAGATGGACGTAGCCGATCGGCATGGTGCGCCGGCCGTCGCGGATCACCATGACCTCGCCCTGTTCGTCCGCCTCGAGCACGACCGCCTTGCGTCCTCGACGGACCCATCGCTCGACGAGCTCGTTCCCCTGCTGCATCGAGAAGAGGATCACGCTGCCGGAGCAATGCCGACGCATCGCCGCCACGAGTGGGTCGTCGGCGTTCAGCACCGCGGTGCCGTCGCGAGGCACGGCTTCGACGATGACCTGCTTGACGGCCGCGAGCTGTTCGAGCGTCTCGATCTCGCCGAGCCCCAGATGGTCCCCCGTCACGTTCAACACGACGGCGACGTCGTTCCGACCGTAACCGAGACCCTCGCGAAGGATCCCGCCGCGGGCGACCTCGAACACGGCGAGATCGACCCGCGGGTTCTGCAAGACCTTCTGAGCCGATCGGGGTCCACTCGCGTCGACCTGTTGCGACAGCCGATCATCGATGTAGATCCCGTCGGTGGAGGTCATACCGACCTTGTAACCCTTGCCGCGCATGATGTGGCTGATCATCCGGACGGTCGTCGTCTTCCCGTTCGAGCCGGTCACCGCCACGATCGGGATCCTCGAGGGGCGCCCCGGCGGGAAGAGCAGGTCGATCACCGGCTTCGCCACGTACTGCGCCTCGCCCTCCGTCGGATGCGTATGCATGCGGAACCCGGGCGCGGCGTTCACTTCGACGATCGCGCCCCCGGTCTCGCGCACCGGCTTGCTGATGTCGGGCGCGAGGAAGTCGATGCCGGCGACGTCCAGCCCCACGACGCGGGCAGCCTCTTCGGCGATGTCGATGTTGTCGTCGTGCGCGTCCCAGGTGCGGTCGATCGCGCTCCCACCGGTCGACATGTTGCCCGTGGCGGCGATCCGGACGACATCCCCCTCGTCCGGGACGTCGTCGAGGGATCGATCCTGTTCCTTCAGGAGGCGCTCGGTCTCGTCGTCGATCCGCATCCGGGTGAGGACCTTCTCGTGACCGAGTCCCCGCCGAGGATCTGCGTTCACGAGGTCGACGAGCTCCCGCACCGTGTGCGTCCCGTCTCCAACGACGTGCGCCGCCACACGCTGCGCGACGGCCGCCATCCGGCCGTCGACCACGAGGAAGCGATAGTCATCCCCGGCCACCATCTGCTCCACGACCACGGAGCCTCCCCTCGACTGCTCCAACGCCCGGTCGAAGGCGGTGCGGACCGTGCGAACGTCACTGATGTCGAGCGTGACGCCGCGTCCGTGGTTCCCATCGAGCGGCTTCAGGACGACGGGGAAGCCGATCCGTTCGGCAGCGGCGACCGCAGCATCCGCCGTTCGGACCACCTCGCTCTTCGGGACGGGGAGACCGGCCGCCGCGAGCAATTGCGTCGTGAGCTTCTTGTCGCTGGCGATGTCGACGGCGAGCGCGGACGTCATCGACGTGATCGTGGCGCGGATCCGCTGCTGGTACTTGCCCTGGCCGAGCTGTACGAGGGACTGATCGTTCAGCCGTAGGTACGGGATATCGCGGCTCGCCGCCTCGTCCAGGATCGCCTGTGTCGACGGCCCGAAGGCGCGCCGCTCCGCGAGCAGGATCAGCGACTCCAGCTCGGCGACCAGGTCGAAAGCTGGGTCCGGCCTGACGAGGTGGTTCACGAGGCGAACCGCGATCCTGCCGGCTGCCAGTCCGACCTGCTCTTCCCAGTAACCGTAGATGACGTTGTAGCGGCCGCGTTCGCCCGCGCTTCGGGTCTTGCCGCGGTACACCTGCGCGCCCGACACGCGCTGCAGCTCGATCGCGATGTGCTCGGCGATGTGACCGGCCCACGTGCCCTCGATCAGGCGTTCGCGGAAGCCACCGGCGTGTCCGCGCGAGCACGAGTGCTCGCCGACGCCCGGCAGGATGTCGAGCAGGCCCTCGTTGAACCCCTCGATCGTGTTCGACGGGTGAGACTCGAGCGAGCCGAGGTCGACGAGCAACTTGATCGACGGCTCGTACGAGTAGTAGTTCGGACCGCGGAACACGCGCTCGTGGACGATCGTGAGGTCTGGCGACAGCGGACGGTTCTCGAGCGAGTCGCCGGCAGGCTCTTCGACAGGTTCTGCGGGTCGGGACGCGGTCACTCGGACGCCTCGCGCTCGGCCGTGCCACCACCCTCATCCGAGAGCAACGCCCGGGCACGGAGATCGAACCAGTAGCCGGTCGGGATCGAGTGTAGGACCGCGCCGGTCACCATCATCGGCCGTCGACCTCGGAGGCGGTAGGCGTCCGTTCCCATGTGCGACCCGTCCACGACGGTCACGGAGCCGCGACCGACCACCTCCATCGTCCGGTCTGGATAGACGATCGCGCAGGTGTCCTCGTCGAGACCGAGGCCGACGAGGGAGGGCGACTGCGCGATCGCGGAGAGCAGCCGACCGAGCCGCGTCCGCTGCTCGAAGTGCTGATCGACGACCGCGTCCGGTACCAGTCCAAGGCCAGCGGCAAGTTGAACGATGCCGTGACGTGGCGTGGCACCGGAATCGCCGAAAGCGAGCATGTGCGCCGCGAGCGCGCTCGCGCCCGCGGAGGTACCAGCGATCACGGCGCCCCGATCGTGCGCGAGGTGCAATCCCGAGTCCAGCCGGGTGCCCGCGACGATCGACGTCAGTCGGAGCTGGTTCCCTCCCGTGAGGAACACACCGGATGCGGTCGCGAGGGAAGCGGCGACGGCAGGATCCTCGGCTTCCGCTCGCTCCCGTGGGTGCAACCCGGTGACCTGTCCAACGCCCAGATCGCCGAAGACCTGCTGGTAGATCTCATTCGTCCTCGGGCCGAGCTCTGACGCGGTACTCACCACGACGATGTCGGCGTCGGCGCCGCCCGCCAACCGTACGAACCGAGACAGGATCCGCTTGCCCTTGAGTTTGTCCTCTGCACCACCGATCAGCATGACGGGGCCCGCGCTGCCGACCGGGCGCACGCGGGAACGGTTCGGCCGTGACATGCATTTCAGTCTAGACGTCGTTACCACGGGATCACGATGCTGAGCTGCCGCGATGGGTTGATCGTGGATCGAGCACCGACCCCTGATGGATCAGGCCTGTCCGGTCGTGAGGTGCGTCCAGTGGCACCCACTAGGCTCACGACATCTGGAAACGCGGAGGTGGGGTGTGAGTGAACGGAGTCCTGAACCGCAGTTCCAACTCGCGAACGAACGAACGTATCTTGCGTGGCTTCGGACGGCGCTCGCACTCGTAGCGTCTGGCGTCGCAGCCGCAAGACTTCTGGCGGGGCAGACGCTGCATTGGGCGTGGGAGACGGTTGGGATCCTGCTGATCATGGCCGGTGTGGTCACAGCCGCCTTGGCACGGCGGAGATGGCGGGCGATGGACGCCGCGATCCGCGAAGGTGAACCCCTGCCCGCTCCTAGCATCGCGGTGATGATCGCGAGTGTCATCGTGGTCTGCGGGCTCCTTATCACCGCGCTCCTTCTCGGAACGAACAACGGCCACGTTCCATGATCCTGGTGCGGCGCGAGCCACCGTTCGGACGCTTCCGGTAGCCTGCACCGTGTTCGAGTTCGACTTCCACCGTCATGATGAAGACGAGCGACCTGCTGCCGTTCGTCGACACGAGCGGCGGTGTCCAGCTCGCCGACCGTGAGGGTGTATTCGCCCACTCGTTCAAGTGCCGACGATGCACCCTGCATCTCGTCCTCTTCTCATGGTCGGTGTCGCGCCACACCCCACAAACCATCCACTGCCCCGGATGCGGGAGCACCGGCGACTTCATGCACAGGATCACCGTGCTGAGCGAGAGCCGGAGCTTCAGTCTCGCCTCCGACCGTCAGCCGGAGATCTACGACGCCTGGCCGTTCCGTTCCTCATGACCGGCGGAGACCACGTCGGGCGCTTCGACGAGGACGGGTATCCCACCGAGCCACTCAGCGAGGTGGTCCCCACTCTCTTCCAGGCTGGCACGAGCTATTCCCCGATCCAACTGTTCCACCAGGGGTTCGATGCGGTCTTCGACCTCTGTGGTCTCGATCGAGGAGACGGGGTGGTCGACGAGGTCTACGTCGTCCACTCGATCGATGATGTGCCGTGGATCGAGGATCCCGGCGCGATCCACGAGCTGGGGATGCGTGTGGCGGACCACGTTGCCGCCGGCGACAAGGTCGTCGTCAACTGCATGTCCGGCTTGAACCGATCAGGACTGCTCGTCGGACGAGCCTTGGTGCCGCTGGGTTATCTGCCGATCGAAGCGGTGGAGCTGATCAGGCGCGCACGCGGCCCTCACGCTCTGTCGAATCGGGAGTTCGTTCGCTTCCTCTTGATCGAGTGCACGCCCCGGAAGTTGGCCGCATCCTGAGGGGACGCGGGAACGGCGATCGTTCATCGTTGCGGATCAGGCACCCCGCCGTGTGTGCGCCCGCCCCTCATCCTTCGTTCTCCAGGAAGGCGAGCGTGGACGCGATCGCCGGTCGGTTGCCCTTCTTCTCGTAGAAGGCGAGCGCGGTGCGCGCAGCGTCGGCCGCCTCGTCGCCTCGAACGCCGGCGCGAAGCGCGAGCGCGAGCGCCCTCCATGCGTCACCGCTCTGATCGGGCGACTGAGCGTCCGCGAACAGCTCGACGGCCTCGCGCGCGAACCGGATCGCATCGTCGTGCCGGCCTCGTGCGCTCCGTACCCGAGCGAGCGCGATCCGGCCCGTCACCTGAGACGCGAGGTCGTCATCGGCAGCCGCGCGCATCCCGGCCTCGGCGAGAGACTCTGCCTCATCCATCTCGCCGATCTCGCACAGGACCACTGCGAGGTTGGCCGACGACGTAGAACCATGGTCCTCGTCGCCAAGCTGCTCAAGGATGTCGAGTTCACGGCGGGCGAAGCGTTCCGCCGCCCGCCAGTCGCCCGCGAGCGCCTCGATGCGGCCACGGAAGCCGGAAGAAGCGGCAACGTAGAACTCGACGCCGAGCTGCTCGCCCATCGCGATCGCGTCGTCGGACAGGCGGCGAGCTCGTTCGATGTCGCCGTCGTACGCGGCGTACACGCTCTCATGGTTGAGCGTCGCGTAGCCGAAGAGACCGTCCCGACCCACCTCCGAGGTCATCGTCTCGAGAGAGGCGAGCGCCTCCTCCGTTCGTGCGCTGCCGAACATATCGGACGCCGCCTTGGCCACGAATGCGTCGACGAGGAGCCGCCGCTGTCCCGTCCTGCGTGCGTGTTCGGCGGCGCGCTCCGCGTCGACGCCGGCTGCGTCGAACCGGCACGACGGCCACTCGAGATCGGCGAGGCCCCACCAGGCGATCGCCAGACCGCGTTCGTTGCCGAGATGTTCGAACGTTTCCAGTGCTTCCATCAGTTCCGTCCGGGACTCATCGGTGGACACGCTTCGCGGGTCCATCATCATGTGGGCGCGCGTCCGGTCGATCCGGGCCATCCACGCGAGGGCGACATCGCCGATGGCGGTCGCAGCGTCGATCGCCCGGTCGGCCACCTCGTAGGCCGATGGCGCCTCGAACATCTCGAGCAAGGCGTGGGCATGCTCGTAGAGCATCCGCGGCCGCTCCGGATGCTCGTCCGGGAAGAGCTCGGCGGCGTGATGGAACAGGGTCGCCGCCGCCGACTCGTCGCCGCGGTCCGATGCCCGGTCGCCACACGCCGCGTACCGCTCCGCGGCACGGAGTCCGATCGCATGTGACGCTTCGGTGAGGGGGCCGAGCTCCTCGAGCAGGCGGTACGCGCGCTCGAGGTGGTACGCGACGATCTCCTCCTGTTCCGCGATGTGGTCGCCTGCCACTCGTTCGAGCCACTCGGCGAACCGCGCGTGCAGCTGGGCGCGGACCGACTTCAGGATCGCCTCGTACGCCGCATCGCGGATCAGGAGATGGCGGAACCGGAACGCGTCATCGTTCGCCATGAGCGAGCGGTCTGGCGCGATCAGGTCGCGCTGGACCAGACCTCCTAGCGCGGTCCGGACGTCCAGCGCCCGGCCGGCGGACATGGCTTCCAGGGCGCCCAGGTGGAACTGCTGGCCGGCCACCGAGGCATGCTCGATCACCGTACGCTCGTCAGCGCCGAGCCGGTCCAGACGAGCGGCCAGGAGTGCCTGCATCGTGGCAGGGACCGGCACCGCGCTCAGATCGCCGACCGCGGTCCAGTCGCGGTCGCCGCGCACGAGTCGGCCATCGTCGATCAGCATCGACAGCATCTCCTCGACGAACAACGGTGTGCCCTCAGCCGCCTGGAGGATCTTGGTCCGGGCAGCGTCCGGGAGCGCCGCACGGCCCAGGAGATTGACGATCAGTGCGTCGCACTCCTCGGTGGACAGCGGCTCGAGCGAGATCGTGGCGGAGGTCGACGTGCCGCCGCCCCACGCCGGACGCTCGTCCAGGAGTTCGGGGCGCGCCATGACCAGCATGAGGACCGGGGCGTCGTGCGACCGGTCAACGATGTTCTCGATCAGGTCGAGGAACGTGGGTTCGCCCCATTGGACGTCGTCGAAGACGACGGCGAGCGGAGCCCTCTGCGCCAAGGATCCGAGGAATCGACGGACGGCCCAGAAGGTCTCCTCGGTCGTTCCGTCGTGGCCGATCACCCCGAAGAGCTGGGCCAGCCGAGCGCACGCCTCGGCCTCGCCGTCGCCCAGCACCGCGCAGATCTTGCGTCCGATCTCCTGCGGGGAGTCGAAATCGTCCAAGCCGGCTGCCTCCTTGATCAGCTCGCCCACCGGGAAGAAGGTGATCCCGTCGCCGTACGGAAGGCACCGGCCTCGGAGCACCGTGGCGCGCCCGTGGAGGCCGTGCACGAACTCCTCCGCCAAACGTGACTTGCCAACGCCAGGCGTGCCGATCACCGTGACGAGCCGGCACGAGCGATCCGCCGTAGCGCTGTCGAACGCTTCGCGGAGTTGGGCGAGCTGCCACTCGCGACCGACCATCGGCGAGTCGAGCCTGCGAGCGACCCCAGGTGCTCCAGCGATCACCTCCACCAGGCGGAAGGCGGCGATCGGCTCGGACTTGCCCTTCAGCTCGAGCGGCTCGACGGGTTCCGCGTACACCGCATCGCGGACGAGCCGGAGGGTCTTCGGCCCGATCAGGACTTCGCCGGGCTCGGCTGCCTGCTCGAGGCGCGCCGCCACGTTCACCGCGTCGCCCGTCACCAGGGTCTCGCCCGACGGATCACCGGCCACGACATCGCCGGTGTTCACCCCGATCCGCGCGGCCAGGGTCACGCCGTAGTCGCGCTCGAGCTCCTTGTTGAGGAGGAGAAGCGCTTGGCGCATGTCCGCCGCCGCCCGGACGGCTCGGAGCGCATCGTCCTCGTGGATCTGCGGCACCCCGAAGACAGCCATGACGGCATCCCCGATGAACTTCTCTACGGACGCCCCATGGCGTTCGAGGGCGGTCCGCATCTCCGAGAAGTACCGCGACATGAGGCGGCGGACCGACTCGGGATCGAGCCTCTCGCCCATAGCGGTCGAGCCGGTCACATCGCAGAACACCACGGTGACCGTCTTGCGAACCTCGTGCGGAGCTATCGGCTCGTCGAGCGGCGTCGCGCATCCGGGGCAGAAGGTGAAGCCGTCGGGACTCTCGCGCCCGCAGTTGCCGCAGGTAAGCACGACGCGAGCGTAGGGGGTTCCGGCGGGAGGAGCCACCTCGCCCTTCATGGGGGGATCCGTCCGGGGATCCATCCTCACGCATCGATGATGTCAACCCATTTGCCAGCTCCCGGCTGTAGGCGTATCGAGGAGGACCCACCTGAGGCGCCGCCGCAGGAGGAGACGGGTGAACGAGGCCCACCTGGAGTACGCATGGTTCTTCCGTGCTGAGTTCCCTGGTGTCCTCCGCACGGTGTTCCTGATCCTTCACGACCGTGGCCGATCCGAGGACGTCACGCAGGAGGCATTCATCCAGCTCCTGGCCCATTGGAAGAAGCGTCAGAGGACGCTGAACCCGAGCTTGCGAACGGCGGGGCTCATGACGGCCTCGCGTCGTGTACAGTGCAGGCGTTCACTCGCGAGCCTCCAACGTTGAGGCTACGCGCCTCGACGTCTCGCTGATCCCTCACTCGATCGTTCGCTCGCTCCTGTGCGGCTCCGCCGGCCCTCGACGCGCCGCGTCCAACGACACAGGAAAGCCGAGGTCGAGATGCACCGACATCCATCACAGGGCAGCGCCGTGCTGCCCGTCTTCCCCCGGACCTTCGCCGAACTCGGCGTA
>Ga0075423_10006143_pt1 | contig 11264 bp, 14 predicted proteins | sample SoiMethybrSBSTD2_FD_80114 | JGI IMG/M metagenome (GOLD analysis project Ga0075423, IMG submission 80114) | Bulk soil microbial communities from a Populus tree surrounding site in Tennessee, USA - Soil MetaG P. TD hybrid SBSTD2 | ecosystem: Environmental > Terrestrial > Soil > Tree plantation...
ACATGCCAGCTATATCCATGGCCGGTCATCTCCCTTGCCCATCTTGCAACCAGGCCCGCCCGTGCCCTCTGCCCGCCTGCCGGCGCCTGTGCTGGCCACGACACGCCCGCGCCCGGTCTTCCCTAGACCGACGTGGAGTGCATGAATGGTATACCGGACAGCGAGAGCGGAGCCCAGTGACCTCGGGCCCGTCGATCGTGTCGTTAGCCGTGGTTAGCAACCCATACCCCACGAAGAGCATCCGTCGCCGCGTGTCAGCCGCCGTCCGGCCCGCTGGTAGCAGAGTTGCCACGGCAGCCATTGGCGAGCTGACCGCTTCCTATCAGTACTGGGCAGGCACGGGTCGCCGGGCTGTGAGCCCGCCATCGGCGTTAGCCACAACGCGCCGGGTAGGCCCAACGGCTGGCGGCGTTGCTGTCACTTTTGCTGTCACCCACGGGTACGGCCGCGCCTTGGGGATACATCGCCCGATCATCTGATCCGTAGATACATGTCAGGCGTTCAGCGTCGTCCGGATCGGTCCGTGGGCCGGGGTGATTGCCATCCGCCTGTCCGGATCCGTTCGCCTGGGCGCGAAGTCGTTCGCCCGGGTGGCTCCCACGTTGGCTCCCAGCGACCGGCCGTGGCCCGCGGCGCAGTGTTGGCAGCACTGGCCGTACTCGTGCTTGGCGCTACGAGTCCGGACTCGGTTGCTGATCAGGAGCTGTGGGCTCAGAGTACGACTTGATGACGCAGCCGCCAGGTACCCGCGGCAGCCAGAATGGCCGCACCGATGGTCGGCAGGTACCACTGCCAGGAGGCCAGGGGCACCACTCCGTACCCGAGGTAACTGAGCGCGCTGACGAACAGGTATTTGGACGCGATGTAGATTGCCATGGCAATCAGCGGCCGTGCGTCCACGGCCGCCCAGAGCACGACGATGCCGAGGATGATCCAAGGGACGAAGACCAGCGGGATGTACAGGAAGTACAGCGGGTTGGCGGGGGTGAGTCCCTGGAGCAGATCCGCGGCGAACACCACGCCCGCCAGCCAGAGCCAAGAACGGGGCAGGCGTTCCCTGCCGAAGACCAGGACCGCCAGAAGGATCAGCAAGCCTGCGGGCTGGATCGCCATGATCCGGTCGCCCCAGGACACATACAGCGCGGCGGCGGCCACCGCCAGGACCGCAACCACCAGCCGGGGCGCGAACCAGGCCGCCACCACGGCGGCCAGGGTCAGCACCCCGTAGACGGCCTCGGAAGCGATGCCCGGACTGGGCGAGTAGGTATGTGTCCAGTGCAGGATGACATCGGTCAGATCGCCTGCGACCAGCCACAGCAGTGCCAGTGCGGCGCCGAGCAGCACGGCCAGGCGCAGGTTGGCGGCCCTGGTCAGCCGCTGATTCTGCCCGGCCCGGACCCGGAACCCGCCCATGATCAGCGCCCGCGCGTCGCGCAGCGACGGCCACCTGCGCCCGGGCGGGCTCGCCTCCAGCAGGGTACCGAGCATCTCCTCGCCCCGCTCCCGCCGGTACCAGGCCGGATAGGCCCGCAACAGCAAGCGGTGGCACCGCGCTAGGCGGGTCATGCGGGCCGCGCCTTCCGGCTTGCAGCACCCGCCCGCCGGGGGTGGTCACGGCTGGTCACCAGGTCGGCTGCCTGCGCCATCCGCCTCGCCTCGGCGCGCAGCGCAGTCGCGCCGGGCTGCGTCAGACCGTAGGAGCGCCGTGCCCTCCCGTTGACGATCTCCTCGCGGACCAGTCGCACGTATCCCTCGGCCGTGAGGCGATCCAGCGCGGTGTACAAAGTGCCGGTGGCTAGCCGGACCCGGCCATCGGACAGGTCCGCGACGCGCTTGATGATGCCATAACCATGCAACGGCCCATCAAGCAGGGACGCCAGCACGAAGTAGGTCGGTTCCCTCATCTCGGACATCGACGTATTCACATGCACATGATAAGTAGTTCATCGGCCTATAGCAACCGGGCTGGCCGCCGCCTGCAGTCGAGCACCTGCTTGCAAAGCCTCACTTACCTGCATGGCAACGATGAACGGCAACGCAAGATCACCAGCAACCTCGACGTGCTCACCCGGCAAGAGCTTGCCAAGCGCCGTCCGAAGCGTTGATGAGCGCAGCGTCGTGGTACGAGTGTGGCACGAAGCCGCTATGCGCCGATTCACGAGCTAGCTTCCAACCGGGCATATATGGATCCTGAGCTGGGTGTTTGAGGTGGCGCCCCGAGCGCGATTCGAACGCGCGACCTACTGCTTAGGAGGCAGCCGCTCTATCCACTGAGCTATCGGGGCCCGGCGAGCCGGTCGGCCCGACCAAGCCTAGGGCATGTCACGAGCGGGTATCCTGCTGGACCGTGCCCAGGGGCCGCGCGCGCCGCCGCAACGGGGGCCTAGGGGTTGGCAGTTCTGGCAGCGACCGGAGGACAGGAGCAGAGCGCCGTGCAGGTACGAGATGTCATGACCGAGGCGACCATCACCGAGTCCGCGGCGGACACTCTCAGGGCGGCCGCCGAGCGCATGTGGCGGAACCAGACGGGGTCACTGCTGGTCGTGGACGATGACCGGCTGACGGGCATCATCACCGAACGCGACGTGCTGCGGGCGGTGGCTCTCGGCGTCGACCTGGGCGCCGCTACTGTCGATGAGGCGATGACGGTGGAGGTGTTCACCGTGCCGCCGGACATGTCATTGCGGGAGGCGGCCCGGGAGATGGCGGCACGGTGGATCCGGCACCTGCCGGTGGTGGAAGAGGGGCGGCTGCTCGGCGTGGTCAGCATGCGTGACGTCACTGGGGTCTTCGCAGCGTTCGCTCCCGGCGGCGTCAGCGTGGAGCACGAGTTCGATCAGCTGGTGCGGGAGCGGCGGCTCGCCCGCATCGAGCACGGCGACCTCGACTGAGGCAGTCGATCACGGGAGCTCGAACGGCAGTGTGATGCCGCTGAGCGCGTCGGGGCACGGGCAGCGGCGCTCGGGTGGCAGTGCAGCGATGATCGACAGGACGAGCTCACGCAGCCGGGCCACGTTCTCCCCGAACGCGCGGAACACCTCTTCCTGGGTGACGCCCTCACCTTCGGCAACGCCCGCGTCGGTGTCGGTGACGAGGCTCAGCGACGTATAGCACAGGGCAAGTTCTCGCGCCAGAACGGCCTCCGGGTGGCCGGTCATGCCGACCAGGGTCCAGCCCTGTGCGGCGTACCATTGCGATTCCGCGCGGGTGGAGAACCTGGGGCCGTCGATCACCACCAGCGTGCCGGAGTCCTCGACGTCCCAGCCCGACGCCCGTGCCGCCGCAGCCGCCTCAGCCCGGCCCCGCGGGCAGTAGGGGTCCGCGAACGGCACGTGCACGGCGCGGTCGGCGTCGTAGTAGGTCTGGTCGCGGCCGGTGGTCCGGTCCACGATCTGGTCCGGGATGATGAGGGTGCCCGGCCGGAGGGCAGTGGTCAGCGAGCCTACGGCGCTCGGCGCCAGCACCTGGCGGACACCCAGCGAGCGCAGGGCCCAGAGATTGGCGCGGTAGGGGATACGGTGCGGCGGGAACCGGTGATCACGGCCGTGCCGGGGCAGGAACGCGACCTGCCGCCCGGCTACCTCGCCGACCACGATCGTGTCGCTGGGCGCGCCGAACGGGGTCTCGGCCTTGATCTCCTCGCCGGATGCCAGCAGCTCGTAGAAGCCCGACCCGCCGATGACGGCGATGCTCGGCTTGCCGGCCACCGGCTCAGGCTACCTTCGAGCCGGTTCCTGAACCGCTGCCGGCCTTCTCCGCCTTCTTCGCTGGCTTCGCCCCGTCCGATCCGGACTTGTCCGGCCCGGACTTCTCCGCCGAGGACCCCGAACCTGCGGCCGCCGACTCGCCCTTGCCGGCTGACCCGTCACCGGAGCCGCTCGCCTGCTTGTCCTTGTCCTTCGCTCCCGGCGGGCCCGAGCCGTTGCGGCTGTCGGTCCGGTAGAAGCCGGATCCTTTGAACACAATGCCGACGGGCGAGTACACCTTCCGCAGCGGCCCGCCGCATTCCTCGCACGTGGTCAGCGGGTCGTCGGTGAACTTCTGGACGGCCTCCAGCCGCTCGTCACAGACGGTGCACGCGTACTGGTACGTCGGCACTGGTTCCTCCTTGCGCGACGCTGGCACTCATGGCCACCGACTGCTAGATGTTAACGCAGATGACCCGCTCTCTAATCCAATCTCCCCGCGCCTGTTGCGCCGCCTACGTGGCCGGGAGGCTGGTGATCCCGGCCGAAGGGCGGGCGACGAGCCGCACCCGCTGGTCATGGCTGTCGGCGGGGACCTTGTCCAGCAGTTCGCCGTCGTAGATTAGTGCGATCGTGGGGACCTGGAGACCGACCCGGGCGAGGGCGCGGTCATAGCTGCCGCCGCCCCGGCCGAGCCGGACGCCGCCCCGGTCGACCGCCAAGGCGGGCACCACCACAAGGTCGGCCCGGGCGATCGCGTCCGGGCCGCGGGGCGGCTCTCCCGGCTCGGCGAGTCCCCGCGGGCCGGGGCGCAGGGAGTCGGGGCCCTCGTAGGAGGCCCAGTCCAGGTCGGCATCCGGGCGCAGCAGCGGAAGCAGCACATAGCTGCCGCGCTTCCACAGCGCGTAGACGAGGCCATGGCTGTCGGGCTCGGAGGCGAGCGAGTAGTACGCGGCGATCGTGCCCGCCATCTGTACCTGCGGCAACTCCAGGATGGTGTCACGCAGGGCGCGCCCGGCCGCCGCTCGCTCATCCGGGCTGAGCCTCGCACGGGTCGCCAAAAGCCGCCGCCGCAGGGCGGCCTTCTCGCCGGTCACCCTGGCGCTAGCTGCGTCGGCCACGGCTCGTGCCCATGATCGTTTCAGTTCATCCTGCGTATGGGGCGCTATGTCACAGTGCCAGACTCCCATCCGGCCGGTCCATCCCCTCAGCTGATCATCGAGTGGACGATCCAGCGTTGAGTCCCGAACCAGGTGGACCAAACTGAAGGCTAGCGACAGCGGACCAGCTGAAGGCTAGCGACCAGAGGGGACCAGCTAGCCCTGCGAGATCCGTACCAGGTTGCCCGAGGGATCGCGGAACGCGCAGTCACGCGGCCCCCAGGGCTGGTCCATTGGCTCCTGCAGCACCTCGGCGCCGGATGCCCGCACCTTCTCGAAGAGCGCGTCGAGATCGTTGGTACGGAAGATGATCATCGGCAGAACGCCCTTGGTGAGCAGTTCCTGCAGGGTGTCGCCGTCGGCCTGGGACCGGCCGGCGTGCGGCTCCGAGATCACGATGTCAACGCCCGGCTGATCCGGGCTGCCGAGGGTGACCCAGCGGAATCCACCTGAGGCGACGTCGTTGCGCACCTCGAGGCCGAGCGCGTCGCGGTAGAAGCCGAGCGACTCGTCCGGGTCGTTGACGGTGACGTGGCAGTACTGGAGTGCGATGCTCATGCGGCCAACGCTAGGCGGCGGCTTCCCGCGCCGCTTCTCCATTCCTGCCCGGTAGGTTTCTGGTCGGCCGGGTGCGCACCTTCGCCACGCACGCTGGCATGGCGGTCACGGAGTGGTGCTCCCGGCTGCGATACGAGCTCGGCGTCTCCCCGACGATCTCGGTGAAGCGCGAGCTGAACGAGCCGAGTGAGGTACAGCCGACCGTCATGCACGCGTCGGTCACGCTCATGCCGCCGCGCAACAGCGCCATCGCGCGCTCGATCCGGCGGGTCATGAGGTAGCTGTACGGCGTCTCGCCGTAGGCCGCCCGGAACTGTCGTGAGAAGTGTGCCGGCGACATGAAGGCGTGCCGGGCCATGGTCGGCACATCGAGCGGATAGGCGTACTCCCGGTCGATCAGATCCCGTGCCCGGCGCACGTGCGCGAGGTTGGCGAGTTCTTGCGGGGTCATAGCACGACGCTACCCCCGTGCGGCAGCCGACTATGACACCAGGCCGCCCGATCCCACCTGCTGACGGGCTGCGGCCGAAGGCGGACGACTCGATTAGGGTAGCGGCATGCCTACGTCAGCAGCAGTCAGGAAGGCGGTCATCCCTGCCGCGGGCCTGGGGACGCGCTTCCTGCCCGCAACCAAGGCGATGCCTAAGGAGATGCTGCCGGTCGTCGACACGCCCACCATCCAGTACGTGGTGGAGGAGGCGGTCGCCGCCGGGCTCGGCGACATCCTGCTCGTCACAGGTCGCGGTAAGGGGGCCATCGAAGACCACTTCGACAGCGCTCCCGAGCTTGAGGAAGCGCTCGAGGCTAAGGGCGACACCGCCGGGCTGGAACTCATACGGAAGTCCAACGAGCTGGCCGCGATCCACTACATCCGGCAGGGCGCGCCGAAAGGCCTCGGCCACGCCGTGCTCTGCGCGGCGGAGCACGTCGGTGACGAGCCGTTCGCTGTGCTACTCGGCGATGACTTCATACATCCCAGGGATCCGCTGCTGCGGCGTCTGCTGGAGGTCCGTGAGCGCCACGGAGGCAGCGTGGTCACGTTGATGGAGGTCGGCAGGGACCAGATCTCGCTCTACGGCGCCGCCGCGATCGAGCCGACCGGCGAGGACGACGTGGTCCGGGTGACCGACATGGTCGAGAAGCCGGCTCCCGACGACGCCCCCAGCAACCAGGTCATCATCGGGCGCTACGTGTGCGATCCGGCAATATTCGACGTCCTGCGGCGCACACCGCCTGGCAGAGGCGGCGAGATCCAGGTCACCGACGCGCTCAAGACCCTGGCCCAGATGCCGTCCGCCGACGGCGGCGGGGTGCACGGGGTCTTGTTCCGGGGCCGCCGCTTCGACACCGGCAACCGCGTCGACTATCTGCGCACCATCGTCCAGTTCGCCTGCGAGCGGCCGGACGTGGCCGCCGAGTTCGTGCCCTGGCTGCGCAAGTACCTCGACAACCTCGGATGAGCACCGACCTGGTGCCGGTGGAGGCACATCTCGCGGACGTCCTCGCGGCGGTCCGCCCCATGATTCCCGTGCAGCTCGGGCTCGAGGAGGCTGAAGGCGGGGTCCTTACCGAAGACGCAGCGGCCCTTTGCCCGCTGCCGCCCTTCGACAACTCCGCGATGGACGGCTACGCGGTCCGTGCCAGCGACGTCGCGGCGGCGGCGGTCGGCGCGCCGGTCGTCCTGCCGGTGGCCGGCCAGGTCCCGGCCGGCGACACCCGTACCCTCACGCTCGCTCCCGGCACCTCTGCCCGGATCATGACCGGCGCGCTGCTGCCCGCCGGCGCCGACGCGGTCGTGCCGGTGGAGTGGACCGACGGAGGCACCGAGCGGGTCGCGATCAGTCAGCCCGCCCCGGTCGGCCATGCGATCAGGCGGAGCGGCGACGATGTGGCCGAGGGCGACGTGATGGTGGCGGCGGGCACGCCACTCGGCCCTGCGCAGATCGGGCTGCTCGCCGCGGGCGGCCACGAGTTGGTACGTGTCCGCCCCCGGCCCCTGGCGGCCGTGGTCGCCACCGGCGACGAGCTCACCGACCCGGGAAGCCCGCTGAAGCCGGGCCGGATCTGGGACTCCAACAGCTACATGCTGGCAGCTGCGGTGCGCCAGGCCGGCGGGCGGGCGCGCCGGCACCGCGTGAAGGACGATCTCGTCACGGTGGTCACCGCGCTCGAAGAACTCAGCGCGTCGGCCGACCTGCTGATCACCAGCGGCGGCGTCAGCATGGGCGGCGAGCACGATGCGGTCAAGGCGGCGCTGACGGGGTACGCCGACGTGACGTTCCGCAAGGTCGCCATGCAGCCCGGCATGCCGCAGGGCTTCGGCGTCTTCGGCCCGGACCGGACACCGGTCTTCACCCTGCCCGGCAACCCGGTCAGCACGTTCGTCTCCTTCCAGCTGTTCGTCCGGCCCGTCCTGCAGGCCCTGCAGGGACTGCCCCCGGTGCCATTGCCGACCAGGCAGGCGATCCTGGCCGGTGCAGTGCGCTCGCCCGAGGGCAGGCGGTCCTTCCTGCGTGGCGTGCTCGATGCCGAGGCCGGCAGAGTCGTGCCGCTGATCGGCCAGGCCTCCCACCAGCTAGGCGTCCTGGCCCGGGCCAACGCGCTGATCGTGGTCACGGAGCAGACGGTCCGGATGGAGGAGGGCGAACAGGTCGACGTAGTGTCGCTGCCATGACACAGCCCGGCCGGCTCACCCACACCGACGATTCCGGGCACGCCCGGATGGTCGACGTCTCGGCCAAGGACGTGACCGCGCGTGAGGCCCGGGCGTCCGGGCGTGTCCTGCTGTCGGCGGAGGCCATCGCCGCGCTGCGGGCCGGGCAGGTCCCCAAGGGCGACGCGCTCGCGGTGGCGCGGATCGCCGGAATCCAGGCCGCAAAACGCACCCCGGACCTGGTGCCGCTGTGCCATCCGATCGCGATCCATGCCGTCACGGTCGATCTCCAGGTCACGGAGAATGCTGTGGAGATCGCAACGACGGTCCGCACCGCGGACCGAACCGGCGTCGAGATGGAGGCGCTGACCTCGGTCACCGTCGCCGCGCTCGCGCTGATCGACATGGTGAAGGCGATCGACCCGGCCGCGGTGATCACCGATGTCAGGGTCGAGGAGAAGACTGGCGGCAAGACCGGCACCTGGCGCCGGCCGTGACCGGGTCAGAATCGGGATCAGTTCAGTTCTCTGCCCTCCCAGAGGCAGAAGACTGAACTGGCGAACAACGAAGCAGGAGGCGCGGTGCGGGCGCTTGCGGTGACGGTGTCCAACCGGGCCGCCGCCGGTGTCTACGAAGACCGGTCCGGGCCGGTCCTCGTCAGGCTGCTGGCCGAGGCGGGCTTCTCCGTGGACGGGCCGCTGGTGGTGCCGGACGGAGAGCCGGTCGAGGCCGCGCTGCGGGAGGCGGTCACGGCGGGCTACGACGTCGTGGTGACCACGGGCGGCACCGGGCTGACCCCAGGTGATCTCACCCCGGAAATGACCCGCCGGGTACTGGACCGGGAGATTCCTGGCATCGCCGAGGCGATCAGGGCGGGTGGGGCCGCCGCCGGGGTCCCGGCCGCGATCCTGTCCCGCGGGCTCGCGGGGCTGGCCGGCGCCGTCCTCATTGTCAACCTGCCCGGTTCCACCGGCGGGGTGCGGGACGGGATGGCGGTGCTCGGCCCGGTGCTCAGCCACGCGATCGACCAGGCTCGCGGCGGCGACCACCCGCGCCCGGACGGCCCGGGCGCCGGCTAGGGCGCGCAGGCGGATCCCCAGCCTGCCGCGCGGACCGGGCGGCGGCCCGTGTGGTGCGACAACGGTCGCGGGCAACCTTTCGTTATGCATCGGGATTGGGGGCGCGCCGGTGACGCCGGGCAGCATGGCACGGACGGGCGGTGACGCCGGGCGGCCCGTTCGATCCCGTCACGGCGTGGCGCCCGGCCTGGGGGCAGGGAATGATGATCCTGTGGGACACATGCGCGGCTGGCCGGTATCGATCACCGAGCCTTCGTTGCTGGACGCGCCTGTCGGCCTGCGGCCGGTGCGGGTCCGGGACGCCCGGGCGTGGCGTGACTCCCGCGTGCGCAACGCCGCCTGGCTGCGCCCGTGGGAACCGACCAACCCGGAGACGCCGCTGTACCGGTCCGGGCTCGGCCCTTACATCACGATGGCCCGCACCATGCGCCGCGAGCCCCGGCAGGGGCTGGCGCTGCCATGGGTGGTCACCTACGGCGGGAGGTTCACCGGGCAGCTGACCGTCGGGAGCATCATCTGGGGATCGGCGCGCTCGGCGCAGGTGGGCTATTGGATCGACGAGGCCGTGGCCGGGCGGGGGGTGACCCCCACCGCGCTCGCGATGGCCGTCGACCACTGCTTCATGGTGGTCGGGCTGCACCGGGTCGAAGCCAGCATCCGGCCGGAGAACCAGGCAAGCCGGCGGGTGGTGGAGAAGCTGGGGTTCCGGGAGGAAGGTTTGCGCCGCCGCTACCTGCACATCGACGGCTCCTGGCGGGACCACCTGTGTTATGCGCTGACGGTGGAGGATGTGCGCGGCGGCCTCCTGGCCCGCTGGCGCGGCACGCTGTCGGCGCAGCGTTCGCGCACCGCGAGCTGAGTTCCCGGGCACGCCGGGCCGCTGTTGCTGCACTCGCACGCGGGGATCCGCGCCAACAGAGGACAAAGAGAGCGGCACATCTTGCCATCCCCGGCAACCGATCTCACGACACACCGGGCCGAGTGCTCGTCATCGCCCGCGCCGGCCCCTACCGTGCGTGACGTGAGCATGCCCGCGTCAATGGCACTGACGCCTGCTGGGCAGGCCGGTCACGGGTGCCATGAACCCGGGCACGAGGTGTGACGTTGAGCAGCGCGATTCTCTACCTCGCGATCGTCGGCATCTGGGCCATGGTGCTCGTGCCGCGATGGCTGCGCCCTCCGCGCGCCTCCGGGACGCTGGAGAGCAACCTCGCCGAGCCGTTGGACGCGGGCATGCAGGAGGACCTGGCCGGGGAGGAGGACGGCGAGGAAGACCTCCCCATCCACGGCGGCCAGGTGGCCGCGGCTGCGCTCGCCGGGGCCACCAGGCCTGCCGGGCGCTCAGGGTCCGGCGGGCATGCCGGGGTCGCCGGGCATGCTGAGTCTGTGGAGGCGCAGGCCGGTGGCGGAAGTCAGGCGGGGGACGAACCCGCGGCAAGCTCCAGGCCGGGGCCACAGCAGACGGATAGCCGGGCGGGACCGGTGGCGGCCGAACGCAAGACCTACATCATGAAGGCCCGTCGGCGCGCGCTGGCGACCCTCATCGTGCTCACCGGCGGGGCGGTGGCGATCGCGGTGACCCGCCTGGCCGCCCCGTGGGTCGCGATCCCGCCAGCGGTGATGCTCGCAGGCTTTGTCCTGCTGCTACGCGCGGCGGCCCGCATCGACACCGAGCGCGCCCGGGCGGCCGCCTCGCTCTACGCCCGCGCGGCCGGCGCAGAGGTGACTACCCCAGCCGAGCTGCCCACCCCAGCCAAGGTCCCCACCTCAGCCGAGGTCCCCACGCCGACCGAGGTGCCCGATGCGAGGATCATCGATATCTCGGCCCGGGTCGGCGACCAGCTCTACGACCAGTACGCCGACACCGAGGTGCGCGCCGTCGGCGATTGACGGTCAGCGTCGGCCTTGCTGCCGCGCCGGATCGCCGACGGCACGGGCGGGCGGCCAGGTTTGCTACGCTGACAGCCGTTCCTTGGGGCTGTAGCGCAGTCCGGTAGCGCACCTCGTTCGCATCGAGGGGGTCAGGGGTTCAAATCCCCTCAGCTCCACTTCAAGGACCGATTTCGAACACGGGACCGGCCCTTTACGGTCTCCGTACAGCAACCCTAGCCATCGAGTTGCCCGCCCA
>Ga0075423_10006144_pt1 | contig 11264 bp, 7 predicted proteins | sample SoiMethybrSBSTD2_FD_80114 | JGI IMG/M metagenome (GOLD analysis project Ga0075423, IMG submission 80114) | Bulk soil microbial communities from a Populus tree surrounding site in Tennessee, USA - Soil MetaG P. TD hybrid SBSTD2 | ecosystem: Environmental > Terrestrial > Soil > Tree plantation...
AACAACACTGCCGATTGCGGCGGCGCGCCCAGCGGGGTCTGCGACGCTCAGGACAAGTGTGAGAGCGGCGCCTGTGTCCCGAAATATGCGCCGTCGAGCACGGTCTGCCGTGATGTGAACGGCATCTGTGACGTGGCGGAGAAGTGCACGGGTCTCAGCACCATATGCCCCGATGACGCGTTCGTACCGGCGGGTGACCACAAGGAGTGCCGCGCGAAGGCGAACCCGTGCGACGCGCCTGAAGAATGCGACGGAACGAGTGCAGCTTGCCCCGGTGACGTCTGCCAGCAGGGAGGCGCCCCATCGGGTAACTTCATCTGCACGCCTGGGACCTAGTAGACGAATCCTCGATTAGCGATCCCTCTCTTGAAGGGCCCGGCCACTCGGCCGGGCCCTTTTTCTCGTCGAGGGACTGTGCTTGGAGAGCGTCCGGCCCCTTGTGAACCGCGCTTCACCCTGGAGCGTCAATCCGCCGACGAGGATCTCCGACCGAAGTCCTACGCCATAGGTCGATGGTGAATCGACGCGGTCAGCCCAACTTCCAAAAACCAACTTGTGGACCTCGGAGCGCGCCGCTCCAACCAAAGGCGGACGACCAAGATCTAGCTAGTTCTGCCCCACGCGACGTGAGACAAAGGCATCCGACTTCAACCACAAAAGCGACTGATCGAACACGGCATTTTTGACGGGAAAGTAGGAAGGTCATGAAACCGAAGCGGCGGTCTTTCTTTCTGAGCGGCCTGTTGATCGTTCTCGTCGGTGTCGCATTCGCGAGCGGCGGTCTTCAGATACCGAAGCTCGTCAGCGCATTCACGGGGATCGCGCCGGCGGCTGCCGGCCCGGCGAAGGAGGGCCGAGTTGCGTCTCCCGTCCTCCCTGTCGCGCCCGCCAAGATCGTGAGCCTCCAGACCGACAAGCAAAGATATCTCCCGGGGGAAGTTTTCATTCTCACCGGCGAGGGCTGGGAACCGGGCGAGACGGTTACGCTCTCGGTTCATCAGAAGCCGTCGCTTCGCTTCGACCGCAGCTGGTCCGTAATCGCCGACGCTTCCGGCGAGATCTTCGACAACCAACTCGTCAAGGAGAATAACGAGACCATCTACGAAGTCACGGCGACGGGGGAAAACTCCGGCGTCTCCCGGATCGTGATTCTCGCGACCACGGTCGTGGGCAACGACTTCAGCCAGTGCTCCAACAAGAATCCGACGCTGGACAACTGCAAATGGATCGGCTCGAACCTCCAGGCGAACAATTCCTCGTACGCCGAAGGGATGGCCACACCGCAGCGGATCCTCCTGACCGGCCTCGCCTCGGGCAGTCACACGATGAGGATCGTCATCTCGTACACCGACGGCAGCAAGCACTCCTATGATTACCTGGTCTCGTGGGCCCAGGCTTCGGCTCTGGCCGACCAGTTCCATGGAGCCGCCTCGACGGGCCTGACCTTCAACGAGTGCGCCGATCTCTCGACCGCCAACACCACTGCGTGCAATTCGGCCAACGACAATCCCGTGGCCGTATCGATCCCGGACGACAACTTCGTCAGCAGCATCTTCGGAGGCTCGAGCGGAGACGGTACGGGAAATACGCAGGCGAGGATCAACGCCTTCGAGACGGCCTATGGGAACCGGACGCTCACGATCAGTGGAAACAGCGTCATCAATAGCCCATCGATCTCTGACGTGAGGCACACCTCCGACAAAGCGGGGAACGACGACCTCACCGTAGCGGACACGGGCACCACGTACGCGGTCTACGACGTCAACTGGACGTCCGCGTCCTCGAACGTCCTGATCGAGTTTGCCGCTCACATCTCCATCGGCGCCAACACGGTGGATGGTTGGGGCGCAGGCAACGGAGCTGGCGCGATCGGCGGTTCGCCTTATCACGTCGTCTTCGGCGGCATCGACGGGGATGGCGGCGGCCAGGACAACCAGCTGCAGGCCGGAGCTCTGCAGCCCACAGCGACGCCGACGAACACGCCGACGAACACTCCGACGGATACGCCGACGAATACGCCGACGAACACTCCAACGGATACGCCGACCAACACTCCGACGAACACGCCGACGGATACCCCGACCAACACTCCGACGGATACCCCGACCAATACTCCGACGGACACGCCGACGAATACGCCGACGAACACTCCAACGGATACGCCGACGAATACGCCGACGAACACCCCGACGGATACCCCGACCAACACTCCGACGGATACCCCGACGAACACGCCGACGAACACACCGACGGATACGCCGACCAACACGCCGACGAATACACCGACGGATACGCCGACCAACACGCCGACGAATACGCCGACCAACACGCCGACCAATACCCCGACGAACACCCCGACGAACACGCCCACGGCCACGCCGACGCCGGCCGGGAACGCTTGCTCGCCGGGCTTCTGGAAACAGGAGCAGCACTTCGGTTCATGGGTGGGGTATTCGCCGAACCAGACCCTCGAGAGCGTGTTCGACGTCCCCGATAACCTCGGGTTCGACAACGTCACACTCTTGCAGGCGCTGAACTTCGGCGGTAGCGGCAAGCTCGGCAAGCAGCAGACGCTGTTGCGGCTGGGGGTCGCCTCGTTGCTGAACGCCTCGTCTCTGGGAGGTAACTACCCGTTGACGACGCAGCAAGTCATCGACGCAGTCAACGCCGCGCTCGCGACCAGCGGTACGCAGGACGATCGCGACCTGGCGAACACCTTCCAGGCGTACATAACCAACCTTCCCTGCCCCATAAGCTGATCGGCGGGATAACGCCGAGGGAGACCTCGAAACCGGCCGGGTTCGCCCGGCCGGTTTTCTTTTGAGAGCAACTTCGCTTCGGATTCAACGGCGGTCGCCCGTGAAAAGAAATTGTCACCGGGTGTGACATCTGTCACAATTAACGTCCAACATCCAATGCAGGCGATCACCGTCGTCGTCGCCGACCCGGAGAAGGAGCGCCGGGCGGCCTATCTGAGGCGACTTGCGCCCGAGCAGGGTATTCGCGTCGTAGCCGAGGCGAGCACCGCCGCGGAAACCCTCGGAACTGCCCGGTACGCCCCCCGGATTCTGCTTCTCGACTCGAGCCTGGCCCAGGGTCGGGGGATGGCGCTCCTCCACCTCTTCCGTCGGAGCAGTCCTCAGACCCGGATCCTCATGCTGACCGGCCACACCTCTCGAGCCGCCCTTCTGGACGCGATCGCGCACGGCGCGCATGGATGCCTGAACCGGAGGCAGATCCGCGCGTTCCTTCCGAAAGCCGTGCGGAAGATCGATCAGGGCGAGCCCTGGGTCTCCCGGAAGATGGTGCCGAGCATCATCGATGCGCTGATGCGGATTTCCGCCGGCAGCGCGGCGACCTCCTTCGGCTGAGACCCCTCAGCGCCGGGGCGAGCCCGGCGCCCGCGCTTCGAGCTCCCCCCCTCGGGTGAGCCGGTAACTTCGTCGGGCCGCGACTCCCGGGAACTTCTGAGTCTCTCCGTTCGGCCAGCGCACTTCCACGTCCGCGGTGTCGGCGTCCCCGAGGCCGAAGTGCATCTCGGTCAGCGTTCCGGAGGCATAGGACGGAGAGACCTGGCAGTCCTGGACCTGGGTCCGGGAGCCGGCCGTTATCCGCACGCGCGTGCCGAGGACCGTGCGGCGGTCGGCCGCCGGACGCGGATCGATGCCGATCCAGCTCTTCCGGTTTCCGACCTCGTTGGCGAAGAGACGGGACGGCCCGGCGAGATCGACGATGAAGAGGTCGAGGTCCCCGTCGTCGTCGACGTCGGCGACGGCGCTCCCCCGCCCGCACATGCGAATGGTTCCGAGGCCGCCGGGGTCTCGCCACTCCTCGAATTTCCCGGAGCCCGCGTTGTGCAGCAGGACGGTTTTCTGACGATAGGACGGATCCCCCGCTTCGACGTAGGCGGCCTTCCCGCTCTTGTAGTGACCGAGGATCCGGGCGAAGCGCGGCGCCAGGTGCCCGCCGACCGCGTAGAGGTCCGGCCAGCCATCGTTGTCGAAGTCGACGAAGCTCGTGCCCCATCGGACCGACGGAAGGCCGGCCGGACCGCCCCCCAGCGTCGATCCCGCGTCCTCGAAGATCGTCCCCTCGACGTTGCGGTAGTAGCTGTTCGGCTCCCCTCCGAAGTTCGTCACGAAGAGATCCGTGGCGCCGTCGCCGTCCGCATCGCCGACGGCAACGCCCATTCCGGCACGGGGCACCGTCCCGAGAACGCCGGCGCCCGCTTCCGCCGTCGTCTCTTCGAACGTGCCGTTACCCCGGTTGCGGAAGAGACGATTCGAGACGCGGTCGTTGACGAAGTAGAGGTCCGGCCGTCCATCCGAGTCGTAGTCGAGAACGGCCACGCCGAGAGTCTTCGTTTCCGCCGCCGGCATCGCCAGGCCCGCCGCGGCGGTGACGTCGGTGAAGTGCCCGTTCCCGTCGTTGCGGAAAAGGTGCGACGGCTGGCCGTTATAGTCGTCGGGAACCCGAAGCTCGAACTGGGGCTGAGCCCGCTCCCACTCCGGCGTCGAGTCGAGATAGTTCGCGACGACCACGTCGACGTCGCCGTCGGCGTCGTAGTCGAGGAACGCCGCCCCGACCGAGAACAACGGGTCCTCCAGGCCGGTGCCGCGCGCCTCGTCGAAGGTCCCGTCGCCGCGGTTGACGAAGAGCTGGTTCGGGCCGAGGTTGGTCAGGTACAGGTCTTGGTCGCCGTCCCCGTCGATGTCCACCCAGAACGCGCCCATCCCGAGCCCGCAGGCCCGCACTCCGGAGGCGCTCGTGACGTCCTCGAAACGGCCTCCCCCGACGTTCCGGAAGAGCCGCCCGCAGCTCTTGTCGTTCGCCTTGCCCCAGCGCGGGATCGAGTTGGTGACGTAGAGGTCCGGCCTTCCGTCCCCGTCGGCGTCGCCGAAAGCGCAACCCCCGTTGACCGTCGTGATCATCTTCAGTCGCTGGAGGTCGGACCGGAAGCGGAAACGAATTCCCGAAGAGGCGGTGACGTCGCGGAAGACCCCTCCCGCCGCTCCGTCGCGCGCCAGAGTCGCGCACGCCGCGGCGACCGCCGTCGCCAGGACGCCGGCGACGATCCGTTTCAGCGCGTTCCCCCGCGCACCCAGTCGCGGAACCTCTCGGGACCCTCGCGGCGCGTGAGCCACTTGTCGCGGAGCTCCCGGAGCGCGGCGGGCTCCGCCTGGACGTCGCCGTACCGGGAGTCGTCCTGGCCGTGGAACGGCAGCGGGTCGACCGTCTGACCGGCGATCGTGTTCTTGTCTCCGTCCTTCTCCCATCCATCCAGCACGACCAGCCAGTCGCGCTCCCATCCCTCGGGGAGGGGCGGCAGCCGCGATGCGTCGTATGAGATTCGGATCGCGTCTCCCCCCTTGAAAACCACGTAACGGTCGTCGGCCGCGGCGAGCAGGGCGGCGACGTCGCCGTAGGCCGTGTACATGCCGGCCATGTCCGCCCAGCGCGGCGCGGTGTCGAGGTCGTCGTGCACGAAGACGTGCGGGCCGTCCGCCGTCTCTCGCACGCGTCGCGAGAAACCGCGGTCGAACAACCTCGCCTCGGTCAGAGGGAGGGGCGTCTTCCGGATCTCCACGTCGGGGTCGTCGACCGTATAGGCGATACGGTCCCAGTGGATCGCGAGGTTGGTCCGGATCCGCACGCGCGGGTCGGCTCGGACGAGCACGTCGGAAAGATCGACCGCCATCGTCTTCGTCTTCCCGGCCGGGAATCCCATCGCCGGAAGCGCGACCTTCCAGCCGCCGCGGCCGGCGGGAACCTCGAGAACCGGCCCCGACGGACGGAGCTTCGAGCGCGGAGCACCGCGCTGCGACAGCGAGACCTGGATCGAGGTGTCGCTGTAGAAGATCCAGCCGGTCAGATAGAGCATCACTTTCTTCGAGGCGCGCGCCCGCGGGAGAGCGAGGACGAGATCGTGCGGAGCCACGATCCCCTGGTAGCGGGTGGGAGAGAAACCTCCCACGAAAACGCCGTCGTTTCGGGCGATCTCCCGGGTGCGATCGCGACCGTCGCCGTCGACCGCCGTCGGCACCAGCGGTCGCGCGATCGTGAACAGCCGGTCTTCGGGAAAGGGAGGAGGCGTCATTGCCGCCGAGGTCGAGACGACCTCGACCCCGCGCGGGTGGTCGAGCGCGGAGAGCTCCGCGAGGTCGACGTACGCGACCTCCCACAGCTCCTCCGTGAGCTCGATCGAGGCGCGGGCATCCGCGGGCGCCAGATCGCCGCCCCGGACGACGAGCCACTCCCGTGTGTCCGCGGGCGCCGGGTGAATGCCGTCGTAGAGGAGACCGAGGGGGCTGTTACCGAGGACGTCGGTCACGAACCGCCATCTCCGACCGTCCAGCGCGTAGAGGAACGGGCACGAGCCCTTGAGCTGCTGAACTTCCCGGATGAGTGCTCGCGTCCGCGGGGAAAGCTCGTTCTGAGGAATACCGTTGGTCCACACGACCCGGAGAACTTCCGGCTTTCGCCGGGCGCCCAGCCCGACGTGGGTGACCGGCCGGTTCGCGACCCGATACGCGTAGAGATCCTGCGCCTTGACCTCGATCTCCGAGCCGTATCCGGCCCGGTTGACCTTCGCGGACCCGGTCGGGAGTCCTTCGAGCGCGACGTCCATCCAGCCGTTCGCGTTGCCGCCCCGGTTCTCGAAGAGCGCGGCCCGACCGTCGGAGGTCACGAGGACGACGTCGAGGTCGCCGTCGCCGTCGAAGTCGGTCGCCTCGGCGTCTCGCGCGGCCGGCAGCGCACCGACGTTCCACCGCGCGAACCCTCCGGCTCCATCTCCCCGCAGCACGGTCGTCGGGCTCCCCGGCGAAGCGAGGAGCAGGTCGAGAAATCCGTCGTTGTCGAAGTCGGCGAGCAGCGGCTTTCCCGGCGAAGCCGGAAGCGCCTTCGCCGGCGCGAACGTGCCGTCTCCGCGGTTGATCGCGACGAACGCGGCGTCTCCCCGCGACCAGACGAGGTCGAGCCGCCCGTCGGCATCGAGGTCCCCCGCCGCCGCCCACTGGAAGTTCCCCTCTCGAGGAAGACCCGCGGCCTTTTCGGCGAAGCGCCCCCCGCGCAGGTTGTCGAGGAGAATCATCCCGCCGGTCGCCCGGAGAACGACGAGGTCCGGATCTCCGTCCCGGTCGAAGTCGCCCGCGACCGCCGCTCGCGAGGCGAGAGCCCTCGGAACGCCCGCCACGCGGGTCGCGTCGGTCCAGGTGCCGTCGAGGTTGTTTCGGAGGAGGCGATCTCCGGAAGCAGCGCACACGAAGAGATCCAGGTCTCCGTCGTTGTCGAAATCGAGGGGGACCGCGGCCTCTCCGTCCGGCGCCTCCGTGCGTCGCCAACCGGAAGGACCCGCGACAAAGAGGGCGCCCGGCGCGACGAAGTCGAATCGCCCGGAGTTCGTCACGTCGGCCGACTCGACGTACCCGAACGATCCGGCGAGAGGCGGCTCTCCGCGATAGCCCCCCGGAGTGCGTTCGACGACGACGAGCCCTCCCTTGCCGGCGAAGACGAGATCGCGCCCGTCGCGGCCGGTCGACCGCACGGCGGAAAGCCCGGTGAGGCCTCCGAGTGGACCGCCGGGCGCCTCGGCGAACGAGATCGACAGGGGCTGTCCGGCGCGCGCGCGAACTTTCTCCGCGAGTGCGGGGGACCAGTCCTCGAGCGGGAGCCCGATGACGCCCGGCTCGACGTCGCGGCGGGACTGCTGGTAGCGCGGAGAAACCTTGAGCAGGTTTTCGACGATTCGATACTTGAGAGCCGCCGAGTGCGCATCGCCCGCGGCCTGCGCCTGACGCGCCTCGTTCAGATACTTCTCGAGCCTCGCGTCGCCGTCCTCGAGAGCGTGGGCGAGCCGGTCGTGCGCTTCGAGCGCTCCCGCCGCGTCGCCCGAATTCCGACGAAGCTCGGCGAGACGGGCGAGAAGGAAGAGGTTGGCCGGCGCGCGCTCGAGGGCGCTCTCCAGCATCCGCGACGCACGCGCCGAGCTTCCCGGAAGCTTCTCGGAGAGGAGTCGCGCCGCGGACCATCGCGAGACGAGGTCGTCAGGATCCGCGGCCGCGGCCTTCTCGTACGTCTCCACCGCGCCCGCGAAGTCCCCGGCGATCTCGCGACGCGTTCCCTCGATCGAGAGGACGCGCGCATCGCCGGGCGCGCGGGAGAGCGCCCCGGCGAGAAGTTCCTTCGCGGCGGTCCCGTCTTTCGCCCGGAGCGCCGCGACCGCTCCGTCCGCCCACCCCAGAGCCTCGGCGGGCGCGAGCCGTCGGACGGCTTCGAAGCGGCGGCGGGCTTCGGCGAGGTTTCCCTCCTCGAGAGCGGCGAGGCCGACGTTCTTCGCCGATTCGAGGCGGGAGACGTCCGCGGGCGCCGCCTCGCCCGGAATCGCAAAGAAGAGGAACAGAAGGACGGAGACCGGCGACATCCGGCGGGATGATAACGAAGCGAACTATTCCCCGATCTCGTCGCGGAAGATCTCGGCCGTCCGCTCGTCGAAGAGGCAGTAGACGATCCTTTCGACGACGCGCGCCTCGCGAGTGAACCGCTTCGCCGCGGCGATCGAAACCTTCGCCGCGCGTTCGAGCGGAAAGCCGTAGACGCCGGTCGATATCGCCGGCAACGCCACCGACTTCGCGCCGACCTCCTCCGCCCGCCGGAGCGCGGCGAGAACGGCCGACGCGAGAAGGGCGTCCTCGTCCTCTCCGCCCCCGCGCCAGACGGGACCGACGGCGTGGATGACCCATCGCGCGGGGAGGTTGCCGGCGCCGGTGACCACGGCGTCCCCCGTCGCGCAGTGCCCGATCCGGTCGCAGTCCTCCTGGATCGACCGGCCTCCCCGCCTGCGGATCGCGCCCGCCACTCCGGCGCCGAGCTGCAGACCCTCGTTTGCCGCGTTCACGATCGCGTCGACGCGCGCGAACGTGATGTCCAGGAGAGCGGCCTCGATCCGGACCGGCGCCACGGCGAGCTATCCCTGGAGGTTCTTGTGGATCGCCTCCGCGACCTTGAGGAAGGCCTCGGTGACCGGAGATTTCGGCTCCGCCGCGACGATCGGGACTCCGGCGTCCCCCCCGATCGCCACCTTCGGGTCGATCGGGATCGTCCCCAGGAAGGGAACGTTCAGCCTTTTCGCCGTCCTCTCTCCCCCGCCGTGCTTGAAGATCTCGTCGCGATGGCCGCACTCCGGGCAGACGTAGAACGACATGTTTTCGACGATGCCGAGGACCGGCACGTTGACCTTCTGGAACATCGCCAGCCCCTTGCGGGCGTCGATCAGCGCGACGTCCTGCGGCGTCGTCACGATGACCGCGCCGGAGAGCTGGATCTTCTGGGTCAGCGTGAGCTGCGCGTCGCCCGTGCCGGGCGGCATGTCGACGACGAGGAAGTCGAGCTTGCCCCAGGCGACGTCCCCCAGGAACTGCTCGACCGCTTTCATGACCATCGGCCCGCGCCAGATCACCGGCTGGTCTACGTCCATGAGAAACCCGAGCGACATCACGCGGACGCCGAACCTCTCGACCGGGACGATCTGGTTCGCCTCGTTGATGAACGGCTTCTCGTCGATTCCCATCATCATCTGCTGCGACGGGCCATAGATGTCGGAGTCCATGAGCCCGACCTTCGAGCCCAGGCGCGAGAGCGCCAACGCGAGGTTTGCGGCGACGGTCGACTTGCCCACGCCGCCTTTGCCGGACGCGACCGCGATCTTGAACCGCACTTCCGGAAGAAGGCTCGCGTCGGGGGGCGGGACGCCGGCGGCTCCCCGCGGCGGGGCCGGCGCGGGCTCGCGCACGTCGAGGCGGATCGTGACCGCGTTGACGCCCGGGAGCGACCGCAGCTTTTCGGTTGCGTCACGGCGGATCTCCTCGGCGGCGCGGGGAGAGGAAGTCTGAACCTCGAGCCGGAACGAGACGTTTCCGCCGCCGATGGCGAGATCCTTCACGAAGCCGAAGGAGACGATGTCGCGCGAGAGTCCCGGAAAGCGGACGCTCTTCAGGACCTCGAGGACTTTCTCCTCGGTGAGCTCGGTGGTTGCGGACATCAGCGGGTTTGTATCACGCGACCTCCCGTCGCGCTTCCTCGCGAAGCGACTGCACGTTCTCGCGCGCGACGCGAGTGACGGCTTCGCGATCGCGGAGTGTCCGTCCCGATACCTCGATCGGATCTCCCACGGACATCGCGACGGGTCCCGGCGCGATGAGCAACGACCCCCGCCTCAGAACCCGGAACGTTCCGGCGAGCGCGATCGGGAGGATCGGGAGCCCGGAGCGCAGGGCGAGGTGGGCCGCGCCTCGCTTGAACGGCAGGAGGTCGCCCGTCCGCGTGCGCGTCTCCTCCGGGAAGATGACGACGGAACGGCCGCCCGACAGCCGTCGCAGAGCGGCGTCGACCGTCTCGGTTCCGCGGGACCGGTCCTCGCGGTCCACCGCGATGAAGCCCGCAGCCGCGATCGACCAGCCGAGAACCGGCACCCGGAAGATGCTCCTCTTGGCGAGGAAGCGCACCTGCATCGGGAGATTGGCGAGCAGCACCAGGATGTCGCAGAAGCTCTCGTGGTTGGCGACGACCACGAAACTGCGGCTGCGGTCGAGTCGCTCCGGATGCAGCACTCGAACCCGGACCCCGGCCACGGCGAGAAGCGTCCGGGCCCAGCCGCGCGCGAAGCGCAGGAACCAGTCTCCCCGGGGGGGCAGGAGGGCCGCGAAGATGGCCGGAACCCCGAACGCGACGGTGGCGAGAACGATCACCGGCCAGACGATCGCGGATCGGACGGCCCGCATGGAGGCCCGAATCTTAACCGTCGGCGCCGCGTCGGCCGACGGCGCGCAAGTCGCGACGACACCGAGTTTTGCAGCGGAAGCGGAGTCCATTAGAATTCCTCGACTTTCCATGCCTCCGACGACGACCCAGCAGACGGCGACGACGATCTTCTACCGGAACCGCCGGTGGTTGAAGTTCGTCGACCGGTTCGGCAAGAAGGGCGCGGGAATCGTCGAGTACCTGGGCGGCCTCGGAACACTGCTGGTTCAGACCCTTCACGCCGCCGTTACACGCCCGTTTTACGGCTCCGAGGTCATCGCGCAGATGGACGACCTCGGCGTCAAGTCGGTCTCGATCACCGGGATCACGGCGCTCTTCACCGGAATGGTGCTCGCCCTCCAGACGGCGTATGCCCTGGCCGCGTTCGGCGGCAAGATGTTCATCGGGCAGGTCGTCGCGGTGTCTCTCGTCCGCGAGCTCGGACCGGTCCTCACCGCCCTGATGGT
>Ga0075423_10006145_pt1 | contig 11263 bp, 8 predicted proteins | sample SoiMethybrSBSTD2_FD_80114 | JGI IMG/M metagenome (GOLD analysis project Ga0075423, IMG submission 80114) | Bulk soil microbial communities from a Populus tree surrounding site in Tennessee, USA - Soil MetaG P. TD hybrid SBSTD2 | ecosystem: Environmental > Terrestrial > Soil > Tree plantation...
GGTGGTGAGCCCGGCCACGGCCCGCACCCACGTGAGCCGGGCCATGGTCAAGCTCGGCGCCCGCGACCGGGCCCAGCTGGTGGTCTTCGCCTACGAGTCGGGCCTGGTCAGCCCCGGCCACCTTCGCTGAGGTACGCCCGCCGCCGTAGCCGCGCGGCCGGTCCTGCGCAGGCGCGGAGCCGCTCTGCGGCCGACGACCGGCCGGGGTCACGGGCGGCACGATCGACCCGCCGAGCCCAGCCCCGTCCGGAGGAGCCCCATGCCGCGCCTGACCCAGTTCCTGCTCCGCCACAAGCTGGCCGTGGTCGCGGCCTGGCTGGTGGTCCTGGTCGCCGGCGTGGCCGCGGCCGGGGTGGTCCCGGGCCGGCTCGCCCAGGAGTTCTCCTTCCCCGGCCAGGAGGGCTACGAGGCCAACGTGGCCATCCTGGAGGCCTACGGCACCGGCGGCCCCGGCAACCCGCTGGTCCCGGTGGTCACCCTGCCCGCCGGCGTCACGGTCGACAGCCCCGGGGCCGCCGACGCGCTCGACCGGGCCTTCGCCGGGGTCGCCGCCGACCCGCGGCTGCGGGTCCTGGCCTGGCCGGCCACCACCGACGACCGCCGCCTGGTGGTGGCCGGCGGGCGGACCGTCTACGGGCTCGTCTGGGGCCCCTACCAGGGCCAGGACGGCGCCGACCCGGCCCTGGCCCAGGCGCTCGGCGTCGGGCTGCGCCGCGCCCTCCCGGCCGGCGCCGAGGTCCAGGTGACCGGCCTGGACGCGCTGCGCGAGGCCGCCGCCGAGGCGCCGGCCTCAACCGGCGTGCTGGTCGAGACGCTGGCCGGGGCCCTCGGCGCCCTGGTCGTGCTGGCCTTCGTGTTCGGCTCCTTCCTGGCCCTGGTGCCGCTGCTGATCGCCGCCGTGGCCATCCTGACCACCTTCCTGGCCGTCCTCGGCCTGACCGGGCTGGTCGAGGTCAGCTTCATCGTCCAGTTCCTGGTCGCGCTGATCGGCCTCGGGGTGGCCATCGACTACTCGCTGCTGGTGGTGACCCGCTGGCGGGAGGAGCTGGCGGCGGGCCACGACCGCGAGCAGGCGGTGCAGCGGGCCATGGCCACCGCCGGGCGGGCGGTGGTGACCAGCGGCGGCACGGTCGCCGTGGGCCTGCTGGCCCTGGTCCTGCTCCCGGCGCCGTTCCTGCGCAGCATCGGCTACGCCGGCCTGCTGATCCCCCTGGCGGCCACGCTGGCCACCCTCACCCTGCTCCCGGTGCTGCTGGCCACCATCGGTCCCCGCCTCGACTGGCCGGCAGGCCGGGGCCGCGGCCCCGGGCGGGGGCGGGCGAGCCGGCTGTGGACCGTGTGGGCGACCGGGGTGGTCCGCCACCGCTGGCTGGCCACCCTGGCCGCCCTGGCCGTGCTCGTCCCCCTTTGCGTGGCCGCCCTCGGCCTGCGCCTGGGCGAGCCGCCGGCCGAGATCCTGGCCCGGTCCGGACCGGCCCGCGAGGCCCTCGACCGCCTGGAGGCCGCTGGGGTCGGCAGCGGCGCCCTCACCCCCATCGAGGTGCTGGTCCCGGCCGGCAGCGACCACCAGGAGGCGGCCCGGCGCCTGGGCGGAATCGCCGGCGTGCAGGTCGCCGCCGCCTCCACCGGGCCGGCCTGGCGGCGTGAGGGGACCGCGCTGGTCAGCGTCCTGCCCGTGGCCGAGACGAGCGGCGACGCCGGCGAGGCGACGCTGCAGCGGGTCCGGGACCTGGCCGCGGCCGAGCTGCCCGGGGCCAGGGTCGGGGGCAGCGGCGCCCTGGCCGTCGACGCCACCCGCGCCCTCTACGGCAGCTTCCCGCTGATGCTGGCCGCCGTCGCCGTCGTCACCTTCGTGCTGCTGGCCAGGGCGTTCCGCTCGCTGCTGCTGGCCCTCAAGGCGATCGTGCTCAACCTCCTGTCGATCGGGGCCGCCTACGGGGTGCTGGTGCTGGTGTGGCAGGAGGGCCACGGCTCGGAGGCCATCTGGGGCATCCCGGGCACCGGCGCCATCGCCCTGTGGGTGCCGCTGATGGCCTTCGCCTTCCTCTACGGCCTGTCCATGGACTACGAGGTGTTCCTGCTGGCCCGCACGCGCGAGGAGTACGACGCCACCGGGTCGACCCCGACGGCCGTCGTCCAGGGCCTGGGCCGGGTCGGCCGCCTGGTCACCAGCGCCGCCCTGATCCTGTTCCTGGCCTTCGCGTCGATGGCCTCGCTCCCCGAGCTCGACGTCAAGATCATGGCCACCGCCCTGGGCGCCGGCATCCTGATCGACGCCACCATCCTGCGCGCCCTGCTGGTCCCGGCCCTGGTCGCCCTCCTCGGCCGCTGGAACTGGTGGCTGCCGCCGTGGGCGGCCCGGCCGCTGCGGGTGCCCCCGTCCGACCCGGCCCCCGAGCCCCCCTGGCCTGCCCGCGACCCGGCCGAGGCCTACGAGACCTTCGAGGTCAGATAGGTGTCGCCGAGGCCGCCGCGGAAGCCCTGGCGCCAGCTCGGCCAGGCCGGCCGCCAGCCGAGCTCGCGCCTCGCCTTGGCGTTGGAGGCCCCGCGGACCTCGGTCATCAGGACCACCACGTGGGCGCCGCCGGCCAGACGGGCCACCCAGGCCGGGACCTGCCGCGGCGGCCTGGCCCCGACGGCGGCGGCCAGGGCCGGCAGCCACTCCGACACCGGCGCCGGGTCGTCGTCGACGATCTGGTAGACGCCGGGGGCGCCCCGCTCGATCGCGGCCACGGTGGCGGCGGCGGCGTCGTCGATGTGGACGAACGACCACACGCCGGTGCCGGCGCCCACCAGCGGGAAGCGGCGGCGGCGCAGGTCGTCGAGCATGAAGCCGCCCTCCCCGGCCGAGGTGCCGGGGCCGTAGAAGCCGCCGTAGCGCAGCACGACCCCCTCGATGCCCTCGGTCCCGAGCACGGCCGACTCGAGGTGGCGGATGGCGTCCAGGGTGCGCAGCAGCTGGGCCGGGGGATCGGGGTCGAGCGGGTCGTCCTCGGCCTTGACCGGCCCACCGACCCGGGCGAACGGCCACCCGGCGAAGCTCTGGGCGACGAACCGCCTGGCCCCGGCCGCCCGGGCCGCCGCCAGCAGGTGGTCGGTGCCCTCGGTGCGCAGGCGGTTGGTGAGCGCGAACCCCTGGTCGGGCCTGCGGGAGCTGGTCATCCCGGCCAGGGCGGTGAGCTGGTGCACCACCACCTCGGGGCGGGCGGCCGCGACCGCCCGCAGCACGTCGTCGCGGCTGAGGGCATCGGCGACCACCGGGTCGGCCCCGGCCGCCCGCAGGTCCGCGGTCTTGCCGGCGGTGCGGGTCATGCCGGTCACCTGATGGCCGCCCTCGACCAGCAGCGGCACCAGCCGGCGACCAAGGGCTCCGGTCGCTCCGGCGACGAAGATCCTCATGGACAGCTCCTTTCATGGTCTCCTCCCCACAGACGAGACGGCCGGCCGCGCCGTGACAGCGGGGCGGGGTCACAGGACCGGCCGCCGTTTCGTCCTTTATGGCGAGACGGGCCGGGATACGGAAGGAAGCGATGGACGAGGGCGATGCCTACCGGGAGCTGCGACCGCTGCTGTTCTCGATCGCCTACCGGATGGTGGGCAGCGTCAGCGAGGCCGAGGACCTGGTGCAGGAGGCCTTCCTGCGCTTCCACCGGGCCGTCTCCGGGGGCGAGGAGGTCGACTCGGCCAAGGCGTACCTGTCGGCGGTCACGACCCGCCTGGCCATCGACCACCTGCGCTCGGCCCGGGTCCGGCGCGAGCGGTACGTGGGCGCCTGGCTGCCGGAGCCGCTGGTGACCAGCAGGGAGCCGGACGCGGCCGACCACGCCGAGACCGCCGACACCCTGTCGCTGGCGTTCCTGGCGCTGCTGGAGCGCCTCTCGCCGGTCCAGCGGGCGGTGTTCCTGCTCCACGACGTGTTCGGCTACGGCTACGACGAGATCGCCGGGCTGGTGGACAAATCCGAGGACAACTGCCGCCAGATCGCCGCCAGGGCCCGCCGGCACGTCGAGGCCGGCCGCCCCCGGTTCGAGGCCTCCCGGCGCCAGCGCGACGAGCTGGCCCGCCGGTTCCTGGCCGCGGTCGAGCAGGGCGACACCGAGGGCCTGGTCGGGCTGCTGGCGGCCGACGCCGTCCTGTACGGCGACGGCGGCGGCAAGGCCCCGGCCCTCACCGCACCGATCCACGGCGCCCAGCGGGTGGCCCGGTTCATGCTCGGCCTGGCCCGCCGGGGCGCCGCCGCCGGCATCGGCCTGCGCCCCGCCGAGGTCAACGGCCACCCCGGCCTGCTGAGCCACGACCCCGAGGGCCGGCTGCTGGGCGTCCTCGCCCTCGACATCGCCGAGGGCCGGGTCCAGACCCTCCGCTCGATCGTCAACCCCGACAAGCTCCGCCACCTGGGCCCGGTGGGGGACCTGTCGGCCCTGTTCGACAACAGTTGAGCAGGGCCTGCGCAGAGGCTAGCCTTGCTCGCGTGGAAGCAGGCGTCGGGCACCGCGTCGGCCAGGTCCCGGGGGGCGTTCGGAGTCCCGGGCCGGTGGCCTCCTTCAAGCTCCAGGAGGCCAAGCTCCACCCGCTGGCGGCCCGCCCGGGCATCGTCACCCGGCCCGCCCTGGTCGAGCGGCTGCTGACCTCGCCGGCGCCGGTGGTCTGCCTCCTCGGCCCGCCCGGCTACGGCAAGACGACCCTGCTGGCCCAGTGGGCCGCGCGGGAGCCTCGCCCGGTCGCCTGGGTCGCCGTCGACCGCCACGACAACGACCCGGCGGTCCTGCTCACCTACATCGCCGTCGCCCTCGACCGGGTCCGGCCGCTCGACCCGGCCGTGTTCGCGGCCCTGGCCTCGCCGGGCCGCCGCGCCCTGGCCGCGCTGGTGGCGGCCGTGTCCTCCATGGCCGACCCGGTCTGCCTCGTCCTCGACCACGTCGAGCTGCTCACCAACCAGCGGTGCCTCGACGAGGCGGCCGAGCTGGCCATCCACCTCCCGCCGGGATCGCGGCTGACGCTGGCCTCGCGCTCCAGGCCACAGCTCCCCCTCGTCCTGCGGCGCGGCGAGGGCGGGATGGTGGAGATCGGGGCCGACCAGCTGGCCATGGACCAGGACGAGGCCAGGGCCCTGCTGGAGGGGGCGGGGGTCGGCCTGACCGGCGCCGGCGTGGCCGAGCTGGTGGGCAGGACCGAGGGCTGGCCGGTCGGGCTGTACCTGGCGGCGCTGGCCGTCAAGGCGGGCGGCTCCCGGCGCGACGCCGGCTTCGCGTTCACCGGCGACGACCGCTTCATGGCCGACTACCTGCGCCAGGAGCTGCTGGCCCGGCTCCCCCCGGGGCTGGTGCTGTTCCTGACCCGCACGGCGGTGCTCGACCGCATGTGCGCGCCGCTGTGCGACGCCGTGCTGGGCACCGACGACTCGGGCCGGGTCCTGGAGTCGCTGGAAGGGTCGAACCTCCTGCTGGTGGCGCTCGACCGGGACCACGGCTGGTACCGCTACCACCATCTGTTCGGCGAGCTGCTCCGGGCCGAGCTGGAGCGCCGCGAGCCCGGGCTGGCAGGGCGGCTCCACGCCCGCGCGGCCGCCTGGTGCGAGGACAACGAGCTGCCCGAGCTGGCCATCGACCACGCCCAGGCCGCCGGCGACAGCGACCGGGTCGCACAGCTGGTCCTCGGCGTCATGCAGCCCGTCTGGGCGAGCGGCCGCGTGGACACCGTCCTGGGCTGGGTGGAGTGGTTCGAGGCACGGAACCTGATCGAGCGCTATTCGGCGGTCACCGTGCACGGCGCCCTGATCCTCGCGCTGCTCGGCCGGCCGGCCAAGGCCGAACGCTGGGCGGAGGCGGCCGAGCGGGCGCCCTCCACCGGCACGCTCCCCGACGGCAGCACCATGGAGAGCTACCTGGCCTACCTGCGCGCCCTGCTGTGCCGCGACGGGGTGGGGGAGATGCGCCGCGACGCCACCCTGGCCCTGGAGGGCCTCAGCCCCACGAGCCCGTACCGCGCCACCATGCTGCACACCCAGGGCGTGGCCGACCTGCTGGATGGTGACCTGGAGGGGGCCGACCCCGTCCTGGGCGACGCCTTCGACGCCGCCACCCGGGCCGGCGCGCCACCCCTGGCCGCCGTCGTGCTCGCCGAGCGTGGCATCGTCGCCGCCGCCCGGGGCGACTGGCCGGCGGCCGAGGCGTTCGCCGAGCGGGCCCTGGCCATCGTGGGCCACGAAGGGTTCGACGCCTACTGGACGAGCGCGCTGGTCTACACCTGGGCCGCGCGAGCCGCCCTCCACCGCGGCGACACCGCCGCCGCCCGTGGGCACGTCACCCGGGCCGCCCGTCTGCGCCCCCTGCTCACCTACGCGCTCCCGGTGGTGTCGGTCCAGGCCCTGCTGGAGCTGGCCCGCGCCTACGTCGCCCTCGGCGATCCCGACGGCGCCCAGGCCGTCCTCGACCAGGTCCAGGGCATCCTCCGGCGCCGGCCATCCCTCGGCGACCTTCCCGGCCAGGCCGACCACCTGCGCGGCGCGGTCGCCGGCCTCGACCGGCCGACCCTCGGCGGCTCCTCGCTGACCACCGCCGAGCTCAGGATCATCCCGTTGCTGGCGACCCACCTCGCCTTCCGCGAGATCGCCGAGCGCCTCTACCTGTCGCCCTACACGGTCAAGTCCCAGACCATGTCCATCTACCGCAAGCTCGGCGTCAACTCCCGCAGCGCGGCGGTCGGGCGCATCCGGGAGGTCGGCCTGCTGAGCGGCTAGCCGCTTCCAGGTCGACAGGCCCGACCCCTGGGTGCGAACATGTGTTCGATGAGCAAGGCGACCATCCTGCACGCCGACCTGGACGCGTTCTACGCCTCGGTCGAGCAGCGCGACGACCCCGGGCTCCGCGGCCGGCCGGTGATCGTCGGGGCCGGGGTGGTGCTGGCGGCCAGCTACGAGGCCAAGGCCCACGGCGTCCGCACGGCCATGGGCGGGGCCCTGGCGCGCCGGCTGTGCCCCAGGGCGGTGGTGGTCCCGCCCCGGATGGGGGTGTACGCCAAGGCAAGCAAGGCGGTGTTCGAGGTCTTCCGGCAGACCACCCCGCTGGTCGAGGGGCTGTCGATCGACGAGGCGTTCCTGGACGTCGGCGGGCTGGGGAAGCTCTCGGGCACGCCCACCGAGATCGCCGTCGGCCTGCGCCGCGACGTCCGCGAGCGGGTGGGCCTGCCCATCACCGTCGGGGTGGCCAGGACCAAGTTCCTGGCCAAGGTGGCCAGCGGCGTGGCCAAGCCCGACGGCCTGCTCCTGGTGCCGCCCGACGGCGAGCTGGCCTTCCTGCACCCGCTGCCGGTGGAGCGGCTCTGGGGGGTGGGGCCGGTCACCGCCGGCAAGCTCCGCGACCGCGGGATCACCACCGTCGGCGAGGTCGCCCGGCTCGGGGAGGCGGCGCTGGTCTCGATGGTCGGCCAGGCCGCGGGCCGGCACCTGCACGCCCTGGCCCACAACCGCGACCCGCGGCCGGTGGACGTCGGCCGCCGGCGCCGCTCGATCGGGTCCCAGCGTGCCCTGGGCCGGTCCCCCAGGTCCTTCGAGGACCTGGACGCCGTGCTCATCGGGCTGGTCGAGCGGGTCACCCGCCGGATGCGGAGCGCCGGGCGGGCCGGCCGGACGGTGGTGCTGCGCCTCCGCTTCGACGACTACTCCCGGGCCACCCGCTCCCACACCCTGCCCTGGCCGACCAGCCACTCCCACACCATCCTGGGCACGGCCCGCTCGCTGCTGGCCGAGGCCATGCCGATGATCCGGCGCCAGGGCATCACCCTGGTCGGGGTGGCCGTGGCCAACCTCGACGACAGCGGCGTGATCCAGCTCACCCTGCCCTTCGAGCGCCACAACGGCGACCTGGACGCCGCCCTCGACCAGGTCCGCGAGCGCTTCGGGTCCGACGCCGTCACCCGCGCCGTGCTGCTCGGCCGCGACCAGGGCCTGACGGTGCCGCTGCTCCCCGACTGAGGGCTAGCCCGGCCGCGCCGCCCACTGGTGGACGCTGCCCTGGTGCAGGGCCGCGTAGACGCGGTCGCGCATCCGGTTGGCCTCCTCGTCGGTCAGGGTCCGCTCCAGGTGGCGCAGGACCACCCGGACCAGGACGTTCTTCTGGTCCGGGCGCAGGCCGAGGCGGGCGACGGCCTGCGCCGGGAGCCGGTCGTGGGGCGTCTCGGCCAGGACGGCCACCTCCTCGACGGCGTCGGCGTCCGGGCCGAGGGCGTCGCGGACCCGGTCGCCGAGGTCCTCGACGGTGTCGTCGGCCGCCACGGCCACCGACAGGTCGCGCCGCACCGGCGGCATCGCCGACACCGGCCGGTACGGGGCCAGGTCGGCCATCTGGCCGGCGATCCGCGGGTCGGCCGAGCGCAGCAGCCGGATGTCCGGGATGCCCTTGCGCAGCATCAGCAGCCGATCCAGGCCCATGCCCAGGGCCAGGCCGCTCCAGCCGGCCAGGCCGGCGGCCTCAAGCACCGCCGGGTGGGCCAGGCCGCACTCCCACACCTCGACCCACTCGCCGTCCCAGCAGACGTCCACCTGGCGCCCGTCCAGGGTGTAGGGGTGGACGCGGGGCGCTGACCGGTAGGGCCGGCCCGGGGTCAGGGCGTCGACCAGCAGCCGGACCATCTCCTGGAGGTCGGCGGGGCCGAGGGGCCGGCGCCCGACCCGCCAGAGGTCGAGCTGGTGGGGCGTTGGCGAATGGAGCCGGTCGATGGCGTCGCGCCGGTACACCATCCCCGGGCAGACGAGCAGGGCGTCGGCGACGGGGTCGGCGGCCAGGGCGTGCAGCGCCGCCGGGACCATGGCCGTGGAGTGGCTGCGCAACAGGCGGCGCTGGTCGACATAGCGGGTGTAGCGCACGTCGCGGGTGACCGCGTCCGGTCCGATGCGGAGCCGGTCGTAGTTGTCCTCGACCGGGACCACGCGCGGCCCCCGCCGCCGGCGGACCTGGCAGCCCCAGGCGGCGGCCGGGCCGGCCACGGCGGCGTCGACCAGCAGCTGGATGGCGTGGCGGCCCTGGTCGGGGTCGGTGAGGTCCCGCTCGCCCAGGTCGCGAGCGAGCTGGGTCGGGCTGAGGGTGGTGACTGGGGATGGCACGGCGAGCTCCTTCGTTCGGCGAGTCGGGCGGGCACTCGCCCCCCAGCCCGGTGGTTCGCCTGAAGGTCGCCGGCTAGGCCATGCCGGACGCCCCCGCGAGCCCGCGACGGGCCGGGGGGCAACCGAATCGGTACATGGCCATCATCATGGCCATGATGGTACCGGCTCCGGGCAAGGCCGACGACCCACTCGATCAGCCGGCGGCCACGATCGCGCCGATGGCGGCGCTCGCGTCGACCTCGGCCTGCAGCTCCCGCAGGGCGAGGAACCCGCCGATCAGGCAGAGCAGCACCGCGGCCTGGCCCGGGAGGTCCTCCTGGGCGGTGATCCGGACCGACGACCGGAGGAACCCCTGGGTGGCGGTGAAGCCCAGCAGGTCGGCCTCGCCGGCCCCGATCGTCCATCGATGCCCGCGACCGCTCCTGCGCCAGTCACGATCAGGCCCCTGGGTGGTGCGGATCACCATCGTCCCCCGGCGCCCACGGTCGACGGTGGCGACCGTGGCGCCACCGTCCCGGCGGCGGACCTGTACGCCGCCCCGGCCCGCGGCCAGCACCAGGGGGCCGGTCTGGCCGGTCTCGGCCTGGGCCACCGACCGCCGGCCGGGCGCGAACCGCAGCCGCCCCAGGGCCTGGTCGCCCCGCCGCAGCTCGTAGTCCCGACGCCGCGCCGACCGCTGCACCAGCGTGAGCACCTCACCCTGGCGAACGGTGCCTGCTCTCGGCTCGTCCACCGTGTCCTCCTCGGCTCTCGACCTGATGGCATGACCGTACGCGGCGGCCGGTGGGCCGGGATCGGCCGGCGGTGGGATCCGCCGGTCCGTCCCCAGACCCAGCTCCTGGGCCCGGCCACCGGGCCGCTGCGACCTCCGGGGGAGCCGGCCTCATCCGCGCGACCGATGCAATGGCGGTGGCCCGCTGGTTACGCTCTGGTCGATGGACCTCGGGCGCATCGTCACGGCGCTGCGGCGCCACCCGCTGCTGGCCGACGTCACCCTGGCGGCGGCCCTGGCGGCGCTGGCCGTGGTCACCGGCCTGGCCCTGGTCGTCCCGCGGGCACAGGTGGAGCCGCCCTCCACGCCCGCCATCGTGGCCTGGGCGGCGGCCCTGGCGGCGCCGCTGGTCCTGCGGCGCCGCTTCCCGCTGGCGGTGCTGGCGGTCACGACCCTCCAGTTCACCCGCTATTGGGCGGTCGGGCAGGTCAACGAGATCGCCTCGTGGGTGATCCTCGGCGTGGCCGTCTACAGCGCCGCCGCCTACGCCGACCGCCGCCCGGCCCGCTGGGTCTGCGGGGCCTGCCTGCTCTGGCTGATCGGCTCGGGGGTGGTGCCGTCGGCCCGTGCCGGCCAGATCGGGGCGGTCGAGGTGGTGGCCATCGCCATCTTCGACGCGCTGCCGTTCCTGCTCGCCTGGCCGCTGGGGACGATGATGCGCCGGCTGCGCGAGTACCGGGCGGCCCTGGAGGAGCGGAACCGGCAGCTGGACCAGGAGCGGGAGGTCAATGCCCGCCGGGCGGTGCTGGAGGAGCGGGTCCGGATCGCCCGGGAGCTGCACGACGTGGTCGCCCACCACGTGAGCGTGATGGGCATCCAGGCCGGGGTCGCGCGCCGGCTGTTCGACCGTGACCCGACCGAGGCCGTGGCCGCCATCGGGTCGGTGGAGACGGCCAGCCGCCAGGCCATCGCCGACCTCCAGCAGCTGGTGGGCGTCCTGCGCCGGCAGGAGGGGGGCGACGACCTGGCGCCGCAGCCGAGCCTGGGGCGGTTGCCCGAGCTGGTCGAGCACATGCGCCAGGCCGGGCTGCCGGTCGAGCTCACGGTCCAGGGACGCCGGGCCCCGTTGCCGGCGGGCGTGGAGCTGTCGGCCTACCGCATCATCCAGGAGGCCCTGACCAACACCCTCAAGCACGCCGGGCCGGCGCATGCCGGCGTCACCGTCCGCTACGACAACGGGGCGGTCGAGGTCGAGGTAGTGGACGACGGCCAGGGTCCGCCACCGGCTCGGCCGGGAACTGGCGGGAAAGGGCTGGTCGGCATGCAGGAGCGGGTGCGCCTGTACGGTGGCCGCCTGGAGACTGGGGCCCGTCCCGGCGGGGGCTTCCGGGTCCATGCGGTGCTTCGGAGCGGCGGGTCGTGACCGTCACGGTGGTCTTGGCCGACGACCA
>Ga0075423_10006146_pt1 | contig 11263 bp, 13 predicted proteins | sample SoiMethybrSBSTD2_FD_80114 | JGI IMG/M metagenome (GOLD analysis project Ga0075423, IMG submission 80114) | Bulk soil microbial communities from a Populus tree surrounding site in Tennessee, USA - Soil MetaG P. TD hybrid SBSTD2 | ecosystem: Environmental > Terrestrial > Soil > Tree plantation...
ACCACAAGGCGACGTTTCGGGCCAGCCCACCGGCACGGCTCGAACCCCTGTGGATTAGAGGCAACGTGCTTGCCGCCCCCTTTGTGACGCCAATTCGCGAGGTCTAGGGTGGGTTTGTTTTTCATCGGGGCGCGTGCGGCACGTGGCCCTCAACGGCGAGCGCAGTGCGGATCGCCACGCGGAGAACGTCATGGCAGGCAGCGTCAACAAGGTCATTCTCGTCGGCAATCTGGGCGCTGACCCGGAGGTCCGCCGCACCCAGGACGGCCGTCCGATCGTCAATCTGAGAGTGGCAACGTCTGAGACCTGGCGCGACAAGAACACCGGCGAGCGACGCGAGAAGACCGAGTGGCATCGGGTCGTCATCTTCAGCGAGGGGCTCGCAAAAGTCGCCGAGCAGTATTTAAAGAAGGGCTCGAAGGTTTATCTCGAAGGCTCTCTGCAGACACGCAAATGGCAAGACAAGGACGGGCAGGACCGTTACTCGACCGAGGTGGTGCTGCAGGGCTTCAATTCGGCGCTGACCATGCTCGACCGCGCCGGCGCAGGAGCGGGGGCCGACAATGGCGATTTCGGTTCGCCCGGCCCGACGGCGTCGCGTGAGCGCAGGCCGGCGATGGCCGGCGCCGGCGGCAAGCACGACGACATGGACGACGAGATCCCGTTCTAACCCGTCTAGCCTCTGACCGTTCGTCCCCGCGAAAGCGGGGACCCATGCTCTGGATTTCCGCTTGCGCGGGAATGAACGGAGAATTTTGGTCTGCCCGTGTATTTTCTTCCCGGAATTCCGCTTGCTCGGGACTGTACGGAGCAGTGTCAAATAACTTGCTCCGACCTCGCTTCTGCTGGAATGGCCTGCGCCAGATCAGGTCGTAAGCCCAAGTCGACCAACAATTTTGCGACCAAAAACATCGGACCGATCAGCAGGCGCATTGGATTATCAAGTAGCGCCGGCTTGCGATGCTCGAAGCGAGCATGGCCGAGGATCTGCAATATCCAGCCGACAACGAACAGGCTGACGGCAACAAGCCACATGACCGTGGGGCTGGCATGGCCAGCGACCATGGCAGCGATCGCAAGAAACGGGACTATTCCAATGAGAAGAGCGAGCCCAACTCCTGCATCAAGCAGGATCCAGGCGGCTACCGCCGGGAGGGACAGCACGATCGCCGCATTGAGTGGAATGCCGAACAGGCTCAGCCGCCACAAACTGAGCGGCAGAACGACGGCAAGAAAGATGATCGGGATGCCAAATATATGAGTTACGCGATTGCGCTCATCGCGATGATAACTGGCATAGGCTGTCAGCTGCCGTCTGAAAAAGTCGTTCATGTTGCGTGCGCCGAACGATAGGTTGCGCCCACACTCATTTCCGCGTCAACAGCAACGAGATCGTCAGCGAGCAGAATGCGAAAAAATGTGATCACCGCATTCACCGCGTGCGATCCCATCGCCAGCGAAGTTGCTCCCAATCGGGAGGAATCTGGGTCCAATTGTTGGTCGCCTGGTTGGCTGGAAACGTGAAGGCACAAAAGATCACAAGCGTGGCGACCAAGACAGAGTCCGCTGATCAGCGCGAAGATCGAGGGGCGCGCTGGTCGCGTATGAGCAACGCAAGCGCAAGGTTCGCAATTGCAGCTCCAATCAAAACGATCCCGAGCAACGCCCAGCCGCGATAGGCGCTTTGGGCGATAAAGTAGTCGCTTTCGCTCAAGCTGATTTTATTCGGCAGGGCGAATAGGTGCGCGCCGCCGGGAACCAATGCCAGTGCGGTCAGCATCATAGCGACGAACTGCAAAAGTTTCATATGAACCCGCAAGCTGCGCCGCCCGGCATAGACAACGACGCTGCGCTTGTCGGGGTTCCTGAAGGGCTCGATCCGGTTAATCAGCCCGAGATCGCTGTGCGCACGCCATCGATCACGTATTGAACCGCCAGCGCTGCGAGTAGGACGCCGAGCAGGCGCGACGCCACGACATTCGCGATGACTCCAAGCCATTTGGCGATGCGTGCTGCGAGCGCAAAAACAACAAAACAGAGCGCAAGGACGATGGCAATGACTGCGAGAAGAATCATCGGACGCGTGGAATCGCCCTCACGGCTGGCGAGCAGAATCGTTGCTGTAATCGCGCCGGGACCCGCCATTAACGGAATCGCGAGCGGGAACGCGGCGATGTTGCGAACATGCTCTTCGACGGCCTGTTCGGCCTGTTGCGACTGCCGCTCGATCCGGACGCCAAACACCATTTCGGAAGCGATCGAGAACAGCAGCAATCCACCCGCGATGCGGAACGCCGGCAGACCGATCGAGAGCACGCGAAGCAGCCAGTCGCCGATCAGCGCGCTGCCTATCAGGATAGCTGCGGCGATCAGTGTGGCTCGAAGTGCAACGTTGCGACGCGTCGCGCGCTCCGGCAGACCGTGTGTAATTGCCACATAGGAAGGGACGAGGCCGATCGGATCGACGACGACGATCAGCGTGACAAGCGCCGAGATGAAAAATTCGACCGGCATGCGCCGCGCCTAGGCTACCACATGCTCCGTTCGCCCTGCGCAGTCGCTTTCGCGCGAAAAACGGTGCCGGCGCGAGGCCACACATCATTCCTGAGCAGGCGGAAATCTCCGCTCTTTCTGGATGACAAAATTGCAAATTTTTTGAGCCTGGTTGGCGCTTACCACCGGTGCGATTTTGGAACCTGTTCTTTTGACTAAGAGCTTGATTAACAATAATAAAATAGCCTGTATAGCGGCTCATTTCGGTTGGCAAAACAGAGCTGAATCAGCTAAAAAACCGCGACTAAAAATTCCACGCAGGACCTTGTCTTGGCCGACACCGAACCTCCGAAATCGGGGGACGCATTGCCGTCCGATGTGCGCCCCGTTTCCATCACCGAAGAGATGAAGCGCAGCTATCTCGATTACGCGATGAGCGTAATCGTGTCGCGTGCCTTGCCTGACGTACGCGACGGCCTCAAGCCGGTGCATCGCCGCATTCTCCATTCGATGAACGAGAACGGGCACACGCCCGACAAGAAATACGTCAAGTCGGCCCGCGTTGTCGGCGACGTGATGGGCAAATATCACCCGCACGGCGACCAGGCGATCTATGACGCCCTGGTGCGCATGGCGCAGGATTTCTCCATGCGCCTGATGCTGATCGACGGGCAGGGCAATTTCGGCTCGGTCGACGGCGATCCGCCGGCGGCAATGCGCTACACCGAGTGCCGGCTGGCTCGGCCCGCGATGGCGCTGCTCGACGACATCGACAAGGACACCGTCGACTTCCAGGAAAACTACGACGGAACCGAGAAGGAGCCGGTGGTGCTGCCGGCGCGCTTCCCGAACTTGCTGGTCAACGGCGCGGGCGGCATCGCGGTCGGCATGGCGACGAATATTCCGCCGCACAATCTCGGCGAGGTGATCGATGCCGCCACAGCATTGATCGACAACCCGGCCCTCACCATCGACGATCTGATCAAAATCGTGCCCGGGCCGGATTTTCCGACCGGCGGCATTATCCTTGGTCGCGACGGTATTCGTTCAGCCTACAGGGAAGGTCGTGGCTCGATCGTTATGCGCGGCAAGGTCGAGGCGGAGACCATTCGCAAGGAACGCGAGGCCTTTGTCATCACGGAGATTCCGTACCAGGTGAACAAGGCCGCGATGGTCGAGCGCATTGCCGAGCTCGTGCGCGAGAAAAAAATCGATGGCGTGGCGGATCTGCGGGACGAGAGCGACCGGCAAGGATACCGTGTCGTGGTCGAGCTCAAGCGCGAAGCGGTGCCGGAAGTCGTGCTGAATCAGCTTTACCGTTTTACGCCGCTGCAGTCGTCGTTCGGCTGCAACATGGTGGCGCTCGATGGCGGCCGTCCGCTGGTGATGACGCTGAAGGACATGCTCAGCGCCTTCATCGCGTTCCGCGAAGAGGTCGTATCGCGGCGCACCAAGCATCTGCTTGGCAAAGCGAGAGACCGCGGTCACGTGCTGGTCGGTCTTGCGATTGCCGTCGCCAATATCGACGAGTTCATCAGGCTCATTCGGGCGGCAAAGGATCCGAACGCTGCCCGCGACGCGCTCATGGGGCGTGACTGGCCGGCGAAGGACGTGGCTGCCATGGTCACGCTGATTGACGATCCGCGTCACAAGATCTCGCCCAAGGGCACGACCAGACTTTCCGCCGAGCAGGCGAGGGCAATTCTTGATCTGCGCCTGCAGCGGCTGACCGCGCTCGGCCGCGACGAAATCAAGCAGGAGCTTGACAAACTTAAAGCTGAAATCGCCGATTATCTCGACATCCTGCGCTCGCGCTCGCGCATTCAGGAGATCATCAAAAAAGAACTCGCGGACGTGAAAAAAGAGTTCGCGACGCCGCGGCGGACTGTGATTGCAGAAGCGACCGGCCAGGTTGACGAAGAAGATCTCATCACGCGCGAGGACATGGTGGTCACCGTTTCCCACCAGGGTTACATAAAACGCGTGCCGCTTTCGACCTATCGCGCACAGCGCCGCGGCGGCAAGGGCCGCGGCGGCATGCAGGTCCGCGAGGAAGATTTCGTGTCGCGGCTGTTCGTTGCCTCGACGCACGCTCCGATTCTGTACTTTTCGTCGCGCGGCAAGGTCTACAAGGAGAAAGTCTGGCGGCTGCCGATTGCGGCGCCGCAGGCGCGCGGCAAGGCCCTCATCAATATTCTTCCCCTGCAACAGGGGGAAACAATAACGACAATCATGCCTCTGCCCGAGGATGAAGCGACATGGGCCGAACTCGACGTGATGTTCGCGACCACCAGCGGTACGGTCAGGCGCAACAAGCTGTCCGATTTCGTCGACGTGCGCCCCTCCGGCATCATCGCCATGAAGCTTGAGAATGGCGAGGCCATCGTCGATGTCCAGATCTGCACGGAAAAAGACGATGTGCTGCTCACCGCCAATGGCGGCCAGTGCATCCGCTTCCCTGTGCCGGAGGTTCGCGTGTTCCAGGGCCGGACGTCGCGCGGCGTGCGCGGCATCACCCTGGCCGATAAAGACCATGTGATCTCCCTGTCGATCCTGCGCCACATCGATGTCACGGCGGAGGAGCGCGCCGCATACCTCAAGCGCGCTAGCGCAATTCGGCGGGGAGGGGCAGCCGAGGAGGAGGCAGGCACCGATGCAGAAGAGGCGGTTGGCGCCATCGAACTGGGCGAGAAGCGGTATGTCGATCTGTCTGCCGCCGAGCAGTTCGTGCTCACGGTATCCGAGCGCGGCTATGGCAAGCGAACATCGTCTTACGAGTACCGGACGACCGGCCGCGGGGGAAAAGGCATCGTCGCGATGTCGCTGACCAAAAAGACCGGACGGATTGTAGGTTCGTTCCCGGTCGAGGAAGCTGACCAGGTGATGCTGGTCACCGATGCCGGCAAGCTGATCCGCACGCCCGTGTCAGGCATTCGCATCGCCGGGCGCTCGACGCAGGGTGTGATCGTGCTGAACACCGCCGAAGATGAACGCGTGGTCTCGGTCGAACGCCTGAGCGAGGAAGGTGAAGAGGACGAGTAGCCTGAGGTCTCGCCACGCATGAACTACCAGCTCTTTTCCGCTTTCCTTCTCATTACTTTCGTCCTGGTGATCGTGCCGGGCCCCATCGTCACGCTAGTCATCGCTACCGGGGCCACGCGCGGCATTGGCGCCGCCTTGATGACTGCGGCAGGTTCTACGCTCGGCAACGCCGTATTGCTCGCCTGCATTGCGCTCGGCTTGAACTGGATCCTGAAGACCTCTTCGGAAGTGTTTGAGATTATGCACTGGGTCGGCGCGGCTTACCTGGTCTGGCTGGGCATTCAGTCCTGGCGGCATGCCGGCGGCAGCAGCGAGGCCATGTCGCCGCGCGGACACGTATACCTTTGGCGCGGCTTTGTGGTGGCGATAACCAATCCAAAAACCATTGCTTTTTTCACAGCGTTTCTGCCGCAATTTGTCGATCCGAATTTGCCGGTCGGATATCAGCTTGCGGTGATGTGCATCATTTCGGTCGCGATGGCTGCGGTCACGGATGCCGGCTGGGCGATTGCCGCCTGTGCGAGCCGCAGACTGTTCCTGAAGCGGGCGCCGGCACGATGGCTCGGCCGCCTGTCCGGCGTGGCGCTGATTGGGGGCGGCGTGTGGTTGTCGTTGGCCCGACGGTCGGGATAGCGCATTAAGATGAACCGACGCATCATGTCGAGGAACACGTGGGCGACGATTGCACCGCCGACCAGGACGGCGGGCCGCCCAACTCCAAGGCCAGGGCCAGCACCAGGGACTTTCGTTGTTGGACCAGCAGTGGACCAGGGTGCCGATCAGCGTCAGAGTGACCGTGCGGCGCGGCGCTCCCTTGGGCGCTTCCGGGACGTGTTCCGGCAACATCTGATGGATGTGACCCATGGCACCGGCTGGCATGCCTATGAACGGACGATCGATGCGCAGATCTCGCGGCTAAGTAAGAAAGAAGATCGAGATTGATCCCAAGCATCCGAAGCTCATCAAGTCGGTGCATGGCGATGGCTATGTATTTACCGCGAGTGTCTCGAAGTTTGTCGCCGCGAGAAAATAGAGGCCTGTCATCCTTCTTTGGCTGCTGAAAGATCAATCGCCCGACGTCGCCAGCTAACGAGCGCCAGCAGCTTCGAGAATCTTTGCCATCTCGCCAAAGCCGCGTTTCTTCGCGAGCGTGAGCGGCGTGTCGCCTGAGCGATCGCCGAGATTGACGTTGGCGCCGGCGGCGACGAGATCCTTGAGCACAGCGGTATGACGCATGCCGCCGTCGCCCAGCACGATCGACTCGATCAACGCCGTCCAGCCAAGATTGTTGACATGATCGAGCGGCGCGCCGGCGTCAATCAGCGTTCGCACGACTTCGATGTGGCCGAGGTGCGCCGCCGCAATCAGGGCTGTGCCTTAAGACGGACTGCTTATGTTGTTGGTCCGGCATCCCCCGTCGAGCAAGACCTTGAGCATCGTCACGTTGTCGGCAACCGCAGCAATGGTGACGATGTCGTATTGCTGGGACTCGAGTGCGTTGGAATCGGCACCGAGGCGCAACAAGGTAACAGCGGCGTCCTGCTTGCCCACGAAGACGGCGACGTGAAGCGGCGTGCGGGCGCCGCTGTCGCGCGCATCGATCATCGTGCCGGCACGCACCAGGCGTTCGATTTCGCCGGCATCGCCTCGGGCCGCCGCGGCGTGCAGGCCGCTATTTCGGCCGCGCTCGGCGGAATTTGCGCCGCAGATGGTGCCATCAGAGCGAGAAGCACAATCAAACACAGCGGGCCATCAGCGCCGTCCACGCCCCGCTGGTCAGCGCCGGAAACCCGATCTCGGGCATCGCAGGCACATCCGGCAACTCCGCTGTGCGCTTCGGACCCACGATTGCAAGCCCCCCGCAATTTCCCATCCTGGATCAGTTGCAGCGACGTGCTCACAGTGTCGAAGGTCATCTGCACTTCGCCCGCCACGACGGCAGTAAGAGAGGGACCGCCGCCCTTATAAGGCACATGCAAGATGTTTGCCCCACTGACAGACTTGAACAATTCGGCATTCAAATGCGGCAGCGTTCCAATACCGCCCGTCGAAGAATTAAGTTTGCCCGGGTTTTCCTTGACATAAGCGACAAGCTCGGCAACATATGTGAAAGGCAACTGCGGATTGATCTCCAGCACCTGCGGTGTTTCGGCAATGAGCGCCACTGGTGCGAAGAGCTTGACGCGTCATACCCCGCGTTCTTGATGATCATCGGGCTCATGATCAGGCCGCTCGCGGCCGAAACTATCAGCGTGTAGCCGTCCGGGTCGGCGGCAGCAGCCTGCCGCGAGCCGATCGTATTGCCCGCGCCGGGCTTGTTTTCGATGAACACCGTCTGCCCAAGGACTGGCGGCAGTGCATTGGCCAGGACGCGCGCCATCACGTCAACCGGCCCGCCGGCGGGGGTCGCCACGATGATGCGGATCGGCCGGCTCGGATAATCTTGCGCTAGCGCGCAAGCGACCCACAGCATTGCGGCAGCGATGACGGCCCGTCGCATACTCTTACTCTCCTCGGGCACAATGTTAGGAGAGCCTAGCGCCGAAGCGGGAGATCAATAAAGCAGCTGTTGATACCGGGTCGCCCGCTCGAATGCCAAATTCAGTGCCGACGCAATTGAGATAGGGCGAGGGATGCTGCTTGCACGTCGTGATGGTGTCGGCAGTGGACGAGGGCAGGGGCCTCGCGACAACGTCGCCAACCGGCGCCGAGAGAATAGTGATGCCTGCCGCAACGACAGCGGAGACCACGAAAGCTTTCAACACATCCCCCTTTTTTGGCTCCACTTTCAGGCATGGCTTTGCGGGGAAAAGCTTCAAACCGCAAAGGCGCGGTCTTGCGGGGCATCGGGGGGCGGGTTAGACCCCGTTCATGCCGAGAATCGCCCTTTATGCGGGGTCATTTGACCCGGTCACCAATGGCCATCTCGACGTGGTGCGACATGCTGTTCGGTTTGTCGACCGGCTGGTCCTTGCGATCGGCCTTCACCCTGGCAAGGCGCCCCTATTTTCTGCCGACGAGCGTTTGGCAATGCTGCAGGAGACCTGCGGTCCCGTGGCGCGCGAGGCTAAATGCGAGCTCTCATGCATCACCTTTGCGGACCTGGTGGTGAACACGGCGCGGAACGCAGGCGCCGCCATACTGATCCGCGGCCTGCGCGATGGCACCGATCTCGATTATGAAATGCAGATGGCGGGGATGAACGCGGCCATGGCCCCGGATATCCCGACAGTTTTCCTGCCCGCATCGCCTCTCGTGCGCCCGATCACCGCCACATTGGTACGTCAGATCGCGGGGATGGGCGGCGATGTTTCCAGCTTCGTGCCGAGCCCTGTCGCCGCGCGCATGAAAAAAAAGTTTGCGCGGTGAATGCGCCACGTCCTCAACGGAGAGAATGATGATCAGCCGCCGATTAACACTCACGCTTGCGACCATTATTGCCTTGTTGGCAGCGCCCGCGCTGGCACAGTCTCCGCTCTCCAATCCGGCTGCGCTGCGCGAGCAGGCGCCGGCGACCTACAAGGTTCGGTTTGAAACGACCAAAGGCGCTTTTGTCGTCGAGGTCACGCGCGCCTGGGCTCCGCGTGGCGCCGACCGCTTTTACAACCTGGTGAAGAACGGCTTTTACGACAACGTACGCTTTTTCCGCGTGATATCCGGGTTCATGGTGCAGTTCGGCATCAACGGGGATCCGGCAATCATGGCGAATTGGCGTACGGCGCAGATTCCCGACGATCCCGTCACGCAAAGCAACACCCGCGGCACGATTACGTTTGCCACCGCGGGCGCAAATACCCGCACCAGTCAGGTTTTCATCAACTTCACCGACAATGCGCGGCTCGACCAGTCAGGCTTTGCCCCGTTCGGCAAGGTGGTGTCGGGAATGGATGTCGTGGATTCACTCAACGCCGAATATGGCGAAGGTGCGCCACGGGGACGCGGTCCCGACCAGAGCCGCCTGCAGAGTGAAGGCAATGCCTACCTTGCAAAAGAGTTTCCGCGCATGGATTACATAAAAAAAGCAACGATCGAACGCTGAACAATTTATCGTCACCGGGCTTGTCCCGGTGATCCGCTCAGCAGGTGCAGAACGCCTTGCCCAAGTGAGGTGGCCGGAGCAGGTCCGGTAACGGCATTTAAACTTTGTATCGTGAGAGGATGAGTGAGATGGCGAAGCCGGAAGATACGCTGACGCTTGAGACGACCAAGGGCAAAGTGGTGATCGAGATGCGGCCCGATCTCGCGCCCGGCCATGTGGCGCGGATCAAAGAACTCGTGAAGGACGGCTTTTACGATGGCATCGTTTTTCACCGCGTGATCGACGGCTTCATGGCGCAGACGGGCTGTCCGCACGGAACTGGCACGGGGGGATCAGGGAAAAAGCTCAAAGCCGAATTCAACCGCGAGCCGCACGTGCGGGGTACCGTGTCGATGGCGCGAGCCAGCAATCCTGATTCCGGCGACAGTCAGTTTTTCATCTGCTTCGACGACGCGCGTTTTCTCGACAACCAGTACACTGTCTGGGGCAAGGTGATCGAAGGCATGGAAAGCGTCGACAAGATCAAGCGCGGTGAGCCGGTGAAGGACCCCGACAAGATCGTCAAGGCGACGATGGGGGCTTAACCCAGTACGAACCCAGCTTTTGCGTCATGGCTGGGCTTGTCCTGCCTGCGGCCGAGGCAATCGTCATTAATACCTGAGCCAAGCGCTCTTCGGCGGGCGAAGGTCCGGCAATCCACGTCTTCGGACAAGCGAGCTAAAAAGACATTGGTGCCCGGCATAGGGCCAGGCATGGCATAGGGGGAGGCATGAAAACCGGCCTCTTCAATTTCGAGCTTCCCTCAGACCGTATCGCGCTGCGGCCGGCGGTCCCGCGGGATGCCGCCCGGCTTTTGGTCGTGAAACCGGGTGGCGCGCAGGAACTATTGGATCACACGATTGGCGACTTGCCGGACCTGCTGCAGCCAGGCGATTGCCTGGTGGTCAATGACAGCAGGGTGATCGCGGCGCGTCTTACTGGTCGCCGTATCGGGCCTGGAAGCACGACGCCGGCCATTGAGGCAACCCTGCACAAGCGGCTGGACGGCTCGCACTGGCGGGCCTTCGTTAAACCAGCCAAGAAACTCGAGGCCGGAGACAGGCTCCGCTTCGGCAGTGAGGGAAAAGTCTGCTTTCTCGGCGAGCTCGATGCTCAAGTTGCACAGAAAGATGAGGGAGGCGAGGTAACGCTGTCGTTTTCCTTTCACGGCCCGGTTTTGGATCAGGCCATTGCCGAGCGGGGCGAGATGCCTCTGCCGCCCTATATCGCGTCCCGCCGCGAGCCGGACGAGCAAGATCGGACCGATTACCAGACGCTCTTTGCCCGCGAGGAGGGGTCCGTCGCGGCCCCGACCGCCGGTTTGCATTTTACCGAGGCGCTGCTTGGGCGACTTGTAGAGCGCGGGGTGATCCTGCAGCGGGTGACGCTCCATGTCGGCGCTGGCACTTTTCTCCCCGTCAAGGCTGACGATACGGCCGGGCACAGGATGCATTCGGAATTCGGCGCTGTGTCGCCTGAAACGGCGCGGGCCTTGAATACGGCAAGGGAGAGGGGTGGGCGCATCGTGCCGGTAGGTTCAACCGCGCTACGGCTATTGGAAAGCGCGGTTGACGAAGGTGGTCGCCTCAGGGCTTTTTCCGGCGAAACGGCGCTGTTCATTACGCCCGGTTATAAATTCCGCGTGGTCGA
>Ga0075423_10006148_pt1 | contig 11261 bp, 10 predicted proteins | sample SoiMethybrSBSTD2_FD_80114 | JGI IMG/M metagenome (GOLD analysis project Ga0075423, IMG submission 80114) | Bulk soil microbial communities from a Populus tree surrounding site in Tennessee, USA - Soil MetaG P. TD hybrid SBSTD2 | ecosystem: Environmental > Terrestrial > Soil > Tree plantation...
CACAAGATAAAATCTCGTCTGCTACTATCAGTTTCATCTTCCGCGGAAAAAGGAAATCAAAACTTATGCGACGGCTTACAGTCCTCTTCCTGATGCTTGTTTGTCTTTGGAGCCCGGTGAACACCGGCCACACGGCTCCGCAGCAAAACGCGATTGAGATCAAAGGCTTGAAGGATCGCGTCACGATCCGTCGCGACGAGCGTGGTATTCCGTATGTTGAAGCGCAGAATGACGAAGATCTCTACTTCGGACAGGGTTACGCCACGGCTGCCGATCGGCTTTGGCAAATGGATCTTTTTCGTCGCACGGCGCGTGGTGAGTTGGCTGAAGTCCTCGGCGCCGGACCAAATAATGTCGCGTTGGATCAGGACAAGCTCCACCGCAGGTACGGCTTTGCGCAAGCCGCCGATGCGGAGCTGGCCGCTACTTCGCCACGTGCGCGGATGGTGTTGGAAGCCTACGCGCGCGGTGTGAACGCTTACGCGGCTTCACTCGATCCAAAGTCCATGCCGCCGGAGTTTCAGCTTCTTCAGTATCAGTTTCGTCCCTGGACGCCGAGTGATTCGCTCGTCGTCGTGAAGATTTTCTTCGAAGCACTCTCCGACACGTGGCGATTGGATCTCATGCGGCAAGCGCTTTCGGTTTTGCCGGCCGAGAAACGATCCGAACTGTTGCCGGAGATTTCGCCCCTCGACGTGCTCGTTGTCGGCAAGGATACGCAATCAAAAGCGAAAGCCGCTGCGCGAGTAGATCCGGCATCCCTTTCGCCGGCGACACTCGAAAAGTTGGCCCACAACCAGGCGATTGCGATGGCGGCACTCGATCGCATCGGCTTTGGCACTGACGCGCTTGCCGCAAGTAACAACTGGGTGGTGAGCGCGAACCGCACCGTCACAGGTAAACCGCTGCTCGCCAACGATCCACACTTGCGTGCGACCGCGCCGTCAATCTGGCACATGGTTCATTTGAGTGCACCTGGTGTGCGCGTTGCGGGAATCGGTACTGCCGGACTGCCGGGCGTCATTATCGGTCACAACGATCGAATCGCATGGGGCTTTACGAATGTGGGACCAGACGTTCAGGATCTCTATCTCGAGAAGTTCAATCCCGACAACCCGAAACAGTACCAAACGCCCGCAGGCTGGCAGGATGCCGTGATCCGTCACGAAGAGATCAAAGTCAGAAAAGGGATCGGCAGCTCTGAGGCCGACGTCGTCACACAGGACGTGACCGTAACGAGGCATGGTCCGATCATCTTCGAAGGCGATGGAAAGCGTTATGCGTTGCGCTGGACCGGGCTCGACCCGGCTAAGAACAACTCGGATTCAACGTACCGGTTGAACCGTGCGCACAACTGGAAAGAGTTTAACGACGCGCTCGAATCGTTTACCGCGCCGACGCAGAACATAGTCTACGCTGACGTCGATGGGCACATCGGTTATCACGCCGCGGGCGTCGTTCCGATTCGTAAGTCTGGCGATGGCAGCGTGCCATACGATGGATCGACTGACGCCGGCGAGTGGACCAGCTACATTCCGGTGGCAAAACTGCCGACGGTTTACGATCCGCCGTCGGGAATGATCGTCACCGCCAATCAACGTATCGTCGGCACAGATTATCCTTACTTTCTCACGCACAGTTGGGCGCAGCCTTATCGCGCGCGCCGGATATTCGACCTGCTCAACGAAAAGCCAAAACTCTCGGCTGAAGATTTCCGGCGCATCCAGGGCGACGTTTACTCGATCGCAGGCGCGACGTTCGCTAAAGAAGCAGTCAAGCTACTGCGCACGAAGTTGACTCCGGCGGACGAAAGACTAAAAGCTCACCTCGATGCGTTCGAAAAATGGGATGGAAGAGTTGATGCTGATTCAACCGTGGCGCCACTCATGGTCCATATGCGACTCGCGTTTCGTTCGATAATGCTGAACGCGATGCTTGGCCCGGACCTGGTCAAGAACTATCAATGGAGTAATTTCGACACGACTCTCGATCGAATCATCAAGGAGCAACCGGCGGCCTCGTTGCCAAAACAATTCAGCAGCTATGCCGACTTAATGCGGGCGTGTTATGACGACGCCGTCGCCGTGCTCACGAAATCTCTTGGTCCGGACGATAAAAAATGGACCTGGGGTGAGATGACGAAGGCGCGCTTTCCACATCCACTCGGCGGCGCGCCATTGATTGGCGCGCAGTTCACGATTCCACCTTTTCCGCAGAACGGGACCGGAGGTCTCATCGGCGCGACGGTGAATGTCGGTCAGTCGGTGTCGATGCGACTGATTGCGGACCCGAGCGATTGGGACAAGACGCAACAAGGAATCACGCTTGGCGAATCGGGTTTGCCGAAGAGTCCACACTGGAGTGATCAACTCGCTGATTGGCGCGCTGTAACGCCGCGTGAGTTTCCGTTCACTTTGGATGCGGTGACAAAAGCGGCGAAAGAAACGCTCGTGCTCACGCCCGGCAAATGAGTGATTCGTGGCGCGTATTTTGTGCGGTTGAGTTGCCGCCGGAAGTGCGGGCGCAGTTGCAGGAACACATCGTGCGGTTGCGCAGGGAAGTTCCGGACGCGGCAGCGAATTGGAGCCGCGTCGAGAACATTCATCTGACGTTGAAGTTCTTCGGCAACGTCGCGCTTGATCGAATACCGGCGATCTCGGCTGCGGCGGCGCGCGCGGTCGCCGAGTTTGAACCGTTCCAGATCGACGTCGGCAACACGGGCGTGTTTCCGCGACCGAGTCGCCCGCAAGTGCTCTGGATCGGAGTAAGTGATACTTCCGGAAACCTTTCAGCTTTTCATCAGCGGTTGGAAAACGAATGCGCGTCCGAGGGTTTCCCAAAAGAAGACCGCGCTTATCGACCTCATCTCACGATTGCCCGGCTTCGCCGGCCCGACGGAGCACGACACCTCGCGGACACACATCTTCAAATGCAATTCCAACCCACGGACGTCAACGTCAACGAGCTGATCCTCTTTCGCAGCCAACTGAGCAGCAAAGGCTCAAGGTACACTCAAATATCCAAGCACCAAATCCATAATTAATCCGTGTAATCCGTGGCCTATCTCGGCAATTCGCGCGGCCGTGGCGACGACGGTGGTAACTGATCTTTATCGTCCTTCTCACCCGTCTGCGACAACACTTCCTTAATGGCGCCAATACTCGAAAGCATTGCCGAAGTCTCAACCGGCATGAAGATCACTTTCGAATTGTTGGTCTTCGTCATGTCGCGCAAACTCTCGATGTAACGCACCGTGATCAAATACTGCGCCGGATCACCGCTGGGGACTGCCTGCGCAATTCGATTCAATGCTTCCGACTCCGCCTCTGCATTTCGCAAACGCGCCTGCGCCGCGCCTTCAGCCGCAAGAATCGCCGATTGCTTTTCACCCTCAGCACGCGTGACCGCCGCCTGCTTCTCACCTTCAGCTCGCGTAATGGCCGCCTGGCGATCGCCTTCAGCCTGCAACACCAGCGCGCGCCGGTTGCGCTCGGCTGTCATCTGCTTCTCCATAGTGATGCGCACGTCGTCGGGCGGATTGATATTCTTGACGTCAACGCGCGTGACCTTCACGCCCCACTTGTCCGTCGCTTCGTCGAGAATCAAACGCAGCTTGGCGTTGATCTGATCGCGTTGTGACAGTGTATGGTCCAGGTCCATCTCACCCATCACCGCGCGCATGCCGGTGATAGTCAACTGTACGATGCCGCCGACCAGATCGTTGATCTCGTAAACGGCTTTGATGGGATCGGTGATCTGCCAGTAGACCACTGAGTCGACGTGAATCGTCACGTTGTCGCGTGTGATCACAGGCTGCGGCGGGAGATCGATGTACTGCTCGCGCAGATCGATCGCGGTCAGCGCCGGGCGCGAATTGGTCCAGTAAACGGCGCGTGGCTTATCGAGAAAAGGCACCAGAATATTCAGACCGCTGCTGGCGACTTTGTCGAACTTCCCCAGCCGCTCAACCAGCATGACCGAAGCCTGAGGCACGATCCTGATCGTCTTCGCCGCAATCACCAACAGCACGATGGCGATGAAGCCGAAGAACATCAGGCCAAGAATTGAAGCGACTGGTTCCATGACCGACTCCTTATCCACAGATTACACAGAGCGTCAGATTATATAGTGAATCCTGTGGAATCTGTGGATAAAGCTTTCTCCACGAGTTGCGCCGCTTGCAGGACCATCTCCTCCGCGAAAGGAGTTCCCGCAATCTGTACGCCGATTGGCAGCCCTTCGTTCGATTTCCCGGCCGGCACGGTAACAACCGGCAGATCGAAGACGCTGAATGTCTGCGCGTAACTGAATGCTTTGAACGTGCCGAAGGTCGAATCACGCACAGTGACTTTCAACGTATCGTGCGCGTAAGCAGGCGTGGCGCCGACCGGCGCGACGATCAGCGGCGTCGTTTCCATCCATTGCAACAGTTCTTCACGCAGGCGATCGCGTTCCATCCAACCGGCGATGTATTCGTCGAGTGTCGGTGGTGGATTGTTGTCGGCAGTCGAGAGGCGCCAACTTACAAACGAGCCTGCTTCGCGTTCACGACCTTTGTAGACGTTCCTGAGTTGAAGAACAGACGCACGCGAAAACATTTTCAACCACAACTCGTTTCCACGCTCGACGTGCGGCGGTCGTTGTGCTTCAACCTTCAAGCCTGCATCCCTGAGCGCCTGCGCCGCTGTCGCCACGGCGCGCGCTGTCTCCTCCGTTACCGGCGCGACGTCGTCATCCGTGTACCACGCGACACGAACTCCGCGTAAGTCCTGCGCCTTTCGTCCAAACGGATCCGAACTAAGCGCGCCGAGCAGCAGGCGTAAGTCGCCTACAGTGCGCGCCATCGGTCCAATCGTTGCTCCGAGCGAGTATGGACCAATACTCGGCGGAAACTGCATCTCACCGGGCACACGACCGGCTGTCGGTTTCAGTCCGCAGATGCCGCAGAAGTGAGCCGGTATTCTCACGGATCCCGCCAGGTCGCTGCCGAGCCCACCCGGCGACATGCAGGTCGCAATCGCAACAGCCTCACCTCCACTCGAGCCACCCGGTGTGAGATCTGAATTCAAAGGATGGTTAGTGCGACTGAAGAGAGGATTGTCGGCGGTGTAATCCATCGCCATCTCGGACGCATTGGTCTTGCCGAGAACGATCGCGCCGGCGCGCTTCAAACGCGCCACCGACGGCGCATCAACCTGCGGCACGTAATCGGCACGCATTGGCGAACCACTCGTCGTCCGTATTCCCGCCGTCTCAATCGTGTCTTTGATCGTGACCGGAACACCGTGCAACGCTCCCACACTTTCGCCTCGCACTAAAGCAGCTTCCGCCTCCCTGGCACGCTCCACCGCATCCGGCGCGAGCGTCACAATCGCATTCAACGCCGGATTCAAACGCGCGATTCGCTCCAAATGCGCTTCCACCACCTCAACCGGCGAAACCTCGCGCTTTCTAATCAACTCGGCAATCGTCGTTAACGACTCTTTGATAAAATCCGTGTTCATTCGTTTAATCCGTGGCTAATTTTGATTTTCATGCACTTCCCAATATAATCGAAACGCTCTTGGACCGAGTCATTAACAACCTGCCCTACCGCACATTCGACCGACGTCGATGTCAAAGCTTTACGGAAAAGGAGTGCATTCTTGGCTATTAGTCTGAGCAAGACCTTTGTCTTGCGAAAGCTGCATCAGCTAACCGGTATCTTCCCGCTGGCTATTTTTCTTTTAGAGCACTTTTACACGAACTCAAAGGCGCTCACCGGCGCGAAAGACTTTAACAACGCCGTAGTAGACTTGCAGTCGATTCCCTACATCCTTTTTGTCGAGATCGGCGGCATCTTTATTCCACTGATCTATCACGCGGTTTACGGCCTGGTGATCACAGCCGAAGCCCGACCGAATAATCTTGCTTATCCGTACGCGCGCAACTGGTTTTACACGATTCAAAGAATAACGGGAATTATCCTGTTCTTCTTCATCACTTTCCACGTGCTCAACTTCCGCTTCGGATTGATTCCCGGCCTGAACACGATGTCAGTTGCCGATCATACCGATCAGGCATTCAATATTGTGCAGCGAGAGTTTCGCATGATTCCCATCTTTATCGTCTACGTGATCGGTATCACGGCGACGGTTTGGCACCTCGCGAATGGCATCTGGTTGTTTCTGGTCGATTGGGGTATCACGATTGGCGAACGGGCCCAACGCCTGACCGGTTATGCGTGCATCGCTTTTGGCGTGGTCCTGTTGGCGGTCGGCATCAATGCCGCCGTCGCTTTCATTCGGCCCGGCGGATTGCTAGGAGGGATTCTTTATTAATGGCCAGTAATGGAATGAAAATCGCGATTGTCGGTGGAGGACTGGCAGGTCTCGCGGCCGCCATGAAGATCGCGGAAGCAGGCCATGATGTCGATCTGTTTTCGGTCGTGCCCGTGAAGCGCTCTCATTCTGTTTGCGCCCAGGGCGGCATCAACGGCGCAGTCAACACCAAGGGCGAAGGCGATTCCACCTGGGAACATTTCGACGACACGGTTTACGGAGGTGACTTCCTCGCCAATCAACCTCCCGCAAAACTGATGTGCGAGATGGCGCCGTCGATCATCTATCTCTTCGACCGCATGGGTGTTCCCTTTTCGCGGACGCCTGAGGGACTGCTGGATTTTCGTCGCTTCGGCGGCACCAAGCATCATCGCACTGCTTTCGCCGGCGCTTCGACGGGTCAACAACTCTTGTACGCCCTCGACGAACAAGTGCGACGTTACGAAGTGAACAAGAAAGTCCGGAAGTTTGAGCACTGGGAGATGATGTCGATCATCCTCGACGACCATCAGGTTTGTCGTGGACTGATCGCTATGGACTTGCAGACACTCGAACTCAAAGCCTTTCCGGCTGACGCCGTGATCATCGCGACCGGTGGTCCAGGTCTCATCTTTGGCAAATCCACGAACTCGATGGTCTGTACCGGCAGTGCTGTTTCAGCCTGTTACCAGCAAGGCGCGAAGTATGCAAACGGCGAGTTTATCCAGGTTCATCCGACGTCGATTCCCGGTGAAGACAAGTTGCGCCTGATGTCGGAGTCCGCGCGTGGAGAGGGTGGACGTGTTTGGGTGCCGCGTAAGAAAGGCGACGTGCGTCCGCCATCGTCGATTCCGGAAAGCGAACGCTTGTACTTCCTCGAGGAGAAGTATCCTGCTTACGGCAACCTCGTGCCGCGTGACATTGCGACACGTGAAATCTTTCAGGTGTGTATCGACGGGATGGGCATCGGCGGAGAAAACCAGGTTTATCTCGACCTGACGCACATTCCGGCTGAAGTTCTCGATCGGAAGTTGGGTGCGATTCTCGAGATTTACGAGATGTTTGTGGGCGACGATCCTCGTCACGTGCCGATGCGCATCTTTCCCGGCGTGCACTATTCAATGGGCGGGCTGTGGGTCGACTTCAACCAGCGCACAAATATTCCGGGACTGCTCGCGGCCGGCGAATGCGACTACTCGATACACGGCGCGAATCGTTTGGGAGCAAACTCGCTCGTCAGTTGTGTCTATGGTGGCTTTATCGCGGCGCCCGCAGCGATCGAGTATGCGAAGAACGTCGAGCGCAATGGCGCCGATGGTTCGCGGCTTTACGAACAGGAATTGAAACTTCAGCAGGAGATCAATGACAAGTTGATCAAGCAGAGTGGTGACGAGAACCAGTATCAGTTGCACCAGGAGATGGGCAAGTGGATGACTGACAACGTTACCGTCGTGCGTTACAACGACAAGCTCAAAGCGACTGACAACAAGTTGCTGGAGTTGATGGATCGCTACAAACGCATATCGATCAACGATTCAAATCTTTGGGCCACGATGGCGTTGCCGCATGCGCGTCATCTCGCGAACATGCTCGAACTCGCGCGCGTGATCACACTCGGCGCTTTGAATCGTAACGAGTCGCGCGGCGCGCACTTCAAACCTGAATTTCCTGAGCGCAATGACGAGCAGTGGCTGAAGACAACGATTGCCGAGTATTCAGGCGAAGGACCAGTCTTTTCGTACGATCCGGTTGATATCTCTTTGATTCCGCCTCGCACGCGCGACTACAGCAAAGGTAAAAAGGAGGCGGCCACCGCTAAAGCTTAAAGAGCTTACCGTTGTCCCTTTGCGCGAGAAATTTATGTCATCACATTCAAGAACGACGGCGCCACCAAAAACAGTCGAGCTTCATATCCGACGTCGCGCGAATCCCGATTCGCCGCAGTACTGGGAAGAGTTTGAGATTCCTTACCGACCGAATCTCAACATCATTTCGTGCCTGATGGAGATCCAGAAGAACCCGGTGAACAAGGCGGGCGAGCGCACGACGCCGCCAGTCTGGCACATGAACTGTCTGGAACAGGTTTGCGGTATTTGCACGATGATCGTGAACGGGCGCGCGCGCCAGTCGTGTTCCGCGCTGATCGACAATCTGGACCAGCCGATCAAGCTCGAACCGATGTCAAAGTTTCCGAATATCCGCGATTTGATCGTCGATCGCTCGCAGATGTTCGATCACTTGCGGCGTGTGCATGCGTGGATCGAACTCGACGGCACGCACGATCTCGGACCCGGACCGCGCATGGACCAGGACGAGGTGCAGGAGCGTTATGCCTATTCGCGTTGCATGACGTGTGGTTGTTGTCTGGAGGCGTGTCCGCAGTACGAGGGCAACAATTACATCGGTCCACAGGCGATCGCTCAGGTGCGTTTATTCAACATGCACCCGAGCGGCAAGATGAATCGCGAAGAAAGACTCGAAGGGATCATGCAGGAAGACGGCATCACGAACTGCGGCAACGCACAGAACTGCGTGAAGGCTTGTCCGATGAACATCCCGCTAACCCGCGCGATCTACGAAGAGAACCGCGAAACAGTGATTCACGGACTGCTTGGCTGGCTTAAAGGTTGATCTGCGTCAATCCGGCTAACAATCCGTGCAATCCGTGGCTAAATTCCCAGCACGTCCACCAACTCCTGCACGGCTGACGCGCTCTTCTGCAACGCGATGCGCTCCTCCGCCGTTAGGTTGATCTCGATGATCTGCTCGAGTCCGCGCGCGCCGAGTTTGCACGGCACACCAACGTAGAGCCCGTTGATTCCATACTCACCCTCGAGATACGCAGCACACGGAAGGATCTTTTTCTTGTCTTTCAGGATCGATTCAGTCATCTCGACTGCGGCCGACGATGGCGCGTAGTAAGCCGATCCCGTCTTCAACAAACTCACGATCTCGGCGCCACCGCCCGCGGTTCGCTTAACGATCGCGTCGATCTTGTCTTTCGGGAGCAACTCAGTGATCGGAATTCCCGCGCAGGTGGAGAAGCGCGGGAGTGGAACCATCGTGTCGCCATGTCCGCCTAAAACAAACGCGGTGACGTTCTCAACCGAAACATCGAGCGCTTCAGCGAGGAAACAACGCATACGCGCGGAGTCGAGCACGCCCGCCATCCCGATCACGCGATGCTTCGGAAAGCCCGAGCGACGCAGCGCGACCTGGCACATCGCATCCAAGGGATTCGAAACAATGACAAGGATCGTATCCGGTGAACGTCGTACGACTTCGTCAACGACCTTTGAAACGATGTCGGCGTTGGTCTTCAACAGATCGTCGCGGCTCATTCCGGGCTTGCGCGCCAATCCAGCCGTGATGATCACGACGTCGGAATTGTTGGTATCGTCGTACGTGTTGGCGCCGATCAGCCGCACGTCGAAGCCTTCGACCGGCGCGGCCTGAGCCAGATCCAATGCCTTGCCCTGCGGCACTCCTTCAACGATATCGACCAGGACGACGTCGCCGAGTTCCTTAGCGGCGAGCCAGTGTGCCGCAGTGGCGCCGACATTGCCCGCGCCCACAACTGTAATCTTCTTTCGCGCACCCATTGCGTTAAATTCCTTTAATTAAAATGTTGGATTGAAACCGGCGAGTTTACAAGTCGGTCAGAGAGAGTGTCAAATCAGCGTATGAGCGACTTCGATCTCGATGATCCGTTTCCGGAGCCGGTGGAAATCGAGATTACCGACATCTTCGATCTGCACACGATTCCGCCACGCGACGTGAAACGCGTGGTTGAAGAGTATTTACAATTGGCCCACGAAAAAGGTTATCAGGTTGTGCGGATAATTCATGGCAAAGGCATCGGCGTGCAACGTGAGATGGTCCGTTCAATCCTCGCCCGCACTTCGTTTGTTTCCGACTGGACTGACGCTCCGCCCGACGCCGGCGGCCTCGGCGCCACGATCGTCCGGTTTGTTCTCTAATTTCTGCTGTCGAACTAATTCCGTCCGTTCATGGGGCCACAAAGTTGTAAACCAACACGCCTGTCACTTTCACGGGTTCGCCGTTGTATTTCGAAGGCGCAAAGCGTGTGTTCCTCGCTGCCGTAACTGAGGCGGACTGAAGTAACGGGTGTCCGCTAATCGAAGCAGCGGCGATCACCGTGCCATCAGTGTCGATGATCACCTGAACGCGGACTTCACCTGACGCGTGTGCGGCAGCGGCGATGGGTGGATACACTGGTTTGACCAGTTCGAGGGCACGGCCCGCCTCAACTCCATCCGCGGCTTGAGCATCCCCGCAGTCCTCGACGAGACAAGTCCCCATAATTACTTCGCCACGCTTTTTTGCGTCCTCGAGCATTTGCTGCACTGCGTTTTTCGGCTGCTCGGTTTCACTCGGCTTCGGCGCTTGAGGATCCTGGGCCATTCCTGCCGAGCACAGCAGGACGACAGCAATCAAAGAGATGAGAATCTTCGGCATGTGGATAGTTCTCCTTTCGGACTGTTAGACACTTCCCTGGTAATTTGTGTTCCCGAACTTTTGCGGGGTTCAGGAGAGGCGGCTAATCATCAGCGGCAGCAACTCCGAGATGGGTTGTCGATGCTCGCTGATTCTATATCCTTTGGCGACGCATTCGAAAGTGGAATCGTGAAACGTAAAGATGTAGTGATGCAGCAACTCAAAGCGTTCCGCGCGATGACGTGGATGGACCGAGTTTCGTCTTTCCAATTCTGTAATCCATGATGAAGCCTCAACTTCGAACGCGCCATAGGATCGCAAACCACGTTCATAAAGTGGATGGCCCGCGAGCGCCTCATCGTTCGGCGCGCCAAAGCTATACGAGCGATAGCCCACAAACTCAACGACCGCAACGTGCGCCGCAAACGAAGCAAGATCCTCATCTGTCAACACATGTCCCGCCTTCCAGCCGGGCTTTTCGGCCTCCACCTCATACGCCAAAAG
>Ga0075423_10006149_pt1 | contig 11261 bp, 10 predicted proteins | sample SoiMethybrSBSTD2_FD_80114 | JGI IMG/M metagenome (GOLD analysis project Ga0075423, IMG submission 80114) | Bulk soil microbial communities from a Populus tree surrounding site in Tennessee, USA - Soil MetaG P. TD hybrid SBSTD2 | ecosystem: Environmental > Terrestrial > Soil > Tree plantation...
CCGACGATGGGCTCCTGTTCCCGGCGATTGCAAAAGTGCACCAGAAATACCGAACGCCGTACGTCGCCATCCTCGTGGCCGCGCTGCTCGGAATGGCACTGGTGATGAGCCGCAGCTTCGAACGGCTGACCAACACGTTTGTCCTCGCCATCTGGCCGTTCTACGCGCTCGGCGTGGCGGCCATCTATCCGCTGCGCCGACGCCTTCCCGATTTGCCGCGGCCCTACCGCGCGGTCGGCTATCCGGTCGTGCCCGCGCTCTTCATCGCAGCCGTTGCCGCTTTTGTGATCAACTCGCTCGTCAACGACACGCTGAACAGCGTCGTCACGTTTGCAATCATCTTCGCGGGTGTTCCAATCTATTTTTTTACGGTCGATCGCGTCAGATTTCGTTGACGCGATCCGGAACGGCTGCTACTCTGTTTTTTGCGCTCGAAAATTTTCAGAGGAGAGCTGGAGATGATTGCATTCGAGGCGCAATACCGGCGCCGAGGTTTTTTCCTGCACTCGTCGGAGTCCGGCGAGCCCGACACCGGCGAACACGAGAACCCGGAAGGGTTCACCGTTCGCTCACGAGGTTCACATCGGTCCGTTCCACGTCAGACGGCCAGCAGCGGTCGATCCCGACCGGAAACGCGCGTCGACGAGTCGCGCCCGGAAATCAGATCAGGGAGCGTGACTGGCAGCCGTCAACGGGCACACTTGCCCCGCTGACCCAGCTCGCCCGCGGCGACACGAGGAACGCGACGACCGCCCCGACCTCTTCGGGGCGGCCGAACCTCCCAAACGGCAGCTCGCGTCGCACGAAGTCGGCCATCCCCTCGGGATCCTCTTTTACCCGCCGATCCCACGAACCACCCGGAAACAGAATCGAACCAGGCGCCACACTGTTAACGCGAATGTTGTCGCGAGCCAGCTGCTGGGCCATGGCCTTTGCGAGGCTGATCTCGGCAGCCTTCACGGCGTTGTAAGCCATGCGACCGCCCGATTCACGGCCCCAGATCGACGCGATCATGACGATGGAGCCGCCGCCGCGCCGCCGCAGGTGCGGCACGGCCAGTCGTGACGCGCGAATCGCCGGAAACAGCGTCTGATCGAACGCCTCCTGCCATTCGCGGTCGGTCGTGTCGACGATGCCGGCGCCCTTCGCGACGCCGACGTTATTGACCAGGATATCGAGCCCGCCGAAGGTCTCGACGGTTCGCGTGACGACCTCCGCCGCCCCGGCCTCGGTCGAGACGTCGGCCCGGAGCGCCAGAATGCGATTCGCGGCCGCGAGCGCCTTCAGTTTCGTGGTGGCGGAGGAGAGTCCGTCCTCGCCGCGAGCGCAGATGGTGACGCTGGAGCCTTCCTCAGCGAGCGCGGTCGCGATGGCTAGTCCAAGGCCGCGAGTGGAGCCGGTGACGATCGCGACTTTCCCGCCTAGTTGAAGGTCCAACCGCCCTCCACGCCTCCTGCGTTTCCCGGCCCTCCTGCCCTCCCGCCACCCCTCCTGCCCGTCCCCTTACCGGCCACCTCGTCCCGTCAGATCGTTGAGATGCCAGTCGAACGGCTTATAGGCGACCTGAAACGTGTTCTTGTCGAGGAATTCCTTTTCGATGGTCAGCAGTTTGGGACCGACGAAGGCGATGACCGCGCGTTCGATCGGACTGCGGTTGGAGAACGTGGGCGGCGCTTTGTCGGCGTAGGCGGCAACGAACTCCTTTTCGCGCCACGAGAAGATCGCGGTGGCGTTCACCTTGCCGGCGTCGCGATCGATCTGCACGCACTCGGTCCGGCTGATGCACTCGTTCGCCACTTCGGTGAGCTGCTTGTCCACCTGCTCCGGCGAAAACGCTTCACTGCGAAGGCGGCCGCCACCGAGCGCGCCGCGGCCGAGCGCGAGATACACGCGCGGATCGTTGAACTCCGGCAGAACCGTCTGCTCGATCTGATCGAGCGTGACCGTGCGACCGGCAAGGTGGTGCGGCAGTCGCTCGAACGCGCCGGGAATCTGCCGGATGCTGCGCGGCGGGTAGTCGGAGGAACGGTTCTGAATCGGATAGTGATCGATGACGGTGCGCAGAACCACCGCGTTGTAGGCATTCAGCCAGAACGCCAGCCGCTCTTCGCGCGACAGCTTGTCGATCGACGCGCTGCCGACCATGTTGAGGTACCCGTCGAGTTTGCCGCGGTCCGACTTCAGCGCCCGGTAATACACCAGGCCGTCGCGCACGTACGAGTCGAGGATCTGATCGAACGCCTTGCGGCGCGCGGCCTCCGTCAGGGATTCCTGCGCGGCCGGGGCCGCTATCGCGCAGGCCGCGAGCAGAGTCGCCACGATTGATTTGAGCATCGGTTTTCGAACTATACCCGATGGTCGAGGAACCGCGCGAGCGTCTGGTTGAAGGCGTCGGACTGCTCGAGGTTCGAGAGATGGCCCGCAGCGGGGATGACCGCAAGCTCGGAGCCGCGAATGCCGCTGTGCAGTTCCTCGGCGCGCGCAGTCGGTGTGACCGTATCCTCGGCGCCGACGACGATCAGCGTCGGGCAGTGGATCGATTCGAGGAGCGGCGACGAATCGGGTCGCGTCATCAGCGCGCGCGTGGCGCCTGCGATTGCCTCTGCCGAATTTTCGAGCACGAGCGCTCGAACCTGCTCGACTATGTCGGGCCGCGTCTTTTTGGTCGTTTCGCCGAGAAGTACCGGAATCATCTGGTCGGCGACACCGGCCGGTCCCTTTTCATCAAGTATCTGGAGCAGCCGCTGACGTCCCGCGACAGCCTCCGGCGTATCGGCCTGCGAACGGGTGTCGCCGAGGATCAAACCGCGGATGTATCCGGGCGCATGGCGAAACAGTGCGAACGCGATATATCCGCCCATCGAGAGGCCGCCGATGACGGCGTCGGGAACGTGGAGCGCATCGAGAAGATCGATGAGGTCCCCGGCGTAATCGTCGATCGATGCGGCCGGAGGGTCAGCGGCGCCGCTGCCGAACCCGCGCAACTGCGGCGCGATGACGCGCCATCCGCGCTCCGCCAGCGCCAGCTGCCGTTCCCACATCCGCGCATTGACCGGGAACGCGTGAATCAACAGCAGCACGCCGCGGTCGCGCACCGCCGATCCGCCCGGTACTCGATCGCGCGGCGCCGCTTCGAGATAGCGAAACCGGCCGACTGAAGGCATGCGCCATTATCACCGGAGCGCGAGCCTTTCAGGGGAGCGGCGCGGCCGCAAATCAGCGCGTCTCGGATTTCACGAGCGCGGCAAGCACGCGATTTTGATCGTATTGCGATCGGATGCTCTCGGCGGCGCTGACGAACGCCGGCCGCGACGCCGAGGCCACCGCGCGCGCGTTCAGAAATGCGAGCAACGCTTCGGCGCGATCGTAGTCCGAGCGCATGCTCTGCACCAGCTCGAACGCGCCGGTCTGCACGTCGCTCGACACCACGCCTTTTTTCACGATCTCCGCGAGCACGCCCTTGACGCCGCTCTTCTGCAGGATCGACTTCACGCGCGCTTCCGCGCCGAGCCCGGTGCGCCTCACCAGCCGTGGCAGTTCCGATGCGAGCCAGCGCTTCGCCTCGTCGTCCCACCGGCGTTCGGCGCCGCCGACCCAATAGCGGCGCGTGATCGAGCCGCCGGAGGATCGCATCTCGACCTTGTGCTCGGTTCCACCGGAGGAGTGTCGAAGCGTGAACGACCCGCCATCGGAAAGGCTCCGAACGTCGGTCAGGTCGTCGGTAAACGTGATCGTCCCGTGCGCGCTCGCATCGACCCGTTCGTTGTTGTTCGACCACTGCATCGACCAGTTGCTGTCGCTCGAGGAGAACGACGTGTGCTGGCTGCCTGCCACCTCCGGAGGCGGAGCCGGTGGTGCCGGCGGCGCTGGTAGTGCCGGCGGCGCTGGAGGCGCAGGCGGCGCGGGGCTCGCCTGAGCCGGGACCGGTGGCAGCGGAGGTGGTGGAGGCTGCGCGAAGTCCACGTCGGCGATCGCCGGCACCGAGGCGATGGCCGGCACCGAGGCGATGGCCGGCACCGATGGAACAGCTGGAGCCCCAGCAGCCGGCGGCACCGGCGCGATCGCCGGCTCGATGTTCTCCGGCCGCGCGGGGGGCAGCGGCGGCAGCGCGGGTATCACAGGCACCGTCGGCACCGCCGGCACCCCGTGGGGCGCCGGAGCTTCGGGCGCAGGCGGCTGCGCGACATCCGCGTTCTTTGCCGCAGGAACGTACTGAATCGTCCCTGCGCCCGCCGTGAAAATCATCGTCAACGCAAGCGTCGCGGCCCAACCGGGCGAGCGCGGCTCCTCGGTGACCGGTGCGCGCAGAATCCGCCGGACGCGATCGAGCAGCGACCCGCCGGTTGCAGCCAACGCGATTGCCAGCGAACCGGCGCGTGCCGACTCGAGCGCTGCCAGGGCGCGCGCATAGGCGACGGCATCGCCGCTCATCCGCACTGCGATTTCGTCGCAGCAGTGCTCCCGCTCCGCGCGAATGCGCCGCGACAGCCACCACACCGCCGGGTGATAGGAAAGCAGCGTCTCCGCGATCGTTTGCAGCAGGTTCACGGCGTAGTCGTGTCGCCGGATGTGCGCGAGCTCGTGCGCGAGAATCGCTTCCACCTGCGCGGGCGTCAGCGCCGCAACCGCGGCAACCGGCAGGATGATCGCAGGCCGAAGCCAGCCGACGACGGTCGGCACATCGACCAGATGAGATTCGACGACGTGCGCCGCGGCGGGGAGACCAAGACGATACGCGATGCGGCGGCACGCAGTCTGCCAGCGGCACGATCCGGTGGCGAGCGCGATGCGGTGCAGCCTCCGGACGTACCACCATCCGCCTGCCATCCGCGCGAGCAGGAGGAACACGCCGGTGAGCCAGGCGGTCGCGATGCCGCGGATCACAGCGTCTTCGCTCACGCCGGAAAGGATCGACCGCGCCGAAGCCGCGGCCGGCGCGGTGATTGCGGCGAACGCCTTGAACGACGGCACGTCGCGCGCGGTTGCGCCCGACTGATACGGCTGGAGGATGTGCTCGCCGGCAGCGTCGCGTGATGCTGCCGCGGTCCAGAGCAGACGGCCCGTTACGATCGGCGCGGCGAGCATCAGCGCAAGGCCGGCGCAAGCGATGACGTAGCGGCTGTTCGGCGTGCGGTGCGCGACCATCCGGAGCGCGGCGGCGGCGACGAGCGCGATGCCGGCGCCCTGCCACAGGAAATGAATGACCGTCCAACCGGCAACCTGCATGAAGAGGTTCATTTCGTCCCCCGATCCAGCAGCTTCCTGATCTCCGCCAGTTCCTCCGGCGACGCCTTGCTTGCGGCCAGCGCCTGCACGACGAGCTTTGCCGCCGAGCCGTCGAAGACGCGATTGAGCAGATCGGCGACGAGATGCCGCTGCGTCTGGTCTTCGCTGAAGGCCGCTTCGTACACGTGCGTGCGCGTCGATTCGTCGCGTCGCACGAGCTTCTTCTCCGTCATGATCTGCAGCAGCTTGAGCACGGTCGTGTAGCCAGCCTCGCGCCCCATGGCCTCGGCAACCTGCCGAACCGTGCTCGGCCCGCGCGTCCAGAGCACGCGAAGAATCGCGAGCTCGGCATCGGTCGGTCTGCGGCGCAGCGATTTCATGACGGACGATTATCTACGAGGGCTTTCGTAGATGTCAATACGAACGTTTTCGTAGGAGTCGTGCCACGCGGGTACCACGGTGCTATCGGTGCCCACGGTGCTTGGTGCCACCGTCGAAATCAACACCAGGTGAGGAATTTGGAATTTGGAATTTGGAATTTGGAATGCTGTGGCCGACCTGGTTCTCCGGGCCGGCCTTTTTTGTGCGACAAGCTGGACGTTCGATGCGCGCGATCCCCGCGATCCTCGCCGCACGTATCACGTCGTCGTCGTGGGCGGACTGACCATTCTCGACGGCACGCGCGTCACCGGCATGCCCGGCTATCCGGGAATCGAACGCGACTACGAGCGGACGTTCGAGACACTGAAACACATGCCGTGCGACATCTTCCTCGGCGCGCATGCCTCGTACTACGGCGGCATGGCAAAGATGGAACGATCGCGCACCCAGCCCGACACGAACCCGTTCGTCGATCCGCAGGGCCCGCCCAGCCTGCGTTTCCCGCCGGCTTCAACGCGAAGGACGGTCCGGCCGGCGTCACGTTCTCGGGTCGCGCGTTCAGCGAGCCGCGGCTGATCGGACTTGCGTACGCGTTCGAACAGGCGACGCACGCGCGGTTCCCGCCGGCCAGCACGCCGGCGCTTCCAACCGATACCGTGATCCCACGGTGAGAACGTCGGCACGCCGGCCGATCGTGGAGGGCGCGCGCACACGGCGCGCGTCCTCGCCGACATCGTTGTAACGGCGATCCCGTTCTCGTAAGTTCACATCTCGTACACGCGCGAGTTCTTGCGCTTCCGGCGGCTGCCTGCTGGAACGCGGCTGGCATCTATCAGCCGCTCATGACAGGCCGGCGTGCGATTCTTCCGTTCGTCCTCGCGCTCGTCACAATTGCACGCCTCACCGCGCTCGCGCCCGGAGCGCCGGCGCGCGACGGACAGAATCCGCAAAACGCGAGTGACGCGGTGTCGACGCTCACGCGAATGCTGGAAGACGAACGGCATCTCGCCTGGAACGATCCCGCGTGGCTCTCGCTGAAATCGGAGCTCGACGTCGAGGTTCCCGCGCAGCCTGACGGTCAGCTCGCGAGACTCGCGCGACGCGCTGCTGCGCGCGTCGAACTCAGTGCGAATCCGCTCATCGCAACGGCGAAACACGCATCGATGCTCACGCTCGACACGCGGCCGTGGTTCACGGTGCAGACCGAGCTTCCTTATTACGTCGAGGTCCGGGGCTCGCTCGACGGCGCCGCGCCCATCGTGCTCGCGGGTGCCTTCGGCGATGCGCAGTGCGAAGTGAAGATCGGCGACGTCGCGTGGGCGCGGCCGCTCGGAACGGGATTTCACCGCGTTGCGATTTCGGTCGACGTCGCATATCTACGCCGTGCGCCGGCATCGAAGCGATGCGCGTTTCGTCCACGCACGGCCAGCCGTACGACGAGGCCGATGGTCCGACCCGCGGCGACTGATGTCATCACGCATGAGCAGCGGATGCTGCCGGGACTCTCGTTCGGCATCTTCGATACTCCATCGGCCGATGTCGTCGTCCGCGCCGCGCAGGCCGCGCCGGCGCGGATGCTCGATTCGCGTCTGGCGTCGGTGCCCTTCGAGCGATGGTTCGGCACGATCACCGGACGTGCGCAAATCGACTGGCGTTCGGGATTCTGCAACGAGGACGAAGCATTGTGGTGGCATCCGTCGAACGGCGACACCGACCAGGGCTACTGGCGAGCGACGATGGACGCGCGGCGCAAGCCGCGGGAGCTGTGCGCGACCGCGCTCGCCGCAACGCAGGACGGCAGTCGATCGGTCGGCGTGCGGATCGCGGTCGGCACCCTGCTCGAGGACAGCGGCGACTGGCAGTTCATCCCGCCGAAGCTCTACGAGGCCTTCATCGACGCCGACGCGAACACGCTCGACGTCCGCAGGCTCGCCGATCTCGCCGAAGCCGTCGGCGCGTCAACCGACAAATGGCCGCGCACCAATCTGTCGGTCCACGACGTCACGTACACGCCGGCGCATCCGGCCCCTGGACAGTCAGTGACGGTGCGCGCCGTCATTCGGAACACCGGTTCCCGCGACGTGCGCTACGCGCACGGATCGCTCGTCATCATGCCCTGCTGCGGCGTCGCACGCAAAAGCGTCGAAGACTTCGTGCGGACCATCGCGGCGGGTGCGACGTTCGTGGTCGAGCGCACGGTGACGTTGCCCGACGCGATCGCTGGAGTATCCGCGTGTGTGTGGCCGTTCCCGCCAGACGGCCGTGAAGACAGCCGCTGGCGACGCAGACCCACGTCCGACGCAAACCCGGCCGACAACTGCGCGGAGATCAACATCGGTAGGGTTCGGAGCGAATAGGGCGGGATGGGAGGGCAGGGCGGGCGCCCTTGCTGCCCTCCCTGCCCGTCCCTCCCGTGCCACGTCAGGCCTTCACGCTCTGCCTGGCCTCGCGTTCCATTCGCGCGTCGTAGCTCTCGCCGTAAATCGACGGCACCTTCGCGCCGATCGGCCGCAGATACACCGACAGCTGGCCGCGATGATGAATCGTGTGGCTCACCGCGAGGTTCGCGTAGACGACCGCCGGAAACTGGAAGATGCCGCGGAAGTCGATCGGCTTCGTCAACTGGTCGCCCGAGAGGCGCTTCAGGCGATCGAGGTTCGCCGTGAAGCGGGGCGCGTACCATCCGTTTACGTCGGCGGCAGTGCGAACGTTCTCGGGCCGCGGAAGCGGCGTCAGATCGAAGGCGCCGGACAAGACCGCCTCGAGAAAGCGGTTCTCGGCGGTGACGATGTGCCAGGCGAGATCGAGCGCGCTCCTCCCGACGTCATCAGGACGATAGTCGCCTTTCCCGTCTGGAATCGCGGCGATGACGCGTTCGGTGACGGGGTGCTCCGCGCGGAGCGACGGCAGTGCGACGGCGTTGAGTACGACGACGGCGTGTTCAGGAGTGAATTGACTCATGCCGCGCATTGTAGTGCACGACGTTGAGCCACCTGCAATCCGGCGCTAGTCGAGCTGCGTCGACAGAACAATCATGGATGTGCGGTCGCGCCGCCTTGCGTTCGGCATCGCCGATCGCGTCCGCGCATTGGCGCGGCACGCTTCGAGATACGGCATGTGCAGCTCTCGGAAGATCCCGGTCGATTCGTCGATGGACCCAACGACCCGTCCGTTCAGCCGCTGATTCACCGCCCACTCGAGGACCGTGACCGACGTGTCGAGCAGTTCGCGTTCGGTGCCAAGCGCCCCGAGGTCGAGCAAACGGGCAAAGCGTGGCTCGAGCGCTGCGCGCACGTCGATGTGCAAGCGGCTAGTGTGTCGGCCCATGATGCCTCCTCCAGGTTGACTTCACGGTCTATCGTTTTTTGTCGCCGGGAAACAGATCGCGAAACGTCAGCTTCGCGATGATTCCGGCCGGCACGATCACGGCACACGCGATCGATTTGATCAGGCCGAGCGGCAGATGCACGATGCCTAGCCCCTCGAGCAACACGATTGCAATCCCTGACACCATCAACACCGACAGCGTGACGATCCCGAACTTCTGAATCCAGCTTCGTGTCCTGACCCGCTCCTCCTCGATCCGAGACTGCGCGAGACGCATCTGCTGACCCGTGAGCACCTCCAGCACTTCGGGCAGATCCGCGAAGAATGCGATCGTCTCGATGCGATCTCGTGTTCGGGAGCGAATGGTCGGGACGGGACGAAAATCTGCAAGCGGAACGGAATCGCTAAGGCGCAGCTCGTCGTCGCGGTCGTGGGGTTCCCGCTTTCGAGCGTCGCTGCTCATCTTACCCTCCATCACGGACTCGAATCCCAGTGCGGCATCGCTCGGCAGCTGAGTAAGCTGCTGAGCCCGATGTTAGGCCTCTGGCAGTTGACCGAGCAATGGCTGATTTTGAGTGGAAATGAAGAGCTTGGGTGTTGCGTCAGGAGCGACTGCAACGTTGAGGCACTTCGGATCTCTTTGCGACAGAGGGAACAGAGAAACAGAGGAACAGAGAAAGAGAGGAAGAGAGAAAGAGAGAAAGAGAACAGCAGAAGAGAACAGCAGAAGAGAAACAGCGGAAGAAAAAATCGGCGGGTCCGAAACGAACCCGCCGATCAAACTAATCCCTGCTCCCTAAACTAATCTCTAATCCGTAGCGCGTTTTCGATATTGACGTAGCGCGGGGCTTTCAGCCGCGCGAGACGCGGCCCTCAAAGGGCCGCGCTACACGCATCTGGAAACTGCACTAATCCCTGCGAGGGTGTCAGCGCGCGCACTAGGCGCACCCACTCGTAGTGCCACAGTTCACGCACTTGTAGCAGGCGCCGCTGCGGATCATGATGGAGCCGCACGTCGAGCACGGCGGGGCGTCCTCCTGATTCTGAATCGTCGAGTGCGGATTCGCCGCAGCGCTTGGCCTCGGCGCGGACGCGTGCGTATCGGCGTGCGCCGCGGACGCGGTGGTGCCGTTCTGCTCCTCGAGCTCGCGTCCGTTGACGCCGGCGTGGAACTGCGCTTCGGGCGACAGGAACTTCGACGCGAGCCAGCGGAAGATGTAGTCGACGATCGATTTCGCGAAGCGGATCTCCCGATTGCGCGTCATGCCGGACGGCTCGAAGCGCACGTGACTGAACTTGTCCACGAGCGCCTGCAGCGGGACGCCGTACTGCAGCGCGTAGGAGATCGCCTGCGCGAACGCGTCGGCGAACCCGGAGATCGTCGATCCTTCCTTGGCCATCACGAGGAAGATCTCGCCCGGCTGGCCGTTCTCGAACAGACCGACGGTGATGTATCCCTCGTGGCCGGCGATGTCGAACTTGTGCGTGATGGCGTGACGCTCGTCGGGGAGCTTTCGGCGAATCGGTCCGCTCACCATCGAGGCCGCCGCCTGCTGCGCGATCTCCGCCGGCGACTTGTCCTTCGACGTGTTGAGCGGCTGCGTGCGCTTGCTGCCGTCGCGATAGATCGAGATTGCCTTCGCGCCGAGCTTCCACGACTGGATGTACGCCTGCATGATCTCGTCGACGGTCGCCTCTTTCGGCACGTTCACCGTTTTCGAGATCGCGCCCGAGATGAAGGGCTGCGTCGCGCCCATCATCTTGATGTGGCCCATGTAGTGGATCGATCGCTGCCCCTTGGCCGCCTTGAACGCGCAGTCGAACACGGCCAGGTGCGATTCCTTCAGCCCCGGCGCTCCTTCGATCGTTTCGTTCTTGTCGATGTAGTCGACGATCGCCTCGACCTGGGGCGGCGTGTAGCCGAGCCGCCGCAGCGCCATCGGCACCGTCTGGTTGACGATCTTCATCAGTCCGCCGCCGACCAGCTTCTTGTACTTGACGAGCGCGATGTCGGGCTCGACGCCGGTGGTGTCGCAGTCCATCATGAACGCGATCGTGCCGGTCGGCGCGAGTACGGTCACCTGCGAGTTGCGGACGCCGTCCCGCCGGGCCGCTTCGAGCGCGCCGTCCCACGCGTCGCGCGCCGCCCCGAGGACGTCGAGCGGGACGAGGCTCGGGTCGAGCTTGTGGGCGTGCGACCGGTGCTTCTCGATCACGCCGAGCTGCGGATCGCGGTTCCGCGCGTACCCCTCGTACGGGCCGAGGACGGCCGCGACCGCCGCCGACTGCCGGTATGCCTCGCCGCACATGATCGCGGTCAGCGCCGC
>Ga0075423_10006150_pt1 | contig 11259 bp, 11 predicted proteins | sample SoiMethybrSBSTD2_FD_80114 | JGI IMG/M metagenome (GOLD analysis project Ga0075423, IMG submission 80114) | Bulk soil microbial communities from a Populus tree surrounding site in Tennessee, USA - Soil MetaG P. TD hybrid SBSTD2 | ecosystem: Environmental > Terrestrial > Soil > Tree plantation...
GGTTCTCAATCATGCGTTGTATGTGTTAATGCATGAGGCAACGCACAACTTAATTTTCGCAATACCAGTGTTAAACAAGCTTGCCGGCCTCAGTTGTGATTTTGCCTTAATTATCCCCAGCGCTATGAGTTTCAGAAAGTATCATCTTTTGCATCACCAACACCTAAATAAAATAACGATGGATCCGGACGTGGTGAGCAAATTTGAAGGCCGGCTGATTGGTCATGGTCCTCTGCGGAAGTCGCTGTGGCTCGCTTTGTTGTCTGTCTCGCAAGCCTTGCGGCCACTAAAGGTTCCGGGCCAATCGTTTGTCGACCCGTGGGTGTTTACCAATATCGCCTTGCAGTTAGGGGTGAGTTACTGGCTCTGGTTGTATGTAGGGTGGGGTGGACTGATGTATTTGCTCCTCTCGACATTCTTTGCTTTGGGGTTGCATCCGTTAGGCGGCCGCTGGATTCAAGAGCACTATGATGTTATGGGCAAACAGCAAGAGACCTATTCGTATTATGGCCCGCTCAATTGGGTGATGTTCAATATGGGATTTCATAATGAACATCATGACTTTCCCATGGTCGCGTGGAGCAGACTGCCGCAGCTTTACCACACGGCTCCTGAATTTTACCGGACCTTATTTGCCTACCAGTCCTATACGCGACTCGTGCTCAAATTTATCTTTGACAAAGAAATCAGCGCATTTAGTCGTTGGGTTCGCTATGATTCACGGCAACCAGAGATATCCGCGAGCTAGCCTGGCGAGCACGATGTGTGCCAGCCGTGTTTCCTTTTCGTGACGACGAGTGGCCGCATATGCAGCATACAGTCGGCTTATGATCGAAGGGTTTCGGTGAAGCCGGCGGCTTCCTCAGGTGCTTCCAGTGGCCCGGGGAAAAGTGTAGTACGTCGTCAATCGCTCCCAGTTCTCCACCACCGTCTTGACTGCCTTGGGATTGTGCCGAAAAGCTTGCTCGAATTTCTTGCGCTCCTTCAATGCCTCCTGGCGGCTTTCCGATACATCACGGCGTTCAGCTTCCGGGCGCGGCAGCAGCAACGTCTTGTTAGGTTGCCACGCATTCTGCGCCTCACGTCGCCATCCGGGTTCTACGGAGGGTCAGACCGGGAAGTGAACGCCCCAGAAAAGACGCACCTCGAGGTCGTCCGCCATGTTGCTGCCGTGCGTCCCGCGCCCCGTCGATGGATCGATATGCGTGCCGTGATCTGACACGAATGCAACGGCGTGTGACGTGGTTGCCCACCGGTCGCGCGCCGCGCGAGCGACGCGATCGAAGTTACGTACGTGGTTGGCCATCGCGTGCAGGGCCTCTGGACTCCGTGGTACCGTGGCGTGCATCTTGTCGTCGTACTCCTGCTGGTACGCCAGAATGAAGTCATGCTGGTCCGCTGCGACGAGATTGAGCGTCCGCTCAACAACCTCCTCGTCGTAGGTCTCGGTGAAGTAGTCAATCCTCCGATTCCGGAAGATCAGATCGATTGAGGAGTTCTCCACGGCCACGATGGCGACACGGCGGCCAGCTCGCGAGAGCGCGTCGAAGAGGGTATCGCAGGTCAGCGTCGGCCGTTCGGACTTGCGGATACCATGCGTGTCCGGAGGGGCGCCCGTGAACATCGACGCGAAGCAGACGGGCGTGACCGAGGGCATCACGGCGCATGCTTCAACTGATGTTGGTGCGTGGCGCGCGACCCGCTCAAAGGCCTCCGCGTATGAGCGGACCAGGTGCGCACCGATCGCATCGGCTGCGAACACGAGTGCCTTCGTCACGGTTCGACGCGCCGCAAACGCAGCGACCTCGCTGAATGGGGGCGCGACGCAATCGGCCGGTCTGGGAATCCCGAAGAGATCACATATAGTGCTCGTCACCGACGCCACGTCGAGCATGCCTCGCATCATTTCGGATTCCGTCGGAAGGAGCAAGGGGTCCCGGCACCCGGGTCGACGTCGCCCGTCACTCCGAAGCGCGCTAACGCATGCACACGAGGAAAATCGTAGTACGTCGTCAGCTTTTCCCAGTTCTCCACTACCGTCTTGACGGCTCTGGGGTTGTGCCGAAAGGTTCCCGCCACTTTGCCTGTCGAGCAGCCGACAAAATTTGAGTTGGTGAACAATTTGAAAACCGCGAAGCAGATCGGCCTCACGATTCAGCCGAGCGTGCTGGCGCGGGCGGACAGGGTGATCAGATGACCCGGGATCGCCTCTTGAGAATCTGGAACGGATTTTTAAGATTGGAGCGGGCGACCGGGGTCGAACCGGCGACGTCCAGCTTGGGAAGCTGGCATTCTACCGCTGAATTACGCCCGCTCAGGTCAGGGTAGAGTTGCTGGTAAAATGTATGGAATTGACCACGGGTTGTCAACGTGTTCGACGCATTAACCAGCGTCAGGCATGGTGCGCCTTGCCGCGCGCGACGCTAAGCAGTTCGGGCAGCGCCATTTTCGAAACCAAAAGGCAGATCACCTGGCCCTCCCGGTGTATCACGCCGTTCAGTTCGCCGCGCGAAAAAGCATAGAAGTTGATCCCTCTGTCCGGATCGAAAAACCGTTCGGCATCTTGGGGAGCATCCGCTTCGCCGCCCAGTAAAGTAAAACAGGTAATGGTGGCACGCTCGCCCTCATAGACGGTTACCAGGATATCGCGGCCGCCAATCCTTTCGACAAAACCCGCGACCGGGTGAAGCTTGATCACCGACAGATCCAAAGCGATCGGGGTAAACCTGTCGTTTACTGCGAAAGCGAGTTTCTTTCTGAGCTGCGCCGCGTCATTGACGCGGACGAGCGCTGTCTTGCCGCTGACAATATTTTCGTGTATCGCCAAGGCTTTTGTCGGAATATCTTGACTCGGGCGCCACGGCAACAACAGCGCGACAACGATTAGAGCCGCCAGCACAAGACCATACGCTGGTCGCAGACGCGGTGCGCTCAACCACTCCAGAACAGAGACCCTCTTAGTCTCGCGCGCAGGCGAGCGTGGTTCGCCCCTAAGGGGCTCGATCTTCTCGCGAAGAGCTTGGGGAACAACGACAGCCGAGGCCGCAAGCTTCATATCGCGCTTGAGCGCAGTCTCCCATTCGAGCTGTGCTCTGCAGTCGTGGCATTCGGCCAAGTGGTGTTCGGTCGCAACTCGCTCGGCTGCATTTAACTCACCATCGACTAGGCCGGTAATCAGCTCCTGTGCTTCGTCGCAGCGCATTGCTTAGCGCCCTTTCACTTCCTTGCCGAGATAATCGCTCAAACGTTGCTGCAGCAGTCGGCGGCCGCGCGACAAGCGTGAGCGAATGGTACCGATCGGGCAGGCGAGAATCTCCGCCGCTTCCTGATAGGTAAAATCGCCCATGTCGACCAACACAAGAGGCGCGCGAAACTCATCGGGGATTTTCTTTAGAGCTTCGCTGATCTTTTCGGCAAGCTCCAATTGTAACACGCGGGTTTCTGGCCCGAGATTATCCGAAGAAAGCGTGTCCCAGAAATTCTTCTCCCCCATCTCCGCGACATCGTCACCAGCCACCGTGCGTTTATTGCGCCCATACGTGTCGAAGAACAAATTATAGAGTATGCGCGTCAGCCACGCTCTCAGATTGGTTCCCGGGGCAAATTGTCCCTGGGCCGTGAGCGCCCGCGCGCAGGTTTCTTGGACGCAATCCTGGGCTTCGTCCTTGTTTCGAACGAGAAAGAAGGCAGTGCGGTAAAGATGGTCGAGGTGAGTCATCATTTCGGACGCGAAACGTTCCTGCTCAAGCTCCCTGGTAAGCGTCACGGCTCGAGCATTGTAATGAACGGTAACGGCAGAGTCCAACTCCGACCCTTCACTCAGCCAACGATTTGCCACGAGCAAAAGTTCCCGGCTGCCCTCGCGCTGAGCGTCTATTCCGGGCCCTTGCGACCCTAGGCGGAGCTGTCTTATGTTGGCGCCATGAAATACAAAACACTTGGCAAAACTGGTTTGCGCGTAAGCGCGGTCGGCCTGGGCACGATGGTCCACGCGGGACATTTTGGCCCCATGAAAGACTCGGAATCGCTCAGCGCCATCGAGACCGCCCTCGATCTCGGCGTGAATTTCATCGACACCTCGGACGCCTACGGCGCCGGCTACTCGGAAACGCTGCTCGGCAACGCGCTAAAAGGGAAACGTGACAAAGTCGTCCTCGCCACCAAGGGTGGAAATGTCATGGTCGGCCCGAACCGCGGTAAACGGATTTTCGAACCGGATTACATCAGCCGTGTTATGGACGAAAGTTTGCAGCGGCTCCGAACCGACTACGTCGATCTTTATCAATTGCATAACCCTACCGTCGACGTGATTGAACGCGGAGAGGTTTGGCAAGTCCTCGAACGAGCCAAGCAAGCCGGCAAGATCCGCCATTACGGCGTTTCAATCAATACCATGGAGGAAGGCATCGCCGCCGCTAGAGACGGTCGAGCTGAAACCATACAGGTGGAATACAATCTGCTGACGCAAGAACCGGCGGAAAGAATTTTTCCGCTGGCGCTGCAAGCAAACGTCGGCATCATTGCTCGCATACCGCTCAAACGCGGCATCCTGACAGGAAAATTGACTCAAGCCGACGAGGCGCGATTCCAAGGCGAAGACGTGCGAGCTCGAACCTTCAAAGGCGAGCCTTTCGCGAAGGAATTGGCCAAAGCCGACCAGCTTGGTTTTTTGGTCCATGGCCCGGTGAAGACGCTCGGACAGGCAGCCCTGGCTTTCTGCCTCGCTCACCCGGCGGTCAGCGTCGTGATTCCCGGGGCACGCAACGCCGAGCAAATGCGCGAGAACGCCGCCGGTGCGGATGTCGAAATTCCACCAGCGGATCTCGCCAAAGTCGCCGATCTCTGGCGAAGTGAGTTTGAGAGCTAAACTTCGTGCCTTTCGTATTACTATGGTTGAAAATTTGCTCCGTTTGCGCAGATTTTTCTTGTAATCTAACGCTCGTACCCCACGGCGACGCGAGTGAGCGAAGAAGGATTTCTCCCCTCCGTCGAAATGACAACGCACAAATTTTTGCGCGAACTAATACCGTTGTCTCGATTGTTTGTTTTACCCTTTTGGCGTTCTTTGCGGTTAAATTCCGCATCCGCATCTGGTCTCACGATGTGACCTTTGTGCCCCTTGTGGTGACTTCGGCGTGACCGTTCTCGTGCGGTTAAAATTCCCCTCGGTAAAAGCCGCGCTGGCCACGCGCCTCTTCGACGCCGACTTCCATGTAACGAATTTTCGATCCGGGAAATTGTCGCCTTACCTGATTGCGAATCTGATTAGCGAGATGTTCTGCTAGCAACTCGGTGCTGGTGTTGGCGAGCGGCAACAAAATGACGTCCTGACGCGGCAAAACGATTTTTTGCTTTTTGTAGCGAACTTCGATTTCTTTGACGCGCCGACGGAGTTTAATCGCGGGACTCTCCGTTTGAATCAGCGTGCGATGATCCAGCGCATCACAGATTCGTTTTACCATCGGCTTGAAAGCGATGAAGTCGAGCACCACGCCGGCACGGTCTAACTCCCCTTCCAGAGCCACGGACACTTGATAGTTGTGCCCGTGCAGGGGTTCTCTCTGACCGTTGGGAAAGATCAAGAAATGCGCCGCGGCAAAATTAAAATAATCTTTCGCAACTTCAATGCTAAACGATCGTGACATTCATTGGACGTTAGCCAAAAGCCTCCTCCCTTTCAAGCTACGGCGGTGAGACTGGCAAGAGTGTCGAAAGTTATCCAGTGCTGCGATTTTTACTTGCAACTCAAGCGCGAAGGAGTTAGGTGAAAAGACCATGTATCTTGCGGAAGCTGTCGATCTAAGGCGAGATGAGATGACTGCGCTGATCGGCGCGGGCGGCAAAACGACGGCGATGTTTCGCTTGGCCAAGGAACAGCGCGAGCAAGGTTGGAAAGTTTTGGCTACGACGACGACCAAGATCTTCAAACCTACGAAACCCCATGTCGACCGCCTATTCTTAGTTGAGGATATCGACGATTTTGTTAATGCGTCCGCGCAAATCGATTCTCCGGTCATCGTCGGCGCCGGCTACGGTGTTAACGAAGAACGGCAGCTGTTGGGACTGCCGCCGCCGTGGCTCGACCGTCTGAAGCAGGCCGGCAAATATGACGCGATCTTGGTTGAAGCGGACGGCGCGGCGTCACGCCTGTTCAAAGTACCAGCGGAAAACGAACCGGTGATTCCGTCGAGCTGCTGTCTAACGATCTGGCTAATGGCGATCAAAGTATTGGGCAAGCCGCTCGATACGGAATGGGTGCATCGGGCCGAACGCGCCGTGGATATGCTCGGAGGCACACGGGGAGCATTAGTGACAGAAGAGCTGATTCTCAAACTTATCAAACATCCTGCGGGCTGCTTAAAAGGCATCGCGCCGGCGAGCCGTAAAGTCGCATTGATAAACCAAGCTGACAGCGAGGCAGAAATTGAAACGGCCCGGAGTCTCGGCAAGAAATTCCTCGGCTGCGGTCTCAACCGAGTCGTTGTCAGCAGTTTCACCAGCGACGATCCCGTCAAAGAAGTGCTAATTCGATAGATCAACGGGGGGTTGATGAGATGATTTCCGGGGTGGTTTTGGCTGCCGGCCGAGCTCAACGACTAGGCGAGGAAAAATTGCTTTTACCGCTGCGAGGCAAGCCAGTGCTGCAATGGGTTTTAGAAAGCGCACTTGCTTCTGACCTCGACGAAATCGTCTGCGTCACGCGTGAATTGGCTTCCGCCCGGCGCCAACTGAACCTGAGCGACGAGCGCTTGTTCTGGCTGACGAATTACGCTGCCGATCGAGGCCAGAGCACTTCGGTTATCTCCGGCTTATGGGCGACGAATCCAAAAAGCGAAGGCGTCATGTTTCTGGTCGGTGACCAACCATTGATTCGTAAAGAGTTGATCAACTCTTTGATCGAAAAATTTAGGACTGGTTCGGCCTGGATCGTCGCGCCGAGCTTTAATAGAGAACCGCGCAACCCGGTATTGTTCCGTCGCAACCTATTTCCTGAATTGCTCCAACTTAGCGGCGACCGGGGCGGACGCGTGCTGATCGAGAAGCACAAGAATAAAACCGCCCTGGTTGAATGGAAAGACGAAATCCCCTTCTTAGATATCGACGTTCATGAAGACTATGAGCGGCTAAAGGAAATGGCCTATGCGGACGATTAGGACTTTGCCGCAACTCCGACTAACTGTGAGATTTGCTTGAGACCATCGCGCTCGATGAGTCGAAGCAAGCCTTTGTTGATCTGTTTTACCGCCGCGGGCCCCTCATAAATCCAACCGGTATAGATCTGTACCGCGCTCGCACCGGCTGTGATTTTGTCGTAGGCATCTCGCGCATTGAAAATTCCTCCGACGCCGATGATGGGCAGCCGTCCTCGTGTCACTTGGTAAATGTGAGCAATAAATGCTGTCACTGCCTTGGCAATTGGCCTGCCGCTAAGTCCGCCCGGTTGAGAACCATGGGGCGATTTTAGATTATCCCGCATGAATGCGGTCGCGTTTGTGGCGACGATGCCGGTCAACTGTACCGACTCGACGACTTCGATAATCTCGTCGACTTGCGCAAAGTTCACGTCCGGCGCGATTTTCACAAAGACCGGTTTGATACTAATTCCAGCGCCGCCAGCCAGCTCGCGGTTCTTTTCTTGCACCGCGGAGACTAAGTCACGCAGGAGACTCTTTTCCTGGAGATCACGCAGGTTTGGTGTGTTCGGCGAGCTGACGTTCAACGTGAAAAAATCACCGTGATCAAAAAGCTTTTCGAAGCAAGAAAGAAAATCGGCCACGGCGTCCTTCGTCTCGACTATTTTGGTCCGGCCGATGTTAATCCCGAGGGGAATATGCGGTCTCCCCCGGCGCCTGTACAGGCGGTCGAGCTTGAGCGCAATCGCTTCGGCGCCTTCATTATTAAAGCCGAGCCGGTTAATCAAGGCGTTATCTTCGGGTAGACGATAGAGCCGCGGTCTAGGATTGCCGGGCTGCGCCTGTGCCGTTACGGCACCGATTTCTATGAAACCAAAGCCAAAGCTAGAAAGGATTTTCGGTGCCTCGGCGTTCTTATCGAAGCCGGCGGCAAGTCCAACCGGGTTGGCAAATGTCAAAGGCCCGACCCTAACGGCCAAACGTTCGTCTTCAACCTTGTAGAGATTTTCGACAATGCCGCCAAGAAACTCTGCCCTCGCCAAAAGAGCTAGGATCATCTCATGGCTGGTTTCAGGATCCTTGCGAAACAACAGTGGACGAACGAGCGACTTGTACAAGAAAGCCATTTGATCCGTGTAGCGGAAAATGCCTGTGACTTCCAGCGCCAAGCCATGCTTTGTGCGACGAGACGCGGATTGCATTCCGATATGCAACACGAGGAAGCGGCCATGTGTCTACGCAGCGGACGCCCACCCTGTTATCCTTCGCCTCCATCGCCTTCATCAAGTTGAATTGAGAACTTCCATCACCAGCTTGTTGGACAGCTTCGCACAAAAAAAAGCGCCGGGCTTGCGCCCGGCGCCACTTTTGGACCGGTGAAAAAACTAGATGTATTAACCGTGGACCAAAATCCTGAGTCGCCTCTTTTGTCCGTCCGGTTGTAGCGCTACATTAAGCGCAAAAGAAATGCCATTGACTAAGCATTTGATTTATCGGGACTCAAAGAGTTATTTTCTCGCGAATTTCGTAAGCAAACTTGACACAAATACCAAATCTAACCACCCATTGCTAAATCGTTGGTTAGACTCAAGAATTGGCCAGCGAAAGTGTAATGTTTGATGTCACTTTTTGATTAACCAGGGAAAATTTCTTCCGTAGGACTTGACCCCTCTTGGAAAAGACGGGAAGGGGAGATTTCTGGGCGGAGTGAGGGGGGAATTATGTCGCGAACTTCTGGGTCAGGACACTAGATGAAATCCAACCGAACAGCAGAAATGCTCGGGCGTGACCAACGTGCGGCGAGAATTATCACTCCATCGCGAACAGCATTTGGTCAGTTCCGATTCTTCACTTCCTTCTCTCTTAATTGCTTCAATAGATCATCGAAGCTTCCCTTTGCGAGAACGCGGTTGAACTGCGATCGGAAGTTAACGACAATGCTGATGTCTTCGACGACGACGTCGTAGATTTTCCATTCTCCTTGCATGCGATGGAGCCGATAATTAACTGAAGTAGGTTCGCCTCTGCCGGGAATGATTTTAGTTTTCACCTGAGCCAGGTCATTTTCGATACTCTCGTTCACGAAAACTATTTTCTCGTCCTTATAGGAACCAATTTTACTGACGTAAGAATTGCCGAGAAACTCTGCAAAGGCTGCGACAAATTCATTTTCTCGACCCGACGCGCTGTTCCAGTGTTTGCCGAGAGACTGCTTGGCCATTTCCAACCAGTCAAACCGGGGCATTAAAGTTTCACGCAGCCGGTCTTTGCGCTCTTCGTCATTTCCCGCCGGGCCGCTGACAACTTTCAAAACTTGTTGAATGGTTTCCTGGATCTGTTCCGTCGGCGAATCCCCGAATACCGGTGGCGGCGCGACCCAACACGCGAACATGACGCCGGCGATGAGCGGTTTGAATGCCTTCAGCATAACTGCCTCCCTCGGACACACCCTGACAGCGCAATCGTAGGGCCAGACCGGAGCGTCACGGAAGACGGTCGTAGCGTCTAGGAAGTACCAGGTTTTCCCAGAGAACCGGCCAGGAAGACACCCGTGTCAATGGCAGAACCGCCGAAAATGACCAACATTGAACGGAGAGAGGCAAGATGAAGATTTATGCTCGCGTGGACGGCACATACTCGACTTGTGGGGGCACGCTATCCCCACAACGAGCTACCGACCTGCGATGCGTGCGGTTTATTTTACGAAGAAACTGAGCGATTGGCTGGTGTAACGGACCAGCGGTGAAAAGTAGATGCCAAAAACAACCGTCAGCACCGTGAGCGGAATCAAGAGCGTAAAACCATCGAGCGCGATGGAAATCGTCTTGTCCTCGGGATTGGGAAAGTCGAGAAACATCGTCTTGACGATCTTCGCGTAGTAGTAGAGCGATATGACGCTATTGATGGCAGCGATTACCGCCAGCAAGGCGAATGCGCCGCCCTGCTTGAGCACGGCAGAAAACAAGAAAAATTTTCCGATAAATCCAGCGAACGGCGGCAAGCCCGTGAGCGAGAATAGAAATACCGCTAGACAAACAGCAGGCACGATGGCTCCTCTCCATGCGAGTCCGCGATAGGTTTCGATGTCTTCATTGCCGGTGACGTTGGCGATCATGCCGACGACGAGAAACGCGCCCAGATTCATAATGAGGTAAACCACCACGTAAAAAAGAATCGCCGAGAGCCCGTCGTTGTTGAGCACTGCGAGGCCCATGAGCATGTAGCCCGCATGAGCAATGCCCGAATAGGCGAGCATGCGTTTGAGATTTCTCTGGTTCAGAGCGCAGAGATTTCCGACGGTCATAGTGATCATGCTGAGGAACAAAAGCACGTGGGGCCACTCCACGCCTGATACGAATGTCCAATCGCCGCCCGGCACCATGCGCGACACGCCGGGAAAGAAAAACCGGATCATGATGGCGATCCCCGCGGCGTTGGAAGCAACTGAGAGAAATGCCGTGAATGGAGTCGGCGCTCCTTGATAAACGTCCGGCGACCACATGTGAAACGGCACGAAAACAATCTTGTAGCCGAACCCCGCCATGATAAAGACGAAAGCCATGAATAGGGCAGCTTTGCTGATCCCGTTCTGTGCCAGCGCGGCTTGCATCGCGCTGTAATCGAGACTGCCGGTCATACCAAATATCCAACTCATGCCGTAGATCATTGTGCCCGAAGCGACGCCGCCGTAGATCAGATACTTAAGCGCCGCTTCACTGGAGCGCCGATTATGGGGCAAAAAGCCGGTGAGAACGTAGGAAGTCAAACTGACCAACTCCAAGGACAAATACGCCATCAAAAGGTTGCTCGACGAGGCCATGAAAAAAATGCCGAGCGTGCAAGTGAGCAGCAGCGTGTAGTATTCGCCTTCGTGGACTTGCTTGATTTCGTTGCTGCCGAGCGACATCCAGATGCACAGTATCGTCGCCGCCAGCGCGAAGACTTTGAAAAAGAGACTGAACTTGTCGAGGATCATCATCCGGTGAAATAGCCAACCCGGCTCCGCCCAGTAAAGATCGAAAGTCGCGATCAGTGCCGCTGCGCTTCCGGCCAGCGCGATAATGGCAAGGCCACGTTTGTTGCGCATCAGCAGATCGATAACAATCAGCAGTAATATGGTTCCGGA
>Ga0075423_10006151_pt1 | contig 11257 bp, 12 predicted proteins | sample SoiMethybrSBSTD2_FD_80114 | JGI IMG/M metagenome (GOLD analysis project Ga0075423, IMG submission 80114) | Bulk soil microbial communities from a Populus tree surrounding site in Tennessee, USA - Soil MetaG P. TD hybrid SBSTD2 | ecosystem: Environmental > Terrestrial > Soil > Tree plantation...
ACCACGGCCTGACTGCCGTAACGGCCCGCGAGCGTCGTGATCAGCGACGGGTTCGCCAGCGCCGCGGTGTTGAGGCTGACCTTGTCGGCGCCCGCCTCGACCGCCGCCGCCGCATCATCTTCCGTTCGGATGCCGCCGCCGACGGCGAGCGGGATGAACAGCTCGCGCGCGACGGCGCGGATCGTGTCGGCCAGCGCACGCCGCGCCTCCAGCGTCGCGGTGATGTCGAGGATCACCAGCTCGTCGATCCCTTCCTCGTTGTACCGCCGCGCGAGCTCCGCCGGATCGCCGGCGGATCGCAGGCCCCGAAAGTTCACGCCTTTGACGACCTGTCCGTCCCGCACGTCGAGACAGGCGATGATGCGTTTGGCCAGCATCGTTCTCGTACGTAGTGTCCGCCTTCAGGCGGACCTGACGTGACGCCTCCTTCAAGCGGACGCTGTGTCGCGCCTCGCCCGGTCCGAAGGACCCGGATTACACCCGGCGAGCCTCGTAAAGTTTGAGAGGATTCGCAAGCCAACCGCGGAGGATTTTTCCGGATGAAACTGGACGCCGGCGATCCGCCCGCGCTCGACGATGGCGGCAAACGGTTCGCCGTGCTCGGTGACCCCCACCGTATCGGTCGTGATCGGCGCGACGTAGCTGTGTGTGAAGTACACCTGCGCGCCGTCGGCGACGCCGTCCGCGATCCATGAGTCGCGTCGCAGACAGACGCTGTTCCAGCCAACGTGCGGAACCTTCAGGTCCGGTTGAAGCCGGACACTACGATCGTCGCACGTGGTGTCCGCCTTGAGGCGGACCGTGCTCAATCGCACGCACGCGCCAGACAGGAGTCCCGCCCCGCGAACCTCCGGTGCCTCGTCGCTCGATTCGAAGAGCCATTGCATCCCCAGGCAGATGCCGAGGAGCGCGCCGCCGCGATCGACGACGCCGCGGATCGCGTCGCGCCACGGCGCGTCGATCGCGCGCGTGGCGCCGAAGTGACCGACGCCGGGCACGATGATCGCGCTCGCGCGGTTCACGTCGTCGGGCTGCGCCGGGACGAACACCGGCGCGCCGACGGCCGCGAGCGCCTTCTTCACCGACGTCAGATTGCCGGCCTTGTAGTCGATCAGCGCGATCACAGCAGGCCCTTCGTGCTGGGAAGCATCGCGGCCATGCGCCGGTCTTTCGCGCACGCGACGCGCAGCGCGCGCGCGAACGCCTTGAAGGCCGCTTCGATCTTGTGGTGGCTCGATCGTCCGTACAAGACCTTGACGTGGACGTTCGCGCGCGCGCCCATTGCGAACCCTTCGAAGAAATCGGTCACGAGCTCCGTCTGCAGATCACCCACGAGCGCTGCGTTCACCTGCAGATTGACGATGGCGTGCGGCCGCCCGCTGAGATCGAGCGCGGCGACCGCGAGCGTCTCGTCCATCGGCATGACGAAGTAGCCGGCGCGATTGATCCCGCGCCGACTGCCGAGCGCCTTCGACACCGCCTCGCCCAGCGTGATTCCAAGGTCCTCGACCGTGTGATGCTGATCGACGTCGAGATCGCCGCGCGCGTCGATTCGCAGATCGAACGCGCCGTGGCGCGCCACGAGCTCCAGCATGTGATCGAGGAATCGAACGCCCGTGCGGACCGCGTATCGCCCGCGGCCGTCGAGGTCGAGCCGCAGCCGGATCCGCGTTTCGGATGTGCGGCGGTCGACTACGGCGCGGCGCACAGGACCTCTTCCATCACCGCAATGCATCGCTTCGTGTGATCGACGACGCCTGCACCGATCCTGATGCAGCCGGCGCAGCCCGGCTCGGTCGAGCGGTCGCGGAGGTAGATGCCGCGATCGAACGCTCCTTTCACGAGCGCGTCGGTCCGATCGCCCGCGCCGACGAGGACGAAATTCGAGCTGCTGCGGACGCAGGTCAGGCCGAGCCGCTCGCACGCCGCGTACAGCAGCGCCTTCGACTCGTTCACCTGTCGCAGGTATTCGTTCAGATGATCGAGATCGCGAAGCGCCGCCTGGATCGCGGCGACAGCGGCGATGTTCACGCTGTAGACCGGCACGGCGTGGCGAATCGGATCGAGCGCCGCGGCCGCGCCCACGAGACAACCAATCCGGAGACCGGCAAGGCCAAACGCCTTCGAGAACGTGCGGCCGACGATCACGTTGGGAAACGCCGCGAGATCCGGAATGAAGGTGACGCCGGCGAACTCCGCGTACGCCTCGTCCACGAAGACGATCGCCTCCTTCGGCACGCGCCGCGCGATCGTCCGGATCGCCTCGAGCGGCATCGTCACACCGGTCGGGTTGTTCGGATTCGTCAGGAACACGACGCGCGTCCGCGACGTGATGGCGGCGAGCACCTCGTCGAGCGGGAACGAGAAGTCCGGCCGCGGCATTACCTGCACGAGCGTCCCGCCGGCGACCGCGGTATCGAAGCGGAAGATCTCGAACGCCGGCTCGGGCACGACGGCTTCGGGCACCGGCCCGCCGACCGGCGGCCGCAGGTAGGCGACCGACAGCGACATGATGCCCTCGTCGAGGCCGTTGGTGATCGCGACAGAGTCGGCGTCCGCTCCAAGGTAATCGGCGATCGCTTTCGTGGCTTCCGCGTACGGTGGATAAAAACCGATCGCATCGGGACGGAGCGCGGCGAGCGCTTCGATCACTTTCGGCGAGCAGCCGCCCGTGTTCTCGTTCTGGTGAAGACGGAGGCCGTCGTAGAGCTCAGGCGGTTTCTGATAGTGGCTCATGGCTGACGCTGATCATCTCAGGCGGACTTCGATCGACTCGGCGTGGGCGTGCAGTCCCTCGGCGCGCGCGAGCGGGAGAATCGTCGGCGCGAGAGCGGCCAGGCCGGCGCGCGTCACGCGCTGCACCGACATCGCACGGACGAAATCCGCGGCGCTCAGGCCGCCGCGGAAGCGCGCGGCGCCGGCGGTCGGCAGCACGTGGTTCGAGCCGGTCGCGTAATCGCCCGCCGCCTGCGCCGTGTACGGGCCGATGAACACCGCACCGGCGATCAGGGGCCGCTTCGCGAGCGCCTCGCTCTCGAGGACGAGATGCTCTGGCGCCAGGCGATTCGCAATGTCCATCGCCTCGTCGGCGTTTCGTGCGACGACCACTGCCCCGTGCGCTCGCAGTGACTGCCGGACGATCGGACGGTCGGCGCCGATTCGGCGAACGATCGCGGCCACCCGCGCGCCGAAATCGCGACGCCACGTGATGAGGACGGCGCGGGCGTCCGGGTCGTGCTCCGCCTGGGCGACGAGATCGGCCGCGACCCATTCGGGGTTGCCGGCGGCGGCGACGATCACGATTTCCGTCGGCCCCGCGTAGAAGTCGATCGCGCAGTCGCCCGCGACGGCCGCCTTGGCTGCCGCGACGTACCGATTCCCGGGGCCGACGATCTTGTCGACGCGCGGCACCGAGGCGGTTCCGTAGGCGAGCGCCGCGATCGCATGAGCACCGCCGATGCGGAACAGTTTCGTCACCCGCGCCTCCAGCGCCGCGGCCATGACGACCGGGTCGGGTCGAGGGCAGACGACGATCACTTCGCGGACGCCGGCGACGCGGGCGGGAACGGCGGTCATCAACAGCGACGAGGGCAGCGGGAAGCGGCCGCCTGGCACGTAGCAGCCGACACGGGCGAGCGGCTCGACGCGCTGCTCGATCGAGACGCCGGCGGCGACGGCGATGTCGACGTGGCGCGGGATCTGACGGAACGCCACGCGCGCGATGTTGCGCGCGGCCTGACGAATCGCGCGTCGGACGTCGAGCGGCGTCTGCGCGGCCGCCGCGGCCATCTCGTCCGCGCCGACTTCGATCGGCGCGTCGAGGCGGTCGAAGCGCCACGCGAACCGCCGCAGCGCCCGATCGCCGCCCGTTCGGACCGCGTCCACGATTTGCCGGACGCGGCGCTGGAGCGACCGATCGCGTGCCGCAGGCGCGTTGACGAGACGCGCCAGCGCCCGCTTGTCGCGCGAGCTGATTATCCGCATGCTCCCGCCTGCCCCTCCGCCCTACCTGCCTACCTGCCCTTCCCGCCCCACCTGCCCTACAAGACGATCTTGTTCAATGGATACTCCACGATCCCCTGCGCCCGTGCCGACTTCAGCCGCGGAATCAGATCGCGGACCGTGCGCTCTTCGATGATCGTGTTGACGGCGACCCAGTCGGCGTCGCTCAGCGCGGAGATCGTCGGCCGCTGCAGCGCCGGCAGCAGGCACAGAACGCCGTCCAGATCGACGCGACGAACGTTCAGCATCAGGCCCACGCGGCCCTGCGCCTCGATGGCGGCTTTCAGCAGCAGCGCGATGTTCTCGAGCTTCGTCCGCTTCCACACATCGGCGAGCGCCGTGTGGTTGGCGATGAGCTGCGTGTTCGACTCCATCACCGTGTCGATGATCCGCAGCCGGTTCGCGCGCAGCGAGGATCCGGTCTCGGTCACTTCCACGATCGCGTCCGCGAGCATCGGCGGCTTGACTTCTGTCGCGCCCCAGGAAAACTCGACGTTGATGGCGATCCGCTGCCGCGCGAAGTACGCGCGCGTCACGCGCACCAGCTCCGTCGCAACCGTCCTGCCCTCGAGATCCTGCGGCGATCGGATCGCCGATTCCTCCGGCGCGGCAAGCACCCATCGCACTTTCCCGAAGCTCTGCTTCGCGTAAATCAGATCCGCCAGGCTGGTCAGCACCCCCGTCCTGCCGTCGCCCGCCTCGTGCTCGGCGATCCAGTCCTGGCCGGTGAGGCCGGCGTCGAGCACGCCGTCGGAGACGTAGCGCGCCATCTCCTGCGCGCGAATCAGCATGCACTCGATGTCGGGATCGTCGATGGCGGGAAAGTAGGAGCGCGAGCTCACGTAGATGTTGAAGCCGGCGCGCGCGAAGAGCTGAATCGTCGCGTCCTGCAGCGAGCCTTTCGGGATGCCGAGTTTGAGTTTCATAGTCACGGTCCGCCTGAAGGCGGACACTACGTACGATCTACCCCCGGCTGTCATCCAGTCGGCGATAGAAACATGTGCGCTCGCCGGTGTGGCACACGTTGCCGTCGCCGAGCCGCTTCACCTTCACGAGCAGCGTGTCCTCGTCGCAGTCGACGCGCATCTCGACGACCTCGAGCCGGTTTCCCGACGTCTCGCCCTTCGTCCACAGGGCGTTGCGCGTACGGCTGAAGAACGTTGCGTACCCGGTCCGCCGCGTCGCGGCGAGCGCGTCGGCGTTCATGAAGCCGACCATCAGCACCTCGGACGTCTGCGCGTCCTGGATGACGGCGGGCACGAGGCCGTTCAGTTTCGAGTAGTCCATAAAACAAAAAACCCCGCCGTCTGGCGGGGTTCGGTGGCTGCAGTCCTTGATCGTCTGTGCTGGTGCTGGTCCGGACTAGCGCACGCGCCCCGCCGCGTGGCGGTGGTGATGGCGCGCGTGATGGTGGACCACGAACATCGTTCGTCAGCCTAGTGCATGCCGCGACGACGTGTCAACGCCGGGCCTCCCGCCGTGTCCTCCCGCCGGGCCTCCCGCGCGATCATCACCTCGGTTGCCTTCACGATGGCCAGCGCATCGTCGCCGCGGCGCAGCTTCAGCTCGTCGACGGCGTCCCTCGTGATGACGGCCGTGAGCGTCTGGTCGCCAATCCGCAGGCGGACCTGCGCGAGCAGGCCTTCGATCCGGACCTCGTCGACGTAGCCTCTCAACTGATTGCGGCCGCTGATCGACACGATCGCGCCGATCGTCTCGTTTTCGCGCCGCGACTTCTTCGACGCCGCCGTCGCGCGCGAGGGCGGGAGCAGCCGATCGACTTCGGCCTCGGCGATCCGGTGATGGCCGCCGCCGGTCACGTGGGTGCGGACGCGTCCCTGGTAAATCCACTGCTTGAGCGTCGAGTACCCGACGCCGAGCCGCGCGGCGGCCTGCCGGACGGTTAGAAGTGACATAGGAGTCGGCTCGAATCATATTAAACTGTTCATCGATTGTGAAGCGCGGCTTCATCGTTCTCCTGGTATGGGCGGTGGCGTGCGGTCCGGCCGCCGATCGCCAGCGGCGCGGCAGTGTCCGTGTGGCGGCCGCCGCGGATCTCAACGCGGCGCTCGGCGAGCTGATCGGCCGGTTCTCCGCGTCCCACGCGATTGACGTCAGCGCGACGTATGGATCGTCGGGAACCTTCTTCGCGCAGCTGATGAACGGCGCACCGTTCGACGTGTTCCTGTCGGCGGACGTCGAGTACCCGCGACGGCTGGCGGAACGCGGCCTGGTACTCGACGGCGAATTCCCCTATGCGGTCGGCCGGATCGTGCTCTGGGTGCCGTCGACGTCGACGCTCGACGTGAAGGGTGGCCTCGGCGCGCTGAGCGATCCGGCGGTCACGCGTATCGCGGTTGCGAACCCCGAGCACGCGCCCTACGGCCGCGCGGCCGTCGCCGCGTTGAAGAGCGCCGGCGTCTATGAGGCGGTGAAGACCAGGCTGGTGTTCGGCGAGAACGTCGGCCAGGCCCTCCAGTTCGCGCAGAGCGGCGCGGCCGATGCCGGCCTCCTCGCGCTGTCGCTCGTGCTCGCGCCGGCGCTGAAGGACCGCGGCCGATGGTTCGAGATTCCTCCCGACTCCTATCCGAAGATCGAGCAGGCCGGTGCCATCCTGCGGTCGGCCGCCGATGCCAGCGCCGCGCGTGCGTTTCGCGCGTATCTGCTCGGGCCGGAAGGCCGATCGATCCTTCAGCAGTACGGGTTCTCGCTGCCGGGGCGCTGAGTGGACTGGACCGCCTTGTGGCTCAGCGTCCGCCTCGCGACCGCGACGACCGTGGTCCTCCTGGTGATCGGCATCCCGATCGCGTACTGGATCGTGTTCTCGCCGCGGCGATGGAAGTTCCTCGTGGAGGCGATCGTCGCGCTGCCGCTCGTCCTGCCGCCGACCGTCCTCGGGTTCTACGTGCTGATCGCGATCGGGCCGCTCAGTCCGATCGGGCGTCTCTACGCGCGAATCGCGGGACACGGCCTGCCGTTCACATTCCAGGGACTCCTGATCGCATCGGTTCTGTACTCGCTGCCGTTTGCCGTTCAGCCGTTCAGCACCGAGTTCGCATCCGTCGATAGGCGACTGCTCGAAGCCTCATGGACGCTCGGCGTCTCGCGCGCCGACACGTTCCGCCGGGTCGTGCTGCCGCTGTCGGTTCGCGGGCTGATCACCGGGATCGTCCTCAGCTTCGCGCACACACTCGGCGAGTTCGGCGTCGTACTGATGGTGGGGGGCAATCTGCCGGGAACGACGAGAACGGTTTCGATTTCGATCTATGACGCCGTGCAATCGCTCGACTATCGAAGCGCGTCGCGCACGTCGCTGCTGCTGCTCATCGTCTCGTTCGTCATCCTGACGTCCACCTACGCGCTGCAGCGTTCAGCATGGGTCAAGCCGCGACACTGAGCGTCCACGCGCGCTCGACGTTCGCGAGCGGCTTCGTCGTCGCTCCCGACTTCGACGTCCACCTCGAATCCGGATCGCTGCTGGTGCTGTTCGGTCCATCCGGAGCGGGGAAGACGACGATGCTCCGCCAGCTCGCCGGGCTCGAGCGTCCCGACGCCGGCCGGATCGGCTGCAACGGCGCGGTCTGGTTCGACGCGGACCGCGGCACGTGGGTGCCGCCGCAGCAGCGGCGCATCGGCGTCGTGTTTCAGGAGGCGACGCTGTTTCCACATCTGTCGGTCGCCGCCAACATCGCGTACGGTGTCGGCAACGGCGGTGCGGCGTCCGCGGACACGCTTCGCCTGCTCGGCATCGATCACCTGAGCGATCGGCTGCCGCGAACGCTGTCGGGCGGGGAAGCGCAGCGGGTCGCGCTCGCGCGCGCGCTCGCCCCGAACCCGCGTCTGCTCCTGCTCGACGAGCCCTTCGCCTCACTCGACGCGCCCACACGCCTGCGCCTTCGGCACGACGTGCGCGGCCTGCTGACGCGAACGGGCACGCCGGCGATCCTCGTGACGCACGACCGCGCCGAGACGATGGCGATCGGCGATCGAGTCGCCGTCGTGATCGACGGTCGTGTGCGGCAGCTCGGCCCCGTCACCGACGTGTTCAGCCGTCCGGTCGACGCGACGGTCGCCGCCGCCGTTGGCGTCGAAGCCGTCCTGCCCGCGCGCATCGCCGGGTCGGCGGACGGCGTGCTGGCGGTCACCGTCGGGGAGACGATGATCGAAGTCGCCGAGCGGGAGCCGATGGCCGTCGGCAGCGATGTGTTCGCGTGCATTCGTGCCGAAGACGTGACGATCGAGACGCAGCGGCCGGCTCACGCGAGCGCCCGGAATCATCTCGCGGCACGCGTCGTCGCGATCACGTCCGAAGGGCCGCTGGAGCGGGTGTCGCTCGACTGCGGGTTTCCGCTCGATGCGTTGATCACGCGCCAGTCGCGACAGGCGCTGCAGCTCGCGGCGGGCTCGGCCGTGACCGCGGCGATCAAGGCGGCGTCGGTCCACCTGGTGGCTCGTGGCTGGTGACTGGTGGGTCTTAGCCACCAGCCACCGGCCTCTACCCTCTGGCCACCGGCAGCGAGCAGATCACGCGGGCAGCGGCTTTCCTTTCGTTTCCTCGCCGAACGGCAGCAGCAGCAGCCCGATCGCAAACGCGATCGAGGTCATCGCGACGGGTGTGCCGATCGTCTGAAAGTGCTGGACGCCGGCGCCGACGAGGAACGTGATGCCGGCGCCGACGAAGCGCCCGGCCGACGTGGCGAACGCGAACGCGCTGGCGCGGCAGTCGGTCGCGTACTGCTCCGGCAGCCACAACGTGTACATCGCGAAGTTGGCGCCGCCGACGCCGAGAAAGAACAGGATCGCCATGAACGGGACGAGCGCGTCGTCCAGATAGAAAACGTAACCGAAGCCAGTCGCGATCGAGACGCCCATGATCGCGAAGTAGATCGCGAGCGTCAGCCTGCGGCCGAGCGCTTCGGCGATCGGCGGCAGCACGATGCATCCGAGGATCGTGCCGGCCGACAGAATCATCGTGCCGTACGAGGCGAGGCGCGTCGCTTCGGCCGCGGTCCGGCCGGTACGCATCGCGATCTCACGCACCGACGTCGGCACGTAGACCGACCCGGCCCACAGCCCGACAATCGACACGAGAAGGAACGCGGAGTTCAGCCACGTCCGGCGCGCGTACGTGGACGAGAAGAGCTTTCCGAACGCTTCGCGCAGCGCGGGCCGGTGCTTTTCGGCGATGCGGTGCCGCCACGCCGCCGATTCTCGAACCCCGTAGCGGATGAACGTGACGAGCAGCGCCGGCGTTCCGCCGACGATGAACATCCAGCGCCATCCGTACTTCGCGCCGACGTAGGCGTTCGCGATCGCGGCCAGGAAAAATCCGAAGTAGTACCCGGTATGCATGTAGCCGGCGCCCATCTTGCGCCGATCCTCGGGCCACTCCTCGGCGACGAACGTGCCGCCCATCGACCACTCGCCGCCGATGCCGATGCCGGCGAGCACGCGAAACGCCGCCAGCTGCCAGATGTTCGTCGCCAGCCCGCACAGGAACGTGAAGAGCGAGTAGCAGAGAATCGTCAGCATCAGCGTTCGGACGCGGCCGAATCGATCGGCGATGGGTCCCCACGCCATCGAGAGACCCCAGCCGATCAGAAACAGCGCGAACAGAACGCTGCCGTAGAAGCCGATGTTTCCAGGTGTCGCCGGAATTCCGGATCGGGGCAGCAGCTCGGTCAGCGCGGGCGCGAGCACGAGCGAGTAGATGAACGAATCCATCCCGTCGAGCGCCCAGCCGCCCCAGGCCGCCCAGAAGCCGCGGACCTGATTCGGCGTGAGCACGGTGCGGACGGCCGGCTGCGTCAACGTCATCGACGGGTGATTGTGCGACGTCTCGCTGATGGTCGGGCTGCTGTTACCGCCCGCCGCGGCCCCGGCCACGTCCGCCGGCGGGCGCCGCCACGGTCTCGAGCGCGACAGCGCGACCTTCGACGAACACTTTGGTCACCTTCGTCTTCTCGTCGAACAGGTTTCCGTCGGCGACGACGAGATTGGCGCGCTTGCCCTTCTCGATCGATCCGAGGCGATCGGCGACGCCGGCGATCCTGGCGGCGTCTATCGTCAGGGCGCGGATTGCCGCGTCCTCGGCGAGGCCGGCCTTCACCGCTCTCGCCGCGTTTTTCACGAAGTCCTTCGGATCGTTCAATCCCGCGGACTCGAAGGCGAACGCCACGCCCGCCTTCGCGAGCTCGCCCGGAACTTTCGGGGCGTCCGCGCGATCGCGGAGCGTGCGGATCGGCTCGTCGGCGTCGGGCGCCAGCGATCGGGATCGTTGCGGGTAGTTCAGGCTGTAGATGACGCGGATGTTCTGCGCTTTCAGGTCTGCGGCGACCTCGTGCGCTTCGAGCGCTCCGGTCACGATCGGATCGAGCTTCAGCTCCTTCGCCATCTTCAGCGCGCGAAGAATCTCGCGCGCGCTGTTCGCCTCGAACGCGACCGGCAGCCGGCGTTCGACGGCCGGCATCATCGCGTCGAGCGCCGGATCGTCGGCCGGCTGTTGCGGTCCGCTCTTCGCGGATTCGGCGTAATGCTGCGCATCGAGAAACGATTGCCGCACGAACGCGATGACGCCCATGAGCGATCCCGGGTACGCGTTGCCGCCGGCGCGCGGACGATCCGGAAACGACACGTGCAGCGCCACCGGCGTGCGGACGACGAACAGGCCGCGACGGTCGTCGACGATGTTGCCGATCTGCGGCGCGTCGGGCGGCGCGGCGACGTCGACGAGCGCGCTCTGGCCGCTGATCACGTCGCCGGACGGCAACGCGAGGACGGACGTGATGCCGGCCGCGGCCAGTCGCGTCAGCTCCGCGTCGTCAGCCTTGACGGCGTCGGCCGCCCGACTTTGCGGCTTGAGAATCTGCGCGCGCTTCCACCGTTCGAGCTCGGCGGTCGTGCGCGCGTTCTGTGGCGTCTGCGGGATCGGCTGATCGGCCGCGCGCGTGTTGCCGAGATCGATCAGGCCCGGATACACGGTCAGCCCCTTGCCGTCGACGACCTCGGCATCGGCCGGCGCGTCGACCGCCGATCCGACCGCTTCGATGATGCCGCGACGGATGACGACCGTTCCCGACTCGATCGGCGCGCCGGCAGCGGTCACGATACGCGCACCGCGGATCGCGTAGACGGTCGGCGCGTCGGCGCGGACACCGCGCGTCGAGACGAACGCGGCCACGACCGCGAGGATCGCGAGAAGCGTGCGCATGGTCATGGCCTCTTCATATAGCGCTGATACAGCGCGAGATGCTTG
>Ga0075423_10006152_pt1 | contig 11256 bp, 10 predicted proteins | sample SoiMethybrSBSTD2_FD_80114 | JGI IMG/M metagenome (GOLD analysis project Ga0075423, IMG submission 80114) | Bulk soil microbial communities from a Populus tree surrounding site in Tennessee, USA - Soil MetaG P. TD hybrid SBSTD2 | ecosystem: Environmental > Terrestrial > Soil > Tree plantation...
GCGCTGGCAGAGCTTCAGGTGGACAACGCAGCCTTGTTTGAAGGCGTGAACAATACACTCAAACTGATCGGGGATCAGTACCTGGCACGCTTCTATCGGATCGTGAGCCGACGCTTTCACCTCGACGAATGGGATGCGAGCATTCTGCGCAAACTGCAGACCTTGGAGAGTATCTACGAAAAGATCTCTGCTCAAGCTTCCAACCGCCGAATGGAAGTCCTGGAATGGGTGATTATCTTCTTGATCGCTTTTTCGATTGTTTTGGAACTCATCCACTGACATCGGTTTGCGCTCGCCATTCTGGAACGTGCCACGAACCATTGCAGACGCGCACCGGAGTCAATTCAATACGGCCGAACTGAGGCCACTCCGTTGACGCACGGAGCAATCTTAGCGAGAAATCCTTCAAGGTCGAAGTGCGAGCGAGCATCCTACGTGAGCCGTTGACGGATTGTCCGTATTGACTAGGCGGCACTGTGGCATACGATTATCTTATGTTCGAAGGGACGTTTTGCCGACGCTGCTCTAGCGACCGCATCAGGAGGTATTCATGAAAACGGTACCGAGTCTTGTTCTGGTGAGTTTCTTCGCTCTGGCCTGCTTAACCGTCGGCGGCTTTTGCCCTGCTGTATGGGCACAAACGATCAGGGATCGCGCGGCGGTCGAGCGTATCGTCTCCGTAGACAAAGTTTCGGTCACCGATACTTCGGTTTCCGGCGAGGTCATAAACCATTCAAGGAATGCCGTCCGCGATGTGCAGCTGTTGATCCGTTACATCTGGTTCTGGGACAATGAGACCAAGCCGGGAAGTAATGACCCGAGCGTCTCGTTCTACTACAACTTGCCAGATGAAATTCCGCCAGGCGGCCGAGCTTCGTTCACCTTTAAGCCGTCGCAACCGCTTGCGCGGACATCCGGCGGACACTTCGAAACGGTAGCATCTATCGCTGGATTTTCTGAAGTATTTTTGCCCGGCCGATAAGCCCATACGTTTCATACGGTCGTTACGCGGCCGATAAGCGGCGCGATCTGCGTGTTTTACCAGCGCGTCTCTATACGCCCGGCGGAGCTTTAGTGTGATTACCGCGCAGTAGGAGACAGGCTTACCTTCTTTCAGATTTTGATCAGTCTCACCGGAATTTCCTCGATGGGCGCATAGCGAGCAATAAAAAAACGACTGGCAACCACCATGACTGGCATGGTGGTTGCGGCTTTGCTGGGCTAGCAGGAGGTCAAAATGGCGGAATTTACGGAAACCAGAATGGAAGATAATTCGGAGACAGAACAGTTTTTCGATAGCTTTCGGCGCAGTGACTATCTTCAACCCGAAACAGCACTGATTGCTGCCATTCTCGAAGACGCCATTCACGAGTATCGGAAATACCGCGGCGCTCGCGATAACGCTGGCAAAGAGCGGTTTCGCGAAGCCGAACAATGGCTCATGCACGACGGCGATGCGTGGATTTTTTCTTTCGGCAACGTGTGTGAGTTTCTCGGTCTCGATCCCGAATATGTCCGGCGCGGATTGCGTGGGATGGAGGGCAGTGGCAGTGAGCTCGAAAAATCTCAGCGGCGGAACGCTCGCAAGCGCGCGGCATGAGTCGCAGCTGAGGTTCTTCTAAGAAAAATGGCGTCGCGGACGTCCAGGACAGCACAATTCCAAGCCAGACAGGGCGATCTTCGGTTGAAACCGGTTCCAGAAGCAGTCTTCGACGGCACCTCGAAAAGAGCGGAAAAATGTACGTTATCCTATGAATCGCTCAACGAGACCTGCTGCGGCTCATTCGCGGACCACTTCCTGCGCTGCTTTCTCATCTCTCAATCCCGCAAAAGCTGCGTGTCTCAAATGCCCGTCGGGCGTCCATTCGGTGAATTCTATTTGGGCAACGAGCTCAGGCTTGATCCATACGCATTTTTTCATTTCTTCTTTGGTCAGCGCCCATGCAGTACGTTTCTTCTCGGGCAGGTTCGCAAATGGACACACGTCGGTCTCGAGAGTCCTCATACGTTTGGCAACTTCGCGGCGTATTCGTGGAACGAACCCGTTACGTACTTTCGCGGCATAAATCAACTGCGTATCGCGATAATAGCCGACGATGACGGCATCGAACGGGTGACCCGGCGTGTAGCCGCCGATGACAAACTCTTGTCCTCGGTTGATCTTGTATTTGAGCCAGGCGCCGCTTCGTTTCCCAGGTTCATAGAGCGAATCTCTGCGTTTGGCGATGATTCCTTCAAATCCGAGCCGCTTGGCAGCATCGATGAGCTCCGCCGGGCTGCTCTCGAATTTCTGCATCAATTGAACTTCGCCCATCACATTCGTCAGGGCTTCCTCGAGAAGATCACGCCGTTCCGAGATCGCCAGATCCATGGTGCTATGGCCTTTGTAAACAAGTAGATCGAAGGCATAAAACCGGATCGCGCTCGCTTGCGAGCGGCGGTGCTGAAGCAAGTTAAAAGACATGCGGCCTTCGTGGTCCAAAGCAACCACTTCACCATCCACAAGCGTCTCTGTGGGAAGCGCCGCGAAGGCCTCCGTCAGCCCGGGAAAATCTCGATTGAATAAATTGCCGCGCCGTGACCAAAGCTTCACTGCGCTTCGGTCCTTTCCGGCAAGGCAACGATATCCGTCGACTTTGACCTCGTAAATCCAGGAACGCCGATCTTCTGGAAGTTCGGTTACTGCCCTTGCGAGCATCGGTTCGACAAACTTCACCTTGGCCTTCGGCAGCGAATCCAATTTCTCCTCCGAGGCGGAGTTAGTCTTCGCCACCGCGTCGGCACCGTTCCGGTTGCTGTGCCAAACCGCGTCCGCCGCCCCTGCGATCTCATCCATGCTCCGGCCGCTGAGCGCCGAGGAGTCTTCTTCTTTAGGGCTTGGTCGAGTCATTGACGCAGCCGCTTTGATGCAATACCACACATTGTCTTCACCATTACGGCTGGAGTCTTTCACCAGAACCCATTCGCCGTTGAGCTTTTTTCCGTTTAGAAATATGTGGAGCTTCCCCTGCCAGTAGTTCCCATCGATCAATTCGTAAGTTCCGATGTCCCAGACCATCACCGTGCCGCCGCCGTATTCTCCTCGCGGGATGATCCCTTCAAATCTGGCGTAGTCCATTGGATGATCTTCAACCGCGACCGCGAGCCGTCGCTCGTTCAGCTCGTAGGGCGGCCCCTTCGGGACCGCCCATGATTTCAGTGTACCGCTCATTTCCAGGCGAAAATCGTAGTGCAAACGACGCGCGGCATGCTTTTGAATCACAAAAAGCGTGCGGCTTCCTTGCCGGCTCGATCTCGGCACCGCCGGACCGGGTTCGGGAGTCTTGGTGAAATCGCGCTTGCGGCGATAGGCGTCAAGCGTGTGTGTGCGCCCCTGCTGATGACCTTCCGATTCTTTCGACATCAGCTCAAGAAAGGGCGCGGGCAGTGTCTGCTTCAGTTTCAGCACCGGCGCGAAGAGATCTCCGGTTTTTTTGAGCCGCCGTACGGCCAGATCGGGTTCAACGAAGAGTCCGCCGGCATCGCCTTTTTTGACCGCATCTCTCAACTCCGTCCAGCTCACGGGCATCGCGACAAACGGTCGCTTCGCCTTGGCTCTCAACGAATAAACCGCGACCGTCGATTTGTATTCGGCGTTTTGGCTCCAATCGACAAACACTTTGCCTTTGCGCTTGGTTTTCGGCATTTCCGAAACGAACAGATTCGGCTGCTCGCGTTCGAGGAGTTGAGCGATGCTTTTGGCAAACGGCTGAGTTCCGTCGTAGGTTACGTTCGTATTGAGCGGGACGTGCAGATGAATCCCCTTTGAGCCGGAAACTTTTACAAACGATTCGAAATGGAGCCGGTCGAGTACGTCCTTGACATGGAAGGCTGCTTGGCAGGCGCTAAGAATGTCGGCGCCCTCACCCGGGTCGAGATCAAACACCAACATGGTCGGCCGATCGATCTGCGGAGCCTTCGCTAAGAAAGGATGTATTTCGAGATTGGCCATGTTCGCTGACCATGCGAGGCTCGAAACGTCATTGAGCAGGATGTAATGGATCATCGAGGGCTCGCCGGTGCGTGGAATCGCGAATTTCTTGACCCATGACGGCGTGAATGAGGGCGCGTCTTTCTCATAAAAATGCGCGTTGCCGACTCCGTTTGGAAAGCGCTTCATCGTGATCGGGCGATCTTTGATGTGCGGTAAAAGGTACGGCGCTATGGCGGCATAGAACTCGATCACCTGACGTTTGGTAAAGCGGTTGTCCGGATACATGACTTTGTCCGGATTGGAAATCGCCAGTTCCTTGCCGCCGAATTTTTTGGAAATCTTCATCGCTGTTAGTTTTCTACAATTTCACAGCTCCCCGCGCTAGATCGACCAACGCGCGTCAAAGACTCGTCGAGTGCCTAGCCTTCAACTAACCAACCGCACGTCATGCCATGGCATAACGGTTGCTCTCCCAATCGCGGATAACGGGGGTAGAAGAACTAAATTTCGAGGAGGCTTAAAATATGAGCGTTTTAGGCTGGATCCTGTTCGGCTTGATTGTCGGAGTTGTTGGTAAACTGCTGATGCCCGGCCGTGATCCCGGAGGATTTATACTGACAATTCTACTTGGTATTGCTGGCGCGTTGGTCGGCGGCTTTGTCGGACAATCGCTCGGGCTTTACCAGCCAGGTGAACCCGCGGGCTTTGTGATGGCGGTGATCGGGTCGATTATTCTTCTGCTAATCTACCGGTTGGTAATAGGCAGGCGGACTTATTAGCACGGTTATTGGCGCTCGGTGCTCTCGTGGCGCCGGGCGCTGCCTGTTTTCCCTCCGACGTGAGATAGTCGGTTATGGTTCCCCGTTGTGGTGGAGGCAGTCGAGCGTGAACGCGCCCAGCAGAATCCCAAAAAGATAGCCCAAGGATTCGAACAGACCGGGCACACTGCGCAGCAAGTGCCAGAAAACGCTGAGTAATACTAGACCGGAAAAAACCATTAAGCGCCTAGGGTAGCAGATCCCCCGAACCAGGACTACTTATTTGCGAGCATATGCGAGACGCTGCACCACTGAGCAATGCTGCGTGAGCCGCAGACTTCTTCTTTCTCAGACGAATCGAACCGACCTAAATGAACTGAAAGCAATCGGAGAGCTGAACGGTCTCCATGTGAACTAGCGTCGTCCAGTCAGAAAGGAACTTCGATGAAAAAACACCAGTCGTGGTTTCCGATTTTGGCGCGGTGGGCTGCCACAGCTGCGGGCAGTCCGGTCACCTTTGGTCTCGCCTTAGTCGTGATCATTATCTGGGCGGTAACCGGTCCGTTCTTTAGTTATAGCGATACCTGGCAGCTCATCATAAACACTGGCACTACTATCATCACGTTTCTCATGGTGTTCCTGATCCAGAGCACGCAGAATCGCGATACTCAGGCCCTGCACCTCAAACTCGACGAGCTGATCCGTGTCACCAAAGGTGCGCATAACCTCTTGATCGATTTGGAGGGGCTCGACGACGAGCAGGTCGAACAGCTGCGCCGAACCTATGAACGATTGGGAAAAATGGCCAGAGAAAAACCTAAGTCGGATTAGGCGGAGGCCACCCGCCGCTTTGCGAGCCGCGCTTTCCTTTATTCCAGCTTATCCGTAAGCATCCCACATCTTTGACCGGCGTCGATCTCCTCGCGAAGGTTGGCAATAGCGTCGGCGAGTTGCCTCCGATTAGTGTTTGTAGTTGAGCCCGGAGGTCGATTCGCGACGACGGAACCGGCCATTCGTGTCACAATGGCCGTCATGTCTCGCGCGATCGACCTCGACTACTCGATCAATGCTGCCAATCCGTTCACTTAGCGGTTGACTTAGTGGTCTTTCCTGTGGATTTCACCGCATCCGCCGTGCTCTCCGCGAGCTGCAAATGCTCTTTCAATGTGGGCAAGGTCTGGCTGGCGAATTTCTTCAGATCCGCGTCTTTGCTCTTATCGGCTACATTCTGAAACTTTTTGATGTCGTCTTTATGGTCGCTGACCATGGCGCGCATATACTGGCGATCGAATTCGGCGCCGGAAAGTTTCGTCAGCTTGTCCATCTTGGATTTGTGTTTTTTGTCCAAGTCGGACGAGAGCTGGACGCCTTTATCCGAAGCGATTTTCTTGAGTTCATCATTCGCCTTGCTGTGATCTTGTTCCATCCGCTTGCCGAAGTCCTTCACCTTCTCGTTCGATGCTTTGTCTTGCGCGGTTTTGCCGAGCTCGACTTCCATCATTCCACCTTGAGCCGCTTCCTTGATGAAGTCAGAATCGGCGCTGGACAATTTGCTGCTGCTCGTCTTGGTGCTGCTACTGGTCTTGCTGTCTGCAGCCTGTGCGAGCCCTGCGGGCAAGCTCATTGCCAGCGCAATGACGACGCTCTTCACAAGTGCTGAATTGGACATATAGATAGACCTCCCTTGGCTAAGACTTTTTATCGCAACTACAAAATCCACAACGCACACGGTTCTGGGCGGTAGGTTATTTCTTTTTTCTCTTTCCTTTGCGCGGCGGTACCTTTCCGCCTGCGCGTCGAGCCTCGGAGAGCCCGATGGCGATCGCCTGCTTTCGGCTCGTGACCTTTTTCCCTGAGCGCCCGGTCTTTAACTTGCCTCTCTTCCGTTCGTGCATTGCCCGCTTGACTTTCTGCTGGGCCTTTTTGCCGTATCGAGCCATTGACGCTTCTCCTTTCCGTAAGCTGCGATTCAGCTCAACTGGCCTTGCGAAGCCGTTTGTGCTTGGCGGCTTCGAGTTCTTCTCCGAGCTGCTCCAGCTCGGACTTGTCAATAATTTTTCGCACCTTCGGGAACATCTTTCCTTCCTCTTCCTCCACCGCGTGGTGTTCAACATTATCCTTAAGCACCTTGAATTTCGGCTTGAAACGCTCGCTGTTCGGCGAAAGCTTCGCCAACTCGCGGAGCACCGTTTTCATTTGCTTGTGCTCTTCCAGCGATTCGAGAACCATGTCCTTCAATTCCTCGTGCTCCTCCATTGCAGGATAGAAAATGGTCTCCTCGATGCGCGCATGGGTCTCCAACTCGCTCTTGATCTTTTTGAAAATCTGCTTGCGCTGCTTGGGGTCGGCTTCCTGGCCACGTTCTAACAGCTCGCTTACTTTCTCGTGATCTTGTTTAAGAAGTTCTAACGCATCCATCATTTACCTCCACCGAAAAGTTTTGCTTCAGCGAGGGGCAAGAGCTGTGCCATTGCTGATACGAAATCTACCCGCAAGAAAATCATTGACATGTTTTCGATTTTCCTCGGCGGGCAGCTCTTTGTACGGCAACGGATCGCTAGATTAACTCTGCTCTCTGTCCTAGTTTTCGGACGTCGAGAGCCTTATCGTCTCTACATCAAGACATGATCGTGGCTGCAAGGTCGGCATTCCAAGTGGCAGGAACAATTCACTCAGCGGCGTTGCAACGTCGAATGGCACTTTGCTTGCTGAATACTTAGCCTATACTCGGAGTACCGCAGAGCGAGTTTAGAGTTTGGAAGGAGCTTGTCATGCAGAGCAAAGCGAGGTTGCTTGGGCATCCCCGTTCATCAGAGGCTGATCGTCTTTCCTTTGAGGCTCCTTGCGACTGCCGTCATCTTTGATGTCGTCACTTGATAGTGGGAAGTCCGGTCACCGCAACGGTCTCGTATTGGATGACTGCCGCGGGGATTATCGGCGGGCTGGTCGCGGCGCCGTTCGGCTGAATCGACTGGTTTTACATTCCCCGAGGCACCCGCGCCGCATCAGCCCACTCCCGCGGTCCGTGAGCCTAGGCGTGAGCCTCCGCCCAATTCGTGCCGCTGTGGATTTCCACGGCTAGCCCGCAACGGAGCTCGGCGGCCCCTGTCATTTCACGCTCGATTAATGCTCGTGCCTCGCTAAGCCTTTCGTCAGGAACCTCGAACACCAGCTCATCGTGAACCGTCAGCAACATCCTACCGACCGGTTCTTTGCGCAGGGCCTGGTCGACATTAATCATCGCTCGTTTGAGAATATCGGCCGCGCTGCCCTGAATCGGTGCGTTGAGCGCCATACGCTCGCCAAGTGCGCGCAGGCGAAAATTGGCGGACTGAAGCTCCGGCAAATAGCGTCGGCGGCCGAACATCGTTGTTGTAAAACCGTCGATCTTCGCCTTGTCGACCTGGGAAGCCAGAAATTCCTTCACTTTGGGAAATTGTGCATAGTATGCTTCCACGAAGTTCGCGGCTTCGTCCATCTCGACTCCGAGCCGCTGCGAGACGCCGTAGGTCGACATCCCGTACGCGATTCCATAGGAAAACTGTTTTACCTGGTTGCGCATCGCGGAGCTGACAGCGCTTCGATCGACGCCATGGATCTTTGCTGCAATCGTCGCGTGAAAGTCATGTCCCTGGCCGAACGCTTCGCAGAACGTCTCGTCCTCCGATAGATGCGCGAGTATCCGGAGCTCTATTTGTGAGTAATCCGCCGAAACCAGCACGTGTCCCGCCGGCGCGATGAACGCCCGGCGAATTTGCCGGCCAAGCTCGCCGCGAATGGGGATATTTTGCAGATTGGGCGCGCTCGAGGATAAACGTCCGGTGGCCGCTGTGCATTGCTCGTAGGTGGTGTGGATGCGTCCGCTCTTACCATCGATGAGCGCCAGCAACATTTCGGTAAAGCCATTCTTGAGCTTGGCGACTTCCCGATATTCGAGCAATGAAGCGATGATCTGATGAGTGCCCGCAAGTTTTTCCAGCTCCGCCGCATCGGTCGAGTAGCCGGTCTTGATCTTGCGGGTTTTCGGTAACGCAAGCTTCTCGAACAGAATGCGCTGCAGCTGCAGATTGGAGTTCACATTAAACTCCTCTCCAGCGAGCTGTTGAATGGTGCTCTCGAGCGACGTCATCTTGGCCCCGAACTCCGCGTTCAGCTTGTCCAAATAATCGCGGTCAACGAGGATTCCCGCATGCTCCATCCGAGCGAGGACTTGCACCAGAGGAAACTCCAGCGCGGTGGCGAGCTCCCAGATCCCTTGTGCCCGGAGCCGCTCTTCCAGAATCGGCGCAAGCGCGCGGACTGCGACTGCTTCCCGACATGCGCTGGTCTTTTCGTCAGTAGTGAAAACGAGCGAACCCTGCTCCGCCGGTTCTGACTGACCCAGCTGATCCGCATGGATGGATACGCCGAGATAACGCTGCGCGGTATCGTTAAGCATGTACCCTGAAGCTGCGCCAGGGTCGAGCAAATAGGCGCCGATTTTCGTGTCAGAATACAACCCCTCGATTGCAATTCCCGCCGCCAGTGCAAAACGACAAAGAATCTTCGCATCATGGGCAATTTTTTGCCGGCTCGGATCCTCGAGACAGCTCCGCAGCCGTTCCATCGCCTCATCAAAGCGGAGCACGCGCGCCGTCTCGCTCTTATCCGACAGCGCCAGCCAGTTCTTGTTCCAGGCGAGCGCCACCGCCTGCCCGTCGTCGAAATCCGTCTCTGATGTGAATTCTGCAATGGAGGATATCTGCAACGCAGGAGCATTCGTCGGCGCGTGAAACTTCACCTCCAGCAGGCGCTCGTGCAGGCTGCGAAATTCGAGCGAGGTGAAAAGTCTGCGCACTGCTTCCTCATCCCACGACTCGAGCCGAAGTTTTGCCGGATCCAGATCCAATTGGACATCGTCAAGCAAGTGACCCAGCTCCCTATTGATGCGCACCTGCTCGGCATTTTTTGTGATCGCCTCGCGCAATTTGGGTGTGAGCTCTGCGGCGTGAGCAATGACTTGCTCGATGTCGCCGTACTTGTTGATCAGCTGGGCCGCAGTTTTATCTCCGACTCCCGGCACGCCGGGCAGGTTGTCGGAGCTCTCTCCCTTCAGGGCCACGAAATCGATCCATTTTTCCGGCACGACGCCATAGCGCTCCAAAACAGTTTGATGATCGTATCGGATCACATCGGAGATGCCGCGGCGGGTCATAATCACGGCGACACCGTCGCGAACGAGCTGAAGAATATCGCGATCGCCCGTGACGATGACCACTTCACAGCCCTCTTGGCGCGCGTGTTTGGTGATTGTCGCCAGCAAATCGTCGGCTTCATAGCCTTCGAGCTCCGCAATGGGAATACGCAACGTCTCGACGACTTCGCGGATAAGCGGCAGTTGCTGTTTGAACAAGTCTGGAGCCGCCGTTCGCCCGGCTTTGTATTCCGCGTAGCGCTCGACGCGAAATTGCGGCGTCCCTTTGTCGAAACAGACCACCACTCCGCGCGGGCGTTCGTCAGCCAGAAGCTTGATCAGCATTGCCGTAAAACCGTAAACCGCGTTCGTCACTTGTCCGGAAGACGTGACCAAAGTATCGGGCAGAGCGAAGAACGCGCGGAACGCCAGCGAATGGCCGTCCAGCAAGAGCACTTTTTGGGTATCGGCTTGTTTTGATGCGGCGGCGCCGTGCGGCGGCGCAGACTTTTTACTTGATTTGCTGTTCACACGCGGCAGTCTAGCGGTTGGTCTAGTCCACGGCAACCGTTCGCAAAACGATCCGACAGCAACGCGAGAAAACGCGCCAGAACCCGCGGTGCTCTTGCCATGCTCTGTCGAATTGGGCTAAGAGGAAGAGCGAATTCACTAAAAAAATTTCCAGATGAGGCGGAGTCTATGGAGTATTTTGAACCTCGATCGGTGAGCGAGGCGCTTTCCGTGCTGGCCAAGCATGGCGCAGAAGCCAAGATCATCGCCGGTGGTACCGACGTCATGGTGGACATCAAGTTCAAGGAAGAGCCCGGCGGCCTGGTCAACATCAAGAAGATTCCCGGCTTGAGCGGCATCAGCGAAAATGGCGCCGGCTTGCGTATCGGACCCTTGACCACGATCCGCGAAATCGAAACCAGCGCTCTCGTACGCGACAAGCTGCCGGTGCTCTGGGAGGCCGCGCACCAGTTCGCATCGCTGCAAGTGCGCAATACCGCCACCATTGGCGGAAATATCTGCCGGGCGTCCCCCTCCGGCGAAACTTTGGCGCCTTTGCTCGTACTCGATGCCAAGGCGAAACTAGCCTTTGGCGACGGCGAGAAAAGCGTTCCGTTCACATCATTTTTTCAAGGCCCTGGGAAAAGCAGCGCGGGAAGTAACGGCTTGCTGACGGAAATCGAAATTTCTTATCCGCCCGCAAACAGCAAAGGCGTTTATCTCAAGCACGCCGTACGCGGCGCGATGGATATCGCCATGGTCGGCGTGGCCGTGCTCATGACGCCGGACAGCGGTAAAAATAACATTCAAGATGTGCGCGTCGGCCTCGGCGCCGTGGCGCC
>Ga0075423_10006153_pt1 | contig 11254 bp, 12 predicted proteins | sample SoiMethybrSBSTD2_FD_80114 | JGI IMG/M metagenome (GOLD analysis project Ga0075423, IMG submission 80114) | Bulk soil microbial communities from a Populus tree surrounding site in Tennessee, USA - Soil MetaG P. TD hybrid SBSTD2 | ecosystem: Environmental > Terrestrial > Soil > Tree plantation...
ATGCTGGCGGTGAGCGACACCGGCGGCGGGATGGACGCGGCGACACAGGCGCTGATCTTCGAGCCATTCTTCACCACCAAAGAGCCCGGCAAAGGCACCGGCCTGGGGCTCTCGACCGTCCACGGCATTATCAATCAGAGCGGCGGCCATATCTGGGTCTACAGCGAGCTTGGACACGGCACAACCTTCAAAATCTATCTGCCGCAGGTCGAGGAGGTCGATACGGTCAGCAAGCCGGAGCATCCGACGCAGGAGCAGCACGACACCGGCACGATACTATTGGTCGAGGATGAGCCGCATGTGCGCGAGCTGGCGCGGCGTATCTTGCAGGATCATGGCTATCAGGTGCTGGAAGCCAGCGATGGTCAGACGGCGCTCTTGACCGCCATCCACTATACCGGGCCGATTCACCTGCTGCTGACGGATGCGATCATGCCAGGCGGCATAAGCGGGCAGCAGTTGGCCGAGCGTCTGATCGCGCAGCGCCCGGAGATGCGCGTCCTGTATATGTCCGGCTATACCGACAGCGCGATGGCGCAGCTCAGTGTATCGACGCCGGGCTGCGCTTTTCTCCAGAAACCCTTTACACAGCCTATGCTGCTCAGCAAGATCTGGGAAGCGCTCCACAGCTAGCGAATCGCGGATTTTAACATCCCAACGATAGCTGAGGCGTGAAACGTGAAACGTGAAACGTGAAGCGCAGGCTGTGTTCACGTTTCACGTTTCACGTTTCATGGATAATGGTGAAAAATGCTCGGCATCATTCACCGGAGTGAGCGGCTTGAAATTAGGGGCATACTTCTTGCGGGGAAGAGCAATGAGAAGAGAGGAGACCGTCCACGCTGTCGCCTGGAGCGCGGTTGAGCAGAAATATAAGAAGGATTCGCAGAACGAAAAGTGGGTAGAGCGTTAAGCTGCTGCGAAGCAAGAGGAGGTCGGAATGCAGAATGACAATTTCGAATACGGGTCGGCGGATGTGACCCCACAGGAAAAACTCAATGCTCAGCAACGCCAGGAGCAATTGATGATGCTCGCGGGCGGCTTGAGTGTACTGTTTGCTGTGGTGGCCGGCGTGCTCCTGCTGCTGGCGCGGCGGCGACGCCCGACGCGACTACAGCGCGCCGAGGCGACCCTGATCGCTGCGGCAGATCGCGCTGAGCAGGCCGCGCGCATCGTTCGCAAGAGTGGCCCTGGCGTGGTCGAGCGGAGTGCGCGGAACACCGAGCAGTTGGCGCGGACGATCCGCAAGCAAGGCCCGGCGGTCGTCGCCAGGAGCGGTGAGCGGATCGAACAACTCGGGCGCTCGATTCGCAAGCAAGGGCCAGGCATCCTTGTGCGAGGTGCCGATCGCATGGAGCAGGCCGCGCGGAGCGTTCGCAAGCAAGGGCCGAGCATGCTGGCACACGGCGCTGGGCGCGCCGAGCAGGCCGCACGCACCGTCCGCAAGCAGGGGCCGGCGGTGATACGCCAGAGCGCCGAGCGGACTGGGCAAGCGGTTGAGCGGACCCGCGAGGTCGGATCAGAGATCGCCAGCCAGACCGGCAAATTGGCTGGACGAACGCGTGAGGTCGGCGACGGGATCGCCGAGGGGACGCATGGATTGGTCGAGCGGATACAGAAGCGCATCCAGCGCTGATCTGGCCGCTCTGATCGACAAACGACGTAGCTTACAGGGCACAAAGGACACAAAGATCGCGTGGATCTTTGTGTCCTTTGTGGTGCGAATACCCCTTCGCGTAGCTTCGCGGATTCATAATCGATGCTCTAGACGAGAACCGCCACCTCGTCGTATCCAGCCTCGCGGATCGCCTGGATCACCGCCGCCAGGCCAACCTTACCCTCGTGATTCACCCGCACGCTCTTATCGGCAAGATCCACCACAACCTGCTGAACGCCGGGTAATGCGCTTACCTCCTGCGTGATCGCGCGCACACAATGATCGCACGAGACAGCCGGGACGCGGAATATATCAGTTGTCATCGAAGCTTCCTCGATTCTCCTTCAAACAGGCACGCGCGAACTGCGCTTACCCCTACCCCCATGGGGGGGATGTATACAAGTATAATCTGCGCCAGCGACTCTGTCAAACGGGCACGCGGCGCTTGACAGAGCAATATGAGTATGCTATTGTCCCTCAGAATCCTCAAAGGAGTTTCCGATGTCACAAGCAACAATCGGTGTGATCGGCGGGAGCGGGCTTTACGCGATGGAAGGATTGGACGCGGTTGAGCGGGTCGAGCTGACGACCCCTTTCGGCGCGCCAAGCGATGTATATGTGCTCGGCGACATCGGCGATCAGCGCGTGGCCTTCCTACCGCGCCACGGCGTCGGCCATCGCCTGACGCCAAGCGAGTTACCCAGCCGCGCCAATATTCATGGCTTCAAGCAGCTCGGCGTCCAGTATCTGATCTCGATCAGCGCCGTCGGCAGCCTGCGCGCGGAATACGCACCCGGCCATGTCGTCATTCCCAGCCAGCTTTTCGACCGAACCAAGGGCATCCGCCCAGCGACGTTCTTTGGCGATGGGATTGTTGTCCACGTCGGTTTCGATAAGCCATTCGACGCGCAGCTCTCGGACCGGTTGGAGCAGGCCGCACGCGCCGCGGGCGCGACCGTCCACCGTGGCGGCACGTATGTCTGCATGGAAGGCCCGCAGTTCTCGACGCTCGCCGAGAGCGAGGAGAATCGGCGGCGCGGTCACGACCTGATCGGCATGACCGCGCTGCCCGAGGCCAAGCTGGCCCGCGAAGCCGAGATCGCCTATGCGACGCTCGCGCTCGTCACCGACTACGATTGCTGGCATCCCGACCACGACGCGGTGACGGTCGAGATGGTCGTCAAAGTGCTGATCGCGAACGCGCTGCTCGCACAAGACGTCATCCGTCATATGATTCCGCTGATCGGGGGCGGCTTCGACAGCCCGGCGCATCACGCGCTGGCGACGGCGCTGATCACCGACCGCCACGTCATCCCCGCCGAGAAGCTGCGCCAGGTCGAGCTGCTGATCGGGCGCTATCTTTCTACATAGCTGCTACAAATCATTGAAAAGACGAGCGCTGGTGCCACCCACCAGCGCTCGTCTTTCGGCGACTATTCGGCGTGAGCCGTTCAGGGCATCAGACGATACCCGACGCCCCACTCGGTCAGCAGCAGCTTGGGATCGCGCGGATCTTGCTCAAGCTTGCGGCGCAGATGCCAGATGTAGACCTTCAGATAGTCGTTGTCCTTGGTATACTCCTGACCCCAGACGCCACGCAGCAGCGTCTCGTGCTCCAGCACCTTCCCGGCGTTCTCGGCCAGCAGCAGCAGCAGATCATACTCTGTGGGCGTCAGATCGACCTGCTCGCCGCGCACCAGCACCTCACGCTTGTTCTTATCGATCGCGATCTCCTCGCCGCCGGCGACCACGGGACGATTCGGCGAAGGTACCCGGCGGAGCAGCGCCCGAACCCGCGCCATCAGCTCGTCCATGTTGAACGGCTTGACCAGATAATCGTCGGCACCGCTCTCCAGGCCGGTAACGATGTCCTGGCTTTGCACCCTGGCGGTCAGCATGAGCACTGGCACCGGCGAGAACTCGCGCAGCCGCTTGCAGGCTTCCCAGCCATCCATCTCGGGCATCATGACATCCATGATCACCAGATCGGGATGCTGCTGTTGGACGGCCTGCAAGCCCGCAGTGCCGTTCTCGGCCTGAAGCACCCCGTAGCCGTCGTGCTCTAAATTGATCCGAACAAGCTCACGCAAGCCCGGCTCGTCGTCCACAATCAGGATCGTGCGCAGATCCTTTCGTTCCATGTGTTTCTCGCCTCCCTTCAGCGAAGAGCCGACGCCTCCTGCTGAAGTCTTGTAAACAAGGCTTCTACTTCTTGAGTCGTTAGTGCGCTGACTCGCACATATCGGATCATCCCGGTCTGATCGATGAAATAGCTCGTTGGGATCGGGTAGATCTGGAACGCGCGCGCCGTGTCGCCTGAGACATCCAGGGCAATCGGATACGTCACACCATAACGCTCGACGAACGCACGAACATCGGTCAGGCCATCGGCGCCGCCGCGCTCCTGGCCGCGTAGGTCGATGCCGATGATCACCAACCCTTGATCGCGCAGCTTCTGATACGCCTCCTGGAGCGCGGGTGTCTCGTCTTTACACGGCTCGCACCAAGTGCCCCAGAAGTTGATCAGCACAACCTTGCCGCGATAGTCATCCAGCCGTATCGTCGTGCCATCCAGCCCCGGCAAGGAGAACGCCGGTGATGGGCGGCGCAGCTCGGCGACGGGCGGCAGCGTTGGCTGGGCAGTGCGCCCGACGAGCAGCCAGACGACCGCGATCACCATGATGCCCGCCAGCGCGCCACCGACGACCCCGCCGATCTCGCGTCGGCTTAACCCGGCGCGGTTTGGTGGGCGGCTCACGGCTGGTCCAATGCCGAGGCTCGCGTCATAGTCGCGCCGGCGCTGCGGATCGTTCAGCACGGCGTATGCATGGCCGAGATCGGCCGTCCGCGCTTCAGCGATGCGCCGGAACTCGCTGTCGAGCGCTGCGACACGTTCCGTGCTATATCGCTCGCACTGGCGCTGGTAGGCGATCTCGATCGCCTCGGCGGTCGCATCTGTCGAGATGCCGAGTAAAGAATAATATGTATCCATAATATTAAACGTAAGCTAAACGCATTTTAACATATCGCGGTTGACAATATTTCGATCGGTTTAAAGTCATTTACTATAGCGCGCTATTAACTCCTGCGCCTGGGCCGCGAGCGGTGAGTTGGGCGCAGTAAGCTGAACGACGCGGCGCCAGTTTGCGATCGCCTCCTGGGTCTGCGGCGGCTGGACGCTCACCAGGCAGTGCCCCAGGCTGAGCAGCACGCGTGCGTTGTCGGGTGCTACCAGTGCCGCCTTGCGCACCTCGGCGGCACCGCTCGTAACGTAGTGCTGATCGCTCACGCCGACCCCGTAGAAGCACGCGCTGGCACCCATGTCGGCGCGCACATCGGGGTTATTGGGCTGCAACGTCAGCGCGCGGCTATACGCCTCGGTCGCCGCCAGCCAGCGCGGCAGCCGCTGCCGGTAGAGCGGGCTATCCGGTGCGTTCTCGCGGACGATCTCCACGCTGTTGTAGAGCAGATTCCCATAGTCGATCCAGGGCTGGGCGTCGCCGGTGCTCTGCTCGGCGGTGCTCTTCAGCGTCGGGATCAGCGACTCGAATTGATCAAGGATCGAGGGCGTCGGCGTGACCGCGACGGGCGGCGCTGGGCTGCCCTGCGTCACGATCAGGCTGATCGCGGCCACCAGCACGAACAGGCCGGCGAGCGCGATCGGCGCGCTCAGGCGCTGCCACGATGGCCGCACGGCCTGCGCGCCGATTGTGGCAACGACGACCGGCTGGGCGTCGAAGTGACGCGACCGCTCGCTGCGCTGGGCCGGCGGCAGTGGCCGATAGTCGAGCAGCGGCGCTTCCGCTTTTTGACGAGGGCTGCTGGATGCAGGACGAGCGGCTGCATCTGCGCGCCCCGTCGCTGCGTCGTCGGAGCCGATTGCGATCGACTCGTACGGTCGTTCGTCGCTCGCAGGGGCAAGCGCAGCCTGCTCCTGATCATAGGTCGTACGCCGCTGTGTATCGGAAAGCACAGCGTAGGCGTACTCGATCAGATCGCGCTTCCGGCGTGCCAGCTCGACCAACTCATCGGCGGCACCGTCGAGTCGTGCCGGATCATATAGCTCGCGCAGCCGCTGATAGGCCGCCGTGATCGCCGCGCCGTCCGCGCGCGGATGCACCTGGAGGATCTCGTAGTAGTCCTGTGTCATAGCCTCTGGGACGCTGCTAGTACGCCGGTCACGTATTCTGATCCACGAAGGTCACGAAGGTCACGAAGGTCGGAAAGACGCATATGAAAGCGCTCTTCGTGCGCTTCGTGAGACTGAAGTGGATCGTGCAATCCGGATTCGTGGCCGACGCTCTAGCCTCTTGTTACAAAACGGGCCAGGCCACCGAGGCCGCGTGGGAGGCGCGCCGGCTGCCCACTGAGCTGCGCCCGGCCTTCGAGTGTCCGCCGCAACAGCGCGATCAAGCCGCCCAGCACGCCGATGCAGACGCCCAGCCAAACCAGCATGATCCCCGGCTTGCGGCTGACGACCACGACCGCTTTGGCAGGCTCAACCGGCAGGTTTAGACCATTCACCAGCAGCGCGGCTTTGATCTGCACCGGGTCGAAGTTCGTCAGCGAGATCGTATGACCGCCCGGCAGCGTTGCTGGTAGATCTTGCAGCGCCTTCGCGGGATCGGTCTCGTTCGCCACCAGATGAATCTGCGGCATCAGCAGGCTCTCTTTGCCCTGGTAGAGCACGCGCAGGCGCGCGCCGACGTTGGCGCTGCTGCTGTGCGCCCCGGAGGCGTCGAGGCCCAGGAAGGTGATCGTGTACGGGCCGATCGTCTGCGGCTGATCAGTGCCGAGCGTCGTGCTGTTGTTGTTCTGCTCGGGCTGATACTCGGCGGGCGAAATGTACAGATCGCTCAGGATGTCGCTCTTGATCGCGGGCGTCGCCATCGTCGCACCCATGCGTGGGTTGTAGTACAACAGCGGTGCCGCCTGGAATGTCATATTTCCGCGCTTCACGGTCATGTCGAGCGTGCCCTTGCCGTCGGGAGTCACATGCCAGCCATTGAACGTGAAGGCGTAGCCATAGGCGCTGATCGTGTCGCCCTGCGGCACGACGATCTTCTGATCGGGCGTGGCGTAGCTGGTCGAGCCGACCACGCCGGCCAGCAGCACGGCCATGCCGATGTGCGCCATGTAGCCGCCGATTCGCAGCCAGCCGCTGCGTAGCGTCCGCACGATCATGACCAGATTGGTACCAGCCGCGAAGCTGCCCAGCCCAATGTAGGCCAACGGCAGCGCATCGCGCACGCCCAGCAGCAATGCGGCGCAGGTGACGGCGACAGTTGCGAGCGCCGGCCAGCGCAGCGTCCGCAGCAAGTGGCGGATATTCGCATCACGCCAGCCCAGCAGCGGCCCGATGATCAGCAGCGCGAGCAAGATCAAGCCAAGCGGCGGGACCGTCGCGTTGTAGAAGCTGCTCACCAGCCCAAAGCGACCATCTTCAAAAATCTGCGTGCCATATTTTGTGCCGTCATCCAGCTCGAAGGCGGTGCGGAAAATGCCCTGCAACCCGTTGCCGACGCCGGGGATGGCCGAGATCACCGGCATTGATGTGCCGATCCCGACCACGGCGGCGATCACCAGCAGCCCCAGAATCATCAGCACAAAGAAGCTATCGCGCGAGAGCAGTTTTTGCGAGAGCGACCGGACCGGTATATCACGCCAGCGCCAGAACAGGACGGCGAAGCTGCCCAGCGCCACCACGGCCAGGAAGCCGGTCATCAGCATCTTCAGCCCTTCTTCGACGAACGAGTGGACTGAGAACGACGAGAGCACGCCGCTACGCGTCAGGAAGGTCGCGTAGAAGACCAGCACATAGGTGAGGATCGCTAGCGCGAAGGTTGCGCGCCGCAGCCCGCCGTGGGTGCGCTGGAGCAGTAGCGCGTGCAGCAGCGCAGTGGCGGTGAGCCAGGGCACCAGCGCCGAGTTCTCGACGGGATCCCAGCCCCAGTAGCCGCCCCAGCCGAGCGTTTCATAGGCCCAGTAGCCGCCGAGCAGCAACGCCAGCCCCAGGAAGGACCAGCCGGCCAGCGCCCACGGCATGGCACCGCGCACCCAGCCATCGTAGTCGCGGCGCCACAGGCCGGCGATCGCGAAGGCGAACGGCACGGCGAGCAGCGCGTAGCCAGTGAAGAGGATCGGCGGATGAATGACCATCCATGGGTTGTGCAACAGCTCGTTCAGCCCTTTGCCGTCGGTGGGCATCAGCAGCGCGCCGCTCGCGTCGGTATAGGGCACGAACGGGTTGCGGATGAGCATGAAGAACAGCAACGACGCCTGGATCAGCATCAACACGCCAAGAACATATGGCTCGGCGTGGCGGGTTCGGCGAATCAGCAGCTGCGCGGCCACCAGCCCCCACAGCGCCCAGATCACGAACGAGCCCGGCTGACCGGCCCAGATCGCGGCGATGCGATAGCGGAACTCCAGGTTGCTGGAGCTGTAATCATAGACATACTTGATGTCGTAGCGCTGCGCCACGAATAGGTAGGTCAATAGCGCGACGATCAGGAGCACCGCGCCAAGCGCTGCGCGCGTGCCGAAGCGACCATAGGCCAGCGCGCCAAGATGGCCGCGCGGTACGAGCGCGTAGCTCACACTCGCCAGCAGCGCCATTGCTATGCCGGCGACGATGAAGATCGTGCCAAGAAGATACATACGCTTCGCTCCGGGCTAGCTACTCGCCTGATCCAACTGCTCCTGGTATTTCGAGGGACATTTCACCAGCATATCGTCGGCCAGAAAGGTGCGCTGCGCCGCATCATAGTGGCCGATCGCGACGACGCTGACCGCTTGCTCGAAGTTGGCCGGCTTGGGCTTGGCGTAGGTTACTTTGACGAGCTGGCCGCTCTGATCTTGCAGATCGAAGGTGAAGTCGCCGTGGGCATCGTAGGCCCCCGTGCTACCAAGGAACCCGGCGAGCTGAACGCTGCGGCCACTGCTGACGGCTTCGCTTATGCTGGTCGTATAGGGCCGGAAGGCGCTGCGCAGGCCAGAATACCCCAGCAGGATCGCCAGGACGATGATCGCGATCCCGACGAGGTGTATGGGTTTCACCCTGCGCTGGCGGCTCAATTCGCTGGTGGCTGTTGCCATCGAAAGCTCCTAGTCTATATGGCTGAAATAGGCCCATCGTTTTCACCACCGGGTGCCCTCTGGGCGACACCAAGTCACCAAGTCTTCGTGTCGCCCAGAGGGCACCCGGTGTCTTGGTGGTTAAAGCCTCGCTTAATCGGTCGACAAACAATCGTCATTCGTTATTTGTCGTGATCGGCGTATGGGGATGGCCGTTGCGCGGCTCCAGCGTCGCGCGCGGGGCTGGCTGTGCGGCAGGCGGCGTTTCTTCGAGCCGCTGACGCAGCGCGCGGGTCTGGCGATCAAGCCGCCATAGGAAGGCGAAGATACCAAGCCAGACCACTAGCGCCACCGCGAGCGCCAGGTAGATCGCAAGCCCCGGCTCAAGCAGGAAGTTCATATGTCCTCCCGCGCTGCGCCAGCCGGTCCTCCAGTGTGAGCATACCAGCGCGCAGTCGATACAACCAGACGAAGAGCCCCGTAAATCCCAGGATCGAGGCCAGGAAGGTCAGCAGGGTGCGTGTGTTGCTCAGCAGCTGCGTCCCCGGCGCTTGGATATTCAGCCGGGCCGTGCCGGTGCTCAGATCCACCTGTTCGAGCGCCAGCGTGAACCGCTCGCCGGGGAAGGTCGGCTTGTCGGCGGGCTTGCCGCTGCTGACCTCGAAGGTCGGGCGAAGAGTCTGCACCTCGCGCAGGCCGGGCCGACGCACCTGCACCTGCGCGACCACGAGATCGCCCTGCGATGCCAGCCCCTGCAACTCTAGCACGCTGTCGCCGAGCTGACCGATTTTCGCGCCGTTGAGCTGGAGCGCGATGCCGTTGCAGGTGCTGCCCTGGATGAACGCGCAGTTGGGATGCAGCGAGCTCTCGGCCACGCGCGGCGCGACGAACAGCAGGAACGGCATGGTGACGGCTGCGAAGAGGTTGTAGACTGCGGCCAGCCGTCGGCGCTGCTCGCCATCGTCGAGCGCCGAGCGTAGCGCGAAGTAGGCCGCGTAGATCAGCAGCAGGACCAGGATTGAGGTCTCGCGCGGGTCCCAATTCCAGAACACGCCCCAGACGATTTGGGCGAAGATCGCGCCCGTCAGCGTCGCCAGGATGCAGAACAGGAAACCGACCTCGGCGGCGGCTGCAGCGTTGGCATCGTCGGCGGAACGGCGACGCCAGAGGTAGCGCGCGCTGTAGACCGCCGAGATCGCGAAGGCCAGCGAGGTGACCCAGGCGGTCGGCACATGCATGATGATGATGCGGCCCGCATCGCCAAGCCCAGCGTACTGCGGCACGACCAGGAACATGGCGACGACGACGCCGGCCATCCAGAGCCCGAGTAAGAGCTTTGCGGCTTGCGCAAGCTGTGCGCTCACCTTCATGTGCTTCTCTTTTCCAGAGTAGGCGCTGCGAGCAGCAGAAGGCGAACCCGCGCCGACCGCGCAAAACCGCAGGCTATCGGCTGTCGAGACTGTGGGGCCGAGCCAGCCGATAGTAAAAGATCATTAATATCTGAGACGGCAACCCTAATCATACTACTTTTGACTACTCTGAGCAAACGAATCTGGCTTCGTGTAGTTTATCACAAAATCGAATGTTCTGTGGGGATCTTCCGGGAAGGTTGGCGGATGTATGCCATGAAATCGGTTGACAGATGCCCTGCGCGCGCCTAGAATGACCTCGTGCGCCCAATCTACGAGGAACATCAATGCCTGGACCATCGGGAAAGATCGTGCGAGTTTTGTTCGTCTGCCTCGGCAACATCTGCCGCTCGCCAATGGCCGAGGCAGTCTTTCGCCACCAGGTCGAGCAAGCCGGGCTGTCGCGCAGCATCCAAGCCGACTCGGCCGGCACAGGCGCATACCACATCGGCGAGCAGCCGCATATTGGGACGCGCCGTGTGCTGCGCGAGCATGGCATCGACTACGCGCACCAGGCGCGAGTGGTCATGCCGGATGACTTTGTGCGCTTCGACTACCTGATCGCGCTGGACCGCGACAACCTTTATGATCTACGCGCTATGACACGCGGTACGACGGCCCAGCTTGGCCTGCTGCTCGATTACGCCCCCGGCACGGGCATGCGCGACGTGCCCGACCCCTATTACAACGGTCGCTTCGCCGAAACCTATGATCTGGTCGAGCAGGGCTGCCGTGGGCTGCTGGATCAGATCGTGGCGGCGGAGCGGCTGGAGATCAGGCGTTGAGCAAGGCTGCGCCAGCATGAGCACCCTGGACAAGATCGCCACCGCTGCACTTGAGGCGGCAGGGGACACGACGCCGCTGCGGGCTCACGAGCCGGTCGGCGGCGGCGACATCAGCCAGGCGGCGCGCTTGCGCACTGATCGCGGCGAGTATCTGCTGAAGTGGGGCGGGCGCGGGCTGCCGGGCTTCTTCGCCGCCGAGGCGCGCGGGCTGGCACTGCTGGCTGCCAGCGGCGCGGTGCGCGTGCCAACGGCCCTGGCCTGGCACGATGCCGACAACTCCGAAGACACGGAGACAAGGAGACAGGGAGATAAGGAGATAGAGGATG
>Ga0075423_10006157_pt1 | contig 11248 bp, 11 predicted proteins | sample SoiMethybrSBSTD2_FD_80114 | JGI IMG/M metagenome (GOLD analysis project Ga0075423, IMG submission 80114) | Bulk soil microbial communities from a Populus tree surrounding site in Tennessee, USA - Soil MetaG P. TD hybrid SBSTD2 | ecosystem: Environmental > Terrestrial > Soil > Tree plantation...
CCCGAGCCCTTGGCGCGCCGCGACTCCACCATGGCGGTGGCGAACGCGGTGATCAGCGACGTCTCGTCGGTCTGGGCACGGGGCATCGCGGTCGACGCGATCGCGATGCGCTCGCGCAAGATCGTGACGTCGCCGCCCAGGATGAGACCGAGCCGCCGGAGCGCCTCGTCGTCCCCCGCCAGCTCGGCCAGCCGGCTCGAGGCGGTGAACGTGCGGAGCGCGCCGCCGGTGATCTTCCAGCCCGCCTCGACCAGGCTCGCGTCGTCGAGATCCATCAATCGTGGATCGTGATAGTTCGTGAGTGATCGTGGAACGCTAGCGGCCTCCGGGAGCGACACGAACTCGGGATCGGCGACCGCGGCCTTTCGCGCCTTGGCGAGCGCGCGCTCGGCGCCGGTGGCGGTGAGGTCGCTCGGCTCGCTGCCGAAGCCGATGCGGCGGCCGTCGGGCCCTTCGAACACCGCCTGGATTCCCAGCCCGTACGACTCGGACGACTTCGGCTCCTCGACGCCGTTGCAGGGAATGTGGGAGGTGTAGTTGAGCCGAGTGAGCAGGGCGGAATTCGAGGCTGCGAAAACTTCCGCCTCGACGACCGCCGGCTGGCGCGCGACGAGCGCCAGCGCCTCTTCCGCCGCCTTCGCCAGCTCGCCGACGCTCCTCATCTCAATGCGCCGGCGGGGCTCCGGGATTGCGGCCTTCGACCGGATAGCCCTTGGCGATCCACCCCGGTAGCCCTTCCTCGAGCACACGATGATTTCGCCATCCCATCGAATAGAGAATGTCGCTGGCCCCCCGGGACAGCGCGTGCGGGCACGTTCAGTAGAAGACCGCGAGCGCCGTCTTCGAGATCTCCTTCGCCCGCTCGGCGACCGTGCGCAGCGGCATGGAGCGCGCGCCCTGGATGTGGCTCTCGACGTAGGAATCCCAGTGCCGGACGTCGATGATGTCAACCTTCTGGCCGAGATCGAGCAGCACCTTCAGCTCGTCCACCTTGATGAAGGTGACCGGGTACTCGGGCGGCGCCGCCGGGGCCGCGCCGGCCAGCAGCACGCCGCACGCGACGAGGGTCATGAGCGCCCAACGCATCGCTCTCAGCCCCCGACCACCCGCGCGCGGCTCCGCATGGTCGGCCCGCCGTTGCCGAGACGCTTGGTCTGCATCGGCTGACCCTTGCCGCAGTTCGGGATCGGGAAGAGCTGGAAGTCGGAGCCCACCGCGTCCACGTTCATGAGGTAGTCGCGCGAGTCGGCGGCGATGCCGCCGTCGCGGTAGAGGCGGCCCAGCTCGCCGTTCCGGATCTCGTAGACCCGCCGCGCCGAGATGCGGAAGTTCTCGCGGCTCTCGGCGATCGAGGGCGTCCGATGGGCGGCGATGTAATAGCCGTGATCGACTTCCTTCACGATCTCGTCGGCCGGGCGCGAGCCGGCGTCGAAGACGGTGTTCGACATGCGGATGAGGGGAACCAGCGAGGCGTCGGTCGCCTTCCAGTGACCGTTGGGCTCGCCGCCGAAGATCGCGGCGGTCTGCCGGCTGTTCATGAAGCCCCGGAAGATGCCGCGATCGATGTGGACCACGCGCCGCGCGGGCGTCCCCTCGTGGTCGTACTTGTAGTGCCCGAATCCCGGCAGCGACGGATCCGAGTAGGTCGTGACGAGGGGCGACGCCACCCGGCGGCCGACCTGATGCTCGGTGAGCCCGCCGAGGAGCCAGGAGCGCCCGGCATAGGCGGTCTCCATCTTGAGCGCGCGGTCGAGCTCGACCGGGTGGCCGATGATCTCGTGGGAGACGAGCGTGTTGTAGTGCGGATCGGTCACCACCACCACCTCGCGATCCGACGTCGGCAGCACGGGGGCGGCCGCCAGCGCCACGCTCTCGCGCGCCAGCCCGAGCGCGAAATCGCGGAAGGCCGGAAAGCGCAGGAACGGCTCGTCGACACCGTGTTCCAGGATTTCCCAGCCGCGCTGGTGGCCGAGCGCGTCGTAGAGATCTTGGCTCACCTCGCCGTTGACCGTGACGAGGGCGCACGTGCCCTGGGTGAGCGCGAACGACTGGTCGATGCGGGCGCCCTCGCTCGAGACGAACAGCTCGCGCGCCAGCTCGGTCAGGGTTCCGACGTAGTTGTACTTGACGGCGCCGTCGACCGCGCCGACCTGGCGCGAGACGTCGGTGGCGTAGCGCACCATCTCGGACAGGTCCATCGTGCGCGGATCGACGCGATAGACGGCGGCCACCCGGTCCTGCCGCACCTCGATCGGGTGCAGGCGCGTGTCGGCCAGGGCTTCGCCGAGGGCACCGAACTTCTCGCGCGCGTCGGCCTTCATCTCGCCGTTGACCATGGCCCGCCGGTACGCCTGCTCGAGGGCCTCGCCCACGATTCGCGCGAGGTTCGGGACGTCCGCCACCCCGAGGGTGAGGCCGACGTAGCCGGGCGCGCTCATGCGGTCGCCCGCCAGCACGCGGATGCCGATCGCCAGCGTCTGATCGTCGCCCGAGAACTTGGGCGTGCCGTTCTCCGCCCCGGCGCCCTTCGCCTCGGTGACCTCGAGCCGGAGGTCGGCGTACTTGAGATGCGGTAGCCGCCGCGCGGCCGAGTGCACGCGCTCCTCGATGAGCGGCGTGACAGTGTCGACGAGATCGACGGAGATTCGCGTCATCTCAGAAGGGCTCCACCAGCACGGTCTCGCCGGCGGCGACGTCACCGCGCTCCTCTTCGAGGACGATCAGACAGTTCCCGGCGGCCATCGAGGAGAGGATGCCCGAGCCCTGGGGCCCGGTAGTCCGCGCCTCCCAGCGGCCGTTGCGCCACTCGACGATGCCGCGCTTGAACTCGCGCCGGCCCTTGCGCTTGCTCATCGGCTCGAGCGCGGTCGCCTCGGCGGTGTCGGGGAACAGGCGGCGCCGCCCGGCCAGCTTGAAGATCGCCGGGCGCAGGAAGAGCATGGACGCCAGCATCGAGGCGACCGGATTGCCCGGCAGCCCGAAGAAGTGGGCCGAGTTGATGCGGCCGAAGGCCAGCGGCCGCCCCGGCTGCATCGCGACCTGCCAGAAGTCGATCGCGCCGATCTCGCCGAGGACCTCCTTCACGAGGTCGAGCACGCCGACCGAGACGCCGCCCGATGTGACGACGATGTCGCCCACGTCGGCGGCCGCGAGGAGCCGCGCCTGCAGCTCGTCGCGCACGTCCGGCACGATGCCGAGGTCGAGCACCTCGCCGCCGCACTGCTCGATCGATCCGCGCAGGGTGAAGCGGTTGGCGTCGTAGATCTGCCCGGCCTTGCGGGGCGTGCCCGGCTCGACCACTTCGTCGCCGGTTGAGAGCAGGGCGACGCGCGGCCGGCGATGCACGAAGATCTGCCAGAGGCCCAGCGACGCGATGAGGCCGAGCTCCTGCGGGCGCAGCACGGTACCGCGCTCGATCGCGACCGTACCGGCCCGGACGTCCTCGCCGCGCATCCTGACGTTCGCACCCTTCTTGATGGGGCCGACGCGCACGCCGCCGTCGTGACGCTCGACGATCTCCTGCGGGTACACGGTGTCGGCGCCGCGCGGCATCGGCGCGCCGGTCATGATGCGGATGGCCTGCCCGGCGGTCAGCGCGCCATCGAAGACTGCGCCGGCCGGAAGCTCGGCGACCACTTCGAGATCGCGCGCGCCGGAGGCCGGCACATCGCCGCTCGCAACGGCATAGCCGTCGACGGCCGAGTTGTCCGTGGGCGGCACGTCGAAGGGCGCGCGGAGGTCGTCGGCGAGGACGCGCTCGCGCGCGCGCGTGACAGCCAGGAGCTCGGGCGGCGTCGGCCCGCTGATCTGGGCGAGGATCTGATTTTGGCCGTCTCGCACCGAGATCATGGCGATATTATACGCGCCATGATTTCGGCTCGCCCCGCCGGCTTCTGGATCCGCGCGGTCGCGGCGCTGATCGATTTCGCCGTGTTCGGTCTCGTGCAACTCTCGTTCAGGCTCATCGGCGCGAAGATCGTCGGCCCGGACGCGCAGAGCGTCGCCTCGTTCAAGCCGATCGCCACCTTCTTCACGTTCGTCGTGTTCGCGGGCGCCTACACGACCGTGCTGCATGCCCTCGGCGGCCAGACGATCGGCAAGCTGATCGTCGGAATTCGCGTGGTCGGCGGTGACGGCGGGGTGCCGTCCCTCGGCACGGCGTTCCTTCGGCACCTCGGATACTTCGTGTCGGGCGCCTTCCTCACCCTCGGCTTCGCAATGGCGGCGCTCCGTGCCGACAAGCGGGCCCTTCACGATTTGATCGCCGGTACGCGCGTCGAGCGGCAACCGAAGCCCGACGCGGTCGAGCCCGCGCCGCCGTCCCTTCCGGCGGAGACTCCGGCGGGCTTCGGCGCTCCGTGATCCCGACAGCGCCGCTGCGGGTCCGCAATCGCCTCACCGAGATCATCCTGGCCGCGCTGGAGGACACCGGCGCGCGCCGCGAGCTGACGGAGCTGACCCGGGCCGACGCGGACCCACCCGGCTGGCTGGAGAAAGACGAGCGCGACTACCTTCGCCTCGTGCGCGAGCGGGCGCAGCGCGCGAGTCGGGCGCTCGCCGGCCGGCCGGCCTGCCGCATCCGCTCGCGCACCGAGGCCCTCGACGCGGCGGCGGCGCTCTTCGACGCGCATCTCTACTTCGAGGTCCACGAATTGCTCGAGCCCTACTGGCGCGACGCGCGCGGGGAGGATCGCGAGTCGCTACAGGGAGTGATCCAGGTGGCGGTGGGCTATCAGCATCTGTCCAACGGCAATCTCGCCGGCGCGCGGGCCTTGCTCGAGGAGGGGCGGGCGCGTCTCATCGGACGGAGCCTCGACGGCCTCGACCTCGACGCGTTCACGACCGGCGTGGCGCGCTCCCTCGATCGGCTCGTGCCGTTCGACTGGCGTCTGGTGCCGAAACTGAAAAGGAGACCCTATGAATCTTGAGCTGACCGGCAAGACAGCGCTGGTGACGGGCGGAAGTCAGGGAATCGGACGGGCGATCGCGTTCGGCCTCGGCGCCGAAGGTGTGCGCGTCGCGATCTGTGCGCGCGACAAAGCGCGGCTCGAGCAGACCGCCGGTGAGATCAAGGCCAGGACGAACGCCGAGGTCTTCGTGGTCCCCGGCGATCTGAGCCGGCTCGACGAGGTCGATCGCGTCGCCGCGACTGTGCGCGAGCGCTTCGGCCGTCTGGACATTCTCATCAACAACGCGGGCGCCATCCGGGGCGGTGACTTTCTCACGATCCCCGACGAGCAGTGGGCCGGGGACTGGAGCCTGAAGATTCTCGGCTACGTCCGGATGGCTCGCGCGGTGTTTCCGATTATGCAGGCACAGGGCGGTGGGCGCATCGTCAACGTCGTCGGCGCCGCCGCGCGCAATCCGACGCCCGGCTACCTGACCGGCGGCATCGCCAACTCGGGGCTCATAAACTTCTCGAAGGGACTCGCCGATCTCGGCGCGCCGTCGAACATTCTCGTCACCGCGGTGTCGCCGGCCGCGACGGCGACCGCGCGGTGGGAGAGTCTCCTCGCCCAACAAGCTGCATCAGCGGGTAAGACGATTGACGAGCAGCGCGCCGAAGCGGCGAGCCAGTATCCACTCAAGCGGATCGCGACTCCCGAAGACATCGCCGATCTCGTGTGCTTCCTCGTATCGGCACGCGCCTCCTTCATCACGGGCGTGTGCATCACAGTCGACGGCGGAGCGACACGCGGCGTTTATCTGTAATTCCGACGCAATTTCGCTCCTTGACAAGCGTCGTAATTTGGCTCCTTGACATGCGTAGCGCCTTGTCATATATCTGGGCGCCAGTACAGGGGGACTCGGCAGTAAGTCCTATTCTCCGCCGCTTTCGCTAGGGCTAGGAGGTCGTGCGATGGCCGCAAAGTTGTTCGTCGGGAACCTTTCCTTCCAGGCCACCGAGGAGGACCTTCGCGAGCTCTTCCAGCAGTCCGGAACCGTTGAAACAGTCCGCATCATCACGGACCAGTTCACGGGACGGCCGCGCGGATTCGGGTTCGTCGAGATGGCGTCGAAGGAGGAGGCCAGCAAGGCGATCGAGATGCTCAACGGCCGACTGTTCCGGGATCGAAATCTCGTGGTCGATGAGGCGCGTCCGCAGCCCCAGCGCACAGGGGCCGGCGGCCCGCGCGGAGATCGTGGACCCCGCCCGGGCGGGGGAGGAGGCGGCGGGGGCTGGCGGCGTTAGCCTTCCACTAGCTGGACATCGGACCCGGGGAGCCTCGCCGGTCCCCGGGTTTTTCTGTGATCCAAAGGGCTCAACAGGTGACGACGAAGAAGACCACGCCGGGAGTGCCAGCGCCGGGGATGGCGAATCGCCTCGGGCCCACGATCGACGCGCGGCGCGGAGTTGAATATCACGAGCTTCGCTCAGAGAGCCTCATAGGAAAGCTCAACACGCGCCCGATGCCGTTCGGCTGGACAGTCAACCCGTATCGCGGCTGTGAGATGGGCTGCCACTACTGCTTTGCTCGGTACACGCACGAGTTTCTCGGGCTCGGCGACCCGGACGCCTTCGAGCGAACGATCTACGTGAAGGAGATCGACCGAAGCCGCCTGCTCCAGGACCTCAGGAAAGCGCGGAAAAGCGGCCAGACGGTGGCCCTCGGCACTGCGACCGATCCGTATCAGCCGGCAGAGGGGCGCTTCGACGTCACACGCCGCATCCTCGAGGCCGCGCGGGAAGTGCCGGGCCTGCGCCTCTCGATCACGACGAAGTCGACTCTCGTCACCCGTGACGCCGAGCTCTTCCGCGCGATCGCTGCCACGTCGGAGGTCACGGTGAACCTGTCGATCACGACCGCAGACCCGGCGCTGGCGCGTCGACTCGAGCCGCGCGCGCCGCGGCCCGATTTGCGGTTCGGCGCGATGCGGACACTGGCCGACGCGGCCGTCGCGACCCGGCTCTTCATCATGCCGATCCTGCCCGGGCTCACCGACCACGAGGCCAATCTGAAGACGCTGCTGGCCGCGGCCCGCGACGCGGGAGCCAGCGGGGCCGAGTCGAACGTGCTCTTCCTGCGATCAGGCACGCGCGAGACGTTCATGCGGTTTCTCGCGATCGAGTTCCCGCGGCTCGTTCCCGAGTACGAGCGGCTCTACCGGGGCTCGGCCTACGCGCGGCCCGATTACGTGCGCCAGGTGGAGCAGCGTGTGCGGCGCCTCGCCGCTGAGGCCGGCCTGAGCGCGCGACGCCGCGCCGATCGTCCGGATCAATCTGCGCCGCGGCAGCTCAGCCTGGTCTGGTAGCGGCTCAGAAGAGCGTGAGCTGCGCGCTCGGCTCCTCGGGCGCGGGCGGCCGCAGGCCGTCGAACTCGGCGAAGGCGCGGAAGCGGTCCCAGATCTCGCGTACCTTCGCCTGGTAGTACTCGACATTCTCGTCTGGACGCGCCGGGTTCCACACGCTCGCGAGCTTGGCGTGCTCGTTGACCGCCACACCCGCGCCGCGGCCAGCGACGTAGTAGGAGACCTGGTCCCCGGGCTGCACCGCGCGCCCGGAGGCGCCGGCCAGCTCGTACGCCGCCGACGGCGGGCGAGCGCCGGCGCGGACCTTCTCGCGATAGAGCTCGATCGACTCCTGGAGCGTTTCAGTCCGCGCGAAGGCGCGCAGCTCGACCCGGTGCGCCGCGAAGTCGCCGAGCCAGCGGTCGATGATCGCGCGGACCTCGGCGCGGCGCCCGAGGACCAGGCAGCGCACGATCTCGCCGATGATCTGGCGCTGGAAGGGCTCTAGCCCGCGCGAACGGAACGCCGAGCCCTTGAGGCTCAGGCGCCCGAGCTCGTCGAGGAGCGCGTAGGTCTTCATCTTGTAGCTGAACATCGCCGCGAACCGGCCGTCGAGCTCTAGCTGGATGCCGTCCGGTAGCCCGGACGCGATTCGCTCGAGCAGCGCATCGTCGTCCGACGGCGTGTGGCCTTTCGGCGGCACGAAGTAAACGCCATCGGTGTCCGCCTCGACCGGGATTGCGCCGAGGCCCTCGAGCGCCGCCAGGACGGCGAGAACAACCGAGCGCCCCTCGGTGGTCACGCGGTCGGCGGCGTCGAAGTCGTTCCAGTGTCCCCCGCTGAAGGCGAGATAGCCGTAGAAGGCGTTGATCAGGATCTTGAAGGACTGCTGGAGCGCCCCGAGGTGGGCGCGCTCGGCCGGCTCGCGCGCCTCGCGCGCCAGGCGCTTGGCGCGCACGCGGAAGTCGCGCAGGTGCTGGAGCAGCTCGGGAAAGACGCCGAGCGCGTCGGAAGCGGGCGCGATGGACCGCGCCAGCATGAGGGAGGGATAGAGCGACGTGACGTCCACGTGCAAGACGGGGCGGCCCACGCCCTCCTGGCAGATGGCGGTGTAGCCGCCGCCCACCGGCCCCACCGGCCCCGGCAGAGGCACCGCGTGGCCGCGGGCGAGATACTCGCGCAGCACCAGCGCGTCGATCTTGGCCGCGGCGCCGCGCAGTGTGCACGACTGGTAATCGAAGGGCACCGTCTGGGCCTGCGCGAAGTAGGGCGGCGCCAGGATCGACGCGATGGCGAGGGTCTCGACCGCGTCGTCGGCCGCATAGGCCATCAGACGCTCGGGTGCCTCGCGGAACTCGCGGGTGATCAGCGAAGCGTCGATGTAGGTCCGGTCCTCGGCGGCGACACCGAAATGCCGGGCCAGGTCCTTGAGCCCGAACCCCGGCAGATCGCGCGTGCCGGCGTCGTGGAGCTGGGCGAGGATCCACGTGTCGATGATGTGGCGGCCGGCGACCTCATAGCGCCGGTAGCCGATGGTGCGCTCGGCGATCGAGAGGCGCGCCACGCGCCCGCGCAGGCTCTCGCCGCCGCGGCCCCAGCCGAGGGTCACCCGGTGCAGCCGAGCCCGCGCCTCCAGGTACTCCAGGTCGAACCGGAAGATGTTGTGGCCCTCGATCACGTCCGGGTCGCGCTCGCGAACGAGGCGGGAGCACTCCTCGAGTAGCGCGCGTTCGTCGAGCCGGTCCCCGCGCACGACGTGACGGAAGCCGGTCGAATCGGCTAGCGCGATCGCGATGATCCGGTCGCCGGGCCGCGCGGCGCTCGGAAACTCGTGCCCCTCGGTCGTCATCACCTCGATGTCGAGCGCGAGGCGGCGAAGGTCGGCGAAGACGAGGCCGCCGAACGAGGTACGCCCGGCCTGCAAGAGGTACTGGTGGACGGGGTCGCCGAGGAAGAGATAGGGCGCTCCCGGCGCGTTTGATGGCTGGCCGCATCGATCCCGGCAGCGATCACGCGCGGCCAGGGCATCGGACCACGACCCGAAGCGCGCCCGCCAGCGCAGCGCACCCGGTCCTTCCAGCGTCTCGACCGCGAGGAGCCCGGGCGCGTCCTTCACCAGCTCGCGGTCGGCAAGCAGCATGAAAGGCGAAAAGGGCACGAGCTCGGTCACGGTCGAGGCACCCGAGCGCCGGTAAAGCCGGATCGCGCGGCCGCCCTCGGCGAGATCGAAGGCGACGAGGGCCGGCGTGGTGTCCCGGCCGAAGAGGAGAGGGGCGTGCTCGATGAGCACGGAGCCAGCATACTCGACCTGCAAGGGCTTACGCAGTGGATACCGCGCTTGCAGGATCGTGGGTATCAGGATTCATACCCGAGGACCGATCACACGTCAGATTCCCGCGTCGCGACTGGCTCTCATCGAAATTCGCGGGGTGGCACAGAGTCTGCTGGGCGTCGCGCAATGGACTTGGTGTTCTCGATCCTGGACAACGTGGTTTGCCTCGCGGTCGCTGTCGAGCTGGTGGCCGCGGCCCTGCTCATCCGCCGCCTCCTGCACTGACCGCTTAGGCCCGCCTCGGGCCCCGGTGTATGCTCAAATCATGGTGCGATGGGTGCTGTCGGCGCTTCTCGCCTCGACGGTCATCGCCGGTTGCACCACGACGAGCCGCTCCTTTCCGAACGCGACGCCGGGCAAGCCGCTGACGGTGACCGCGTGGGAGGAGCGACCCGAGGGGCCGGGCCCGTTCCCGGCGGTGGTCCTGATGCACGGCTGTCACGGCGTGTCCGAGTCGAACCACGAGTGGTCGCGCTGGCTCCGCGGCCAGGGCTACGTGGCGCTGCTCGTCGACAGCTGGGGGCCGCGAAACGCCGACAGGACCTGCGCACCGAACAAGCCGGGTGAGTCCGACCTTCCCAACACCGAGCGCTTCGACGACGCCATCGGCGCCCTTCGATGGCTGCATACCCGTCCCTACGTCGATCGTGAGCACGTCGGCGTGATGGGCTGGTCGAACGGCGGCGTGTTCGCCCTGTCAGTCGTCAACGGGCCCAGTCTCGATCGCGCGCGGCGGCGCGGCATCGTTCTGCCCGAGCCCGGCTTCCGGGCCTCGGTGGCGTTCTACCCCGGCGGGTGCTACTCGCTGGTCGACGAGCAGGTCATTCACCCGCTCCTGGTGCTCATGGGCGACGCCGATGACTGGACGATTCCGGGGCCATGCGTCCAGATGGTCGAAGCCATGCGCGGGCGCGGCGCGGACGCTCGCATCGTGCTCTACCCGCAGGCCTACCACTACTTCGATGTGATCGGCCAGCCGCGCGCCTATCTGGCCGAGGTGGCCAATCGCAACAAGCCGAACGACTGCTGCGGCGCTACCGTCGCCTTCGACGCCGGCGCGTTTGCGGACGCGCGCCGCCGGGTCGCGGAATTCTTCGGCTATCATCTGAAGGTCAGATAGCGCCGCCATGGACAGCTCCGTCGAGCTCGTCAAGCACCTCCTGCAGAGCGTCGTGTACGTCCACACGACCGTGGGCCGCGATCATCCGTCGACCCGTATTCTCGGCAACGAGCGCCTCGGCAGCGGCGTCGTCGTCGACACCGCGGGCCTCATCCTGACGGTCAACTACGTCGTCATGGGAGGCCAGACGATCTACGTCGCGTTCCAGAGAGGGCGGCGCGTGAAGGCCGAGCTGGTCGCCCAGGACTTCGAGATCGGGCTGGCGCTCATCCGCGTGAAACGAGATGGGCTCGTCGCCGCGGAGCTAGCGCCCGCCGACTCGGTCGAGCGGTGCGACGAGGTCGTACTGCTGGGTACCATGGGACCGCAAGAGCGCCGGGCGACGGGCGGCCTGGTGACGTACCTCGGCGAGTTCGAGGCGTACTGGGAATACCTGCTCGACCGGGGTATCGTCTCCAACGCGCCGAACCCGGGCTATGGCGGCGGCGGACTCTTCACGATGAACGGGCGGCTCGCGGGGACCGTCTCGCTGAACCTCAACGAGATCGCGCGAAGCTCTCTGGCGA
>Ga0075423_10006158_pt1 | contig 11248 bp, 14 predicted proteins | sample SoiMethybrSBSTD2_FD_80114 | JGI IMG/M metagenome (GOLD analysis project Ga0075423, IMG submission 80114) | Bulk soil microbial communities from a Populus tree surrounding site in Tennessee, USA - Soil MetaG P. TD hybrid SBSTD2 | ecosystem: Environmental > Terrestrial > Soil > Tree plantation...
ATGGAGCCCGGCCGCGATGCCACCGACCCTGACCTGGGGCGCGTGGACGGCCAGGGCGGTGACGAGGGCGTCGCGGCGGGCCCGGTAGCGGGCCCGGTTGCGCCGCAGGTGCCGGTCGACCTCGCCGCGGCCGAGCAGGTCGGCGAAGGCCAGCTGCTCCAGCGCCGGCGAGGCCAGGTCGTCCAGGGCCTTCTGCTCGGCGACGGCGTCGGTGAGCCAGGTGGGCAGGACCAGCCAGCCCAGCCGCAGCGCCGGGGCCAGCGTCTTGCTCGCGCTGCCGGCGTAGACCACCCGGTCCGAGGCCAGCCCCTGGACAGCCCCGATGGGTTCCCGGTCGTAGCGGTACTCGGCGTCGTAGTCGTCCTCGACGATGACCGCGTGGTTGCGCTGGGCCCACTCGACCAGGGCGCCCCGTCGCTCGGCGGCCAGCACGGTGCCGGTGGGAAACTGGTGGGCCGGGGTCACCAGCACCGCGTCCGCCCCCACCGCCGCCAGGCGGTCCACCTGGATGCCGTGGTCGTCGACCGGGACCGGGACGGGCTCCAGGCCTGAGGCGGCCACGATGGCCCGTTGGCCGGGATGGGAGGGATCCTCCATGGCGACCCGCCGGGCTCCCCGCCGACCAAGGGCCCGGCAGACCAGGGCCGTGCCCTGGGCGAAGCCTGAGCAGACCAGGACCTGATCGGGATTGGCGGCTACCCCCCGCACCCGCCCGAGATAGGCGGCCAGCGCCTGCCGCAGGGCCGGCTGCCCGCGGGCATCTCCGTAGCCGAGGGCGGCGTGCGGGGCCTCCCTGAGCGCCTTCCGCAACGACGTGAGCCAGGCCGATCGTGGGAAGCTGTCCAGGGCGGGGACGCCGGGGCGGAAGTCGTACCGCAGCGGCCGGGGCGGCGCGGCCGGTCTGGCCGCGGCGGCGCCCTCCAGGGCGGCGTCGGCCACCCGGGTGGCCGAGCCGGGACGGGCGACCAGGTAGCCCTCGGCCGCAAGCTGGTCGTAGGCCTCCACGACCACGCCCCGGGAGATCTGCAGCTGGGTGGCCAGGGCCCGGGTCGAGGGCAGGGCGCTGCCCGGCCGGAGCCGGCCCGAACGGACCGCCTCCCGCAGGTGCCGCTCGAGCTGGGCGCGCAGGGTGGCGCCCGGTGCCCGCCGAATCGGCACGAACAGCTCCAGCGGGCGACTGGTCCTGTCTTGCCGCATGGAACTGGACCTTAGCAGGAGACCAGCATCGGGCTAGGGTGGCCGCATGAGCACGATGCCACAGACACCCGTTGGGCCGATCCGCGACGAACGGTCCGGAGCCGAGCAGCGGGCGTCGCTGTGGGCGGGGGTGTTGGCCGCCGTCCCGCTGGCGGTCGCCTTCGCCGGTTTCGGGGTGGCCTTCGGGTCGTTGGCCCGCACGGCTGGGATCGGGCCGGTGGCCGCGGTGGTGCTGTCGGCGACCGCCTTCGCCGGCTCGGCGCAGTTCGCCGCCGTCTCCGTGCTGGGCGCGGGAGGCTCGGTGGCGGCCGCGGTGGCGGCGGCGGTGTTGCTGAACGCCCGCTACGGGCCGATCGGCCTGTCGGTGGCGCCGGTACTCGGTGGCCCCTGGTGGCGGCGACTCGTGGTGGGCCAGCTGGTGGTGGACGAGTCCTGGGCGATCGCCAACCGTGGCAACGGCAGCTTCGACCGCGCGCGCCTCATCGGAGCCGGAGCGGTCCTCTATCTCGCCTGGGTAACCTCGACCGCCGTGGGCGCACTCGGCGCCTCGGTGCTGGCCGACCCCAGGGCGCTGGGACTCGACGCCGCCTTCCCGGCGTTGTTCCTCGCTCTGCTGTGGCCGCAGCTGCGCGAGCGGCGTGCCGCCGCGGTCGCGGCCCTGGGGGCCGGGATCGCGCTGGTCACCCTGTCGTTCGCGCCCCCCGGCGTGCCGATCGTGGCCGCCGCGGCGGCCTGCCTGCTGGGGGTGCGTCGGTGAGCCCGGCTTGGACGATCGTGGTTGTGGTCGGGGCGGCCACGGTGGCCCTCAAGGCCGCCGGTCCCCTGCTCCTGGGCAGCCACCGACTCCCGGCCGGAGTCCTCGATGCGACCCGGCTGCTGGCACCCGCGCTGCTCGCCGCCCTGGTCATCACCCAGGCCGTCGCCGGGCCCGACGGGCTGGCGGTGGACGAGCGCAGCCTGGGGCTGGCCGCGGCGGTCGTGGCTCTGCTGCTCCGAGCCCCGATGCTGGTGGTGATCGTCGCGGCCGCCGCCACCACCGCCCTCGCCCGCCTGATCCTCTAGGCGCGCGCGGCGAGGACGGCGGCCAGCCGCCAGCTGGTCGGCCGGTGCTGTCGCTGGGCCGCCGTCCATGGGATCGAGCGTAGGCCGTGCCGGGAGGTGGGCCCTGAACAACCGTGCATGCCGGTTGAACGCCTGAGGGTCGACAGCTGGCAGGCATCGCCCGTAGGGCATGAGCGGAGGGACCAGTGAATGGCATCGTCCGTGGAGGGATCGACGCAGAACAGGGTGTTGTACCGGTTGACCTGGTTGGCGTTGGTGTTGTCGCTGGGTCATCATCTGGACCATCTGATCCGCGGGAACGCGGTTGGCTGGCCAGTGACCGATGAGGTCAACGCCTTCACCTACAGCCTGGTCGTCTACCCCATCATCGCGACCGGGCTGGTGCTGTACCACACCGGCCGGGTCGGGCCCGGCTTCTGGGCGCTGGTCTCGGGTGGCGGCGCCGTGTTCGTCGCCGCGGTCCACTTCGGCCCGGCCGCGGTCGAGCCACCCGAGCTGATCGTGGACCACTACGACAGGCCCATCCTTGGCTGGCTGGTCTTTGGCTGGCTGGTGGCCTTTGTGACGGTGTTGGCCGTCACCTGTCTGTACGAGACCCGGCTGTGGGCCCAGCAGCGCCGGGCCGGCCGGGCTGCCCGGCCGGCGGCGGGGGCGGGGAACACCCGATGACCGCCACGAGCCCGCCTCCGGGCGCCGGGCAGCCGGCGGTCCGGCCCCGGCCCGGCAGCGCCGTCACCACTGGTGGGGTGGGTGGGGCGGTGGTGGTGGTCGGGGCCCGGGTGGGGCTGTGGCTGGGGGTGCAGTTGGGTCTGGCCGGCCTGCTCATCCTCACCGGGGTCGCCGACACCGCCGGGCAGGCGCTGGACGAGGCGGCCGGCTGGTGGATGGTCTATGGCGCCCTGGTCGACCTGGGCACCCTGGGGGTCATCATCTGGTTGCTGGGCCGCGACGGCCGCTCCTACCGGGGCCTGTTGGGGCCGCCGACCACCGCCTGGCAGCTGGCCCTGGGGGCGGCCGGGGTGCTGGCGGCCACCGTCCCGGCGGTGGTCTTCAGCGGCGAGCTCACCAGCGCCATCTACGGCCAGGACGCCATCGCGCCGATGTTCGCGGTGGTCGATCTGCCCCCCTGGGCCAGCGTCTTGAGTGTGCTGGTGGTGCCGCTGGTGGCCGAGCTGGCCGAGCCGGTCGCCTACCTGGGGGTGGTCCTGCCCCGGCTGGAGCGGCGCCTTGGCCGGTCCTGGCTGGCCGCCGCCATCGTGGTCGCCCTGTGGGCGGCCGAGCACGCCTTGTACCCGCTGCTGACCAGCCCCGGTGGGGGCCTGGACTGGAGGTTTGCCGCCTATCGGGTGGGGTCGGTGCTGCCGTTCCTGGCCGCCTGGACCGCCGCCTACTACGCCCTGGGGCGGCGGCTGCTGCCGATCATGGTGGCCAGGTGGGTCCTCAACGCCGGCACCGCGGCCGCCCTGGCCCTGGGCCTGATCGCATGACCAGGCGCCGGCGTCGACGGCCCTGCCCGCGGCGGGGGTCGTCCTCGCTGGTCGGTGGCGGCGGCGCGGGGGAGGGTGAGGGTGGAGCCTGAGCTGGCTGCCGGCGCCGACGGGCCGGTCACGACCACCGTCACCCGGCGCATCAAGCCCGGCCACGAGGCCGCCTACGAGGGGTTCCTGGCCGGCATCAGCGGCGCCGCGCAGGCCTTCCCCGGCTACCTGGGCATCGAGGTCTTCCGCCCCACCCCCGGCCAGGGCGGCGAGTACCGCACCGTGTACCGCTTCGACTCGTCCGCCCACCCTGCGCACCTGGCTGGACTCCCCCGAGCGCGCGGCCTGGCTGGCCCGGGCCGAGCCCCATGTCGCCGGGCCGGTCAGGACCCAGGTCCTGACCGGCCCGGAGGGCTGGTTCACCCTGCCCACCCAGCCCGGGACCCCACCACCGCCGCGGTCCAAGATGGCCCTGGTCACCTGGGCGACCATCTTCCCCCTCATCACCGGGGTCGTGGTCGCCACCGCGCCCCTGCTCGGTCCCCTGCCGCTGGTGGCCCGGCTGGCGGTCACCACCGGGATCACGGTGCCGCTGATGACCTGGGTGGTCATGCCCCAGGTGACCCGGCTGCTTGGCCGATGGCTGTACCCCGACCGGCCGAGATGAGCCCGCCGACTCCCAACCCAGGAGGTTCGCAAATGCTTAGTACATAACCTTCGCCTGTGGGGGCGACAGCCGCCTGGTCGTCACCCACAGCACCACCGGCACCCAGGAGCAGGCGACCAAGGCGTCCTGGCGGGTGGACGACCTCGCCGGCGAGGTCGCCTGGCTCCAGGCCAGGGGCGTCCAGGTCCAGGACCTCCCCGAGCTGGGCACCGTCGACGGCATCGCCGACCTCGGCTTCGCCCTGGCGGCCTGGTTCATCGACCCCCACCACAACTGGATCGGCCTGCTCCAACTCAACGATCCCGCCATCCGGCCGCCCCACAGCCCGCCAACCCACCGGTCCGCGTCCGGTCCACCCAACCTGTCGTGGATGCCGAGGTGACGCACCGCACCGCCATGCTTGGGCAGCCGGCCGGCACGGCCCGGACGGTTGGGACCGTGACCACGTCGCGGCTGGAGGCCTTCAGCGACGGCGTGCTCGCCATCGCCATCACCCTGCGGGTGATCGAGATCCACCCACCCGACATTGGCGAGGGCGAGACGCTGGCCACGCCCTGTGGCGGAAATGGCCCAGCTACGCCGCCTACCTGGTCAGCTTCCTGACCATCGGGGGTCATCTGGCTCAACCATCATCGGATCTTCACCCAGGTCATCCGGGTCGATGGGCCACTGCTGCTGCTGAATCTCAACCTGCTGCTGTGGACCGCGCTGATCCCTTTGGGGCGCTGTTCGCCTGGGTCACCCGCGACGCCCGGCTGCTGGAGCGGTTGCCGCCAGCGGAGGTCATCCGGGCGGCCCGGCTGCGGTTCATGGTCGGGCTGGTGGTGTACGCGGTCGCCTTTGCGTTGTCGTGGGTGTCGCCGCCGCTAGCTGTGGCCTTGTGTGGGCTCATGGCCCTGTACTACGCCTTCGACCACGCCTCGGTGCCCGCTGTGGTGGAGCCAAGTCACCGGCAGTCCACCGGACGCTCGACCTAGCCGGAGACGAGCTGCACGACGGAGACCGCCGACCACTCCAAGAACACGGGGCCCGCGTCCGGCACGCCGGACCATGCTCGCCCCGGTCAGGCACCAGCCGCCCCCGCCGTGGCCGGCGAACACCCCCTTGGGGCCCAACGCGGCCCAGATCCTTGCCACCGAGCACTGGAGCCTGCTGGCGGCGCTGCTGGCCGACGCCACCGGCTTCGGGCCCCAGACCACCACCCTGGCCCCCTGGTGCTGCTGCCGGTGGTGCTGTTGTTGGGCGTCGCCACCTACGCGCGGCCTGGTGCAGATCAACACCGAGGAGTTCCAGCTGGTGCTGGCCATGAACCGGCTCCGACGCGCCTACCTGACCATCGCGCCCCAGCTGGGAGGCGTAGTTCACCACCGGCCACCACGATGACGAGCGGGGCCTGGTGACCACCTACATGCTGCATCCCCCGTCGTGCTGGTCCTGTTCGTGCCCTTCGGGGCATCGCTGCGGGATCCTGACCGTCGGGGGTTCGACCGCGCGGCCGCGGCCGCAGCGGCCAGGAGCGGGGCTTGTCCGCCTGCCGATCGCTCTGCAGCACTACGCCGCGCCGCTCCACCTGCTCGTCGCCTGTGCGGGGTACACGGCGGCCCTGCCTGGGGCTAGGCTGACCGGTGCGATGGCTGCGACCGGGGACCCTGCCCCGCCTCCAGGATCGCGGGCCTTTGTGGGCCGGGACCGGGAAGTGGCGGAACTGTCGGCCGGCCTCGAAGACGCGATCGGCGGCTGGGGCCGGCTGTTCCTGATCGCGGGGGAGCCTGGGATCGGCAAGACCTGGCTGGCCGAGCACCTGGCCGGGCACGCGACCGGGCAGGGGACGCGTGTCCTGTGGGGTCGCTGCTGGGAGGGTGGGGGCGCACCGCCGTTCTGGCCGTGGAGCCAGATGATCGGTGCGCTTGCCGAGGACCGCGACGAGCAGACCCTTGCTTCCTGGCTGGATGCCGTGGGGACGGCCCATGTCGCTCAGCTGGTCCCTGGCCTGGCCGGACGCCTTGGGATGACCTCGATCCCCGAGGCTCTCTCCCATGAGTCCGACGCGGCGCGCTTCTACCTGTTCGAGGCCATCGCTGGCTTCTTCAGGCGGGCGGCGTCGGCCCAGCCGCTGCTGCTGGTCCTGGACGATCTGCATGCGGCCGATGAGCCCTCCCTGTTGCTGCTGCAGTTTCTGGTGCGAGACCTTCGCGGCGCCCGGCTGCTGGTGGTGGGGACCTACCGCGATCTGGTGGCCGAGCGGTCCCCGGGCATCGGCGAGGCGGTTGGGGAGCTGGTACGGGAGGGGCAACTGCTCAACCTTCGGGGGCTGGACCGCGCGGCCGTGAAGGCCCTCATCGAGACGCTCTCGGGTGTGGTGGCATCCCCGGCCAGGGTCGCGGCCGTCCATGAGCGGACCGAGGGCAACCCGCTGTTCGTCCGGGAGGTCGTGCGCCTGCTGGCCACCGAGGCAACCCTGCAGCCGCCCGGCCCGGGTGGGGTGCTGATCCCCGGCAGCGTGCGCGCGGTGATCGGGCGGCGGCTGGCGCCGCTGTCGGCCGATGCGGTCCAGGTGCTGTCGGCGGCCGCGGTGGTGGGCCGGGAATTCGACCTGTCGCTGGTCGGGCCGGCCTGCGGGCTGCCGGTCGAGTGCGTCCTGGAGGGGCTGTCGGAGGCGACGGGCCTGGGTGTCGTGGCCGAGGACCCAGGCGCCGTGGAGGGGTATCGCTTCTCACACTCCCTGATGCGAGAGGTGCTGTACGAGCGGCTGCCGATCCCGGCCCGGCTGCAGCTGCACCGGCAGGTCGGTGAGGCGATCGAGTGCGTGTACGGCACCGGCACCGGGGCCCACGTCGCCGAGCTGGCCCGCCACTTCGCCGAGGTCGCGGCCGCCGGGGAAGCCGCCAAGGCGCTCGAGTACGCCCGCCTCGCCGGCGAGCGGGCCATGGGCATGTACGCCTATGAGGAGGCCGCCGCCCAGTACCAGCGGGCGTTGCAGGCGCTGCGGTTCGCCGGCCCGGACGAGCCGGTCCGCTTCGAAGTGCTGCTGCGGCTGGGCGCAGCCCAGGCCCGCGCGGGCAACTATCAGCAGGCCAAAGAGAGCTGCCTGCAGGCCGCCGAGATCGCCAGGCGGCTTGGCGACCCCGAGCAGCTGGCCCGGGCCGCGTTGGGCTTCGGCGAGCGGCAGGTCGAGGGTGGCCTGGTCAACCGGCAGCTGGTGGCGCTGCTGCGCGAGGCCCTCGACGGCCTGGGCCCCCAGGATTCTCCGCTGCGGGCGCGGCTGCTGGCCCGCCTGTCGTTGGAGTTCGCCTTCTCGGAGGAGGCGGAGATCATGGGGCCGCTCAGCCTGGAGGCGGTTGCCATGGCCCGTCGGCTGGCCGACCCGGCGGCGCTGCGCACCGCGGTCGATGCCAGGTGGATGGCGGTGTGGGGGCCGGATGGGCTGGAGGAGCGCACCGCCCTGGCGTCAGAGATCCTGCGCCTGGCCCAGGAGAGTGGTGACCGGGAGTTGGAGCTGGAGGGTCATGCCCATCGGGCGGCCAGCTCGCTGGAATCAGGCAATGCTCAGGCGCTGGAGGCTGACATCGCGGCCCACGCCCGGCTGGCCGAGGAACTGCCCATCGCCACCCAGCGATGGGCGGCCACGACCATGCGGGCGCTCCTGGCGCTGCTGCACGGTGCCTTCGAGGACGCCGAGCGGCTGGCCAACGAGGCGTTGTCCCTGGAGCCGGGGCGACCCAACGTCATGTTCACCCACATCGACCAGCTGGCCCTGCTGCGGTGGGAGCAGGGGCGCCTGGGGGAGCTGCGGGATGAGTGGCAGGGGGTCGTGGACCAGTTCCCTCTGGCCGCGTTTGCAAGGGCGTGGCTGTGGCTGGCCGAGGCCGAGCTTGGTCACACCGAGGACGCGCGCAGGGGGCTGGGGTCGCTGGTCGAGCAGCTTCCCCGGCAGCCGCGAGATGGCATCTGGCTGGCCGCGGTGGCGCTGGCCTCGATGCTGGCCGCGCACCTGAACGAGCCCCAAGCCGCGGGCAGCCTGGACCCGCTGCTGGCGCCCTATGCGGGACACGTCGTCGCCTTCACCGCCCCCCACCCGGTGGTGTGCCTCGGGTCGGCGGCGTTCTATCGGGGCCTGCTGGCGACGGTGGCGGCCAGGTGGGCACTGGCCGTCGAGCATTTCCAGGCCGCGATCGCCACCCATGAGCGGCTGGGGGCCGGACCGTTGCTGGCCCGCACCCGCTACGAGTACGCCCGGATGCTGCTGGCTCGGGGCCAGCCTGGGGACCGGAGCCGGGCGCTGGGACTGCTGGATCGGGCGCTGGCCACCGCCGATACCCTGGGGATGGCCGCGGTGGCCGAGGGTGTCCGGACGCTCCAAGCGGCCCAGGCAGGGGGGACATCCCAGGAGGAGCCGGCCGCTGGGGCCGTCGCGCCCGAGGCCGCCAGGTACGTGTTCCGCCGGGAAGGCGAATACTGGACCGTCGCCTATGAGGGCGCGGTGGTGCGCCTGCGCGACGCCAAGGGGCTGCGCCACCTGGCTCGGCTGCTGGCCCATCCCGGGCGAGAGTTCCACGCCACCGACCTGGAGGCGGCCGAGGGCCAGCTGGCGCAGGCGGCGCCGGTGGGGCGACGGAGTCGGGTCCGGGATGGCGACTTGGCGGTGCGCCCCGACCTGGGGGACGCGGGGGCGCTGCTGGACGCCACCGCCAAGGCCGCCTACCAGGCCCGGCTGGCGGAGCTGCGCGCGGAGCTGGAGGAGGCCGAGGGCTTCAACGACTCGGCCCGGGCCGCCAAGGCCCGGGCCGAGCGGGACTTCCTGGTCGGGGAGCTGGCGCGGGCGGTGGGGCTGGGTGGCCGCGACCGCCGGGCGGCCTCCCATGCCGAGCGGGCTCGGCTGAACGCGACCAGGGCGATCCGCGCGGCGATGGCCAGCCTGGCCCGCGCCAACCCCGCGTTGGGCCGGCACCTGGCCGCCACGATCCGGACGGGACGGTACTGCTCCTACACCCCGGACCCGCGTGCGCCGATCGCCTGGGAGCCCTGACCCGGGGCGGTTGGTGTCCGGCGTCCGATTGAACAATGGTGCACCGGCAGTGAACGCCACCCGGGCGAATGCAGGACCCGGAGGCAAGGAGCCGTGATGCACGTCGCCATGCTGCTTGTGCCCGATGCCCCTCACCGTCGCGGGTCGGAGCGCATCCTGGACGGCACGGCGACATGATGATCCGCATCCGGATCAGCAACACCCAGCCGCTGACTGGAACGGCAGCCACCGAAGGGAGGGACCCGCTCCACTTCGACGGGTGGCTGGAGCTGCTCCGAGTGGTCTCTGAGCTGGTCGCCGCGGCGCCCTCGAGCGGCGAGGGTGCTGACGCGGCGAAGGAGCCCATGCGAGGAAATGAGACGGGGATGTGAACCGGCTGCATCCCGAATCACCAGCGCACGAGCAGCCGGCTCCTGGCCGAGCACCCTGATCGGCGTTGGAGATCCGTCGTGACGAGGGCCCACAGCGACGTGCTCAGGAGGCACATCCTCCTGCGTCCTGGGATTCCTCAGGCGTACGTGTCCACCTGCCGAGTCGCTGGAGCAGGCTCGTGCGGTCATCGCCGAGCTGCCAGCAGGGCTACGACAGGTCATCGTCCTGCGCGATGTCCAGGGACGGGCGCCGGGTGAGGTACGGCGGGCGCTGAACCTCAGCCCCGACCAGGAGCGCGCCATGGTGCATGAAGCTCGCAGTCCCGTCCGGGCACGCTTGGACGGTTTCTTCCAACAGGCAGGAAGTGGCGATGCGCGGTAGTGGGTTGGCGGCAGACGATTTGCGATGCATTGAATTCTTCAGCGTCGTGACGGACGATCTCGACGGCGAGGCGAACGAAGACGATCGCAGGCGCATCGACAAGCACCTTGAGCACTGCCAGGGATGTCGAGCTGCGCTCGAGCAGTTTCAGGCCGTGATCGGCCTCGCCGTGAACGCCGCGGAGCCGATGGTTAGTGGGGGTGGGCTTCGTCGAGCGGTTGGCCGGTGAGGCGGGCGGCGGTGACGCTGACGAAGTTGGGGCATTGGACGTCTTTGCTGCTTATGGCGAGGACGGTAAGCCGGACGAAGGAGACCAACCCGTACGAAAGTACGGCCATCACAGAAGTACGGGTTGGAGGGTGCGGGGCCTAGTAGGCTGGACCCATGGGCAGGGCTGGGGCCGCCGTCGGCAGCGCGGTGTTCTTCGCGCTGGCGCCTGGGGTGGTGGCCGGGGTGGTGCCCTGGTGGCTGACCGGCTGGGAGGCCACCGACCTGCCCGGGTGGTGGCTGCCGTTGCGGGTCGCCGGGGTGGTGCTGCTGGTGGCCGGGGCCGGCGTACTGATGCACGCGTTCGCCCGCTTCGTCGCCGAGGGGGTGGGCACCCCGGCGCCGGTCGCCCCGACCAGGGAGCTGGTCGTCGGCGGCCTCTACCGCTATGTGCGCAACCCGATGTACCTGGCCGTCCTGGCCGTCATCGCTGGGCAGGCCCTGGTGCTGGGCCGGCTGGTCCTGGTGGCGTACGCCGCGGTGGTGGCCGCCGCCTTCGTGGCCTTCGTACGCGGGTACGAGGAGCCGACCCTGGCCTGGCAGTTCGGCGATCGCTACCAGGCCTACCGGGCGGCCGTGCCCGGCTGGTGGCCCCGCCGGCACCCCTGGCGGCCGGCCGGGGACGACTAGGGGGTGTCTCAATGTCATCTGCCGACTTTGAGACACCCCCTAGCGACCGCCGACGGCACGTGGCCTTTTGTTTCGCCGGGGCCCTCCGGCAGGTTCAGGGCGTCCGGCCGCCGAGGCATAGGATCAGCGGATGGCTTTGCGACTTGTTCAGGTGAATGTGAAGGCCCG
>Ga0075423_10006161_pt1 | contig 11246 bp, 12 predicted proteins | sample SoiMethybrSBSTD2_FD_80114 | JGI IMG/M metagenome (GOLD analysis project Ga0075423, IMG submission 80114) | Bulk soil microbial communities from a Populus tree surrounding site in Tennessee, USA - Soil MetaG P. TD hybrid SBSTD2 | ecosystem: Environmental > Terrestrial > Soil > Tree plantation...
ACCGCGCATTCGCAAAGCGGCGACTCGGCGCTGTTGCGCGCGCTGATCGAACGCGACGGCGGCATCCTCGTGGAGCAACGTACGCTCTCTCGCAGCGTCGCCGCGCTGCGCCATGCGCTTGCGCCGCCGGGCGTGGACCTCATCGTCGTTGCCGGCGGGACCGGATCCGGTTCCAACGACCATGCCACAAGGGCGCTCGCGGAAGCGGGCGAAATCGCCATTGCCGGCGTGGCGCTTCGGCATGCCGAGACCACCTGTATGGGGATGGCGGCAGGGGTGCCGGTCTTCCTTCTGCCGGGTGCTCCCGCGGCCTGCCTGCTGGCATACGAGTTCTTTGCCGGACGAGCGCTGCGTCGGCGCGGCGGCCAGGCTCCCGGGCTTCCATTCCCGTCCCGGTCAATGACCGCGGCACGCAAGATCGTCTCGGAAATCGGCCTCGCCGAGCTCCGGCCGGTCCGATGCCGGGATGATCGTTCGGTGGAACCGATCCCTTTCCTCGTCGAAGCAGGATTAAGAGCTCTAACGGCGGCAGACGGGTTCGTGCTGATTTCGGAAGAGAGCGAGGGCTACCCGCAGAGCGCGAACCTCACGGTCTACCTATATAACGGATATGGCCGTGCACAACCGCAATAACCCAGAACGCGCCCTGCTCCGCACCGACATCGAGGCAGCGCTCGGTCGTCTAGCGCGCCAAGACCAGTTTCTCGAGGTGATTGATCGCGACGAAGCCGTTGCGCGTTTCCATCAGCATCTCGACCTGCAACCTCTCGGCAGCGAGGAGGTACCCCTTGCGCTCTGCCTGAACCGCGTATTGGCGCAATCGGTGGTGGCCGAGGTGGATGTGCCCGGCTTCGATCGTGCGAGCGTCGACGGGTTCGCTGTCCGCTCCGGCGACACGGCGCGTGCCAGCGAACAGGAACCGATTGTGCTCGCGTTGAATGCGGAGATCCTGACCCCGGGGGTAGAACCCCGCCTGCCGGTGCTGGAGGGATCGGCGACTTTGATCGCGACCGGCGGCATGGTGCCGCGCGGCGCGGACGCGATCGTAATGGTGGAACACACCGAGACACTGCCGAAAAGCGGCAAAACCGCCATTGAAATTCATCGCGCCGCAACGCCCGGTCAGTTCGTCGCGTTTGCCGGCAGCGACCTTGCGCGCGGCGAGACGGTGGTCCGGTCCGGACAGATTCTTACGTCCCGCGAAATCGGCATTCTCGCGGCGATCGGCCGCTCAAGCGTGCTAGTGCACAGAAAACCGCGTGTCGCCATTGTTTCGACCGGCAACGAAATCCGGGCGCCCGGCCAACCGCTTCAGCCCGGTCAGGTCTACGATTCCAATGCGGCGATCCTGGCGGCAGCTGTCGCGGAGGCCGGAGGCGTTCCGGAGCAGCTTGGCATCGGTCCCGACGACGAGGACCTATTGGCGCATCTGCTGCAACAAGGGCTCGAGTCCTGCGATGCCGTCGTGATGTCGGGCGGAACATCGAAAGGCGCCGGGGATGTGTGCTATCGGGCCGTCGCCCGCCTGAGCGATCCCGGTGTGGTCGTTCACGGTGTCGCCCTCAAACCAGGCAAACCCGTGTGTTTGGCGGTCACGGCGGGCAAACCCGTGGCTCTGCTCCCCGGCTTCCCCACGTCGGCGATTTTTACCTTCCATGAATTCGTAGCCCCGGTGGTGCGAGCCTTGGCGGGGTTGCCTTCCCATGAGACAGAACGTCTAAAGGCGACCCTGCCGCTGCGCGTCACGTCTGAGCGCGGCCGCACGGAATACCTGATGGTTTCCCTGGTGCGGAGCAGCGATGACAGCGGCCTCGTCGCCTATCCGCTCGGCAAAGGCTCGGGTTCGGTCACAAGCTTCAGTCAAGCCGATGGGTTTATTGCGATAGGCGCCCAGGTCGAGAGCGTGCCGGCCGCTGCGACAGTCCCCGTGACCCTGATTGGTCGCTCGCGTCGGGTCGCGGAGCTCGTCATCATCGGCAGCCACTGCATTGGTCTCGATCTGATCGTCGAGCACCTGCAAGGACAGGGCCTCACCATCAAGCTCATGAATGTGGGCAGCATGGGTGGATTATCAGCAGCCATGCGCGGGGAATGCGACATTGCACCCGTGCACCTCATGGACGCTGCCAGCGGGGAATATAATCGGCCGTTGCTCACCCCGGATCTGGAGCTCGTTGCGGGCTATAGGCGGTTACAGGGCGTGGTGTTCCGCAAAGGCGACATCCGCTTCGAGGGACGTTCCGCGGAGGGCGCAGTGGAGGCTGCGCTCGGCACCCCTGACTGTCTTATGGTTTCGCGCAACGCCGGTAGCGGCACGCGCATCCTCATCGACCGCCTCGTCAAGGGGCACCGTCCGACAGGCTACTGGTCGCAGCCCAAGTCTCACAACGCCGTGGCGGCAGCAGTCGCACAAATGCGCGCCGACTGGGGTGTTACCATTGACAGCGTCGCACGCCGCTATGACCTGGGGTTCATACCCCTTCAAGACGAGCACTACGATTTTGTGGTGCCGAAAGCCCGGCTAGAACGGCCAGCTGTGTTGAGGTTTAGGGCCGCGCTCGCGGATACCGCGCTCCGGGCAAGTTTGGCGGCAGCCGGGTTTGGCCTGTGAGGCGAGCCTGCAGCCTATGCGGCAACGCTGGCCGGGTGGGACCGATACCCACCGTCAACCCTCGTGGCGACGACGGGGGAGGGGCCGGTACGCATGAGATCCCGGGGCTCGGTGCCGGTGCGGGGCTTCGGTAGTCGCCGCACCTCGATATCGGCGTTGGCACCAATGTGAGCGGCGCTGGGCGTACACAGACTGGCCTCCAATTGAGAGCGCAAGCCGCACGCAAGGAGCGCCACTGCCATGGCTACCAGTTACCTCGATCTCCCCAGCCACGACCAAGAGCAAGAACGCAAGTCCGTTGCCTATATACATCGGCATCGCACGTGGTTTTTGCTCCTTGGGTTCACCCTGATCGCTCTCGGGGCGGTCGCTACACTCCACTCCCTAGCCACCGACTTATGCGTCGATGCTGTTTCTGGCCACCGTATTGCTGCTGGGTGGCGTTGTGCGCCTGATAGCCGCCTTAAGCGCGCGGGAGTGGGTGGGCTCGCTTCTGCTTGCACTTTCTGGTGCACTCTCCATCGTGACGGGAATATTGACCTTCCGGCACCCGATCGCCGCCGCGTTTGCCTTAACCCTGCTGTTTTCGGCGTTGCTCCTCGGCATGGGCTCGTTCCGGTTGCTGGCATCGATCTGGTACCGCTTGCCTCACCGCGGCTGGCTCGGGCTCAGCGGTGCCATCAGCATCGTTCTCGGCTTGCTGCTTTGGAACGCCTGGCCGGCGTCCGGTCTTTGGTTCATTGGTTTTTGCGTGGGGATCGATCTGATCGTGGAAGGCGCGGGCTGGATCAGCCTTTGCCTTTCGCGCCATCAGCTTGGCGCGCTGGCGCCCAAGCGTGAGGCGGCGCGTTAACGCATTCGAACTCGCGCGCGTTCGACGTGGGCTCGGTAATGTCCACTGTCGCCGCCCGATCCCGCGAGCCGCAACACGCTCCAGCTTTGGGTCGCGCTACTTACGTCCTCTCGGTGCGAGAGGACGATGCCGAGCCGAACCAATCCGCACGGTAGCGCGTGCCGGTGGTACGCGTTCTTTCCCGCGTATCATAGACCACGATCAGGCCGTCCCTATTTTGGCGTCGAAGGCCGCAAATGCCTTCTGGGTGGTCAAGTCCGGCGGGAAAGTCCCGCACGTGTCGTGGCTTTTGGATCTTAGGGGTGCGCTGCGGTGTCCAGTGGAATAAGGCGAACGGCGCGTCGCTACTCGTGACGGGTCCGGCAAGGATCAAGATGCCGTCTTTCCAGCGCGTCAGGTCCCGCACTCCCCCTCCGCCAAGATCGAGGAAGTGCCGCGCCGGCGCCGTGGGCCGCAGCGAGCCATGCGTCGCGATGCTCATTGAAAGAATGATGGCCATGCTGTCGACGACCGGACCGCGTAGCCCCAGATAAAGCTTACGGCGAAAGACCGTCAGCCCTTCGATGTCAAATCCGTTCTCCTTGCTGGGCAAAGCCATAAAGGGTGCGAGATAAGGGTCGCTTCGGACGAGGTCGCGCAGGCTACCTGGTCCCTCGAACGGCAAGGCATGCCCGGGCATGGCCAAGGCGGCGCCATTTTCCTTCAAGGGCACCGAACCCAGAAGCCTGCAGCTCAACCGTTTGCGAATCTTGGGATCGACGCGATCTCGCCCCATCTTTCCTTGTCCACGGCGCGTCAAGGCGTGCGATCCACAGAGCCACAGGTGCCCCTCGGCCACATCCAGCGCCTCAATATCGGCTTCGCGCCCCTCCTCCTTGCCGGGCAAGCCAGGAAAAAGCGAGTCGAGATCGAATTTGCGCTTTAGACGATAGCCGGCGCCCAGGGGTCCAAGGCACTCGATGCTGCGCATCTCGTCTGAAGCCGTCCATAGATAGTCGCCGGCCACGGCAAGGGCGGAAAGATTGGGCAGAAATTTCGGCCGGCGACCTTCTGCGGCATAATCGAGCCACACTGCACCGGCCGCACGCCTTTGCATGACCTTTCCAGCGCCCGGCCGGCCGCGCAGCGTCATGTGCGCTTTGATCCTTGTGGCCTGCCCAATACTCTTCGTTTTAGTTCCGCCTCATACCAAAGTTTCAGTCCGCGCGCGGTCATAGCCTTGTCCGGGTTCTCCGTGGTCCAGAAACCGATGCTGGCAATGATGGGATAACTGTCGCCGCGCGCGCGAAAGAACGTAATGACATCGAATAGATCGGGCACCGGTACGCCCGAAGTATCGAGGTTCGCTGCGCCCTTGGGCAAGCGCACCGCCATGGCCGCACCGTGCACGCCACGAGCCCATGGCATCGGCCGCCGCCCCGCCGGCTCGGCGCCTTTGCCAGCCGACCCGGCACGGTGCGGTTGGTTCGCGCCCGTAGGGGGCCCGCGCGGCGGCGATTGCTTTCGTGCCATACCGTTCCAACGACGCTATTCCCCTAAGTGTTCCTGGTTGGCGGCATTTTGCGCCGCGTGGATCTTCACCTCGGCGACAGCTCAACGGGGCAAGCTTGCCCTGACGTCGGCCCTATGGCGGCCCGGAACTCTCGACCGGTTTGCTACGTTTGAGCTTGCGACCCAAATGGTCGATGGGACATTCGCAATGGAAATGATCCGACGTTCGCTGACGAGCCTCGGCGTCCTGGCGGGACATCCGCTCGCCTTTCTGGCCGTCCTGCTCTACGGGGTGGCCTGGGTGCTCCTCGACCGCGACCACTTCGGCTGGCACGGTTTTGCTGTGCTCGCCACCTGGTTTATGACGCTTCTGATCCAGCGTGCCGAATACCGAGATACCCAAGCCATTCAAGCCAAGCTGGACGAACTGCTGCACGCACAGTCCCGCGCACAGAACGATCTCACGCACATCGACGAGGAAGAGCCTGAAGACATCGAACGTCACCGGGCCGTGGCCCGGCAAAACGATTAGCGCCGATGGCAGCACGGGCCGCTCGAGAGGCATGACTGCGTGGCGGCAAATCTCGGGCGCCGAATTTGGCCAAAGTTGCGCCAAGCGATGCCCTCGGCACTTTACGATCGGCTGAGCGCCGCTAGGTTGAGAAGTTCGGAGGGGCCAAGCCAAAGGACGTGCTCAGTGTGGTCCTTGATCGCGTCGCCCGTGCTGGCGTGCGCAAAGATCGTCAGACTATTCCGGTGCTGCAATAGCCAGGGAATGACCTGCCCGAATAGCTCGGGCTCGAACGCGAGTTGACAGCTACCGCGCGGATGCGGGCCGACCGGGTTGTCGTGCATCCTCCCCACGATCACAGGAAAGGTTCGCCCGGCCGCCTCGCACAAGGCCTGGGCTTGTTGCCGGCTGCTCGCATCAAAATAAACGTGGGCATGATATCCAGTGATGGCGCTCATGTTGCCCTCCTGCCTACGGCCGATCGCGACGGAGCGCGTGCCGAAACCAATCAACCCAGCGCCGCGTCCTGGACCAGATCGCGCCGAAGCCCGCGCCTTCGCGCGGGCCCGCGACTATTCGCTGGCTCGCCTTGATTCACATGGGCGGAGCTATTCCGCGACCAACGGCAACGCGAGGCGCCTGCAAGGTACCGTCGGGCAGCGGCTTTGCGGCAGCAATAAAGATTGCAGCACTAGGTTTGAGCTCGTCCTTGTCGCCAGGCACGAACGACACGATGGGGATGTCGGGCGGGACAACAATTTTTTTCTCTCCGTCCTTGTATTTTACCATGAGAACTTGGCCGTCTACCGACGTCACCGTTTGCTCCACATTGCCATTGGTCATCATGCTCGAGGGTTGCAGGTCCCAACCATAGTGTCCCTCGCCTACCCCGCGCATCGCCTCCGGAAAGATGAGCACCTCAAGGGCTTTCTGGCTGCCGTCGGTTTGTGGCATGCTCGCGATGCCGACGTAGGAACCTTGCTTGACATCGGCCAGTGTAGCCTTGACCACGGCCACGACCGGGGCCTTATCTGCCAGCGTCACCTTCAGCTCAGTGCCGCCGCGGGCTTTGACCACGTAGACCTCGCCTTCCACCCGGTCGATGGTTCCGCGCACGCGAACGGGCTTGTCCTGCGCGCTGGCCGTTGCTTGGGTTAGGCATAGAAGCAATCCGGTGAGGCACGCGGCACGTAACAGGTGTTGCAACATAAGGGTCCTCCGATGTGCGCACAGCAGGGCGACTCGCGTCCCACTGCGTCTGTCGCGCCGGAAATGGCGCCGTTGGCGGGCGTTGAATGCCCTCGGCATACTAGCAGGTGTCCAGCCGGCTAGACATCCCTCGCGGCGCGACGGATCGGCAGCCGGCGCGCCGCGGAGCAAAAAACAATGGCGCTGGCCTCGTTGCCCTGTTTCGTTGCAATGCAAAGTTCCCAACATCGGTCGCAGCCGTCTTGTCCGAGCAGTAGGCTCTGCCCGTGCAAGTGGTACCGGCTGCGGGCGAGATGCCGTCCCGGTCGAGAGATCAGGTCAGCGCTGCAAGGATCCACCATGCCGGCAGCTCTATCCTGCATCTGACACACTGGCGGGCAGATGCGAGATCAACCTTGCCGCCCAGCTCGTAGCTCAGGAGATCGCGATTAACGCTGCTGCCATACCCCTGCCGCGCCAGGTTTGCGACCTCGGGGCCACCGACTTCATGGCACTGAATTTGCACGGCTGGCCCGCTGGTGCGTTTGGAGGGCAGCAGCCAGTGCACCGAGACGAGGCCCTCGGGTCGCGACAGCGCCCCATATTTGGCCGCATTGGTCGCGAGTTCATGCATTACCATAGCTACGGGGTGCGTGTGGCGTCGGGGGTGAGGTAGACTGCGGGGCCGTGAAGCTTGGTCTTGGTTGCCGTCGCGTAGGGCGCCAGCCCGGCAAGCTGGCGCTGACGATCAAAGGCCCCAGCCATTGAGGCCGCGCACCGAAACGAGTTGGCTCTCGCCGCGGATGCTGGCCCACCCTGTCCAACTTTGCGTTCGGTTCTCCGACAATGCCGCGAAGGACGGCAATGTGGCGAGGGTTTTTCCCGAGCAGTGCCTCCGTCATCGGGTATCTGGCACGACCGCTCCGTTGTGCCCGGCATAAAGTCCCAGTTGTGCGCTGGCTCCGACATCCAGGTCGCGGAACAGCTGGGACACGACAGCGCCCTTGGTCGTCAACTTCACATAGTTGAAAAGCGACGGAACCAAGATGCAACGGCCAAAATCAAAACCGGCAAGCTAGTGCCGAAGTCGTGCCATTGGAACACCCGCCACTAATTTGCTGAACGAAACTTTCACGACCGTCCTGACGGCCGACGTTGCGCGCGCAGAACAAGGAGCCCGTGACAATCGCCCGTGTTAACCAACGCCGGCCGCGGCACGAGCCGTCGCGCCGTGCCCTCCCGGGTTCGGGCCAAACGGCCGCGGAGGCAGGCAGGTGCGAAACGCGCTGAAGCCCCGCGTGGCAAGGGCCCGCGCGCTAGGGTCTTGCCCCTAGGGGACATCAGTGATTGCGCCTATTTCGCACGCCACAAAAAGAGCGCCCCCTGTTCAGCCTACGCACGAGCATCGATTAAGGAGAATGGCGATGTCACTTGCAAAATCAAGCCTTGTTGCCCTTGCGGCCGGAGTGGTCGGCGTGACCCTCGGCGCAGGCGGAATGGCAATTGCTCAGTTCGGTATGTCGGGGCCGGGTTCGCAACTGGGAATGCCGCAGTATATGAAAGCGGAAACGTCGGCGGTTGCCGAGCTTGGCAACAATGAAGGCGTCTACGTCGACAAGACGACCTTCAAACTGCATATGGGTAAACCGAAAGCCACGCCAAGCGCAGACGCCCTGGGGAAAGGGGGCCACGAAGTATCCAACGGCGCCATCATCTATCGCTCCGGTGGCAAGCTCTACCTTGTGGACGCCACGCCGGCGTCAGACTAAGGCGAGGGTTGGCGCGCGGCTCGGCCCGGCCGAGCCGCGCGCATTTGCTAGGGGCGCGCTCGCTAGCGCACGCGGCGCGCCAAAGGGATCAGCGGGGCAGACACGCCGTCGCCACAGCGCTGGAATTATTTCACAGCCGAGCAGGCATTGGCGTCCGCGGCGCCAGGTAAGACTGTTTGGCCGGTATGCACGCGTCTGGAGGTTTATTGACGCGTGAACTTTTGCCTCCGACCGGCGATTATGATGCCGCCGTGCCAACCTCTACAGCTCGCAAGACTGCGAACGGCATGTTGGTCGGCGCATGCCAGATACACTAAAGTTGGTTCCGCTGACACCGCCTCGTCTGGCCCACGTCGACCAGGTCGCCGGAGCAACCCTTGACCCTGGCGAGCGCAGGACATTGGCGCAGCCTCCCAGGGTATGGCGCTTATCCGTACGCGCGGTGTAAACAGGGGCAAGCGCCGCACACCAGGATTGAAATCGCTGGCCTTGGAATGACTTGCGGGCAAGCTGAGTTCTCCGCGGCGCAGGCGTGAAGTTTTCCCGGCGCGGCGATGGTTGCTTCAAGGGCGGATCCCCCTTTTAATTGCGCCGGCCGGGCGGTTAGGCGCTCGCGCGCCAAGCCTCATAAACACGACCCGCATGCACCTGACCGCCAGATGATGTATATGCGCTGTGCCAAGAACCCAGGCTGCGGCGATGAACACTTGAGTATGGGGAGATCGGATGACCCACGGCGTACACGCGGTGCAACATGAGGTTGAGCATGAGATCAAGCATGGTGCCCATGATGGAGGTCACGGCAATCTTCTCGACAACATCAACAAGAAGGTGGCGTTGCTGATTGGCGTGATGGCGCTGTTCCTTTCCTTGTCGGAGACGCTCGGCAAGAGCGCGCAAACAGCAGCCCTCGGTTATAATGTGGAGGCCTCAAACCTTTGGGCATTTTTTCAAGCCAAGAACATACGGCGCACCGTCGTCCTCACCGCAGCGGAGGAAATGGCGGTCACGGCTCCCGGCGCGCCCGACGCCGTCAAGGCGGCGGCAACGAAGCAGATCGAGACCTGGCAAAAGACGGCCGCGCGCTACCGCTCCGAGCCGGAGGTCCGCGAAGGTACGGTCGAGTTGGCCGAGCGTGCCAAGGAGATCGAGGGCAAACGCGATACCGCCCTGGCGAAGTATCACCACTACGAGGTCGCGTCGGCCGCTTTCCAGATCGGCATCGTCTTGGCGTCGGCAACCGTGATAACCGGCATGATCTTTCTCACCTGGCTCGCACTCGGTCTTGCAGGCTTTGGCCTCCTCTTTACTGCCATCGGCTTGCTCGCGCCCCATGCCGTGCATTTGTTTTGACGGACAAACAGGGAATGTTACCTCGGGGTGGGGCGCTCGCAGGCGTGCCTCGCGCTGCGAGCCCAGCTCGGTCGCCGATCCGCTCACCGGCTCGTGCATTGGCGGCGCTGCCGCTCGCCCCACCTTCTGCCGACGCACGCTAACGGCATGCGCTGGCTCTCGTCAGCGCCCGACCCGCCAGCCCGATTTGGCGATAAACTTTTCAAAAAAAGCAGGCTCATAGGCCTCTTCGGGGGTTTCGCGTACCATTGCATCCAACTCATGCGCATCGTTACCAACGAGAATGCGCCAGCGCCCCGCTCTGACGCCGTCGAGAATAATTGTGGCGGCGCTGGCCGCAGTGGTCGGAGCGTTTTCGCGGAATTGACGGGCCCGTTCTACGGCCAATGCCTGCAGATCCGCATCCGATACTTGCGACAGATCCCGCCCACTCGCAGCCAACCGGATACGCATTTGCGCCAGTTCCTCCGCGTTCAGGATTTCGGAATCGGTGTCGTACTGAACGCGGCGCGAGTTAGCGACAATCGACGTGCCGATGTGCCCCGGCATGACGACAGAGCACTTGACGTGAGGTGCGTTGACTTGCAGATCGGCGATCAGGGCCTCGCTGAAGCCTTTGACGGCAAACTTGGCGGCACAATAGGCTGTATGCGGCACATTTGGTCCCACCGACGCCCAAAAGCCGTTGACGCTACTCGTGTTGATGATGTGCGCTGCATCCGCCTGCAGCAGCATGGGCAGGAAGGCGCGCGTACAGTAATAAACCCCGCCCCAACAGATGTTAAAGGTCTTCTCCCATTGTACGCGGCTGTTGCTGAAAAGGCTTCCCCCTCCGCCAATTCCCGCATTGTTGAAAAGCAAATGGATCTTGTCGGTATCGTGCTCGCGCGCGAGCGCGTCGCGAAAGTGCAAGACCTGAGCTTCAGCGGAGACGTCGGTGAGGTGGCTGGTGATGCGGATACCGCGGGACACCTCTTGGCTGCGGCACAGAGCGCGCGTCTCGGTCATGCCCGCGGCGGAAATATCGCACATCGCCACGTGGCAGCCCTCGGCGACAAGCTGGCACACCAGCTCGCGCCCGATACCGCTACCGCCACCGGTGACCACCGCAAGCTTGCCCGCAAAAGTGCGCATTCCGGCCTCCATTCCCCCGGCCCCCGCCAGCAGCGACAAAGGGCCCGCTTCGCCGTTTCGTAGCCTGTCCTTGCCGAGCACAACTTATACCGTTGAGGCGCTGCGCCAAAGGTGAGGTTTGCCGGGGCGGCCCTCATTGCATCCGAGCCGGGGTGCCTAGCCCCGTGCCGGTCCGCGCGCGACAACGTAGCGCTTCGTGGCCGCTGTCTTCGCGCGAGACCGCGCGCCGCGCTGGCATTGCTTTGGCAATTGCGGCGGCATTCCCCGTCAGGTTCGGGGGGCCCGTGGCGGTGCGGGCCGATTCGGCTTCGCTTGGGTTGCCCAACGCTCGGCCCA